>Ga0302324_100023382_pt1 | contig 11958 bp, 9 predicted proteins | sample Palsa_T0_1_FD_201949 | JGI IMG/M metagenome (GOLD analysis project Ga0302324, IMG submission 201949) | Peat permafrost microbial communities from Stordalen Mire near Abisko, Sweden - Palsa_T0_1 | ecosystem: Environmental > Terrestrial > Soil > Palsa > Peat permafrost | place: Sweden: Abisko... | reverse complement strand
AGGCGGTGCGGGAGCGGCTGCTGGCCGGGGATAACGCGGCGGTGCAGGCCCTGCACGGAATGGGCGGGGTGGGCAAGACCCAGCTGGCGGCCGAGTACGCGTACCGGTTCGCCGAGTCCTATGACCTGGCCTGGTGGATCCACTCCGAGCAGGCCGGGCTGATCGGGGACCAGATCGCCGGCCTCGGGATCGCACTGGGATGCGTCCCGGCCAGAGCAGCCACCGAGGTGGTGCGGGCGGCGGTCCTGGCCGAGCTGCGGGAGCGGGGCCGGTGGCTGCTGGTCTTCGACAACGCCGCCAACCCCGCCGACGTGACACCTTGGCTTCCCGGCGGGAATGGGCATGTACTGATCACCTCCCGGGAAGGGGGCTGGGCCGAGGTCGCCGTCCGGGTTGAGGTGGACGTGCTGGCCCGGGCCGAATCGGTGGTGATCTTGCAGAACCGCGTGTCAGGGTTCAGCGGGGCAGATGCGGACCGGCTCGCCGCGGAACTCGGCGACCTGCCGCTGGCTATCGCCCAGGCCGCCGGGTTCATGGCCGAGACCGGCATGGCGGCCTCGACGTACTTGGAGCTGCTGCAGACCCGGGCCGGGCAGCTGCTGGACCAGGAGGCGCCGGGGTCTGCCTATCCGCGGTCGCTGGCGGCTGCCACCCAGCTGATCGCGGACCGGCTTGCCGCGGAGGACCCGGCCGCTGCGGAGCTGGCCAGCCTGTGCGCGTTCTTGGCCCCCGAGCCGATCCCAGAGGAACTGTTCTCCGGCGCCGCCAGCGACCTGCCGGGCGGACTGGCGGCCAGGGCTACCGACGCGCTGGCCTGGCGGCAGACTCTGGCCCACCTGACCCGGCAGTCGCTGGCCCGCATCGATCAAAAGCGCGGGCTGCAGATGCATCGGCTGACCCAGGCCATCCTGCGCGACCGGCTCACCCCCGGCCATGCCGCCGCCACCCGCAAGTGCACCGAGGCGATTCTGGCCGCCAGTGACCCTGCCGATCCGGGTAATCCCGCCACCTGGCCCAGGTGGGCGCGGCTGATGCCACACGTGCTGGCCGCCGACCTCGCCTCCGCTGACAACCCCGCCCTGCGTCAGCTGGCCTGCAACGCGTGCACGTACCTGCTGGTCCGCGGCGATGCCCGCACCGGCCATGAGCTGGCTAGCGGTCTCCGCCAGCAGTGGCGCGACCGGCTCGGTGACGACCAGCAGGACGTGTGGGCGACCGCATATTACCTGGCCTGGGCGCTCCGGTTGATGGGCCGCTACGCCCAAGCCCGCGACTTGGATCAGGACACCTTGGACCGCCGCCGCCGGGTCCTGAGCGAGGACCACCCCGACACCCTGGACTCTGCCACTACCTTGGCTGTCGACCTGCGCTTTCTAGGCGAGGCGCAGGCCGCCCGCGATCTGGATCAGGACACCTTGGACCGCCGCCGCCGGGTCCTGAGCGAGGACCACCCAGCCACCCTGGCCTCCGCGAATAACCTGGCCATGGACTTGCGGCTGCTGGGCGAGGTGCGGGCCGCCCGTGACCTGGGCCAGGACACCCTGGACCGCCGCCGCCGGGTCCTGAGCGAGGACCACCCCGACACCTTGGCCTCCGCCAGTGAGCTGGCGATCGACTTGCGGCTGCTGGGCGAGGTGGAGGCCGCCCGTGACCTGGACCAGGACACCCTGGACCGCCGCCGCCGGGTCCTGAGCGAGGACCACCCCGACACCCTGACCTCCGCTAGTAACCTGGGCCTCGACCTGCGTGTCCTCGGAGAGGGAGGAGAACGACCCTGAAGTCGCCACCGATACGACGGCGACCAGGCAGACGCGCTGGCCTTGAAAAGCGGAAGCTCGGGAGTTCGATGGTGGACAAGTTCCTCCACGGATCGACCCGGGTCGATCACAACTTCATCGTGGCTTCGATGGTCAGCCGCCGTGCGGGCCGGGGCTGTTCACAGTTGGCATGTGGCACTGGGGCGATGCTGGTCGGCTGTGCGGCCCTGTATGTCGCCGGCGGCCTTGACAGTGCCGTACCCGGTCCCGCATGGCATGCGGGCGCCCGAAGTCTGGTTCGAGCCTGAGCCCAGCTGCCGGCCTGGAAAGCTCGTCCTGGCGTACCCTGAAGGGGTGGCCTACGAGCGGATTACCATCGACCCGGACCGGATGAGTGGCCTGCCCTGTATTCGGGATACCCGGGTCACGGTGAGCGCTGTCCTGGGCCAGCTCGCGGCTGGGCGCGGCATCGAAGAGATTGTCATCGACTACCCGTACCTGGAACGGGATGACGTCCTTGCTGCTTTGGAGTTCGCAGCCGCAGCCGTGCAGGAACGCGAACTGCCGCTCGCCCGGCCCGCCTAGGCGCCATGCGGTTCCTGGTTGACGCGAACCTCTCGCCCAGGGTGGCGACCACGCTGAGCAGCGAGGGATTCAAGTCGATCCATGTCGGCGACGTTGGCTTGCTCACCGCTGCTGACCAAGCGATCTTGGACTATGCGGCCGCGAGTGAACTGGTGATTATCTCAGCCGATACAGATTTCGGCGAGCTGCTGGCCATCTCGCGCGGGGCAGTTCGTCCGTCAGCCGTCCTGCTCAGGTCAGCGGATCGCCTCACCCCTGAACAGCAGGCCGCCTTGCTGGCCGCGAATCTGCCGGCGGTGGCCGGCGATCTTGGGACGGGCGCGATAGTAACAATCGCGCGTGGCCGAGTGCGGATACGTTCACTACCCATACTGCCGGCTGAGTGAGCTCAGGTGGAGGGGCCTTCCCGGTAGCGTCTTGCGCTACCTCTTCAGTTTGCGGATAGCTGACCTTGGGCGCGTCTGGCCTCACCGTGTTCGGCCGTGCCTGGTTCGGCGGGCCGACCGTGAGTCAGATCCGCTGCAAGGGAGCCAACGGAGACAGACGCCGGGCGACGCCAGGCGGCGTCCCGCGACAATCGTGCAGGTCAGATGACCTATCAGCCGACAGTCAGCGACGCGACGGTGAAAATTCCACCTGAAAAGCGGAAGCTCGAGAGTTCGATGGTCGATAAGTTCCTCCACGGGCAGAACCGAGGCCATCACAAGTTCACCGTGGCTTCGATGGTCAGGATGATTAATCTCGCATAGCCGACTTGCCCCGGTGGGCAAACGTGAGAGCGGCTGCCGCCGTTACGTGCCGCAGTTAGATCGACGGGCTGGCCGCTGCCGGGCTCATGTTTTCTTGGCGTGGCCGAGGTAGCTGATCCGCATGTCCTTGGTGAGAGTGAACGCGGCCTTGCGCCCGAAGTCGGCATGGGACAGTTTGCCCTTCTTAAGCCGGCGGAGCAGCCGGATCAGGGCTGGCGGCGAGATACCGGGTGCTATCCCGGTCATGCCGCGGCTTTCCAGGTTGTGCCGGGCGAGGAGGTCGCCCAGTTCGGCGGGGGTGATGAACTGGTCCCAGTCATGCAGGCGGGGCGGCATCCAGGCAGTGGCGGCCCATTCCTGGGACAGTTTGATCATGACCAGCTTGCTGAGGCGGGTGCGGTTGATGGTGTCGAACACGTACAGGGCGCCGGGCTTGAGCACCCGGGCGGTCTCGGCGATGACCGCGTCCAGGTCGGCTACGTGCTCAAGCACGTCGACGCAGCAGACGATGTCAGCCACGCCGTCACCGAGCGGGAGCTGCTCGCCGCGGCCGACCCTGTAGTCGATGTCCAGCCGGGCCAGGCCGGCATGCTTGCGGGCGGTGGCGATGGAGGCCACCGCGGGATCCACCCCGATCACCTGCGCGCCGAGCGCGGCGATTTCCTCGGCGAGCAGGCCGCCGCCGCAGCCCACGTCCACGATCATCTTCCCGGCCGGGTCGATGCCCTGGGCGGCCAGCACATATGGCGGGGTGCCGGACAGCCGACCGCCGGCCCGCGCGCCGGTTACTCACGACCGGACTATGGGGGGCGACCCGCTCCGTTACGGTGACCGGGAGCAGCCGTTACCCTTGGCGAAGCGTCAGAACTGCATCGTCGCCTCTACGGTCAACCGGCGGCGGATACTTTCATACTTGGCATGTGGTACGGGGGCCACCACACCGCACCGTGCCCGCACAGGAACGCTATGCCCGCGCAGCGGCCGTTTGCTCCAGCCAGATCGCAGAGGGATCTCGGCGTCTGGTTGCTGGCGAGTTCGCCGAGGATCACCACGACGCGCCGTGCGGGTCCGGTAGCGCTGCGATGCCGCAGGCAACCTACACAGGCGGCGGCGCGAAGACGACGCCGCGCGACTCGAAGGCGTGGTTCCAGAGCACGATGTCCTCCTGGCTCGGCGGGCCTGCCGGTACCACCGGAAGGTCGAGCGTCGCGGCGGGCCGCGAGCACTCGCGGAACGCGTCCTCCAGACCGGACGGCGTCATGAGGATCACCATCCGCGCGGTCTCGGTGTGCAGCCCGAACGAGTGCTCGACGTGTCGCGGGAGCCAGACGAAGCTGCCCGGACCGGCTTCGTGTACGTCGCCGCCGCTACGGAAGGTCGCCTCGCCGTCGATCACGAGATAGGCCTCGTCCTCATCCCGGTGCGTGTGCGGCGGTGGCTCGAAGCCTCGCCGGACCAGGGTGTCGAGCAGCGTGAAGGCGCCGCCGGTGTCGCGGCCCTCGGCCATGAAGCTGAATCGGTGCGCGACGTACCAGGTTGATGTGTCCGGGTCGCCGGGGTTGCGCAGGTACGTCTGGGTGGTCTGCAGGTTGGCCATGCCGAATATCGTCATGGCACTTGACGTCTTTCGTCAAGTCCCATGACGAAATTCCGTGGGACTCCGTAGGGACGGACCGGTAGGCTCGTGCCGTGTTGCGTCCTGAAAACTGAACTAGACCTGCGGGTGGAAGTCCCGTCCGGGTAATCGCCGGCGAGCCCCGGTAGCAGGCCCCGGTTCGTCACTGAGAGGCGGCGGGCTGAGCGGGGCGTCAAAAGCCTCTTTGGAGGGAGCAAGCGTACGGGCCGTAGAAGCGGCGCAAACCTGCGAGCCGGACAGGCGGACCGCTGGAGCCGCACCTGGTTCCGCGACCATGGCCTGCACAAGCTGATGGGGACCATCCGGTACCCGAAGGCGATGTAACCATGTCACGAAGACCGTCGGTAAGCCGTATGCGGGAAAACCGCACGTACGGATGGAAAGGGGGATGGGGAAACCGGGCCAGCCTACGGCACCGGCGCCCCTGACTGCCAATGGAGACCCGCCCGGATGGCGACCCGCGCAACATAGGGACGCTGCTGCTGACCCCGCACGAGTTGCTAACCGCTGCGATCATCGCGGAGATCAGCCGCCGGGGGTTCGCCGGCGTGGGGATGGCCCAGTCCCGGGTCTTCGAGAACCTCGTGGTCGAGGGACCCGGCTCACTGAGTGAGGTCGCCCGACGGCTGGCTATCACCAAGCAGGCGCTCGCGCTCACGGTCAAGCGGATGGTGGTGCTGGGCTACCTCGAGGTCGCGACACACCCGACCGATGCCCGTGCGCATGTCGTCTCGATCTCTTCGCTGGGCTGGGACGTCGTGGCCGTCGCCAACGAGGTGATCACGGCCACCGAGGAGCGATGGGCGAACGCCCTCGGCCAGCGCCGCTGGGCGGCCCTGCGCGGGACACTGATCGACCTGAACGCCCTCGGCTGACCAGTGGGCCGGATCTTGTGTCAGGAGGGAATGAGGCCGAGCTGTTACAGGTGGGTGACGTCGTCGCGCACACCCCAGTGCTCGACCGGCGCCTGGTCGGCTCGTGGCCGAGGAACGGCCGAGGTGGGTGCGCCTTCGAATCTCTTGCGCATCACGCCGGTGTCACCGCGCGGATCAGGGGACGGGGTCGTGGAGAGTGTTACTCTCGCTCGGACCGGACACCCAGCCGAGGCCCTGCCTGCTGAGGAGGAGGCGGTGGCGATCCGGCGGGAGCTGGCCGCCGCCTCCCCCGATCCGTAGCGGCCCGACCTGGCTCGCTCACTCCGGGTTCGCAAACGCGCTGGACAACTTGGGCAGTACAGCAGAGGCAGAAGCTGCGCGTCATGGGGCAGACCTTGGTCAATAGCCAATGGAATCCGGCACACCCAGCCATCTTCGGGCGCGATAGAGCCGTATCGTCGCTTCTATAATGAGTCGGCGGCCGTAACAAGTGTGTTCACACTTGGTATGTGGCTCTGGGATGTACCGTTTCTTCCTCTCTTCCCGACGCAACGGTACCGGTCAGATTCATGATCGAGGAAGAGGAAAACGTGAAAGTCATGCAAGGCATCGCGTGGAAATTCCAGGGAATCTGCTGTGAGGATCGAGCGTTCCCGCCTACGAAGGGCCGCGAAACTGTCCCTGGAGCGCTAATCGATGAGTGTCATCCAGGCTGTGGTGTGGGACTCCTTTACTTCGACAGGAACCGGGGAGTAGCTCGCTACATAGCGTTGGTCTTGATCGTGCCTGACGACTGTGTCGAAGACGAACGGCGACACGATGATGCCGAGGCAGGCCGTGGTCCCGGCGAAGGCTTCCTTAAAGGCGGGCGCTTCCACCATTCGTGCGGCTACTATGATTGCCTCGCCGGCAACGCCCATGCCATCACTCGTCACGGGGCCGACGTTGACGGAAAGGCGAAGCTGGAACTGGGCGGGATCACGGTGGCTGCTATTATGCTGATCGAGCGCCCGGGGCAGTACGCGAAGAAGTTGGTCCATAGCTCTTGCTGTCGAAACGTTCGGCGGTATCACTATCAGGACCCCGTCACCACGGTCTTCCAACCGTGCACCGGGAAAGCCTTGCATGGCCGCTTGTATCATGCTGTACAGCGCCTTCCTGATGATCCCACGGTCGGTGTCGGTGCGCTTATGTGCGCCGAAGCCGACTACATCGGTGAGGATGACTGTGCAGTTCTCGCCCTTCAGTGATTGCTGATGTCTAGCCGGAACGCCGTTGGACTGGCCCGTGGCCGTTCCGTCGGCAGGTGCAGTGCGGGAGCCAGCCCGGTCTCTGTGGTCGTATCCGTCCTGCTCGTCGATTCCCCGGGCATGACGCTGGTCCTGCACGAACGCGAGGATGCGGGGGTGGCTTTCGCTGAGGAAGGCCGCGAAGTCCCTAGTTTGCACGACGAGGGCCGTGATCTTCTCAAGTGCGATTACGGTAGCCGAACGAGTGCTGACCCGCAGTGCGGCGCGTTCGCCGATGAGCTGGCCCTCACTGCGTTTGACCAGTTCGCGTTCCCTTCCGTTCTCATTGACGCGGATACTGGCTTTGCCGCCGAGGATCACGATAACGTGGTCCGCCGGCTCGCCTTGTTGCATGATGATGGCCCCTTTAGCGAACGTCCCCACGGAAGCCACCGCTCTGAGCATGTCCCGCTCGGTCGGGTTGAGGAAGTCCCAAAAGGGAACCGCGGACGGGTCGGGCATTTCGAGCTTCTGGGCAGCGACGAGTCGCTGGCGAAGTTCGTCAGCTTGCGCCCTGGCCTCAGCCAACTGCTCGCGGAGCTGTTCTGTCCCCACCTCGGCGTCTTGGTCTAGGTCCCAGGCCGGTGGCTCGGTCCTGGTGGCGGCTGGTGCGCCGAGGATGTTGAGAACGGCGGCGGTCAGCCGGACCGCTCCTAGTTCCCAGGTCCGGCCGAACAGGTCGACGTGGTGCAGCGAACGCAGGGTCCGGTCGTTGCCGAGGTCGATGGGGGGTATGTCGCAGTCGGCGAACCGGACGGGTATCAGCCAGGTCACCCCGTACTGGTGCTGCCGCATCTCCTCGGCGGCCAGGATCAGCTCCTCGTTTTGGTATGTCTTCTGGCGCTGCTGGCTGTTTTCGGAAAAGCATGCGATGAATGCGAGGCTGCCGGTTTTGATGGCAGCCTTGATCGCGTTCTTCCAGTCTTGTCCGGGCAGGATGTCGGCGGTGTCCTGCCAGACCTTGATCCGGGAGGCTTCCAGAATGCGGACCAGGCGCTTCACGCGGCTAGCGTCTTCATGGACGTATGAGATGAAGGCGTGGCCGGGTACTTCAAGTGCGTCGTGGCCTGTCACGGTATCAGCGTAGGTTAACCCGGGAGTTCTTAGTTCCCGCACAGGCGGATACGGTCCGTGCTCGATGGCTGTCAGCGGGCAGATTGCTCTGGCGCGGTCCTGGGTGTCGGTCCGTGCGGCGGATGAGCGCGGGGACCGGGCGGAGCCTGGACCCGCGCGCGGGGCGGTGCGGGGACATGCGTGGTGCGCTGTCCAGCGCTCGACGCGGCGGGAAAGGGGGCGTCCACTGGGCGATGGGCTGGGGTTTCGGAGCGTGTCCGTGGCGTGGGCGGTCCGTGCGGGCGGGGATGGGCAGCCAGGGGTGGGTGGGCCGCCTCTTCGGGCTTGCTGTTTCCGCGTGGTGCCGTAAGGCTGGGTGCTCGGTTCTCGGGCGACCAGATAGCCCTTCGGTCGACCCGCGTGGACCGGACGCTCCGCAGAGTGCGCAACTGGCCTGCTTGGAGGACCGAGGGCTCCATAAAGGGCTAATCAATCCCTAATCCTGCCAGCTCAGGCCGCCGCTCACCGTCGAGGCAACGTTTGCGCTTTGACTTCATCCGAGTGAGCATGCTGTGGCAGCCCGGGCCGGAGCCACGTTCAGCTACTATGCGACGTTGGCCGTTCTCCGGCATGTTGGATTGGATACTGGTGGTGTGGCCGGGGATCGGATTGATTTTTTCGTCAGCCACGCCGGCGGTGACCGCGCGTGGGCCGAGTGGGTGGCCTGGCAGCTGACCGAGGCCGGGTATGGCGTTGAGCTTGATGTCTGGGACTGGCAGACGGGCCAGAATTTCGTGACGGCCATCAGCGATGCACTGGCTCGGTGCACGAGGGTGGTGGCGCTGTTCTCCGCAGCGTATTTCGACCGGTCTCGTTACACCACCCTGGAGTGGTCGGCGGCCGCGTTGCACGCGCCGGGGATGACCGATAGTCGCCTAGTGCCGTTGCGGGTGGAAAATATCCCGCCTGAGGCAATGCCCGCGGTGCTACGGCCGCTGGTGTTCTGTGACCTGTTCGGCCTCGACGCTGATCAGGCCCGGCGGGTGCTGCTGGATTCGGTGAAAGGGCCACGCCGCCCGGATGGTGCACCGGTGTTCCCCGGGCGGGAAGCGCCGCGGAGTTTGAGCAGGCTGGGGGGCTCGGGTCCGCGGCTTCCCGGCAGCGTGCCGCGGGTCTGGAACATCCCGGCGCGCAATCCCGGGTTCACCGGCCGGGATGGGCTGCTGGTGGCGTTGCGGGAGACGCTGACCTCTGGGGGTCGGGCCTCGGTCCAGGCGCTGCACGGGATGGGCGGGGTCGGCAAAACGCAGCTGGCGGCCGAATATGCGTGGCGATTCGCTGGGGCCTATGAGCTCGCCTGGTGGGTCGATGCGGAGCAAGCTGGGCTGATCGGGGACCAGTTCGCAGTGCTTGGGGCAGCGCTGGGATGTGTAGCGGCCGACTCCGGCGCAGAGGTGGTACGCGGCGCGGTGCTGGCGGAGCTTCGTGAGCGGGGCCGGTGGCTGCTGATCTTCGACAACGCCCAAGCTCCTGGGGATCTGACCGGTTGGCTGCCCGGCGGCGGGCACGTGCTGATCACCTCGCGGCAGCACCAGTGGGATGAGATCGCCGCGCCGGTCGAGGTGGACGTGCTGGGCCGCCCGGAATCGGTCGACATCCTGGCAGGCCGGGTCAGCGGGCTGACCGAGGTCGACGCCGGGCAGCTTGCCGCCGAGCTAGGCGATCTTCCGCTGGCCCTGGCGCAGGCGGCCGGGTACCTGGCAGAGACGGGGATGGGTGCCGGGGATTATCTGACACTGCTGCGGACCCGTGCCGGGCAGGTCTTGGCCCAGGGCCGCCCGATGTCGTATCCCAGGTCACTGGCCGCCGCGACCCAGTTGGCCGCCGACAAGCTCGCCTGCGATGACCCGCTCGCCGCGGAGCTGGCCAGTGTCTGCGCGTTCCTGGCACCTGAGCCGATCTCCGAGGACCTGCTCACGAGCGCCGCCGAGAAGCTGCCGCCCGGGCTGGCTGTCCGCGTCGCTGACCTGATGGCGTGGCGCCAGACCCTGGCGCACGTGGGCAGGCAGGCGCTAGCCCGGGTCGATTATCGCGGCCTGCAGATGCACCGGGTCACCCAGGCGATCCTCCGTGATCGGCTCACCGCTTCCGAAGTTGCAGCCATGAAGGAGCGGGTCAACGCGATCCTGGTCGCCAATGACCCCGGCGACCCTAAAGATCCTGCCACCTGGCCAGAGTGGGCACGGTTGATGCCCCACCTGCTGGCCGTCGACCTTGCGGCCGCCGCCAGTCCCCTGCGTTCACTGGCCTGCCGTGGATGCTGGTACCTGATAATGCGCGGAGATACCCGCGCTGGCTACGCTCTCGCCAGCAATCTCCGCCAGCAGTGGCGCGATCGGCTCGGCGACACTGACCCGCACGTGCGGGAGATCACGCACGACCTCGGCTGGGCGCTCCGAGATATGGGCAGTTACGCCCGAGCCCGCGACCTGGCCCAGGACACCCTGGCGCACCAGCGCCAGGTCCTGGGCGAAGACGACTCCGACACGCTGCGCACCGCCAGTTCGCTGGCCACCAGCCTGCGCGCGCTGGGTGAGGTGCAGGCTGCCCGCGACCTGGACCACGACACCCTGAACCGCCGGCGCCATGTCATTGGCGATGACCACCCCGAGACGTTGCGCTCCGCCCGGCACCTGGCCGATGACTTGCGCGCGCTGGGTGAGGTGCAGGCCGCGCGCGAGCTGGACCAGGACACCCTGAACCGCTACCGCCGGGTCCTAGGCGATGACCACCCGGACACTTTGCGATGCGCTACTAACCTGGCCAGCGACCTGCGCGCGCTGGGACAGGTGCAGGCTGCTTACGACCTGGACCACGACACCCTGAACCGCTACCGCCATGTCATTGGCGATGACCACCCCGAGACGTTGCGCTCCGCCCGGCACCTGGCCGATGACTTGCGCGCGCTGGGTGAGGTGCAGGCCGCGCGCGAGCTGGACCAGGACACCCTGAACCGCTACCGCCGGGTCCTAGGCGATGACCACCCCGAGACGTTGCGATGCGCTACTAACCTGGCCAGCGACCTGCGTGCGCTGGGCCATATGCAGACTGCCCGCGACCTAGATCAAGACGTCCTGGAACGCTGCCGCCGGGTTCTGGGCGAAGATCATCCCCATACCCTGGAATCCGCCAGCAACCTCTGCGACGACTTGAGTGCGCTGGGCAAAGCGGACGGCCTATAACGTCGGCACTAGGTGGCGACCGATTCACTAAGCCGAAGTTGCAGGGCCTCCGAGTAGGAATCTCGTACCTAATGGTGAACAGACACCTCCACGGGCCAACCCGAGGCCATCACAGGTTCATCGTGGCTTCGATGGTCAGCCGCGTAGGCCGGACATTTTCGGACTTGGCATGTGGCACTGGGATACACCAGATCCACCATGGAACCCGTATCCACCACGATCACCGGAGGGGTCTTTACGTTTTTGCTGCTTGCGTGGTCCCCGTGGTCCCCGTGGTGCTGCGCAGGTTGGTACTACTTGACCGGCGTTCTAGACCTCGACGAGCTGCTTGTCGGGAAGCTGCCTGTCGAGGAGCTGCTTGAGGAACTGGCCGGTGTAGCTTTCCTCGACGGCCGCGATCTTCTCCGGCGGCCCGGTGGCGACCACGAGCCCGCCGCCAGCCCCGCCCTCGGGACCCAGGTCGATGACCCAGTCGGCGGTCTTGATCACGTCCAGGTTGTGCTCGATCACGATGACCGTGTTGCCGGTATCGACCAGCCGGGTCAGCACGCCGAGCAGCTTGCGGATGTCCTCGAAGTGCAGGCCGGTGGTCGGCTCGTCGAGCACGTAGATGGTCCGCCCGGTGGCCCGGCGCTGCAGTTCCGAGGCGAGCTTGACGCGCTGCGCCTCGCCGCCGGACAAGGTGGGCGCGGGCTGGCCCAGGCGGACGTAACCCAGGCCCACGTCGACCAGCGTCCTCAGGTGCCGGTGGATGGCGGGTACCGGCGCGAAG
>Ga0302324_100023380_pt1 | contig 11959 bp, 6 predicted proteins | sample Palsa_T0_1_FD_201949 | JGI IMG/M metagenome (GOLD analysis project Ga0302324, IMG submission 201949) | Peat permafrost microbial communities from Stordalen Mire near Abisko, Sweden - Palsa_T0_1 | ecosystem: Environmental > Terrestrial > Soil > Palsa > Peat permafrost | place: Sweden: Abisko... | reverse complement strand
AGCCTCGCGCAGAAGGGCATCTCCTGGCGGCTCATCGACGAAGCTCGGGGCGCCTGAACGGGTGTCCCAGTTGTAATCCACGAAATGATGAAACGTGCTTTGAGCGATCGCGCGTCCCCGGCCATCGTGTGCTTCGAAGGCGACCGCGATGTTGAAAGGCCTGCCGGTAACCTTGCTCCTGCCCGAGACGATCACACGAGCCTCCTCGCCTGCAGGCGCGCTCACGTCGCCCTCGTGAGGGTGCGACGGCAAAAACCGGATCGCACTCGTGGGCGATGCGGGATTGGAAAGGACGGGATGAACCGGTCCTTTCACCTCGATCACTTGATAGTCGCCGTTCGCTCCGGAATGAAAGTTCGGCCAGGAAATATACGTCGTGTACGGATCGTCTCTTTCGTGGGGACTGTCCGGGTCGATGTTTTTGGAATGGAAGTGATGCGCCGCGCCGACGCCGTCCAGAGCGCAGACTGATGAGCCGAGATCCATGTGATCGCGCGTAACCATCAAGCCGCGTCCACTGCGACGGAAGTTTGAGATGCCGTCGCAATCAGCCTGGGTAAGCCCATCGCCGACGTCCACGGCGAATAGCCACATCTCATCGAAGTCGCTGCGATCGAGCCTCGACAACACGGAGTCCGGCTTACCGGGTGGCTCGCGGTCGCGCGTTACGACGTCAAAGAGCGGCTGTCCTTCGCTACCGCGCTCGGCGCGCAGAAAGTTCGCCAGCCGACCGAAGCGCGCAATCGACCAGTCATCGGCCGTGGTGGGAATCGTCGTCTGCAACAGGACTTTGATGGTGCGATTCATGGAGCGCTCGGCATCGTCGAGCCCCTCGGTCACGGCAAAACCGTGCACGGGGCGTGAGAATACTATCCGCGACCCTTGCGGCCCGGAACGCCGCCTCGGGGCTGCCACTGCCCGGGAGCCGCGATCAGGATGTCGCGCCCCGCTCCAGCAGAAACCCCCGCGTACCCGGCTTCTTCGGCGCTAACCGCACTTGGAGTCGCCGCAATTCAGGCACGTCATGCAGTTGTCCATCATGACGACCGCCGCCGTGCTGCATTTGGCGCACAATTGAGCGCCCTCGGGGAAGTGCGACTTCGCGAACGCGTCCGCCTGCTTGGCGCGCGCCTCAAACTCGGCACGCTTCTCATCCAGGATCTTCTGCTGATGCTCATCGACCATCGGCTTGCGCAGCAGACCGATGCTTTGCAGGTGCCGTTCGATCACGTAGCCCAGCTCCGCGATGATTGACGGCATGAACTTGCCTCCGGGCTGCCAGTAACCGCCGCGCGGATCGAACACCGCTTTGAGCTCGTCGACCAGGAAAGTGACGTCGCCGCCCTTTCTGAAGACGGCCGAGATGATGCGCGTCAGCGCGACGATCCATTGGAAGTGGTCGAGGTTCTTCGAATTGACGAAGATCTCGAACGGGCGACGCTGTTCGTATTGCGTGTCTTCATTCAGCACGATGTCGTTGATCGTCACGTACATCGCGTGATCGGACACCGGCGTCTTGATCTTGTACGTCGAACCGATGAGGACGTCCGGGCGCTCGACCTTCTCGTGCATCCGGATGACTTTGGCGGTGCGGCCATTCTTGTCCTGGAATTCATCGGGATCGACCACCAGCGCGGGCTTCACCAGCGCGGGTTTGTCGTCCGGCTTCTGCACGTTGTATTTGATGATTTTCTTAGCAATCTTGATGGTCATGATTCTGCATCCTAATCCGCTCGGGCAACGATCTCGCGAAGCCTCAATGGCGTCCGAAATACCCCTCTTTCAACGAATCAAACAAATTGGCCGCGGTGTGCATTTCACCGTCGTAATCGATCTCCTCGTCACCGCGTGCTTCGACGACCGTGCCGTCCTCGAGCGTGAACTTATAGACCGTATTCTTAAGATCTTGTTCCTTCACCAGCACACCCTGGAACGCCTCAGGATTGAATCGAAAGGTGGTGCAACCCTTTAGTCCCTGTTCATAGGCATACATGTAGATGTCCTTGAACTTCTCGTACGGGAAGTCCGTCGGCACATTCGCGGTTTTGGAGATCGAGGAATCCACCCACTTCTGCGCGGCGGCCTGGATGTCGACGTGCGCATTGGGCGCAACGTCATCGGCCGCAATGAAGTAATCGGGCAGCTTCTCGGAAGGCTCTTCCGAACGCGGCTGCGCATTCAAATTGACGAGTTCCCGATAAGCGAGCAGCTCGAAGGAGTACACGTCAATTTTCTCCTTCGATTTCTTGCCATCCCGAATCACGTTGCGGAAATAGTGATGCGCAAAGGATGGCTCGATGCCATTTGAGGCATTGTTGGCGAGCGACAAGGAGATCGTACCGGTCGGCGCAATAGAGGTGTGATGCGTAAAGCGCGCACCGACTTCGGCGAGCTCATGGACGAGATGCGGCGCGACCTCAGCAATGCGTTGCATGTAGCGGCTGTATTTCGCGTGCAGCAGACGGCCGGGAATCTTGGCTCCCGCCTTCCAGCCGTCGCGCGTCATCTCGGGACGCTTCCTCAGCATTTCCTTCGTGACGGTGAATTCATCGTTCATGATCGGCGCAGGCCCTTTCTCGCGTGACAATTCAAGAGCCGCTTCCCAGCCCGCGACCGCCATCTCTCGTGACACGTCCTCGGTGAACTTTATGGAATCGGGGGAGCCATACTTCATGCCGAGGAGCGTAATCGTGCTGCCGAGCCCCAAATAGCCCATGCCGTGGCGTCGCTTACGGATGATTTCGGCTCGTTGCTCCTCGAGCGGCAGTCCGTTGATTTCGACAACATTGTCCAACAGGCGCGTAAACACCTTGACGACTTCTCGAAATTCGGACCAGTCAAATTCTGAAAACTCGGAAAACGGATGGCGCACGAAGCGTGTCAAATTTATTGAACCCAGGAGGCATGAACCGTAGGGCGGAAGTGCCTGCTCGCCGCATTGTCCCGTTACCAATCCGTTGAAAATAACGGTATTGCCGTCCTCTTGCGTAGTGTCAAACACCGCTTCGCGGCCAACATAAGAAATTTCGCTTATCTGACTTGTGAAGCGTTGCGATTTCTGCAGTGCTTTGCCTTGTACCCATTCGCGATACTTGGCGTTCTTGGCTGCGGTCAGAAAGCCGATTTCAGCCATGAAATACTCACGCGACTCGCCATCAATAATAAGTTCGTAATCCGCCTTGCACGCATACTCGCGGCGGCCACCATTGCCGTCCGGCAGTAGCCGCCGACCTGCGTCACGGCGCTTTTTTACCCTGCAAAAGACGCCGAAATTGGCGAGCAGTATCTGAACGTCTTTGAGTAATGACGGGTGACTAGACGCGAGACGCACCGAGCAGCTCGTCAAGTCTTTGCCAGACGTATTAACCGTGCCGTCGGTCTGAAATAACGCGCGAAGATACGCCTTGACGCACGCTTCATTGCCGCGCCACACGATTTCCGGCACTTGAAGTTTGGTTTTCGCAGTGAATCCGTATTGCTCGAGAACCCGAGCGAGGAGTACCGATCGGATCTGCAATAGATTGCGCTCGGGTATCGCGACCGCACTCACACGGTACTCCCGACGCTTTAGTGCATGGCCAACTATTAGAGCGTTAATCGATGCCACAATGGTAGCGGCAAGGTCGCGGTCCTGGCCCCAAAGATCAACTACCGCGGCCTGCTGGCCCTTACCGCGACTCGTAAAATGCCCATCGCCCGTCAACAGACCAAGAAGTAGTCCAAGCTCGCCGTCGCCGCAGCCGCCGAATTGCCCCTTGCCGGATTGGATTAGAAGCTCATCGCCCAGCTGCAGGTCTTTCAATTTGATCTTGCCGCGAGCCGTGTAAAAATCATGCCACTCGGTGGCCTTGATCTCATAGCCGTCCTTTGTCTCGACGCGGTACACATCAGCCGAAGCTGCGGTCATAAAGACGGGGACCGCCGGACGGACCGTAACGCCGCGTTCGGATTCACCCAAAGCGCGACTATCAACGGTCACCTGCATGTCGACGCGCGAGTCATACAGGTCGCCAATGCGAACCACACCGTATTGCGTCGCGAGGCGAGTATCTGCTGTAACGCATGGATTGGTCGCACGAATATTCTCGCACCACCAGTTGTTGTTCATCTCATTGACACGGTCAATGAGAATGAAGCCTGGTTCGGCAAAGTCATATGTGGACGTCATGATCATGTCCCATATGCGCCGCGCCGGAAGAGTCTTATAGATCTTGCAGGCGACGAGGCCCTCGTCGTTCACGACATAGCCTTTGTGAATCGGCCATTCGCGCCAGAGAAACTTTGTAGAGTCGTCTAGATCGAAATTCTCACTCTCATGCTCCTTGCGCCTGACCGGGAACGCAAGCTTCCAATCGGCGTCATTGCGCACGGCCTGTATAAATCCGTCGGTGACGAGCAGGGACAGGTTGAATTGACGCAGCCGGCCGTTTTCGCGTTTTGCGCGAATGAATTCCAGAACGTCGGGATGTCCGACGTCAAAAGTGCCCATCTGCGCGCCACGCCGACCGCCCGCCGAGGACACCGTGAAACACATCTTGTCGTAGATATCCATGAACGACAGCGGGCCTGATGTATAGGCGCCGGCGCCGGACACGTAGGCGCCACGCGGACGCAGCGTCGAAAATTCATAGCCGATGCCGCAATTGTGAATCACCGCAAGACCGTTATTTCCGGCGAGATAGTTGTTGTGCTTCTCGACCGTAAAATCGAAAAATATCTCGGGCAGCGGCAATGCACGCTCGATCGCAACGACTGGCCGCAAAGTCAATGCAAAACGGATCTGCTCGGCGAGCGCAGGAAGCCGCGCCATCCAGCGATCAAGCCATACGCGACTTACTCGTTCCTGCAGATGGTGACCATGGTAGATACCCATTTTCTGCTTTTCACGATGCGTCAAAGAGGCCGCCGCGCGCTGCAATGATTCACGCAGACTCTTTGGCATCTGAAAAACGTCATACTGCCCTGTGACTGCTGCGCTGCTCGCGCCAAAACTGGCCGCCGGATAATCCAGCGCGGCAGTGCCTTGCGTCATCGTGGCTTCAATCATTTTTGCGCGCGAGGCGGCAAACAATGACCCGCAGGCCTCTACGATGCCACGCTCGGCCGCTCGGACCTTGAATACCACCCGGCGACCGAGGAGTTTCGCGCGCGCAGCAAACGCCTGTCTCTTAGATCGATATGCATCCTGCCCCTCATGAACGCTGCCATCGCCCGGATGCACCCCGGCGAACCAGGCGCCATCCCGATTGACGCCGTCGCACTCCCATCGGTCCCTGTATTGCACGAGCGCATCCGATACACGCACTTCGTCTGCACGAACGTAGCTCAGTTGATCACCCCGATACACAAGCACCGGATGCTTCACCGATGTCGTGAGCGTCGTCTTATTTGACGTGATGCGGATATTTTCTTCGCGCGGCACGCGCGTCGTCAGATGACGAAGAATTGGGCGCATCTCGAACTCGCCAGATTCGCAGTCGTAGCTCAAAATCTCGCGATGCCGTTCGGCCACTGCGAGATCCGCAGTTACGAGACCACGCTCGGTGCGCACCAAGGTTCCGGGCGCAACGCAGCCAGCCTTGAGCGTAAGCCCGGCCTCATGGACCTTCTGCAGGATGTCATCCATCGAATCGCGGATGATCCCCGACACTGTGCAGTTGATCGTCGATGTCGCAGGCTTGTGCTCGAGCGCGCCCGCGTTTGACGTCACACGACCCGCTGGTATTGCCCCGCGTCTGAGCGCCCAAAGAAATCGCTCGTACCAAAGATCACGCACGTCTTCCTTCTCGACGTCCGCGAGTGCTCTGGCAACGCGCTTGTAGGTATCGTCCATCGACTTGTCGATGGGCGTGCCATCCTTGGCGGTGAGACGATATTTTTTGTCCCAAATATCGAGCGACGCTTCCTGGAAGGGAACTGCATCGATGTCTTTTGGCTCAAGCTTCATCACGGTGTTCATGAATCCGCGGCACTCCAATCATTGTGCTGCCGACAACGGATCACGGGGAAGTACACGGGCTCAAATAAGCCCGCGCAAACGAGTACCCAAACAGCGTTGCCCTTTATATAGGCTGCTGTCAGGCAGCCCGCTCCCCCGAAAGACCTACCCCCCGAACCCGATCTTGCCGTTTTTAGTAACACAAGATCTTGTGTCGGGGACGGAAGACTAATGACGTGTCACAGTTCCGTCAAGATTGCGGGCCAACTACTTTTAGGCCAAAAATCATAAGTTAATTCAGGCTCTTATAATGGAATGCGCTGCGCGACGTAGGTGCATTATTGCCCTTTTACACAAAAAATTCGCTGCAAAGGCGCCCCAAGATCTTGTGGCCCGAAACATGCACAGCTTGCGCACAGGATGTCCACCATTTGTGCCACCCCATTGCCCTTGAAACCCGCGCCGGCGGCCACAGATCGGAGAGCATTCGCGCACCTTGCGATTTTTTGGAGACTGATATGACCATCGTTCACTACGAGCCGTGGAGGCTCTTTAATCGAGTATTTAGCGAGGGTGTCGCCGCGCCTGCGGCGGGCAATTCCTCTTCTGTCACCTGGCTTCCGGTCGTCGACGTACTTGAGGAAGCTGACCGCTTTGTGGTCCGTGCCGATCTTCCCGGCGTAGATCCCAAAGACGTTGAAATCACCGCGGAAAAAGGCGTGTTGACCGTACGCGGCCAGCGCCACGCAGACAAGCATGAGAATGCCAGCGGTTACGAGCGCGTCGAGCGCGTGTCCGGAGCCTTTCTGCGCCGCTTCACGTTGCCAGAGACCGCCGATACGGCTGCAATCAAGGCAAAACAGTCAAACGGCGTTCTGGAAGTCACAATCCCGAAGCAGCCGCAGGTTCAGCCGCAGCGGATTTCCGTCGAAGCTGCCTAAATCCCTCCTGGGAATCTCGAGGAGCGGGCACTCGCCCGCTCCTCTTATTCTTTAAATCGCGTCCGGCGCCGATCCGCGCTTAGAATTGGCTTATGCGACACGCCAGATCCTCCCTGAGTCGCTTGGCAATGTGGGCTGCCGCAGGGCTGTGCCTTGCAGGCACGGTCGCAAATGCCGTAGCGGCGTTGCCGGCGGCTCTTGCTAATACGCCAACACTGTCGCTCTCGCCGATGATCAAACGAGTTTCGCCCGCGATTGTGAATATCGCGACGCGCGGCACCGTGAACGAGAGCGGGCCGCAAGGCCAGAACCCGGCGCCGGAGGACCCGTTCTTTCGCCGCTTCTTCAACACGCCTCCGGATTTGGGGCCGCGCGGGCACGCGTTTCAAAGCGCAGGCTCAGGCGTCATCTTTGATGCGAAGAGCGGCTACATCCTCACCAATGCACACGTCGTCGAGAATGCCACCGCAATCACCGTGACATTGCAGGATGGGCGCGACGTCGACGCTGAAGTTGTCGGCCGCGATGCGCCTTCTGACGTTGCCGTCCTCAAGGTCAAGGCCGACGGCCTGACGCAGATCGCGCTTGGGGACTCGGCAAAGGTAGAAGTCGGCGACTTCGTCGTCGCCATCGGCAATCCCTTCGGCCTGCAGCACACGGTCACATCAGGAATCATCAGCGGACTATCGCGCTCGGGAATCAACCCGGACGGCTACGAAGACTTCATCCAGACGGACGCTTCAATTAATCCGGGCAATTCCGGCGGCGCGCTCGTCAACCTGCGCGGCGAACTGATCGGAATCAATACCGCGATTCTCTCCAAGAGCGGCGGCAACATCGGCATCGGTTTTGCCATTCCGGTAAACATGGCGCGGAACGTGATGGATCAGCTCCTCAAGTTCGGCGCGGTAAAGCGCGGCGTGTTGGGCGTCAACATCTACACGCTGACTACGGACATTGCCCACTCGCTCGGACTTACGAACGTGCACGGCGCGCTCGTATCCGAGGTCGTCGGCGGATCGGCCGCCGAAAAAGCCGGCGTGCATACCGGCGATGTCATTACTACCGTGAACGGCCAGAGCGTGAAGTCGAACGCCGAATTGAGAAATGTCATCGGCCTCCTGCGAGTCGGTGACAAGGTCGACATCGGGCTCGTGCGCGACGGTAACCCGAAGCATGCGACCGCGGTGCTCGCCGCCATCACCGCTACCCCCGCCGCAAGCGAGCCGCCGCGCGTGGCCGCCGCCACGGTCCCGCATGGACTTGACGGCGCAGGCCTGGCGGATGCGCCGGAGCTTGGAGGCGCACTCGTGCGCAGCGTCGAGCCTGGCAGCCCCGCAGCGCTGCAAGGTCTGCGCGAGAACGACATCATCGTGCGCGCCAACAGGCAGACCATTACGAACCTTGAGCAGCTGCTCAAGCAAGCGCACAGCGCAAGTTCGCTCGTCCTTGAAGTGCGGCGCGGCAAAGCGAACTTACTGATTCCCCTGCGCTGACACTGCGCACAATTGCCGGTGGCGCTGCGCCTGCGGCACGTGCGTAAGAGCCCGCACTGCGTCATAGAAACGCGGCAGATCGCCTCCGGCTTGCGCGAGTAGACGCTCAAATCCCGGCACGCAATCAAAATAGGTCGCAACCGACGCCAAATGGGCGTTGTTGAGGCCGCTTGCGAGCCAGTCCTCGTAGATCAGGTGCACGCCCTGGCGGCGTGCAAGTTCGCGCATGTCATCGGCAAGCGCGGCGAACTGCGCGCGCTTGCGCTCGCGCATGACTTCGGGCGGCATTTTCGATGCATAAAGTCGCCCAAGCTCGGCACGCCGGTGCGCGAAGAGCGTATTGAACTCGATCTCGTGGGCACGCTCGGCCCGGTACTCATCGAGTTCTTCCTGATGGCCTAAGAACTTCAGCCAGCGCGCAAGACCCGTCTCCTCGACGGTCACCGCGAAAGCCTCATTGAACTCCGAGTCGCCCTCGACGTAGATCAACTGGTGCGCAAGCTCATGGAAAATAATCGCGGCAAGCTCGCTGTCGCCGTAGATCAGCATCGTGTTGAGCACCGGATCGGCAAAGCGCCCGAGCGTCGAGTAGGCCGGCACGCCGCCCACCATGACATCGAAGTCGTGCTGCGCGAGGTCCGCAGCGAAAGCATCTGCCTTGTGTTCGGAGAAATAGCCGCGATAGGCGACGCAGCCTGCGATGGGGAAACACCACTGCACCGGCTCGATCGAGAACTCCGGCGCCGCGACGACGTTCCAGACCACGAAGGACCGGCGCACATCCGCATACTTGCGATAGCTCTTGTTGTCCGGCAGCCCGAGTTCCCGCGAGGCGAAGTCGCGCGCGGCGCTGACGGCTGCGAGCCGCGAGCGCAGTGCCTCCGGGGTACGCTTGTCGGCCACCACCGCGGGGATCGGCCGGCTTTCGTGCACGACCTGCCATTGCCCACGGGCCGCCTGCGCAACGTACATCGTGCCGCAGCCCGTAAGCATCGCGAGCAGAAGGCTTGCGAGCAAGGCTCGAATGGCACTCTCGGTTAACATGCGCGCATGCAAGTCTACTTGGTCGGCGGCGCGATCCGTGATCAGTTGCTCGGCGTGGCGCCGCGCGAGCGCGACTGGGTTGTCGTCGGCGCGCAGCCTCAAGAACTGTTGGACCTGGGGTATCTGCCCGTCGGCCGGGAATTCCCGGTCTTTCTGCATCCTGTTACGCGCGAGGAGCATGCGCTCGCGCGCCTGGAATCCAAGGTCGCTCCGGGCTATCGCGGTTTTGTCACCCGCTTCTCTCCCGATGTCACACTGGAAGAGGATCTGCGCCGCCGCGATCTGACCATCAACGCCATCGCGCAGGCCGCGACGGGCGAGCTCATCGATCCGTACGGCGGCCGGCAGGATCTCGAAGCCCGGCTGTTGCGCCACGTCTCAGTTGCCTTTGTCGAGGATCCGGTGCGCGTGCTACGGGTGGCACGCTTCGTGGCGCGCTTCGGCGACCGCGGCTTTACCGTCGCGCCCGAGACGCTTGCCCTCATGCAGGACATGGTCCGCTCCGGTGAGATCAATGCGCTCGTGCCCGAACGGGTCTGGCAGGAGACCGAGCGCGCGCTCGCGGAGGCGCATCCGGAACTCTTCTTTTCGACACTGCGCGACTGCGGCGCGCTCGAGGTCATTTTTCCGGAGATCGCGGCGCTCTACGGGGTGCCGCAGCCGGCGCGCTGGCACCCGGAAATCGACACCGGTGTGCACGTGATGATGGCGCTGCAGTGCGCGGTGCGCCTCGGCGCCTCGACACCCGTACGTTTCGCGGTGCTGCTGCATGACCTGGGTAAGGCTGCGACCCGCCCGGAGCTGTGGCCGTCGCACCACGGCCATGAAGAAGCCGGAGTGCGCCTCATCGAGGCGCTCGCCGCGCGTTTGCGTGTGCCGAAGGAGTACACCGAGCTTGCGGTTCTGACGGCGCGCCATCACGGGCTCGTGCATCGCGCACTCGAGCTGAAACCCGCGACCGTGCTGACGCTCCTTGAGAATACCGATGCCTTCAGGCGTCCTGAGCGCTTCGCCTCACTTCTCATCGCCTGCGAAGCGGATGCGCGCGGCCGAACCGGGCTCGAAGAAAATCACTATCCGCAAGCCGGCTATCTGCGAGCTGCACTGGCGGCCGCGCAGGCGGCGACGGTCACTGAAGAGGAGCGGCAGGGATTAGTCGGTGTCGCCATTAAAGATAAGCTTGCCGCGAAGCGGCTCGGGATCCTGACGGCGTTCGTGGCCGAGCGTCGCGTTTGAACACGCGTGCGATATCGCGACACATTTCGATGCTTGCGGCGGAGCCGCTAACTGGTGAAGCCGCCCATCGACGCCGTATGCGCAGAAGCGAGCTACCCTAAACCTGCGTACGCCTGGTTCGTGGTGGCGCTGCTTTTCGGCGCCGCCATCATTTCTTATACGGATCGGCAGGTCTTAAGCCTGCTCGTCGATCCGGTGCGCCGCGATCTCAACATCAGCGACACGCAGGTGAGCCTTCTCATCGGCTCAGCGTTCGCCGTCATCTACGGCTTCGCCGGCATACCGCTCGGGTATTTGGCCGATCGAACCTCGCGGCGCAACCTGATCGCCGGCGGAATGCTCATCTGGAGCATGGCGACGATCAGCTGCGGCTTCGTGCACAGCTTTCGCCAGTTCTTCGCTGCGCGCGTGCTCGTGGGTCTGGGCGAGGCGGTGTTGTCGCCCGCGGCGGTTTCACTTATCAGCGATTACTTCCCGCCGTCACGCCGGGCCACGGCGCTTGGCGCCTATTTTACCGGGATCGCCATAGGGATTGGCAGCGCCATTCTCATTGGCGGAGGCCTGCTGCATGCCATTAATCGGGGCATGCTGAACGGCACGGCACTGTCGGCCGAGCCGCCGTGGCGGCTGGTATTCATGCTGATCGGCGTGCCCGGACTCATATGGCTCATCCTCATCCGCTGCATCCGCGAACCCGTGCGCCGGCAGATACTAGCTGGTGGACGCGCGCCTGCCAGCCCTGAGCAAGCGTCTCGCGACAAGGCGCGCGCAGACCGCTTGCAGTTGATCCCCATATTTGTGGCCGTCGCCATGGCCTCCTTCGCGGATAACGCCATCGCGGCATGGTCGCCTTCACTACTGATCCGCGACTTCCACCGCAGCGCAGCGGATGTCGGCGTGACACTCGGAACGCTGTTCATGATTGGCGGGGCCGCCGGGATGATGGTCGGGGGCGTCTGCGCGGACCGCGCGCAAAGAACAGGTGGCTGGTACGCGCGGGTGCGGATCTGCCTCGTCGCGGCGTTCCTTAACGGGCTGGCTCTGACTTTGATCGAAGCGAATAATTACCCGGCGACACTTATTGCCGTTGCCGTAACGTACTTCATGTCGGGCGTCATGACCTCTACGGGCCTGACCGCGATCCTGGATCTCGTGCCGAACCGGCGCCGCGGCACGGCGACCTCGGTCAGCTTCTTTCTCAACGTCGCAATCGGCGCCGGGATCGGCCCTACCGCGGTAGCGCTGACTGGCTCATATCTATTCGGCGGCGACGCCGGCCTGCGGCCGGCACTGTTCGTCGTCAC
>Ga0302324_100023379_pt1 | contig 11960 bp, 8 predicted proteins | sample Palsa_T0_1_FD_201949 | JGI IMG/M metagenome (GOLD analysis project Ga0302324, IMG submission 201949) | Peat permafrost microbial communities from Stordalen Mire near Abisko, Sweden - Palsa_T0_1 | ecosystem: Environmental > Terrestrial > Soil > Palsa > Peat permafrost | place: Sweden: Abisko... | reverse complement strand
GATCTACGAGCGCACGCGTGAGCTGGGCATGATGCGCGCGATCGGCACCTCGCGCAGCCAGATCCGGCAGATGATCCGCTACGAGTCGCTGATCACCGCGCTGATCGGCGGCGTCCTCGGCTTGGTGATCGGGGTCGTGGGGGCGATCCTCGTCACGATCTTCGCGCTGTCGGGCGAGGGCTACGTGGTCTCGATACCCGTGGGCACGCTGCTCGTGACGCTACTCGCCGCGGCGCTCGCCGGCCTGCTCGCGGCGCAGCTGCCGGCGCGGCGCGCGGCGCGCCTGGACGTGCTGGGCGCGCTTACGGCTGAGTAGGCGGCGTCCGGGCGGGGGCCGGGATCCAGGAGGGCGCCATCAGCCCGTCGGCGTGACGGCGAGCACGCTGTTGGGCGCGACGGCGAGCCTGATGCGAGCGTGCGGCGAGACCAGGCTGGTGCTCAGCAGGCCAGTCCGCGAGGCGCTCAGCGTCTGGACGCTCACGCTGCTGGCGCCACGCAGTACCACAGCCTGCGCGTGCGGGCGCTCGTTATCGAGGATCAGCAGGGTGGCGCCAGTCGGCTCGGTGACGCTGGTCGCGACCAGATCGGGAACGGTGGCGAGCGTGCGCAGCGACGCGCCGACCGGCAGCCACTGGTTGAGCGCTACCAGGGCGCTCTCCAGCGGCCGCGCGAGCACTTCTTCGCCGCGCACGAGGAACGGATCGTATGGGCCGCCGCTGAAGTGGAAGCGCACCTCGCGAAAGCCGGTCTTCAGCGCGCTGAGGACGAAGCGCACGGCCCAGACTGCGGCCGCCGAGCTGTCCGACACGCCCGCCACGCCGCCGCAGGAGGCGGAGTTGGCCTCGGAGATGATCGCCTGAGCCTGCCCGGCGGCTGCGTCGGCGACCACCCACGCGAGGCTGTGCGGAGTGTTGGCCGCCTGCGCGGACAGCAGTCCTCCGAGCGTGACCGCCTTCGGCGTCGAGCAGGAGGTGAGCGGATACAGATGCACGCCCACGATCTGCTCGTGCAGCGCTCCGATCACGCGCGGCAGTTCTCGTTGCCAGTGGGCGGGCCTGGCCAGTTCCGGTCCGATCACGGGCGCGCCGTCTAGCGCCGGCTGCAGATAGGTCGCGATCTGAAGATAGGTGTTGACGGCCGCCGCTTCTTCTTCGGGCGCCGGCTTGTCGAGCGCTGCGTAGTTCGGCAGGTAGTACAGGTCCGGCTCGTTACCCAGCGAGAAGTCCACAGCGCCACCGGCGGCTGCACTCTGCGCACCCGCAACCATCTGCTGCGCCCACGAGAGATCGCCGGTGCGGGCGTTGAGGCCGACTGTGAGCGGCTCCTTGGTGGCGCCCAGCAGGCATTGCAGCTGACTCCAGAAGTTGGCGGGGAGCGTGTAGAGGGTGGCCGTTTCCCAGGAGGTGGGTGGGCTCGCAGAGGCGCCGCTGGGCGCGGTCGCGTCCTGGCTGTCCCCGGCCAGCGCCAGTGGCGGTGATCCCAGCTGCTGCAGCTCGCTGACGAGTGCGGGGGGCGGGCACGCTCCCGTACCGAGGTCCTGAGCCATGATCGGGTACTCGAGCGACAGGCCGACGGGCGCCATCGTGACCTGCACGCCCGCGGCCGTGCTGGGGGCCAGCGTGACTTCAGGCGGGGGGATGCTCGCGTGATGGCGCTTGCGCGCGCCATGGCGCGCCGGCGCTGCCGCCAGCGAGCTGCCCGGGCCGAGGACGCCGGCCAGGAGCGAAAGCCCGAGCGTCAGTGCCAGCGCCGGCCGCATCGCCATGCGCGCACGGTAGCGCTCGGCTCCCACGTGGCGCTGCGCTCCCCTTCACGCGAGGCTCTAAGCTGGCGGGCATGGCCGCCGTAGCCCCTTCCCAGCCGAGCGATCCCGAGCTCGAGGCGACGGCCTGGGACCTCGAGCCACTAGTCGACGGCGAGGGCACCGACGGAGTCAAGCGGCGCATGGCCGACGCGCTGGAGCGCGCTCGGGCGTTCGCGCAGAGCTACGCGGGCGGGTTGGCCGAGATCGACAGCGCGGGCCTGCGCGAGGCCATGAGCGAGCTGGCTGGCATCCACGAGCTGGTGGCCCGCGGCGGCTACTACGCGGCGCTGCGTTTCTCCACCGACACCGCGGAGCCGGCCAACGGCGCGCTGCTGCAATGGGTGCAGGAGCAGGAGACGGCGCTCGAGACCACGCTGCTGTTCTTCGAGCTGGAGTGGGCCGCGCTCGCGGACGAGCGCGTCGAGGAGTTGCTCGCGGGCGAGGGTCTGGACTTCTGCCGCCACCACCTGCGCAACGTGCGCCGCTACCGCGAGCACCTGCTGTCCGAGCCCGAGGAGAAGATCCTCGCGGAGAAGGCGCTGACGGGGGCGAGCGCGTGGACGCGGCTTTTCGAGGAGCTCAGCTCCGCGATCGAGGTCGAGCTTCCGGGTGCCGGCGAGTCGCCCGCCGGCGAGGGCGGGGCAGCGGCTGAGAAGGTCGCCCTCGACGTCGCGCTCAGCCGCCTGTCGCTGGCCGATCGCGATGTGCGGCGCACGACCGCGGAGGCGGTGACCGCGGCGCTCGCGCCGGGGCTGCGCACGCGCGCGTTCCTGTTCAACACGCTGCTCGCCGACAAGGCGACCGACGATCGCCTGCGCCGCTATCCGCATTGGCTGGCCGCGCGCAACCTCGCCAACGAGGCCAGCGACGAGTCGGTGCAGGCACTGATCGAGGCGGTGCGCGGACGCTATGAGATCGCCCGCCGCTGGTACCGGCTGAAGGCCAAGCTGCTGGGCATCGAGCGCCTGGCCGACTACGACCGCATGGCCGCCGTGACCGAGGACGAAGTCACGTTCCCGTTCGCGCACGCGCGCGAGATCGTGCAGGACTGCTACGCGTCCTTCTCACCCGAGCTGGGCGCGCTGGTCAAGCGCTTCTTCGACGAGCGCCGCATCGACGCGCCGACGCGACCGGCCAAGCGCGGCGGCGCGTTCTGCGCGGCGGCGGTGCCGTCGGTGTTCCCGTACGTGCTGCTCAACTACACCTCCCGCAGGCGCGACGTGCTCACGCTCGCCCACGAGCTCGGTCACGGCGTCCACTTCGCGCTCGCCGCGCGCCAGGGGGTCTTCCACCAGAGCACCCCGCTGACGCTCGCCGAGACCGCGTCGGTGTTCGGCGAGACGATCGTCTTCGGACGGCTGCTCGAGGAGGACTCCTCGCCGGCCTCACGCCTGGCGCTGCTGGCGGAGAACCTCGAGGACACGATCGCGACGGTCTTCCGCCAGGTCGCCATGAACCGCTTCGAGGGTCTCGTGCACACGGCCCGGCGCGAGGAGGGCGAGCTGTCGGTGGCGCGCCTGGGCGAGCTGTGGACGGAGAGCCAGCAGGAGCTGTTCGGCGACTCCGTGGAGGTGACCGACGGCTATCGAACCTGGTGGTCCTACATCCCGCACTTCATCAACACCCCCGGCTACGTGTACGCGTACGCATACGGTCAGCTGCTCGCGCTGTCGGTGTATGAGCGCTACGAGCACAGCGGCCCGGAGCTCGTGCCGCGCTATCTGGAGCTGCTCGCCGCCGGCGGCTCGAAAAGCCCCGAGGAGCTGGGCAGGATCGTCGGCGTCGAGCTCGCCGACCCCGGCTTCTGGGAGGCCGGACTGGACTTGGTCGAGCGCCAGCTGACGGACGCCGAAGAGGCCGCGCGGGCGTCGGGACGGGTGTAGGCGCGCGAGACCAAGGCGGTCTTGTCTTGTACATACTCAAGCTGTACAATCATTCGCATGGGCTCAGTCAAGTCAGCGCGTCGAGGACGCATCAACATGCGGGTGAGCGAGCATCAGGAGCGGGTGCTCAGGGCTGCCGCTGACCTGACCGGTGAGACGATCACTGGATTCGTGCTGTCTGTCGCCACAGAGCGTGCCGAGCAGGTGCTCGAGCGAGCGCAGCGCATCGATGTCAGCGATGAGGCGTTCCGGCGCTTCGTCGAGGCGCTCGACTCACCGGTCGAGGAGATGCCGACCCTGCGTCGCTACGCCCGTAAGCGGAGCCCGATCCCCGCGAGTTGACCACCAGTACACTCGGTCCAGCCGAACCGCTCGCCGACGCGCACTGGCTCGAGGGCTTCGACTGTGGGGTTGAGGTGCTGGACAGATGGCTTCGCCAGTCGGCTCGCGTAGCAACGGCGAGCGGCACAGCCGCGACGTACGTGCTTTGTCGCGGCAATCGAGTCGTCGGCTACTACGCCCTGGCGATGAGCGCCGTCGGACACGGGCGGAGTCCCTCGCGACTGCACCGTGGGATGCCAGATCCGGTTCCCGTGGTGCTGCTCGCTCGCCTCGCCCTCGATCGCTCCGAGCACGGACGATCGCTCGGCGGCCACCTGCTCGTCGACGCGCTTGCTCGCTGCGTGCGAGGCGGCCGCGAGTTTGGAGCGCGAGCCGTCGTCGTCGACGCCCTGTCACCGGAGGCTGGCGACTTCTACCGTCACTTCGGCTTCCGCGATCTCGACGGTCAGCGCCTCTGGCGGCGCCTAGCCGACATCGCGCGCGCCCTGCAAGGCTGACTCGACAGCTCAGCTCGCGGGCTCGCCATCCAGTTCGACGGCCAGTTCGGGAGCGGGCGCCAGCAGATAGATGATGCTCGCAAACCCGAGCAGTGAGCCCATCTCGAAGGCGATGCTCTGAAGACCGTCGGCGACGACCTCGCCGCGACCGATCACGCCGTAAGTCGAGTGATTTAGCTCTTCGACGATCTCATAGATGTGCACGCCGAGGAGCCCAAGCGCAGCACCAATGAAGCCGCACACCACGAAGAACGCCAAGCCCCCAACCGACCCGGCGGCCAGGTCAGGAAGCCAGCGAGCGCCGGCAACTGCTCCTACGCCCAAGCCGGCGAAAGCGAGCTCTGCAGCAGGCCGACGGCTCGTGGGTCGCGGCGGGTGCGCGCGGCCGTCGCGAGCAGGCCAGCCAACTGACGCTGTACGTCGATCATCCAGCGGGCATGCCAGAGAGGATCGCTCAGCGCCGACCGTGACAGCGCAGCCTGCCATTCGATCAGATCGCCGGGTGATGTCCCACTCGGACGGCGACTGCTTCGCGTGACGCCGGAGAGGAATCTCGGCCACGCCAACAGGACATCCTGGATGATCCGCGCCCACATCTGCCCGAGGATCCCGACGGGCTGGATGTCCTGGCCGCCGAAGAAGCTCCCGCTCATTCGCGCGAAGCCGGCATCTGCCTGGGCCAGGTCACAGCCACGCGCGAGCGCCTTCAGCGATGGCCGCGCGAGATGCCGGTTGCGGAGTATCGCGGCGCAGTAGTCCAGGAAGATCATCGAGGGGTCGAAGTAGGCGCGGAAGGCAGCCTCGTAGGGTGCGAGGCCGCCGGCATCGAATTGACCCGTCTCCAGCGCGGAGAGCAGTGTCGGAGCGGCCAGCAGCGCGGACTCCATCCCGGGGGTGATGCCCTCGCCGGTCACCGGGTCCACGAAGCTGCCGGCGTCGCCGATTAGCAGGCCGCCGTCGAAGTGGTTGCGACCCGCCGCCCCGTAGGTCCTGACGACCCCCCCGATCGGCTGTGAGCACAGGTTGAAAGCGGCGCAGCGCGGGTGGTGGCGCCGAAGCCCTTCCACGAAGCTCGCGAACAATTCGGGTATGTTCGCGCCACGCCGTCGACGCGTTTCGGACAGGAGCCCGACGCCCACGTTCACGCGTCCTCCGGCCATCGGAAAGATCCACCCATAGCCCGGGAACAGGCTCTCATCGAAGAAGACGCCGTTCTCCCCGATCTCGCCTTCGGCGACGGCGTAAGCGCGTTGCGCGACGACCGTGCGGCGCGGATCGGCGACCGATAGCCCTTGGCTCTTGGCGACAACCGAGTTCACGCCGTCGGCGCCTACGACCAGCTGCGCGCGGTAGCGGGTCGTCCCCGGCCCGCGCCCCGCTGTCACCTCGACCCCGGCGGGCCCGGCGCTGACACCTGTGACAGCAGTCTCCTCGTGGACGATCGCCCCCGCGCGCATCGCCGTGTCGAGCATCGCAGCGTCCAGTCGCTCGCGGGGGATGAGATACCCGTGCGCGGGCAGGCCCTCGCGGAGTCCATAAGACGGAATCGGGCCGCTGTAGCGGCACTCCCATTCGACAAATGTGGCCGTCCGGGCAATGGGGAGAAGTTTTGATGGCTCGAGATGTTCCAGACAGCCCATGGCCTGCAGGATCCGCAGTCCCCGCGGCTCCACGTAGTCGCCGCAGACCTTCTCGCGCGGAAAGCGCGCCCGCTCGAGCAGCAATACCTGGACTCCCCTGCGCGCAAGATCCCACGCCAACACGCTTCCCGCCGGTCCGCCGCCGACGATGATCACGTCCGCATGCCGCTCTTGTGTCACGGCCGCCTGACCGCCGAGGGAGCGCCTGTGTATATGGGCTTGTCGACGATCAACGGTAAGTGACGATAAATCTAGAGAACCGCCGTTGTCCACGCAAGTCCCGGTCCGAGATGGCCGAGGTGGCATTGCCCGGGCTGAGCCTCCCTCTCGGGTTTTCGTTTGCCCTGGAACCACGAGGTTCCCTTTCGCTCATGTTAAAAAACGATTTGGGGAGCCCCACATCCCCCGCATTTCATCTACCGTGATGCTGTGTGTATCAGCTGCTGGAATCATCGGCGAGCAGCATGAGGTGCGGCCGATGCGGTCTGGAGAGCCCTGCGGGCATGAGTTTTTGCGGCGGTTGCGGCCGTTCGCTCGGCGATGGGCCGGTGGCGGTTGCGGCCGCCGGCACTCAAAACACCGCCCGGCTGCGACATATGACGGTGATGTTCTGCGACCTCGTCGACTCCACCCCTCTCGCCGGGCTGCTGGGCCCTGAGGACTTCCGTGAGATTCTCAGCGGCTACCAGCATGCGTGTGTGCGGGCTATCGAACGCTTCGACGGACACACGGCCAAGTACGTCGGCGACGGCCTGGTGGCTTACTTCGGCTATCCCCGGGCACATGAGGACGACGCGCAACGGGCGGTGCACGCGGGTCTCGACATCCTGGATGAGGTGGTTGCCCTGAACGCGCACCTCGATGACCGGCGGGGGATTTCGCTCCAGGTCCGAATCGGGCTGCACACAGGCGTCGTCGTCGCCGGAGAGATGGGTGCGGGCCGGACGCGCGAGCAGCGCGCCATCGTCGGAGAGACGCCGCACATCGCCGCACGCCTCCAGTCGATCGCCCAGCCCGGATCGGTCGTGATCAGCGACGTCACCCGCGCGCTCATAGAAGACGACTTCGAGATCGAATCGCTTGGCGAAAAGGCGCTCAAGGGAGTGGCACGTCCTATCGGCGCGCACCGGGTAGTGCGCTCCACCGGCGCGGTCGAGCGCCTCGAGGTCGCCGGTGCGCGGCCTCTGATGCCGATGGTGGGTCGTGATCGCGAGCTGGCGCAGCTCGAAGAGGTGTGGCGAGAGGTGAAGAGCGGTCGAGGCGCGATCGCCCACGTCACCGGGGAAGCCGGAATCGGCAAGAGTCGCGTTGTCCGCGCGCTGCGCGAGCGGCTTGGAGCGCAGATCGGTGCCGAGCAGATCTGGCAGTGTCTGGCGCACCGCCGGAGCACTTCCCTCTACCCGGTCATTCGGCTGATCGAGGGGCTGTTCGGCCTGGACCGAACGCAGACGGCGGAACACCAGCTGAGGGCACTCGAGCGAGCCGTACTCGACGCGGGCCTCGATCCGGTCGAGGCCGTACCGCTCCTCGGAGACCTGCTGTCGATCCGTGGCGCCCGCGACGACGCCGCACCGAGCCTCGCACCACGTGACGCGCGCAGTGCGACGCTGCGAATCCTCGAGTCGCTGCTGGTCGGCGACCCCGCTCGTCATCCGTTGCTCCTTGTCGTCGAGGATCTCCACTGGGCCGATCCGACGACCGTCGAGCTGCTCGGCCGGATCGTCTCGAGTCTGTCGAGCACCCCGGCGCTGTGCGTCGTGACCTTTCGGCGTGAGTTCGAGCCGCCGTGGATGCCGCGGCAGGCCCCCCTCGAGATCGAGCTCGGACCGCTGAGCTCCGAAGAGGTGCGGGCGATGGCGACGGCCGCGAGCGGCACCGAGCTCGACCCGGCCGTGCTCGAGCGCGTGGACGCCACCGCCGACGGCGTCCCACTGTTCGTCGAAGAGATGTTGAAGCTGCTCGTGCGCAGTGAATCTGACGCGGACGGTGAGGCCCCTGTCTCGACGGCTGTGCCACCGACCCTCCAGGGTCTGCTCACTGAGCGTCTGGATCGGCTCCCCGACCTGGCCGAGGTGATCGACGTGGCAGCGGTCCTCGGCCGGGAGTTCGAGCGGGAGCTGCTCGAAGCGCTCGAGCCGTTGGATGGCGCGGATCTTCAGCCAGCGCTCGCCCAGCTCGCCGCCCAGGATGTGCTGCGACCCGTCGACGGCGCGCGAGCGCGCTGCGAGTTCCCGCACGCGCTGTTGCACGAGGCGGCCTACCAGCGGCTCCTGCGCCGCCGCCGGCATGCCCTCCACGGCCGCGTTGCCGGGACGCTGATTCGGCGCTTCGCCGCGGTGGCGGAACACGAACCCGAGGTCACCGCCCACCACTGGTCCTGTGCGGGCCAACCGGCGAAGGCGGTCGGCTACTGGCATGCGGCCGGGACCCGCGCACTGGAGCGAGCGGCCTTCCTCGAGGCTGCCGAGCATTTCCGCCGCGGGCTCGTGGCCCTCGATGCGTCGGGCCTCGACCCCCGCGACGATTCGGAACGGGTCGACTTCCTCACGCACCTCGCAGCCTCGCTGCAGGCGGGACGCGGCTACGCGGCGTCGGGCGTCGAGGACGCGTACGCAAGGGCAAGGTCGGGGTGTGAACGGGCAAGCGACCCCGACCGGCTGGTTCCGGTGATCCGCGGGCAGTGGATGCTCTACCTGCTGCGAGCCCAGTACGGGACGGCGCTCCGGCTCGCCGATGAGATGCTGGCGCTCGGCGAGCGGGGAGACCATCCCGCTCACCACGCCGAGGGACACCTCTACCGCGGACTCGGCCACATGTACTTGGCCGAGTTCGATCTGGCCCGTGAGCACCTGCACGAGGCGTTCACCCGCTACTACCGACGCGAGCGATCCGATCAGATCTACGAGGCGCAGGGCGACACAGGCGTCATGGCGCTCGCCTACAACGCCGCCGTCCTGTGGAGCCTGGGACATTACGAGGAGTCGCGCGAGCGCAGCGACCTGAGCCTCGAGCTTGCCGAGCGGGTCGGCGGTCCGGTGACGCGAGCTCAGGCGTGGGGCATGCGCAGCGTCCTGCACCTCGCCCGGGCCGAGCCGGTCGAGATGAGCCAATGGGTCGAGAAGACTCGTGCGCACAGCGTCGAGCACAACATCGGATACTGGCGGACCGTCTCCTCGCTGCTCTCGGGATGGCTGCAGGGGCGTGCCGGCGAGCTCCACGCCGGCAGCACCCTGGTGGAGCAGAGCCTGAAGGCTTACCTCGCCTCAGGATCCAGGCTCAGCCTTCCGCTTTTCTTCGCCCTCCTCGCCGATCTGCGGCTCGCCGCCGGAGATCAGGCCCGAGCCCTCGATGCGCTCGCCGCCGGCGAGCAGCACATCGCGGCGACCGGCGAGCGATCCTCCGAATCCGAGCTGCTCAGCCTCAAGGGACGAGCGCTGATGATCGGAGACGCGCCGGATGCCGCCGGCGCCACGACCGCTTACGAGCGGGCCGTGATCGCCGCACGCGAGCAGAACGCCAAGCTGCTCGAGGTGCGCGCCGCCAACCGGCTCGTCGAGCACCAGCGCAGGATCGGCGAGACGTGCACGGGGCTCGAGCAGGTCGCGTCGGCGTGTGGCTGGTTCCCCCCGACCTCGGATCTGTCCGACATCGTGCGGGCGCGTGCGCTCCTCGCTGTGGAGGCCACGACCCGATGACCGAGGCACCGCGGGTCACCGTCGCGGGTGGTGGTCTGGCCGGCCTCACGGCCGCGCTGCGGCTCGCCGAGCGCGGGTACCGCGTCAAGCTCTACGAGCAGAAGTCGATGCTAGGCGGCAACCTCGCGTCGCGACCTGCGGCCGAGGGCGAGCACCTTGACGTGTACCCGCACATGTACTGCAGCTGGTATCACAACTTCTGGCGCCTGCTGGATGACGCCAGCCACGTCGATCGGTCACAGCTGTTCCGCCCGTTCTCGACCGTCAGGCAACTGCGCCGAGGGGATTTTCCGAGGTTCACTGCCCTCACCGACATGTACTCACCGTGGCATCTGCTCCAGAACCTGTTCTCTGGGGTGGGCCCTCCCGCCGACATGTTCGTGTTCGGCTACGCAAGCGTCGATCTGCTCGCCGAGCGGTTGAACCCCACGGTGCGCCTCAAGGACATGAGCGTGAACGGGTTCTTGAACGCGCGGCCGTACATGACCGGACGCGCCGCAGATGCGTACGACAGCTTCATCACGAGGGTTTGGGCAATACCGAGCTACCTGGCCTCGGCTCACGACTTCCGGCTGTATCTCGAGTACTGCCTGGCCGACCACACGCCGGCCTTCTGGCTGCCGCGCGGCTCGGCACTGCGGCAGGTGATCGCACCGCTTACGGCGGCACTGGAGGCCGCGGGCGTCGAGATCATCCGCAAGGTGCAGGTCACCGACATCTCGTGCACGCAAGGACGCGTGAGAGAGATCAGCCTCCAGCGCACGACCTTCGACCCGCACACATACACTTGGGTGGGCATCGGAGATTGCTGGACTGAGGAAGTCGACGAGCTGATCCTCGCGGTGCCTGCGCTCAACCTGCTCAGCCTGATCCGGGCCGGCGAGCCGGGACACCGTGTCGTCGATGTCGCGCCGAAGATCGCCGAGGTGTCGCGCTTGCGTAGCCAGCAGATCCCGATCCTTCACCTCTACTTCAAGCGCAAGCTCAAGCACATCCCGGCCGAGCCGGTCGGTCTGTTCCAGTCGCAGTTTTGCCTCGCCTTCACCGACATATCCCAAACGTGGGAAGACGTGGCCGACTTCGCCGACCGCACCGTCCTCGCGGTCTCGGCGTCGGATCTGTACGGGCTTCCGGGCACGGCTCCAACCGACGACGCCCAGGCGATTCTGACCGAGCTCGCGGAGTACCTGGAGTTCGACCCGGGCACGGCGTGGGAACAGTCACCCGACATCGACTGGCAGCGGAGCCGCTATGACACCAACAGCGACGCCCAGCTGTTCGTCAACGAGGCCGGCACCGACGCCTGGCGCCCGAACGCGTCGCGTCATCGCATCTCGAACATCAGCGTTGCCGGAGACTTCTGCCACAACCGCATCGGGATGACCACGATCGAGTCTGCGGTGAGCACCGGCCTCGAGGCCGCGAGCGCAATCGTGGAACGTCGCGGCGTCGGCGCTCCGGTCGAGATCCTCGAGCCGGAGTCGCGCTGGGGCGTGTACTACGTGTGTGCCCGATACGCGTGGGCGCCCTATGCGTTCGGCGCGAAGGCGTGGTCGAGCGGTAGCGACGGGGCCAAGCGCGTCGCTCATCGCGCGTCAGACGCGCGGTCCCTGCTGCGCTACCTGCTGAGCCCCGGTATGCCGGCGCGTCCGGCCCGCCGTCACCGTCGAGAGAGCTGACGCACGTGGTCGACGAGCGCCAGGAGTGGCTGTGGGTCCTCGGCGAACTGCTCGGCCTCGGTGCGGGCTGAATCGGCGATCCGGTCGAGCGTCATCTCGGCATCGTCGAGTTGAGCCCGGCAGGCGTCAGCCAGGATCGTCAGTCGCTGCGGATCGTCGTCCTGGGTGGTGAACAGCTCGCGGATCTGCGGATCGCGGATCGCCAGAGCGGCCGGCAATGTCAGGATCCCATCGCGGATGTCCTCCTCGCCACCACCCCCCAACGCCTCGAGACCGCGCTGGTCGCCGACGTCGTCGCAGCCGTGATAGAGAACGCCGAGGAGGTGCCCGTACTGACGCAACCGTTCCGAGCGGGCGCCGAGCACCGCGCAGATCTCGAACATCGAGCCGGTGTCCTCACCGGCGATCCGCCGCCAGTCC
>Ga0302324_100023376_pt1 | contig 11961 bp, 11 predicted proteins | sample Palsa_T0_1_FD_201949 | JGI IMG/M metagenome (GOLD analysis project Ga0302324, IMG submission 201949) | Peat permafrost microbial communities from Stordalen Mire near Abisko, Sweden - Palsa_T0_1 | ecosystem: Environmental > Terrestrial > Soil > Palsa > Peat permafrost | place: Sweden: Abisko... | reverse complement strand
CTCTTCGTCTTCTTACCGCCGCCGTCGCCATCCCCGCTGCATTCCACACTCCCAGCCCCGCTTTGGCAGCAACCACCACCGCGCCCGCCTACGACAAAGACGGAAAAATGCTGCCGCCCACAAATTATCGCGAGTGGATTTATCTCACTTCCGGCATCGGCATGAGCTACGACCCTCAGCCCGCCGGCATGGAAGATCACTCGAGTTTCGATAATGTCTTCGTCAACCCCGAAGCCTACCGCAGCTTTCTTGAGACCGGAACCTGGCCCGACAAAACTGTGATAGTTCTCGAAGCGCGACAAGCGCAGAGCAAGGGTTCGATCAATCAGCACGGCCACTTTCAGGCCGGCGGCATCATCGACATGGAAGTGCATGTCAAGGACGAAAAGCGCTTCCCCGGCAAGTGGGCCTTCTTCTCCTTCGACTCCGCTGACAAGAACGGAACGCTGATTCCGCAGGCAGCAAACTGCTACAGCTGCCACACAGCCCACGCCGCGGTAGACACAACGTTCGTCCAGTTCTATCCCACGCTGCTTCCCATCGCGCAGAAGAAGGGCACCCTCAGCGAAGCGTTCGTAAAGGAAGAAGCCGCAGTGACCGCAAAATAGCCGCCCAACAAAACAGTTGCCCAATAACTCAGACCTGTCATCCTGAGCGCAGCGTACTTCAGCGGAGTCGAAGGACCTGCTTCTTCTTTTCGTTCGGGGACTAAAAAGCAAGACATTACACGCCCGCATCCCCCCGATACATCTTCCAGAACTCCACGAACCCCTTCAGCCGCACCACCTGAAAATAGTCGCTCGCCACCAGGTAAAAAATCACCGCCACAGCCGAAATCGCATGCAGCGTATCGGCTCCAAGCTCATCGCTGAACGGCAGCGGCGCGGCCGAAAGAACCATCGCCAGCACAATCAGCGCCAGGTTCACGATGCCCATCACCAGGTTGATCTCTATCAGCTTGCCGGTGAATGCTCTGCCGAGGCGGAAGCTCTGACCTAGAGCCGAGATTGCGGTATACCCTTCCAGCAACATCAGGACGGGAGCGATCGACACAATCCAGCTCACCAGCGCCCATGCGGTAAAAAATCCCAGCGAAAGGAAGATGGCCCAGCACGCAAATCCCACCAGGTCAGGCTCTGCGCCGGCGGTAATATGCGTGGCCATCACCCATTCCATCGCGCGGAACCAGCCCCAGCAAATTGCGCCCAGCAGAGCCAACCATCCCGCCTGCAACATCATCATTTGCAGCGGCCGAAATCCCACGCGCGGCCTTAGTTCCGGGGCAATTCTCTTAAAGACAAAACTGCGCCCCAACCCCGAGACCACAACCCAGGCCAGCGCGGCAATCGGAGCCAGCCAGCGCAACGTCGCAGCCAGATGCGGCTGATAAAGCGACCATGCGCGCGCAATCTGCACCGCCGCCACCCATGGATTTTGCGCATCAATCCCATTCAGCCCCGCCGCTTCAAGCGGAACCGCAACGAGAATCCGTTGCACCGCAATCCAGCAGACAACCAGAAACGGGATTCCGTACAACCAGCGCCAACCGATTTCAGTAGCGATGAGCAGCCTCTGGCTGGTCACCCATCCCATCTGCCCAACCAACGACTGCGTGCCGCGCAAAGGAGCCGTCGACCGAGGATTCGTCACCTGACCACCAGATTCACCAGCTTGCGCGGAACCACAATCACCTTCGCGACCATCTTTCCCACGATGCGCCCCTGAATCTTTTCGTCGGCCATCGCCGCCGCTTCAAGAGTCTTCGCGTCAGCATCGGCTGCCACACGCACCACCGTCACCAGCTTGCCGTTGATCTGCACTGGCACTTCCAACTCATCTTCCCTGGCCAGCTCAGAGTCACTCACCGGCCACGGCGCGCGAAGAACGGAGCTCTCTTCGCCTAGCTCTTCCCACAGCTCGGCGACAAGGTGCGGAGCAAACGGAGCCAGCATCAGCACCAGCGACCGCAACAACTCCCGCATCACCGGCGGAGGAACATCACCCGCTGCAAGCTGCGCATCCTCAGCCTGAATCTCGTTCACCAGTTCCATGATTGCCGCAACGGATGTATTGAAGTGCCAGCGCCCTTCGAAGTCCAGCGTGATTTTCGCAATCGTCTGGTGCAGCTTGCGCAGCAGCTTGAGCGACAATCCCGTCGGCGCATCAACCGCTTGTCCGCGCCCCGCCCGCGCCACCGGCGCATACTTCGTCGTCAATCTCCACACGCGCCCCAGGAACCGGCTCACCCCAGCAACGCCGTCTTCCTGCCAATCCAAATCGCGATCCGGCGGCGCGGCAAACAGCGAGTACATGCGTGCTGCATCCGCACCGAATTTTTCAATCATTTCGTCGGGCGAAACCACGTTGCCCTTCGACTTCGACATCTTGTGGCCATCTTTGATGACCATGCCTTGCGTAAACAGCCGCCGCACCGGCTCGTCGTTCTCAACCAGCCCCAGGTCGCGCATCACCCTGGTCCAGAATCGCGAATAGATCAAATGCAGAATCGCGTGCTCCACGCCGCCAATGTATTGATCGATGGGAAACCAGTACTTCACAATGTCGGAATCAAACGGCGCTTTCGCATTCTTCGCGTCCGTGTAGCGATAGAAATACCAGCTCGAATCGACGAAAGTATCCATCGTGTCCGTCTCGCGCTTGGCCGGCCCACCGCATTTGGGGCAAGTCGTATTCACAAACTCCGGCACGCGGCTCAACGGCGACCCACCCTGCTGGGTAATCTCAATCTTGTCTGGCAGCAGCACCGGCAGCTGGTCATCAGGCACGGGCAGCGGCCCATCCCCGTCACAATGGGACTGGCAATAAACCATGGGAATCGGCGTGCCCCAATAGCGCTGCCGGCTCACGCCCCAATCCTTCAAGCGAAACGTGACCTTGGCCTCGCCAAATCCCTTCGCTGCTGCAATCTCCTGCAGCTTTTTCTCCGCCTGCGCGCAGCTCAACCCGTCAACCTCGCCGGAGTTGATCAGCACACCTTCTTCCGAGACAAACGGCAACACCACCGACATCGTTTTATCTTCAGGCCTAATCACTTGCTGGATCGGCAGCCCATACTTCGTTGCAAATTCAAAATCCCGCTCGTCATGCGCCGGCACGCTCATGATGGCGCCTGTGCCGTAGTCCGCCAAAATATAATTAGCAATCCAGATCGGCACGCGCTCCCCGTTGTAAGGATTGATCGCGAAATGCCCCGTCGGCACGCCATGCTTTTCAATCGCACCCAAATCCCCAGCCTCGCGCGCCTTCTTCTGTTGCTCAATCATTTCATCGACAAGAGTCTTCAGCTCAGGATCAACAGCCGTGAAAGACGCCACCAGCGCATGCTGCGGCGCAAGCTGCACGCTAGTAGCGCCAAAGATCGTATCTACGCGTGTAGTAAAAACACGAATCCGCGTTTTTTCTAGTCCCTGTTCCCTAGTCCCTAGTCCCTGGTCGACTTTTTCCTCCAGGAAAAAATCGACCTCCGTCCCCTCACTCCTCCCAATCCAATTCCGCTGCATGGTGCGCACTTTTTCCGGCCACCCATCCAGCTTGTCCAACCCATCCAGCAACTCCTGCGCATACGCCGTAATCCGCAAGAACCACTGCACCAGGTCGCGTTGCTCAACAATCGTATCCTCGTGCCGCCAGCATCGCCCATCGATCACCTGCTCGTTGGCCAGCACCGTCGCGCAATCAGGACACCAGTTCACCTTGCTCTTCTTGCGATAAGCCAACCCCTTCTCAAACATGCGCAGAAAAAACCACTGGTTCCAGCGGTAGTAGTCAGGCAGACACGTCGTCACTTCCGCGGCCCAGTCAAAGCCCATGCCCAGGCGATTGAACTGCCGCTTCATTCCCGCAATGTTGTTGAGAGTCCACTCGCGCGGCGGCACATTATTCTTGAGCGCCGCATTCTCCGCCGGCAACCCAAACGCGTCCCACCCCATGGGGTGCAGCACGTTGTACCCGCGCATCCACATATGCCGCGCCAGCGCATCGCCAATCGAGTAGTTGCGCACGTGCCCCATGTGCAACTGCCCGCTGGGATAAGGCAGCATCTCCAGAACGTAATACTTCGGTTTGCCGCAGTCAGCAGGCTCCGCCGCATAAAGCGCGGGGTCCGCAGCCCATCGCTGCTGCCATTTAGGTTCAATCGTCGCCGGGTCGTAGCGCAGTTCTTTGTCGTCCGCCATAAGACTCTAGTTTAAACGGAACAGCGCGTTCGTCACGTCAGCAGCCGGCTCAGCCAGTCGGGCGTGGGCCCATGCAACTCGACTTGCTGGCCGCCCTCGCGCGTAGCCACCAGCAGATAACCAGCCTCAAGGTCGCTGTGATCGTAGACAAAGACATTGGCTAACTCCGCCAGCGCCCGCTTCAAGTTGCCCATGATGCGGGGATATCGCTGCCTCAGCTTTTCCGTCGGGACATCGTGCCCGCCTTGCGACACGCGCATTGCAACTCGATCGCCGGAAATCTCCGCGTCGTCGATCCCAATGAAGATCACGACCACAGCATAGCCTGCCTTTTTGGCGTCCTTGAGAAACTCCAGCTTATCCCCGGATGGGTCCGAGAAGACCGTTTCAAACACAAAGCTTTCGCGCCGCTGCACCAATTGACGCCGAAGAGAATCCGCCAGACCCGCTGTCTCATACGCACCGATCTCCAGCGATTGCGCCAGCACATCTGCATTTACGAACGGCAACGCCGCCGGCGCCAAATGAATTTCAAAGTAAGAAGATTTGCCGGCGCCATTCGGCCCCGCAATCGCCACGAGAATGGGACGCGAATCGAGAAGCCGGTCCAACGTTACGCCGTCCGCTCGATTTTCTTCGAGGTGGAACCCGGACGCAACTCACTAGCGGATTCCATCGGATCGGAAGCAGGCGGTGCTATCCCGCGATTTAATTCGGCAGCGACGAATGCGCGGTTCACAAACCTGCCCACGGTTTCCGTCCCGTCAGCATCGGTCCGTACATAGGTTCGAGGCTGCCCAGAAACCTGCCGGTAATGCGGGTATGGCCGGCTTTCCAGGAAAGCCCTGGTGCGAGCCTTTCCCGTCGCCGTCTCAACCGACCCAATCAACTCTGACAATGGTCTCGTTTGTCCGGTTCGCCGAAGTTCCGCTACCTGCCGCCCATTCAGCAAGGGTTCGACGGACTGGCCGAGCTTAGCCCAGAACTCCACCTGTCCCGCGATCGAGCGCTCCTGCGCTTCCCCTGCAAGGCGGGCATCCAAAACCAGCGCATCCGAAAGTTTGACCGGCTGTCCCATGGCCCTCAAGGTAGCATAATGCTACCCGAGAATCAACCTGGGCACATGCTCAAGCTACGGGCAACGCAACTCGTCCCGAGTCTCTTGAGTCACAACCTCGTAATCCGCTGGCGGCTGAAAGACACTCGGGTCCGGATCGCCGGGGGTGAACTTCACCATCTCTCGCGTGATCTTGCCCATCTGCGCGTCATCGTTGATCTGCCGCACCAGGATGCCGCTCAACCCCGGCGTGGTCGAAAACCACGTCTCGTCGCTACGCACCAGTTCCTGGCTGTTCCCGATAGAACCGGCCGGATACGTGCGGGTCACCCGGCGCCCTTTCGCCTCAAGCCCTTGGATCGTCTCCGTGCCCAGCTCTTCCGTGGTTGGCTTGATGTGCTGGCCCTCGCCCGTCTGCGACGCCGGCGCAACAGGCGGCGCCGCACAGGAAGCCCGCGCCGCTCCCGGCTCCGGCATATTCGTCACCGTCGCCTTCTGCCCCGGCACCAGCCAGAAGCCATGCGTCCGCGCCACAGGATCATTGACATTGACGTTGGTGTGCGACGTCTGCTGGTCCGACAATGGAGTCGTCGTCGTCGAGGACATCCAGCGCCCCTGCGCATCCCGCGCAACCGTCTCCGTCGATTCATGCGTAATGGTGCTTCCATCCGCCAGCGTCTGCACGCGTGTAATCTTGAACTCCGCCGAATAAGGCTGTTGCGCCACCCGCGCAGGAGCGCCAACCGGTCTTGGCCGGGTCGCCGTTACCTGTCCAACAGCCGAAAACCCCAGGCCGGCAGCCATTGCCAACATCAAAACTCCGCCCATGCGTCTGCGCATAACTCCCCCTCCTGTCATCTATTCCGTGGACACACACAGTCTGACGCTGAGTAAAGGACAAAGCAAGCAGAATTTCGCAGGTCATTCCGTTGCTATTTCTTGGGCCGCGACTCCGGAGGCACCAGCCCAGCCACGCGGTAATACACCACCAGCTGCCCGTAATGCTCGCCCGAGTGCTCAATGAATCCCCACGCCAAATCTGAGAAGCGCATTTGCTGATTGCTGAACGGCTCAACGAACTGGTCGCTCAACCCCGCATCGCCTTTGCTCTTGATCAGCTCAGCCCCATCCGCAAACGACTTCTTGACGAACGCCACCACCGCTGCCTTGGTCGCATAATCCGCGCGTTTCGGGTCGCCTGCCGGCGGCTTCACACCCTTCACCGGATCGATAAAGAAATAGTTTCCGCCGGCAGCGTGAAGCAGTTGCTCCGCAAACGACCGCTGCAAAGGGTTCGGCTTGAAGTCGTACTTGTCCTCTGGAAAATCCTCCGCCATCGCCGTCAACTTGCGGCCAACATCGTTCCAGCTATCAAGCAGCACTTTCGACGGGCTGTCCGCTGCCTTTGGCGCAGCAGCCGGCTTGGGCGCGGCCTGTGCGTGCCCTGTTTGCGCGATCGACCCAATCATCAGGATCAGGGGAAGACTCTTAGTCACCACTCTCATGCGACGACCTCCTTGGTGTCGGTGAATTGATCTTTGACGATAGCGCCTCCCGCGAATGCAATGCCACCGAATTCGATTAGTTCCATCCAAAATTATCGGAACTTTCTATGTGTTATACTCGTCATACAAGTAATACAGTTGCGAGGTTCTTCATGCTTGCAGTTCGAATCCCCGACGAAATGGAAACCCGCCTCGAAAAACTGGCAGCGCTGACAGGCCGGCCCAAAAGCTTCTATGTTCGCGAAGCGCTTCAGGCCCACCTCGACGAAATCGAGGATACATACACGGCCCTCTATCGGTTGGAACATCCCGCCAAACGGTGGACACTAGAGGAGTTGGAGAAGGGTCTTGACCTCGAAAAGTGAGCCCACGCCCTTGCAACTCTGGACGGTTGAGTTTGACGACCGTGCCCGCCGGGAATTACGAAAGCTCGACGCCAAGATTCAGAAACTAATCCTTCGCTATCTCAGGGAGCGCATAGCCGGGCGTGAAGACCCAAAAAGATTCGGCAAACCGCTGCGCCATAACCTCGCCGGACTTTGGCGTTACAGGGTAGACGACTATCGTCTGATCTGCCGGATTGAGGACGATCGAGTGGTCGTTGTGGTGCTGCAAGTCCGCCATCGGCGCGATGTCTATGAGGATTGAACCAGGCTCTTCAGCACCCGCACATTCCGCTCTTCATCCCCCGGCTCATCCACCGGCGTCTCCGCAATAAACGCAGCGTGCGCAAACCGCGCATCGTTCAATATTCGCCGAAACGGTTCGACCCCCATCGTCCCCTGCCCAATGTGTTCGTGCCGGTCCAGCTTCGATCCGCGTGCCGCCTTCGCATCGTTGCAATGCCAAACACGCACAGCCTCAAACCCAACCGTCTTCCCAATCAGGTCCATCGTCTCCGCGTAGCCTTCTTCACTCACCAAGTCGTAGCCGGCCACATGCGTGTGGCAGGTGTCCAAACAAACGCCGACAGGCGCGCAGGTCTTCAGCAGCGTCACTAACTCCGCCACTTGCTCAAAGCTGCCGCCCAGCGAGAACTCCGCCCCGGCCGTATTCTCAATCAGGATCTGAAACCCAGTCCCTTGCCACGGCAGCCCATCGATGGCGCGAGTGATGGACTCCGCAGCCAGCTTCAGCCCGTGGTCACGAGTCAGCCCCTTCCACGACCCCGGATGCAGAACAAGATAATCGGCGCCAAACGTCAGCGCGCGCTCAATCTCCCCGCGAAATGCAGCAGTGCTGTTCTCGCGCACCGTGTCCGTCTGGCTGCAAACGTTCACCAGGTAGCTCGTATGAATCACCACAGGATTCACATCGAGCGCCGTACGAAGTGTGCGCATCCGCTCAGCCTGTTTGGGATCAACCTTAGGCGCGCGCCACATCCGCGGGCTGGACGAGAAAAACTGAAAAGTATTAGCGCCAATCTCCCGCGCTTTTTCAACAGCGTTAGAAGCCCCGCCCGCCGTGCCCAGATGCACCCCAATCCGCTTAGCCATGCGAACAGTGTAATGTCCCCTACCTCAAATCTGTCATCCTGAGCGAAGCGCGGCGAAGCCGAAGGACCCGCGGTTGCTTTTGCATTTTCTTTCCAAACTGCTCTAATCGTCATCATCTTTTGCAGTCTTCTTCCGCCGCTCCTTGATCATCGCCGGCACCGGCGCATCTCCCATCGCATCCTTCCACAGAATCACATTCAGCTTCTGAGCATCCGCGTGATCCGCGTGGCGAAAATCCATCTTCATGCTTTCCTTCGCACCAGGAGCCATCTTCGCGTTGGCCGTATAAATCAATCCATTGTCGCGATTCGAATAAACAGCCTCATACGCAGCCTGATCCCCCGGCCCCGTAAACAAACTCGAAATCAGCGAGCACAGCGCATCGTTGTTGTTCATCGGCGGCAGCCCCAGCAGAGTCTCCATGGTGCGCACCACGCTCACCGTCGAATAAAACCGGCTGTCCACAAACGGCGCACCATCGGCTGTGTGGGGAGCATATTTGCTGACGATGACCGCCAGGCTGCGGTGCGCATCCACATGATCGCCGCCGTCCTGCGCATCGTCTTCCAGAATAAAAAATGCCGTGTCGTCCCAGAACGGCGAGTGCGCAATAGCCTCAACCGCGCGCCCCACCGCCAGATCGTTATCGGCAACCGAGGACTTCGGCGAAGGTCCGCCGGGCCGCGTTCCTGCCGTGTGATCGTTGCCCAGCCGCAGCATCACAAAATTCGGCATCGTGTCATTGCCGTGTTCTTTGTCCGCGACCCAACCCTTCAGATGCCGCATGAAAATATCCACGCGCACCTGATCGGGAATGGAGAGATTAAAGTCCGGCGCCTCCTCTGCAAAATGTCCCACCAGTTCCGGCTTGGTCGCAACATTCGTCGCGACCAACGGAATGGCCCACGGCCATTTATTCACCCCGCCACCCCACTCAGCCGGCAGCGTCTCTCCCGGTGCAACGGCCGCATGCGCGCACTGGCTGCCTGCCAGCACCGGCCCCTGCTTTGGATTCGCCGTCTTCACTTCATCGCAAAAGGTCGAAGCAATGAATTCGCCGAAGTGATAATAAGTCTTTCCATGCGCCGCCAGGTTGCCCCACAGATAGCCGCTGGCCGGCTCATTCACGTCGGGAATATTTTGCAGAAGCGGCAATCCCTCCGCTACCACGCCTTCAAAGTCATACGTCCGCTGGCCTCCGCGATACGACTGCTGCCAGGTCTTCTCCAGATAATCCGTCCCGATGGCCGCGTTCGACCACACATGCCCATCGCCTGAAACCTCGCCCGAATCGTAGAAGTTATCCAGCACGCCAAACTGCAGCGCCAGTTTGTGCAGATTCGGAGTAATGCTCTCCCCATACATCGTCAGGCTCGAATCACCATTGCCCACCGGCTTTCCATCTTTTTTAAGATCGCCAAAAATCTGATCGTAAGTCCGATTCTCCTTGATGATGTAAATCACATGCCGGATCCGTCCATGAGGGTCACCGCTCTGCGTGCCACTCGCAAAAGCAATCTTCTCCTCTGCCGCTTTCATCCGGTTCGACTCCATCACCACTTCAGTCCACTGCGGCAATTGCTTCTCAATCTCCGCCGCATCGAGCGCAGCCAATGACCCATGCAGCAGCGTGGCGATGTAGGCAGTCGGCCGCGTAATGTGCTTGCCCTGTGCATTCACCAGTTGCGGCGGCTTGCCGTTCGGCCCAGTGCCCTTCCCCTTGGCCGTCGCAACGTAAAGCTTGCCGCCCGCTGCGGAAGGAAGAAACGCCATCGACATCGGCATCCACTCCGTCGGAAGAAATCCGATCGGCTCCACCATCCCCCGCTTCGCCGCCTCGCGCGTCAGCTGCTTCGTGTCGATCACCGCAACGGCATCGCTGATCGCGTCGGCCACATACAACCGGCTTCCGTCCGCATTGACTGCCAAGGCCTCAGGCTCCGCGCCAAAATAGCTCTGCCCCGGCAAACGCGTATCGAAATATCCTTTGACTGAAAACTGCCCATGCACCTCGCCGGGTCCAACGTTAATCACGGCCACAGCGTCGCGATTAGCCAGCGCAACATAGAGCGTCTTGTTATCGGGCGAAAAAGAAAAAGCAGACGGATGCGTGCCGGGAGCGACAGGATTCATCGGCTTCAGCAAGGTCAGCCGGCGGCCGACCGTGCCGTTGGCCAAATCGAGTTCCGCAATCTCCGACGCGTTCCAAAGCGCCACAAACGCTCGCCCACCATACCGCGGCACCGCCAGCGCAATTGGAAAAGTCGACGGCACCGCATTGCTCTCTGCCAGATCGAACCGCTTCTCGATCTTGCCTGTTGCCGGGTCCAGCAGCAGCACATCGTCGGAGAGATTATCCGCCACCAGCAGCTTTTCCGCACCGCCCTTTTTGGCGGGACCAACCACCGCGATATCCGCCGGGAACGGCACTCCCTTGTCGCCATCTACATCGCCAATCAGCTTCGTCTTCCGGCCCGCGGCCAGCTGCTGCAGCGGCAGCGAAATAAACCGCTCCTGCGCAATCTTGCCCGCTTTGAAGCTGTACACCACAATGCCGCTACCCGTGGCACTCTTGCCATCGCCCTCCGGAACCGTAACCGAGCCCATGCTCGCATAAAGATGATTCCCATCCCAGCTGAATGCCAAGCCGGAATAGAGAGTTTGCTTGGCTCCGTCCGGTGTGCGGTCGTCCGGGAAATCCTCCAGCGCGCCCGTCTGCGTATCAAGCACCGCCAGCGACTGCTCATACTTCGATTCATACGTCCCATAGCCGGCATTCACCGTCACCACGTAGCGCCCATCGGGAGAGACAGCCATCGACATCGGCAAGCTGTTCAGCCGTTGCGGATGCCCCGGAATCTCTCCGATCAACTGTTTGCTCGTAGGCAGATCCACTGTTTGCGCTAGAAGACACCTTGACCCAGAACTGAGGATCAAACCTGCAATCGTCAACAGAGCCTTGATATGCATGGAAAAACCTTAACAAAAATCTCTTCGTCTGCGCTTCAATGCTTCGTAACAGCGCTGCCGGCAGGGCGCATTACCAATGTCCACCCAGCCGTAATCATGCGCATTCAAAGGTTTTTACTTAGAATCACGTCATGGACGATCACTTTGGCTCTATCACCCTGCTTCTCTCCGACGTCATCCTGCCCAACCTGAAATCCGTGCAGGAAAACCAGGCCGAGCAGATTGCCGCGAATGACCGGCTGGAATACGCCATCGACGAACTGCGCACCCATATAGAGATTCAATTCGCCAAGCTGGCCGCCCAGCTCACCGCCTGCCAGGCCGAGTTAGCCGCCACCCAGGCAGCGTTGAAGACAGCAGAAGCCGCCGCTGAAATTCACTCCGCCAAGAACAAGGTCCTCATTCATTGATCACTCGGCTCGTGAGCCGATAATAAAAACATAACCTGTCATCCTGAGCGAAGCGTACTTCAGCGGAGCCGAAGGACCTGCATTTGGAAACCTCGCAGTGCCATACTCAGCCCCGTGTAAACAAGGAGCCAGCGTGCGTTGCGATGGGTTAATCTTTCAAAATGCGAACGGTGCTGACAGCAAAGCGGCTTTCCAACGGACCCAGCCTCATCGACCAACCCATAATTCTCATCGAGGATGGCTGCATTGCCTCCATCCATTCTCGCCCGACTTCGGATAATCACGTCTCAAGCGGCGACCAGGTCCTTGACTTCCCTGAAGCCACAC
>Ga0302324_100023370_pt1 | contig 11962 bp, 12 predicted proteins | sample Palsa_T0_1_FD_201949 | JGI IMG/M metagenome (GOLD analysis project Ga0302324, IMG submission 201949) | Peat permafrost microbial communities from Stordalen Mire near Abisko, Sweden - Palsa_T0_1 | ecosystem: Environmental > Terrestrial > Soil > Palsa > Peat permafrost | place: Sweden: Abisko... | reverse complement strand
GTCGTGCGGCGCGAGCCGGTGCGCGTATGATCGCGCTGGCGGAGCTGCGCTGGGACGCCGCCGGCCTGGTCCCGGTGGTGATCGCCGACGCGACGACCGGGGCCGTGCTGACGCTGGCGTATGCGAACCGCGAGGCCGTCGAACGGACGCTGGCGACCAGCTCGACCTGGTTGTGGAGCCGCTCGCGCGGGATGCTGTGGAACAAGGGCGCGACCTCGGGGAACACGCAGCGCGTCGTCTCGATCTCGGTCGACTGCGACGGCGACGCGTTGCTGTACCGGGTGATCCCGGCGGGGCCGGCCTGCCACACCGGCGCGCTGTCGTGCTTCGCGACGACGCAGCCGCTGCCGGGCGCCGACGAGCAGCCGTCGGGCGCCGCCTTCGCCGCTGCGGTGGCGGTGCTGGCGCGCACGATCGCCGAGCGCAAGGCGCACCCGCCGGAGGGCTCGCGCACGGCGCTGCTGTTCGCCGGCGGCGTCGATCGCATCGGCAAGAAGATCGGCGAGGAGGCGACCGAGGTCGTCATCGCGGCCAAGAACGCCGACCGCGGCGAGCTGGTGTGGGAGACTGCCGATCTGCTCTACCATCTGTTGGTGCTGCTCGCCGAACGCGAGATCGCGCTCGACGAGGTGGGGGCCGAACTATCGCGACGCGCCCGGCCGGCGGACTCGTAGGGCTGGCGGGCCTCGGCCCGCAGACCGCGGCGAAGCTCGCCGAAGTCGGCGTTCAGACGCCGGGCGACCTGCTCGCCTATCTGCCGCGTGCCTATCGCGACTGGCGCGAGCCGATGCCGATCGCCGGCCTGCAGGAGGGCGAGGCGATCGTCGTCGGCCGCGTCGCGCGGGTCAAAGAGCGCCCCGGCCGTTTCCCGTTGATCACCGTCGACCTGGCCGACGAGAGCGGCGTCGTCCAAGCGAAATGGTTCGGTCGCCGCCACCTGTTCGGGCGCTTCGCCGTCGGGGACCGCTTGTTCGTCGCCGGCCGCGTCGCGCGCGCCGGGCTGCTGCCCGAGCTCAACGTGAGCACGCACCGCGTCCTGCGCGAGGACGAGCGCTACGCCGGCGAGATCGTCCCGATCTACGCGGCGACCAAGGATCTGCCTTCGCGCGTCATCCGCACGCTGATCGCCAAGAACCTCGAGCGCCTGATCGCGCAGAACGTCGACGCCCTCCCGCCCGAGCTGGTCCGCTCGTTGCACTTCCCGCCGCTGGCGCAGGCCTGGCGCACCGTGCACGCGCCGCGCGATCCCGCCGCGCTCGGCCCGGCGCGCGAACGGATCGTCTTCGACGAGTTCTTCGCGATCGCGCTGGCGGCGGCGCTCAAGCGCGCGCGGCGCGAGGCCGAGGGCGGTGCGCGCGCGCTCGAGACGCCGGACGGCTTCTGGGACGCCTTCGTCGCGCAGCTCCCCTTCGCGCCGACGGGCGCGCAGCGGCGCGTCATCGCGCAGATTTGGGCCGCGATGGGCCGCACGGCGCCGATGAATCGCCTCTTGCAGGGCGACGTCGGCAGCGGGAAGACGCTGGTCGCGGCGGCGGCGATCGCGCTGGCGCACCGCGGCGGCGCGCAGTCGGCGCTGATGGCCCCGACCGAGATCCTGGCCGCGCAGCACGCCGCCAAGCTGGCCCCGTTGTTGCTCCCGTTCGGGATCGCCGTCGAGGCGGTGTTCGGCTCGATGGGCGCGCGCGAGCGGCGCCGCGCCGAGGAGCGGATCGCCTCGGGCGAGGCGGGGCTGGCCGTCGGGACGCATGCGCTCTTGACCGAGAGCGTGACCTTCGCCGACCTCGGCCTGGTCGTCATCGACGAGCAGCAGCGTTTCGGCGTGCGGCAGCGCGCCGCGCTGCGCGCCAAGAGCGGTGCGCCGCACACGCTGGCGATGACGGCGACGCCGATCCCGCGGACCCTCGCCCAGACGAAGTTCGCCGACATGGACCTCTCGATCATCGACGAGCTGCCGCCGGGGCGCACCCCGATTCGCACCTTCGTGATCGGGGCGGCGCGCAAAGCGATGGTCTACGAGTTCGTCCGCAAGAACGTCGAGGCGGGGCGGCAGGCGTACGTCGTCGCGCCGGCGATCGACGCCTCGGAGACGGCGCTGACCGGTGCGCTGGCCGAGGCCGAGCGCCTGCGCACGCGCGTCTTCCCCGACCTGCGGGTCGACGTGCTGCACGGTAAGCTGCCCGGACGCGAGAAAGAGGCGGTGATGGACCGCTTCAAGCGCCACGAGTCCGACGTGTTGGTCGCGACGACCGTCGTCGAGGTCGGGGTCGACGTCCCCAACGCCTCGGTGATGGTCGTGCTGGACGCGCAGCGCTATGGCCTAGCGCAGCTGCACCAGCTGCGCGGGCGGGTCGGGCGCGGCGTCGCCGAGTCGTTCTGCGTCCTGGTCGCGCCGGCCGACGCGACGGAGCTCGAGCGGTTGCACGTGCTCGAGGAGACGACCGACGGCTTCGCGATCGCCGAGGCCGACCTGCGCTTGCGCAACGCCGGCGAGCTGGCCGGGACCGCGCAGGCCGGCGAGATGGGCACCATCGGCAGCATCGTCGACGACTTCGGGTTGTACATGAAAGCGAAGGCGGCCGCCGACGCGATCGTCGGCGCCGATCCGGCGCTGAGTGCCCCCGAGCATTCCGCGCTGCGCGCGCTGGTCGACGCCAACGTCTCGGCGCGGGCGGTGTTGGTGACGGCGTGACGGCGCCGTTCGCGCTCGGCTTCGACTTCGATCATACGCTGGGGTTCGACCACGGCTTGGAGCGGCGCGCGTTCTACGCGTTGGCCGACGAGGTCGGAGCGCCGATCGACCCGCACGACGGCGTCTGGCCGGAGCGTTTGGAGGCGCTGCTCGACGCGTTCCGCCAGGACCGGCTCTCGCGCGACGCGATGGTCGCGCGCTTCGGCGAGTGGCTCGGCGTGCCCGACCTGAGCCCGCAGCGCTGGGAGTCGCAGTGTTACGCCTTGGTCGACGCGCTGGTCGAGCCGGTCGACGGCGCGCGCGAGCTGCTGGCGCTGCTGCGCGAGCGGGGCGTGCCGCGCGCGATCCTGACCAACGGCTGGACGCCGCTGCAGCAGAAGAAGGTCGCCCGCGCGCTCGGCGACGAGGCGCGACACTTACGGGTCTTGGTCAGCGACGCGATCGGCGCGGTGAAGCCGGAACGCGCCGCCTTCGAGGCGCTGGTCGCCGCGCTCGCAACGCCGCGAGAGTGCTGCTGGTACGTCGGCGACAACGTGCGCGGCGACGTCGGCGGCGCGTTGGGGGCCGGGCTGCGCGCGGTCTGGTTCGACGCCGACGGCGCGAGTTATCCACAGGATGTCCCCAGGCCGACGTTGCACATCCGCGCGTTGCGGGAGTTGGAGACGCTGATCGAGAATACGTCCGTCCCATAGGATGGGGACGCTCACGATTACCGGGGGGACCCTGCGCAGCCGCCGCGTCTCGACGCCGAGCGGCCGGGGAGTCCGACCGACCCCCGCCCGCGTCAAAGAAGCGCTGTTCTCCATCCTCGGTCCGCGGGTCGAGCGCGCCCGGGTCCTCGACTTGTTCGCCGGGAGCGGAGCGCTGGGCTTCGAGTCGCTCTCGCGCGGCGCGAGCCACGTCACCTTCGTCGAGCGCCATCGCCCGACGGCCGATGCGCTGCGCGTCACGGCGCGCGAGCTCGGCGTCGCCGAGCACGTCGCCGTGATCGCCGCGCCGGCCGAGCGCGCCGCGCGCATCGTCGACGGCCGCTTCGACCTCGTCTTCGCCGATCCACCGTACGCGCAAACGTTCCCGGCGCCGGTCTTCGCGACGCTGCGCGCGCGCGGCGCGATCGACCCGGATTCGACGGTCGTCTACGAGCACGCGGCGCGCGAGCCCAGCCCCGACGACCCGGCGCTGCGGCTCGAGCGCAGCGAGCGCTACGGCGAGGTCGCGCTGGCGTTCCTGCGCCCAAGCGAGGCGGCGGCGTGAACGGCGTCCCGGGCCGCAGCGGCCAGGCCGCGATCTACCCCGGCTCGTTCGACCCGTTGACCGTCGGCCATCTCGACGTCATCGAGCGCGCGGCGCAGATCTTCGAGCACGTCCTGGTCGCCGTCGTCGTCAACCCGCAGAAGCGCGAGCCGCTCTTCACGCTGGACGAGCGCGAGCAGATGATCCGCGAGGCGGTCGCGCACGTCACGAACGTCGAGATCGCGCACTTTCGCGGGTTGCTGGCCGACTTCGTGCGCGCGCGCGGGGCCAGCGTGATCGTCAAAGGTCTGCGGGTCGTCTCCGACTTCGAGAGCGAGATGGCGACCGCGTTGATGAACCGCTCGCTCTCGGGCGTCGACACCTGCTTTTTGCCCAGCGATCCGCGCTGGTCGTTCGTCAGCTCGACCCTCGTCAAAGAGGTCTACAACCTGGGCGGCGACGTCGCCGAGTTCGTCCCGCCCTCCGTCCTGCGCCTCATGCGCGCCAAACGCCAGGCCGCCCGTTAGGAGGTTCGACCACCCATGTCCGTCTACCGCGTCATCGACAAGCTCGAAGCATCCGTCAAGCAAGGCACCGTGTTGCCGTTGGGGTACCGCGTGGTGAGCGAGGAGAAGCTGCTCGAGTTGATCGAGAAGCTGCGCGCCTCGCTACCCGAGGAAGTCGGCCGGGCGCGCACGATCGCGCGCAGCGGCGAGAAGCTCGTGCGGGACGCGCAGGAGAAGGCGCAGGCGATCGTCGACGAGGCCTCGACGGCGCAGACGCAGCTGATCGACGAGCACGAGATCGTCCGCCGCGCGCGGACGACCGCCGAGACGGTCCTGCGCGACGCCGAGCAGCGGGCGGTGCGCGTGCGCGAAGGCGCCGACGCCTACGCCGCGCAGGTGCTGACCGACCTCGACGCGCGCCTCTCGACGGCGCTGGGCTCGGTGAAGAAGGGGATCGACGCGTTGGCCAGCGCGAAGGCCGCGACGATCGCCACGCCCGCCGTCCCGACGCTCGCCGACGCGGCGGCGCAGTCGAAGCGGGTCGCCTTCGACGCGCAGCACGAGACGGCGGAGCTCGAGTCGGTCTGAGTCTCGGCAGCCTCGTCGCCGAGCCGGCGGCGCGGCGCCCGGATCTGCTCGCCGCGCCGACGGCGGCCGCGCTCGGCGCGCTGCCGGCGGCGGAGCGTGACGCGATCGCGGTCGCCGAGATCGATCCCGCGTCGGCCGACACCGCGGCGTTCTGCGAGCGCTACGGTGTACGGCTGGATCAGTCGGCGAACTGCGTCGTGCTCGCCGCGCGCCGCGAGGGCCGCAGTTGGTTCGCCGCCTGCGTCGTCCTGGCGACGACCCGCGCCGACGTCAACGGTGTGGTGAAGAAGATCCTGGGCGCGAGCAAACTCTCGTTCGCCGCGATGGACGACGCGGTCCGCGCGACCACGATGGAGTACGGCGGGATCACGCCGCTCGGACTCCCGCCTGAGTGGCCGCTCCTGGTCGACGAGCGGGTGGCCGCCGCCGGCGACGTCGTGATCGGCAGCGGCGTGCGCCGCTCGAAGCTCGTGCTCCCGGGCGCGCTGCTGGGGCAGCTGCCCGGCGCGCAGGTACTCGCGATCGCTATCGGCTGACGTCCACGTCGTAGACGATCCCGCTGGCGGTCAGGGTCTTCGCGGCAGCGCCGGTGTACGGCGGGGTGTACACGGCGATGTTGTCGTTCGAGTACTCCGCCACGAAGAGGTCGCTCGCGTCGTCGAGTGCGGCCGCGACGCCGGCGCCGTTGGAGATGCTGACCGTCGTGCCGGGCGTCGTGTACGGCGGCGCGAACAGCGTCACGCCGGCCGGCTGTACGACGAACATCGTGCCGTCCCCGCGGAAGACGACGTCTTCCGGGTTGTTGACGCCGTTGGTCAGCGTCGTCGGTGTGCCGCTCTAGGGCGGCGTGAACTCCAGCATCCCACTCAGGCCGATGTCGAGGAGGAACGCCTCGCCGGTCGGCGCGACGTGGATCGAGGCCGACATGTTCGTTCCGTTGAGGAGCGTCGGCGCACCGGTATACGGCGGCACGAATTCGTCGGCCGCGCTGCCGCTGAAGTTGCTCACGAAGAGGTTCTCGCTGGAGTCGAGCGCCAGCGACGAAGGAGTGGTCACGTCGGTCGTGAGCGTGGTCGGCGCGCCGGTGTAGGGCGGCGTCCAGACGAAGACGCTCGAGTTGTCGAACGACGAGACGAACATCTTGCCGTCGGGGCCGATCAGAATGGCGGTTGGATCGCTGAGCGTCCCGGCGCCGATCGAGGTCGGCGTACCGGTGTACGGCGGTGCGTACGCGAGGATCTGGCCGGCGCCGCCGTTGTACTGCGAGTCGACGACGTAGAGGTTGCCGGCCGCGTCGAACGCGGCACTCTCGATCAGCTGGAGTGAGCCGGTGACACCGCTGAGCGTCACTGGGGCGGCGGTGTACGGCGGTGCCCAGACCTCATAGACAGAGCCGACCGATGCCACCACGTACTGGCCGTGGCCGGTCGCGCTGAACGTCGCGGTGCAGACCGCCCCGCTGGTCGAGCAGGTCGAATCGGGATAGGCCGCCGTCACCGTGAAGACGCCGGTGGCGCCGCTGCTGGGCGCGGTCAGCGTGAAGCTGTTCGGCGCGGCGGTCGTCGGCTGCCCGATGGTGAAGCTCGTGCCGCTGCTCTGCGCGATCGTGAACGTCGGCGCACCGGCACCGACGATGAGGTCACCATCGGCATCGAGCGCGACGGCCTGCAGGGTGCCGGACAGCGTCAGGCCCACGACGGTGAAGCCGGCGCCCATCGACCCGATGACCGACGCGCTCTGCGCCGCGACCCCAATCGCCGTCGGGACGCCGTTGAGGACGAGGTACATCGTGTTGCTCTGGCCTTGGACGACGGTGAAGTTCACGTCTTGACCGGCGGAGAGGACATTGCCGGTCGCGTTCGTGCCGTCGTACGTCGTCACGACCGCGGTGTAGGTGCCCGGGTTCAGCGCGAGCGAGAGCGTGCAGTTCGTCGAAGCGAGCGTCGAGCTGCAGCCGCTGGAGGTCGGCGTGAGGTTCGCGGTCAGCGTTTGCGTCGCCGAGCCGGTGATCGCGATCGTGATGCTCTGCGTCGCCGGCGAGACGTACGCCGGCCGCCGCGAGCTCGCCGTGCTCTTGGTCGGCACCTTGATGACGAAGTGGACCGTCTGCCGCCCGGCGGCCGCGGCACCTTGCCCTGTCCCAGTCGCGGGGACGCTGCGGGCTCCGGGGCTGCAGCCGGCCGCTGCCAGCGCGGCAGCGACGAACATGCCCACGAGAAAGCGCGAGCGGCGAGACGAGCGATGCGAAAGCGTCAAGTAATCCCCTGGTCGGTGGCGCTGGCACTTGACTGGCACCCTTGAACCGGTCGTGCGGCAGGCATCCCTCCCCGTCGCGCGGCTCGGTTTCCTGCCGTTACAAGGTCGGCGTGAAGTTCAGGTTCTTCACCAAGAAGGCGTAGCGGTCGGCGACTTCGTCGATGATCTTGTCGGTCGGGCGGCCGGCGCCGTGGCCGGCCTTCGACTCGACCCGCAACAGGATCGGCGCGTCGCTCCCTTGCGCGTACTGCAACGCCGCCGCGAATTTGAAGGAGTGCGCCGGGTAGACGCGGTCGTCGTGATCGGACGTCATCACCAGCGTCGGCGGGTAGTGCGTCCCCGGGCGCACGTTGTGGTCCGGTGAATAGGCGTACAGCCAGTGGAAGGCGTCGGCCGACTCCGTCGCGTCGCCGTACTCGGGGATCCAGGCCTTGCCGACGGTGAAGCGCTGGTAGCGCAGCATGTCGAGCACGCCGACCTCGGGGATCGCCGCACCGAACAGGTCCGGACGCTGCACCAAGCAGGCGCCCACGAGCAGCCCGCCGTTGGAGCCGCCGTTGATCGCCAGCTTCGGCGTCGAGGTGATCTTGCGATCGATCAGCAGCTGCGCCGCGGCGATGAAGTCGTCGAAGACGTGCTGCTTGTTGCCGCGCCAGCCGGCGTGGTGCCAGTCCTCGCCGTACTCGCCGCCGCCGCGCAGCGTCGCCTCGGCGTACGCGCCGCCCATCTGCAGCCACAGCGCGACGCTCGAGGAGAAATCCGGCGTGATCGAGATGTCGAACCCACCGTAGCCGTAGAGGATCGTCGGCGTCGAGCCGTCGAGCGGCATGTCCCGGCGGTGGATCACGAAGACCGGGACGCGTGCGCCGTCCTTCGAGGTCGCGAAGAGCTGCTCGGTCACGAAGCGGCTGCTATCGAAAGCGACCTTCGGACGCACCGACAACGTGCTCGTCCCGCTGACCGTGTCGTAGCGGTAGACGGTCGTCGGGAACGTGAACGAGGTGAACGTGTAGTACGCGACGCGGTCCTCGCGCTTCCCTTGCGGCAGACCGCCGCTGCCGATCCCCGGCAGATCGATCGCCCCCGCGTCGCGGCCTTGCAGGTCGACGACCCGCACGACGGAGTGCGCGTCGTGCAGGTAGCCCAGGTAGAAGTGGTCGCCGATCAGCGAGACGCCCTCGAGCTTGTCGCTCCCTTGCGGCGCGATGTCGTGCAGCGCGTGCGTCGGATCGGTCACGTCGAGCCAGGCGAGGCGCCAGCGCGGCGCCGCGGCGTTCGTCTGCAGGTAGAGGCGGTTGCCGTCATCCCCGATCACGTTGTACGTGACGTTCGGATCGAGCGGGAAGAGCGCGTGATAGGTCCCCTCCGGCTCGTCGCGGCGGCGCCAGGCCAGCGAGTTCCCGTCGCCCTTCGCCGTCTCGAGGAAGACGTAGCGCTCGTCCTCGGTCGTTTCGGCGGCGACGAACTCGTCCGGGTGCGCGGTCGAGGCGTAGACGAGGCGGTCGGCCGACTGCGGCGTCCCCAAGCGGTGGAACCACAACTTCTGCACGCCGAGCGCGGAGAGCGTCGCGTTGGCCGCGGTCGGCGCGTCGTAGCCGCTGTAATAGAAGCCGTCGTCGCCGATCCAGCTGGCGTCGGAGAACTTGCTCCACTTGATCTCATCGGCGAGGTCGCGGTCGGTCGCGACGTCGCGCACGTGCCAGGTCTGCCAGTCCGAGCCCGACGACTGCGTCGCATACGCCACGTAGCGGCCGTCGCGGCTGAACGCTTGGCCGGCCAGCGCGACGGTGCCGTCGGCGGCCAGCGTGTTCGGGTCGAGGAAGACGCGCGCCGGCCCGTCCTCGCCGTCGCGGACGTACAGCACGCTTTGGTTCTGCAATCCGCTGTTGTGGAAGTAGAACCAGCGCGGCCCGGCGCGGAACGGAGCGCTCAGGCGCTCGTAGTCGAGCAAGGTGTGATAGGCGGTCTTGATCGCGGGACGCTGCGGGATCGCGTCGAGGTAGGAGCGGGTCAGCGCGCCCTCGGCCTGCACCCACGCCGTCGTCTGCGGTGAGTCGACGTCTTCGAGCCAGCGGTACGGGTCGGCGACGACCGTCCCGAAGTACGTGTCGGTCACCGTCCCGCGCGGCGCGGGCGGATAGGCCAGCCGTGCGGCGGCGACGAGGACGGGCGTCGCGGCCAGGATAGCCGCGCAGACAAGAGCGAGCCGGCGCATCGGAGGTTCCTTCGTTAGACGGGCGGCGCCTGAACGCCGTGGGCGAATGCTTCGAGCCGCGCGCGGTCGATCGAGCGCACGCGGCCGCGGTCGAGCTCGACGGCCGTGGCGTTCTTGAGCCGGATCAGCGCGCGGGCCGCCATGTCGCGCACGGTCCCGGCGGCGGCGGCGATCTGCGCTTGCGAGAGCTTCTCGACGCCGGGCAGCCCGGGCGCCATCCCAACCGTCGCCGGCGCGTACGACATCAAGAATTTCGCGACCCGCTGTAAGACGTGGGCGAAGGCCAGGTCGGCGATGGTGTCGATCGAGCGCCGGCGCGCCTGCGAGGAGGCCGCCAAGAACCCGAGTGCGAGCTCGCTGTCGTTACGCACGGCGTGAAGCACAGCCTCGGAGGGCACCAGCACCAGCGTGCAGTCGGTCAGCGCCTCGGCGCGCGTCGTCGCGCCACCGCCGTCGAACGTCCCCGACTCGTTGAGCGGATCGTGGGTCAGCCGCTCGCCGAGGGCGTGCGTCTTGCCGTCCGGCGAGAGCAAGGTGTAGACGACCTTCCCGGTGCGCACGAAGCCCAGGTACGGCCACAGCTCGCCCTCGTCGAAAATCGTCTCGCCGGCCCGATATGACCGTTCGGTCGCCACCGTCGCCAGGTCGGTGACCGTCGACTGCTTCGCGTTCGCAAACGGCGCCGTATGGGAGAGGAACGTCGCCGCGTCGACCCGCTCGTCGATCCGCTCGACCCGGATCGTCCAACGGCCACTGCCGAGGTTGCGCGCGTCCCAGGAGAAGCGACCGGCCCGGTACTGTTGGAACTCGTTGCGGAGCGAGCGCGGCTCGCTCTCTTCGGACAGTTCGAGAATCCCGCCGAGCGGGAGCTTGTCGAAGGCGTCGAAGATGCGCGCGCTGCGGTTCTGGGCCGGCAGCGTTCGGGCGTCGATCGTGACCGCCGCCGCGCGGGTCGTGGGCATCGGTGGGTGGGATGCGGCGCAGGGCCCGCTTTCCCTGCGGCGGAACCGCTGAGCGTGCCGTCGCCGGTGCGCCACTGGCTCGCGCGCGGCCTCGACGTCGTGGCCGCGCTCGTCCTGCTCCTCGCGCTCGTCCGCTTCGTCGTCCTGCCGCAGCTCCACCCGGCGCCGATGAAAGCCCCACCCGTCGCGCTTGCGACGCACCCGGGCGGTCGCTTCGACCTCGCCCGCGTGCGCGGCCAGCTCGTCTTTCTCGATTTCTGGGCGTCGTGGTGCGAACCGTGTCAGGCCTCGATCCCGCTGGTGCAGCACTTCCGGCGGACCCATCCCGGCGTCACCGTCGTCTCGGTCGACGTCGGCGAGCCGTCGCACGTGGTCGAACCGTTCGCCGCGCGCTTCGCGATGGGCGACGTGGTGCTCGACCCCGACGAGACCGCGTCGCACGCGTTCGGCGTCGAGGGCTTTCCGACGCTGGTCGCCGTCGACCCCAGCGGCTGGATCCGCGCGCGCTGGGTCGGCTACGACGCCGGCATCGAGGGCGCGATGGAACAGACCGTGACGCGCTTCGGCGCGCCGCGCACGACCGCCAGCCGGTAACCTAACGGCCGTGGAACGTCGCGGCGCGTTTTTCTAAGAAAGCCCGCGAGCCTTCGTGGAAGTCGTCGCTCGCGAGGGTCTGGCCGAAGAGGAGCGCCTCGAGCGCGAGGCCGTCGTCGAGCGGCAGCCCCGCGCCCTCGACGATCGCCCGCTTGGCCGCGGCGACCGCCAGCGGCGCCTTCCCGGCGATGACCTGCGCCAGCCGGCCCGCCTCGCCGAGCAGTGCCTCCGGCGCGACGACCCGCTGGACGAGGCCGACGCGCAGAGCGGTCGCGGCGTCGATCATCTCGCCGCTCAGGCACAAGTACTGTGCCATCCCCGCCCCGAGCAGCCGGGCCAGGCGCTGCGTCCCGCCATAGCCGGGCAGGGCCCCCAGGTTGACCTCGGGCTGGCCGAACTTCGCGTTCTCGCTCGCGATCCGGATGTCGCAGGCCAACGCCAGCTCGCAGCCGCCGCCCAAGGCGAAGCCGTTGACCGCCGCGATGACCGGGACGCGCAGCCGCTCGAAGGACCGCGTGAGGGCTTGCCCCCGGCGCGCCTGCGCCTCGGCGGCGCGTGCGCCGGCGAGGGCGTTGAGCTCGCCGATGTCGGCCCCGGCCGCGAACGCCTTCGGCCCAGCCCCGGTCAGGATGACCGCGCGCAGCGTCTCGTCGCCCCCCAGCGCCGCGAACGTCGTCGCGAGCTCGTCGAGCATCTGCAGGTTCAGCGCGTTGAGGACCGACGGCCGGTTCAGCGTCACCGTCGCGACGGCCCCATCGCGGACGAGCTCGATCGTATGCATGGCCGCTCGCCCTACTACGGGGTTCTCTTAGCGCCCTTCCCTCTGCTATGGTGGGAGGGAGATGCGTACCGCTTACCATCAGGCGCTGGAGAACACGCGCCTCGACGTGGTCCGGCTCGGGGCCCTCGTCTGCGACGC
>Ga0302324_100023367_pt1 | contig 11963 bp, 6 predicted proteins | sample Palsa_T0_1_FD_201949 | JGI IMG/M metagenome (GOLD analysis project Ga0302324, IMG submission 201949) | Peat permafrost microbial communities from Stordalen Mire near Abisko, Sweden - Palsa_T0_1 | ecosystem: Environmental > Terrestrial > Soil > Palsa > Peat permafrost | place: Sweden: Abisko... | reverse complement strand
GCTGAGCGGCTGACAGCGATGGATCCTCGAGATAGCGTGTTTCGATCCGCACCCACGGGCCCTCGAGCGGCCCGAAGTAGAACCAACGACCGTCGGGCGAGACTTCGAGTGGGTCGCTGTTCACCCTGAGCCGCGAGCCGTCCGGCGCAAGGAGTGTTTCGCCCGCGACGACGATGGGACGATCCTCGGGCGCGGTTGCGGCCGGGTGGCCGTCGAGGACGCGCCGGGCCGCACCGCTCGTGAGGTCGAGCACGATGATGCCGGCCTGGCCGGCGTCGGTCAGGAAGCCGCACGCGCCATGCAGGCGGATGTCGTCGACGTAGCTGCCCTTGCGCGCGACCTCGGGCCCGAGCGGATAGACGCGGCTGACGGCGTCGGTTCCGAGATCGATCCTGACGACCTTCGCTCCGCCGGGCAGCGGGTCACCGCCGAATGCCGGCGAGCCCGTGTCGATGACCCACAGGTTGCCGGCATCGTCGCGGTGGATCGCGTTGACGTTGACGAATGCCTGGGAGGGGTCGTCCCCGTTCCGCCACCCGTTCCAGGCGTCGTTCGGATAGGCGACCGGCGCGCCGTGCTCATCGAGCCGTGCCAGCGGCGGACCCTTCGACCCCGACCAACGCGGGCCGCTGACGAAGACGCGACCGCGATCGACGGCGACCGCGTTCCAAATCATGGAGTAGCTCTCGGCGACAACGGTGAGCGCGGGGGATCCCGCCTGGGTGCGTGTCATGTCTCTCGGGCGCGCAATTCAACCATCGCGTCGGCGGTTTCACGATCGTTCGCGTGCGAGGAGGCGCGCAGGCCCGCTTCGACGCCGGCGCGATCGGCCTCGGAGCGGTTCTGACCGAGCTTCCATTTGCCGATCACGCGCGCAACGTGCAGCTCGAGGCCGACGATCGCGCCGAGCTGCTGCTCGACGTACGCTTCGGGCGCGTCCTCGACGTGCCAGGGCTGCTCGCGCGACGCCTCGTGCGCGGCGGTGAGGAGGCCGACGATGCGGCGCAACGCGGCGGGACCATCGAGCACGCGCAGCGTTCCGTAAACGTGGACGGCGACGTAGTTCCAGGTCGGGACGACGCGGCCGTGCTCGCGTTTGGTCGCGTAGAATGAGGGCGAGATGTAGGCCTCGGGGCCAGTGAAGACCGCCAGGACCTCGGCCTGCTCGTCGACCGTCGTCCACACGGGATTGGCGCGGGCAACGTGACAGAGGAGCGTGTCGGGTCGATCGGGGGCAGCCAGCATCGGGAGATGGTTCGCGACGAGCGCGCCGTCGTACGCCGTCACGAGCGTGGCGAGCGGGTAGCGCGCGATCGCCTCGTGCAGCAGCGCGGCATCGTGCTCGGCGAAGGCCTTCGGCACGTACATGCGTGGCTTTTCGTGGCGCGCTTCGAAGGGACCCCGTCGCGCGGCGGCGCAAACCGCCCGATGCGTTCCCAGGCCGCTGCGGCCCGGGGAGCCGAGCTGACTTGGCGCGGGCTCGTTCTCGGCTCCGCGATCACGCTCGTCTTCACGGCCGCCAACGTCTACCTCGGACTCAAGGTCGGCCTGACCTTCGCCTCGTCGATCCCGGCCGCGGTGATCTCGATGGCGGTGCTGCGCGCCTTCCGCAACGCGACGATCTTCGAGAACAACATCGTGCAGACGGTCGCCTCGGCGGCCGGGACACTCTCGTCGATCATCTTCGTCCTGCCCGGTCTGGTGATGGTCGGCTGGTGGACCGGCTTCCCGTTTTGGCAGTCGTTCGGGGTGTGCGCGATCGGCGGCATCTTGGGTGTGATGTACTCGGTGCCGCTGCGGCGCGCCCTGGTCGTCGATACCGATCTGCCGTATCCCGAAGGCGTCGCGGCGGCAGAGGTGCTGCGCGTCGGCAGCGCCGCGGGGGCGGACGCGGAGAACCGCGCCGGGCTGCTGGCCGTCGTCGGCGGCGCGTTGGCGTCGGCGGGCTTCGCGGTCATGACGGCGACGCGCATCTTTGCTAGCGAAGTCGACGCGTTCTTCCGCGTCGGCGCCGCCGCGACCGGCAACGGGATCCAGTTCTCGCTGGCGCTGCTCGGCGTCGGACATCTGGTCGGGCTCTCGGTTGGCTTAGCGATGCTGCTCGGCGTCGCGATCGCCTGGGTCGGCGCGACGCCGATCCTCACCGCGCTGCACCCGGTCGCCGGTCCGGCAGCCGACGTTGCGATCTCGGTCTGGCGGCATCAGGTCCGCTTCCTGGGTGCCGGCGCGATCGGCGTCGCGGCGATCTGGTCGCTCGGCCGACTGGCCGCACCGGTCGCGCGCGGCGTCAGCTCGGCGCTGGTTACCGCGCGCAAACGCGCGGCCGGTGGTGGCGACACGTTGCCGCGCACCGAGCGTGACATCCCGATCGGGATCGTCGCGGTGATCAGCCTCGCGATGCTGCTTCCGCTCGCCGGGCTGCTGATCAGCTTTCTGGCCGGCGGCGCGCTCGGCGATCTCGTCATCCCGTTGACGCTCGGCGCCGTCGTCTACGTCGTGCTGGCCGGCTTCATCGTCGCGGCGGCCTGCGGCTACATGGCAGGTCTGATCGGTTCGTCGAATAGCCCCGTGTCGGGGCTCGCGATCCTGACGGTGATCGGCGCCTCGCTGTTGCTGCTGGCGGTCGCGCACCGTACCGATCCGCATGGGGCGGCGGCGCTGGTCGCGTTCGCGCTGTTCGTCACCGCGGTCGTGCTGTGCGTCGCGACGATCGCCAACGACAACTTGCAGGACCTCAAGACCGGTCAGCTCGTCGATGCGACGCCGTGGCGCCAGCAGGTCGCGCTGATCGTCGGCGTGGTCATGGGTGCGCTGGTGATCCCGCCGATCCTCAACCTGCTCGATCATGCCTACGGCTTCAACGGCCCGCACGCGCTGCCCGCGCCGCAGGCGACGTTGATCTCCGCCCTCGCCAAAGGTGTCATCCAAGGTCAGATCGACTGGGGGATGATCGGGATCGGCGCCCTGGTGGGTTGTGCGACGGTCGCGCTCGACGAGATACTGCGCATCACCGGGCGGATGCGTCTGCCGCCGCTGGCGGTCGGGTTGGGCATCTATCTGCCGGCGGCGACGATCACGCCGATCGTGCTCGGTGCGATCGTCGGACGCATCTACAACGACCGGATCGGCCGTGGCGCGCACGCCGAGGCCGGCAAACGGCTGGGTGTGCTGCTGGCCTCGGGGCTGATCGTCGGCGAGAGTCTGTTCGGCGTGCTGCTGGCGGGCTTGATCGTCGCGACCCATAACGAGGAACCACTCGCGCTCGTCGGCGACGCCTTCACCGGGCCCGCGAACATCATCGGCACGATCGCGTTCGCTGCGGCGATCGTCGGCCTGTACCGCTGGATCGGCACGCTGGCCCGCCGGTGACCGTCGGCTTGACAGCGCTTCCCAGCGCGTGCTAGGTTGGCGATGATGTCGACCCAGCTGTGTTGCTGTGCGAGCTTCCGTCTCCGCGATCCGATCGGATCGGGGTAGCGTCTTCGCGTTTCCGCAAGATCACGCGTAGGAGCCTCCGCCATCGGAGGCTCCTTTTTTTATGTTCGAAGAGGGATGCATGTCTGTCGAAGCAGGTTTTCCCGGTGCCGTGAGATCCCGTCGATCGATCGGGTGGGTGCAAGAGTTGTTCTCCAAGGAGGACTGGTGGGCGGTCTGGATTGGGCTGGCGATCGTCATCGCCGCGGTCCTGCTGTTCGAGGGCGGGAGCAGCATCAAATGGCTCGCCATCGCACCGAAGAAGTGGAGCACGTTGCCCGATATCCTCGGGCAACTGAGCTCGCACGCGCTGCAATACGTGGCGCTCTTCGTGACCTGGGCGGTCCTGCTCGGGATCGGCGCGCGCGCCGTCGGCCTGCGGCTCGGACCGTTCCTTGTCTCGTTCGCCTTCGTCTTCATCCTCACGATCCCGATCTTCGCGCTCGGACTGTGGGACCAGGCGGCGCGCTATAGCCTCGAACCGCCGGTCGTCGCGCTGATCGTCGGGCTCTTGATCTCGAACCTGGCCACCCTTCCCGGCTGGTTGCGCGAGGGCTTCCGGGTCGAGTACTACATCAAGATCGGGATCGTCTTGCTCGGCGCGACGTTACCGTTCACGCTGATCCTCTGGGCCGGTCCGGTCGCGATCCTGCAGGCCGCGATCATCTCGCTGATCACCTTCGGGGTGATCTACTTCGTCGCGACGCGCTTGGGACTCGATCGGCGGCTGGCGGCGGTGCTCGGCGTCGGCGGTGCGGTCTGCGGCGTCTCGGGCTCGATCGCCGTCGCCGGCGCGGTCGGGGCGAAGAAGGAGGACGGGCCGATCTCGATCACGCTGGTCGTCTTCTGGGCGATCGTGATGATCTTCGTCCTGCCGCTCGCCGCACACGCCCTCGGTCTTTCGACCGGGGTCGCCGGTGCGTGGATCGGCTCATCGGAGTTCGCTGATGCCACTGGCCTGGCCGCCGCGCAGCTCTATGCGGGCTACGCCGGCCACGATCCCCACATCGTGGGGAGCGCCGACAACGCGGTCGCCACCTTCACCCTCATGAAGGTCGTCGGACGCGACATCTGGATCGGCGTTTGGGCGTTCGTCTTGTCGATCGTCGCAACGACTCGGTGGGAGAAGACCGGGGTCGACGTCAAGCCCGACTCCGGTGAGATCTGGCGGCGCTTTCCGAAGTTCGTGCTGGGCTTCCTGGTCGCGTCCCTGATCATCACCGTCCTCGCCCAGCACCTCTCGTTCAGCCAGTTCGGCAAGAACTTCACCAGCGATTTGGTCGGGCCGATCAAGGACCTGCGCACGTGGGCATTCGCGTTCTGCTTCCTGAGCATCGGGTTGACGACCCGCATCCGCGATTTCGCGGCCGCGGGAGCGCGACCGTTCTGGGCGTTCACCAGCGGCGTCGTCGTCAACGTCATCCTGGGGCTGCTGCTCTCGACCGCGGTGTTCGGCGCCTACTGGGCTCGGGTCGGTCAGTGAGCGAACGTCCAGAGTCCCGGCGCTGCGCGACCTGCGCGCACTTCGAGGACGACCCGCACGTACTCGAGCGCAGCCTGCCGGGGCTGCGCTCGCTGAGCTCGGGCTTCGCGGCTGTGCGCGACCGGGACGGGCTGTGTCGCTTGCACGAGCGATATCTTCCGGCGAGCGCAGGATGCACGGAGCATGCGGATGCGGAAGAGGGGCGGCGATGGTTCGGAACGTCTGCGCCGGCGTCCTCACCGCCCTGGTCTCGCTCGTCTTCAACCTCTCCTACGCTGCGCTGATCTTCTCCGGGCCGCTGGCGGCGGGGCTGCCGCTGGGGATCACCGCTGCGCTGGTCAGCATGACCTGTGTCTCGCTGGTCGTCGCCTTGTTCAGCCCATTTCGGTACGCCGTCGCCGGACCCGAGGGGAACACGGCGGCGCTGCTGGCGGTCGCGGCCGCCACGATCGCGGCGCAGGTCGCGGCCGCGCACCCCGGTGCCGACGCCATCCCGACCGTGCTCTGGATGCTGGTGCTCGTCACCGCCGCGACCGGCGCGACGCTGTACATACTGGGGGCGGTCCATGGCGGCGGCTGGATCCGCTTCGTGCCGTATCCGGTCATCGGTGGCTTCATCATCGGTTCGGCCTGGTTTCTCGTCGCCGGCGCGCTGCGCGTCGCGCTCGGCGTCCCGCTCGATCCTGCCCACCTCGCGACGCTCGATGGAACGGCGCTCGAGCGACTGGGCACGGCGGCGCTCTTCGCGCTCGCCGTCGCGGCGGAAGCGCGCTATGTCCGCAAGGCGATCGGCGTCCCGCTGCTGATCCTCGGCGTTATCGTTGCCTTCGATCTCGGGTTGTGGCTGGCGCACGTCTCGCTGGCCGACGCGGCGCGCGCGGGATGGCTCGTCGCGATGCCGTCGCGACTGGCCATCTGGACGCCGTGGACGGGGCATGACCTCCACGCGGTGAACTGGGGCGTCCTCGGCACGACGGCCGGCGCGCTGGGCGCCGTCGTCGTCGTCGCGATCGTCTCGATCCTCTTCAACGCGACGGGTCTGGAACTCGAGACGAACGCGGACGTCGACCTCGACCGCGAGCTGCGCGCCGAAGGCGTCGCCAACCTGGTCGCACCGCTCGGCGGCGGCTTCCTCGGATACCTCTCGTTCAACCGGACGATGTTACACGTTCGCCTCGGTGGGAGTACGCGGATCGGCGGCATCGCGATCGCGGGCGCGAGCGCGCTCGTCCTCGCCGGCGGTTGGCGTATTATCGCCGCCGTGCCGACCTTCGTCCTCGCCGGATTGCTGCTGGGCCTGGGTCTGCAGATGTTCTGGCGCTGGCTGGTCGTCGCGCGGCGCCAGCTCGCGGCGCCCGAGTACATCGCGATGGTGTTGATCCTCGGCCTCATCGTGGTCTGGGGTTTCCTGCCGGCGCTCATCGCCGGAGTCGTCGTCGGCGCACTACTGTTCGCGTTCAACTACAGCCGAATCGACGTCGTGAAACGCTTTACGACCGGCGAACATCGCCGCAGCGGCTTGACGCGGCCGATGGAGGAGCTGGCAATCCTCGGCGACGACGGCGCCGCGATCCGCATCTTCGAGCTGCAGGGATTCATCTTCTTCGGGATGGCCGACCGGTTGTTCCGGACCGCGCGGATCCAGATCGAACGCGGCCAGACGCGCTTCTGCGTCTTCGACTTTCAGTTGGTCGTCGGGATGGATGCCGCGGGGATCTCGAGCTTCGTGAAGATCCAGCGTGCCGCCGAACGGGCCGGCGTGCGGGTCGTCTTTACCGGGATGGGCGAGCGGCTGGCGGCCGAGTGGATCGTCGGCGCGGCCGGCGTCCACGACACGATCGAGCACTTCGGCGGACTCGATCACGCCCTGGAGTGGTGCGAGGACCAGCTCATCCTGCCCGACGAGACGAATGCCGCGCGGGTCCCGCTGGTCGACTGGCTCGAGTACGAACTCCGCTCGACCGATCTCGCCCAGCGACTGCTCCCGTACCTCGAGCCGCGCGCCTACGCGACGGGCGAGGCGCTCTGTCGTCAAGGCGAGCACGCGGATGCGATGTTCTTCGTCGAAGCGGGCCGCGTGCGCGTCGTCTACGAGGATCCGGAGGGACGACAGGTGCGCCTACGCAGTCTGGGCAACCGCACGATCCTCGGCGAGATGGGACTCTACCGCGATACGCTCCGCAGCGCGACCGCACTCGCCGAGCAGCCGTGCACCGTCCACGTCCTCAGTGCCGGCGGGCTGACGGCGATGGAGGTCGGTGATCCCTCGCTGACCGCGGCCTTGACCGCCGCGATCATCCGGTCGTTGGGCGAGCGGCTGGAGTACCAGAGCGAGCTCGCGTCGGCGTTGCAGCGCTAAGCGCGACTCGGTCGCCACGCCTTGCGCTGCGGCGCTCCCGCCGCCGCTACATCGGCGCGCCGAGCGGGTGGCTCGCGGAAGGCGAGCACGGGAAGGCGGGTCGTGCGAATCACGGCCTCGGCCGTGCTGCCCAGCATCTCCCGTTCGACACCGCGACGCCCATGCGTTCCGATCACGATCAGGTCGCAACTGAATTGTGCCGCGCGGCCGATGATCGTCGCCGCGACGTCGGCGCCGCCGGCGATCCGCACGTTCACGCTGACGCCGAGCGCTCGCGCGTCGTCGGCCAGCGCGGTCAGCGGAGCGTGGGCCACCGTGTAGAGCGCTCCGATCGTGCCGCCGGGATCGTAGCCGTCGGACTCGTAACGCGTGGCGTAGACGTCGTCGAGCTGGACGACCGAGAGGACGTGCAGTTCGGCGCCGCGTTCGGCCGCGATCGCCACCGCCCCGTCGAAGGCACGCCGCGCGGCCGGGGAGCCGTCGAAGGCACAGAGGATACGTTCGAACGTTCCCGCGCCACGCGCTCCGGGATGCGCGACGAGGATCGGGCACAGACTGCGCCGGAGCAGTTGCAAGGTGAGACGGCCGAGCGGGGCAGGCGCGGGATCGGTGTGACCGTAGGTCCCCATGACCAGCGCGCTCGCGGCCGAGGAGCGTGCTTCGTCGAGGAGCGCATCGGCGACGTCGGCGTCCTCACGCAGCGTGCAGGTCGCCTCGATGTTCACGGCTGCCGCGCGGATGGCGGCATCTTCGAGCGCCGCGTGCGCCGGAACGGAAGCGCCGGCGACGGACTCGGTGACGCCGACGAAGCGCACCGGCGCCCGACGCGGCAGGACCGCCACGCGCAGGGCAAGGTCGACCGCAGCTATTGCCGGCGGCGATCCGTCGACGGCGACTAGCATTCGGCCCAGCGCGTTCATTGCGCGTCGATGGCAGTCATCGTCAGCAACGTAGTCACTTCCTGTCCAGACTTCGTCAAGGTCCGTGAAGATATCCGTAAGGATCCGTAAGGTCTCGGTAAGGAATCCGTCAGGTATCTGTAAGGTAAGTCTGTCAGGGGTTCAGCGGCGTCGTCAGCACGGCGCGCGCGCTTGCGTCGCCGACCCGCGCGGGAAGCACGGCGCGAGCGTGTGAGCCACCGCCGGGGCGCTTGCCGACGCTGAAGTCCTCGGCCAGCGACCAGACGAGGAACAAGCCTCGCCCGCGCTCGCTCATCCGGTCGGTTGGGAGCCGCGGCATGACGTCGAAGCCCGGCCCACGATCGAAGAAGTGCAAGACGGGCGCGTAGCCGGCGTCTCGTTCGAGCGCGACCTCGACCGGGCCCGGCGCGTAGCGAACGACGTTTCCGAGCAACTCGCTGAAGATCAACTCGGCGGTAAAGGCCGTCGCCGGCGTGATCCCATCCGTCGCGAGCGCGGCGAGGAACGCTTCGCGCGTCGCGTGGGCGCGTGGCGCGTCGGCGGTGTCGAAGGTCCAGCGCTGTACGTGTCCCGCTTCGGGATCCACGCGCATCGTCAGCACGACAACGTCGTCGTGCGTGCCGTCGGCGAGCAGGGCATCGTAGATCGCGGCCGCCGTGTCGTCGCGTGCCAGGATCGCGGGATCGCCGAGAGCCGTGCGGAGCCGACGCTCGCCCTCGACCGGATCGCGAGTCGACTCGGTCAGCCCGTCGGTGGAGAAGATGAACAGCGCGTCACGGTCGAGCGGCAGGACGCGCGTGTCGGCGTCGCTGCGGTCGCGCAGACCGAGCGGCAATCCGTCCGAGGGCAGCTCGCGGATCGTACCGTCGGCGGTTCGCACGAGCGGACGAGGATGCCCGGCGTTCGCATAGGCCATCGTGCGCCCGATCGGATCGAAGACGGCGGCGAAGGCGGTGACGATTCGACCTGGGTGCTCGGCCTTCAGGGTGCGATCGGCCGCGTCGATCATCGTCGCCGGATCGGCATAGACGTGCGCGACGCCGCGCAAGATCTGGCGCATCGCGGCCATGATGACCGCCGCCTCGAGGCCGCTGCCGGCGACGTCGCCGATCGAGACGACGATGCGGCCGTCGGGGAGTCGCACCGCGTCGTACCAATCGCCGCCGATTTGCGCCTCGTTGCGTGCCGCGACGTAGACGGCGTCGAAGTGAATCCCGGCGACGGCGGGGAGCGAGATCGGCAGCGCTGCCCGTTGGAAGGCGTTGGCGACGTGCCGCTCCGACTCGTAGAGCAGTGCGTTCTCGATCGCAACCGCGGCTCGGCGGGCGATCTCCTCGAACACGGGCACGTCCTCGTCCGCGAAGGTGCGTGGGCTGAACGACCAGTACGCCACTAGCGCGCCGAGCGGCCGTCCACCGGAGCGGAGCGGGACGATGATCGAGGAGCGCGCGTCGAGCGCGAGAATCGCCTCGCGGTACTCGGGCAGGACCATCGCGGCCAACACCGCGGGATCCAGGCGCGCGTTGACCTGCGTGTGCGGCGCGCGTAGCGCGGTCGCGATCATCTGTGCGAATTCAGGCCGTGCGGTCGAGACGCCGATCAAGCGTGAGGCGAGCGGCGCCATGGCTGGGTCGGCGTGGACCATCGCGTCGATCCGTACCCGGCCCTTCTCGTCGAAGAGATCGATCACGGCCCAGTCGGCCATCGCCGGGACGATCAGCTCGAGGACCCGCTGCATCGTCGTGCGCAGATTCAACGACTCGGCGAGGGCTTCGCCGGCGCGCGCCGCAAACTGCACCTGCTCGTAGAGCCGAGCGTTCTCGATCGCAGTCGCCGCGCGCGCGGCCAGCGTCTCGGCCGTGCGCAGGTCGCGCGCGTCGAGCACCCGCTCCGAGGGCCCGGTCGCAAGCTGCAGGACGCCGTAGATCCGCGCGCTGCCGACGAGCGCGACCGCCAGCACCGAACGCGCGGGGGCGGCGGGGTTCGAGACGAGCAGCGATTTGCCGGTGCGCGCGACATCGGTCGCGATCCAGCCATCGCGTCCCGGGCGTGCGAAGACCGCGGCCAGCGCGGGGTCGTCCGCGTCGCCCGGTGCGCGGGCCACCGGCTCGAGCGAACCGTCGCGGTGCAGCAGGAGCACCGTGCACCAATCGGCCATCGCAGGCACGACCAGTTGCGCCAGCTCGCGCAGCGTGGCGGCCAGGTCGAGCGAGGAGCCGAGCGCATCGCTCGCGGCGGCGAGGTAGCGGCTGCGCGCTTCGGCCTGCTTGCGGTCGTCGATGTCGGTGCAGGTTCCCAGCCACTGTTCGATCGCCCCGTCGGCGCCGCGCACCGGGGCCGAGCGCGCGAGGAACCAACGATAGACGCCGCCGCTCCCGCGCAGCCGCGCCTCTACCTCATATGGCTCGCCGCTGCGCAGCGAGTCGCGCCAGCTCCCGAGCACCAGTTCGGCATCGTCGGGGTGGACGACGCCGCTCCAGTCGCTCTCGAAGCGCACCGCCGTCTCTTCGTGGGAGAGTCCGGTGTAGTCGTACCAGCGTGCGTTGAACCAGGCGAAGCCACCGTCGGCGGCGGCGACCCAGACGATGTGCGGGACCGCATCGGCGAGCGCACGCGCCTCGCGGCTCTGCCCGATCCCGCTCACCGTCGCGGCTCCTGCACGCTACTGCGTTCGGTGCCGCCGAGTGTTTCCTTGTCGTAGCCGGCGACGCGCTTGTAGGCATCGGTCAGGGCGACCAACTCCGCCTGCGAGACGACGTCGTCGATCCGTACGAACGGGCGGTCGCCGGTGCGCTCGTAGACCTCGCGCAGGATCGCGTCGGGCGGATTGCGGCGGTTGGCGAGGACGACGCCGGCGGTCGCCGGTAGGCGCTGCGCCTCGTACTCGCGCAACGCGGCGAGCGGGTCGGCTTGGCCGGCGAGCAGGTCACTCAGAACGACGGCGTCGATGATCGCCTGGCCGGCGCCGTTGGAGCCGCGCGGGACCATCGGATGCGCGGCGTCGCCGAGCAGCGTGACGCGACCCTGCGTCCACCATGGAAGTGGGTCCTGGTCGACCATCGGGTACTCGAGGATCGTCTCGGCCCCGCGCAAGAGCGCCGGCACGTCGCACCACGCGAACTGCCAGTCGGCCAGCGCCGGCAAGAAGTCGTCGAGCGAGCCGCGTCGATTCCAGTCACGGACCGCGTGGCGCGGTGTCTCGATCTCGACGACCCAGTTCAGCAGCTGGCGACCGTGTCCGTCGACGTCGTCGCGGATCGGGTAGAGGACGAGTTTGCCGTGCGCGAGCCAGCCCGCCCGTACGAACGTGGCGCCGGAGAGGACCGGCTCGCCGACGGTCACGCCACGCCACATGTTCACGCCGGAGTAGCGCGGTGGGCCTTCGTCGGGATGCAACTGCTTGCGGATCACCGAGTGGATCCCATCGCAGGCGATCGCCAGCGACCCCTGTTGCACGGGGCGCTCGGCGTGGCTCTGCGGATCGACGAAGCCGACGCGCACGCCGCGGTCGTCTTGCTCGACGCCGGTGCATTGCCAGCCGGTCAGCACGTTCGCCACACCGAGTCGTTCGCGCACCGTTCGTAGCAGCACGAGATGCAGGTCGCCGCGGTGGATCGAGAGCTGCGGCCACGCGTACCCCGCGGCGCGGCCCAACGGCTCGGTGTAGATGTGCTGGCCGAAACGGTTGAAGAACGACGCTTCCCGCGCCTCGACCGCGATGGCGGCG
>Ga0302324_100023366_pt1 | contig 11963 bp, 9 predicted proteins | sample Palsa_T0_1_FD_201949 | JGI IMG/M metagenome (GOLD analysis project Ga0302324, IMG submission 201949) | Peat permafrost microbial communities from Stordalen Mire near Abisko, Sweden - Palsa_T0_1 | ecosystem: Environmental > Terrestrial > Soil > Palsa > Peat permafrost | place: Sweden: Abisko... | reverse complement strand
GAAACAGCTTGAGCGGACTGTCGATCTTATGGCCGATCGCGTGGAAGACCAGCTTCTCGACCCTTAGGATAATGATCGTCGAGATATTGCTGATCGCGTCAAAGACACTTTCCGATACGGAATTCTCCGCGCGATTCAGCTCTTTGTACTGCATCACCAAAATGCGATCAAAACACACGGTGATGAAGATCGTCAGTCCGACCATGGCCAGCATGGAGAGAGCGGAGGAACGGCTGAAGTAGGCCAGTACGGCGAAACTGCCGGTGAACTGCACGAGCGCGTAAATGATCTCGAACGAGGTGCTGGAGAATTCAAAGAGAGCACTTGCTCCCTTTTCCACCTTGTCGACGCTGTCTCCCGAGTGGTGGGACGCATGCCATTCCATCGGCAAGGTCATGATCCCCTGCAGAAGATACTTGCGATAGTTGGCGCGGACCTTGAAGGCGTTGACCCTCTCGAGGACTCTCGCCGGCCCGTGGATGCCCCAAAAGACGATCTGGAGGACGATTGGCAGCAGAAGCAGGAGGAGCAAGTGATGAAGGCTGGAATTGGTGATGCCTTCTTTCTGGACGATGTCGATCACCCTGGACCAAACCCAAGGAAAGCCGAGAAGACTGGTGGCACCGGCGATGACGAACATCAGGCAGTACCAGACCACAATATGACGGCATCCCTTGGAGTACCGCCACATTTGGGCGAAGAGGAAGAGGAGCGGATTGGACATTGCGATTCGTCTTTCGTGCAGGCTCAATTTAATAGGGGAGGGCAGGTTTTAAAGAGTCAAAGGCGTCGCGTTGATGGGCGTTTACGGACCTTCAAACGTACACACGGCGAGTGAAGTCATGGTGCAATATGCATTGGAGATTCTCATCCGCGTCTTCCGGCCGGTGGTGCGACTTTTTGGGCCGCGATTTCTCGTTCCGAAGGTGCACTTCGGAACGCACATGGGAGGGCCGAGGTGGCGGAGGGGAATAATCTTGGGGGGGGCAACTCTTGACACTTGACGTTCTGCATTTGTCAGGTGTCAAGAGTTGGGCTTGCCCTGCCCCGTTTACCCCGTTTATTGGCAGGGCGCCGTCGCGGACCTCCAGGCAGTCTTGATTCATCCGGACGGCGAGGATCTGTTGCCGGATCGCATTCCGCCGAGTTCACCGCCCGGGGGAACGATCCGCATCGCTCCAAATGGAATCCTGGCATTATTCTCCTGCACTCGACCTTGAATACCACTCCCGAGCCCATTCGCATCATCTCCGACCTTCACCTCGGACATGCGGCCAGTCTGCTCACGGATGCCGGCCAGTTGCGCCCTTTGCTCGAGGGCATCGGCACCCTCGTGGTCAATGGGGATGCGGCGGAACTGCTCATGGAATCCCGCTCCGCGGCGGGCCGGGAGCAACTGGGCAAACTGCGCGAGTTGTGCCGGCAGACGGGCATCGAGGCCGTGTTCGTCAATGGGAACCACGATCCGGAGATCTCCCGGATCAATCACCTCGATCTCGCCGATGGCGCGATCCTCGCCACGCACGGCGATATGCTCTTTACCGACCTCGCGCCGTGGTGCCGCGCGAGCCTGAAAATCGGTCGCGTGCACCGGCAGATGCTCGACTCCATGGATGACGCGCTGCTGGAAGATTTCGAGTCCCGCCTGCGACTCGTGAAGGACGCGATCGTGACCGTCGGGCTGCCCGATTTGAATGTCCCGCAGGGCGTGCTTGCCCGGTTGCTCATGTTTGCCCGGGAAGCCTGGCCGCCCACGCGCCCCTTCACCATCCTGCGATGCTGGCGCGAATCGCCCCGGCGCGCGGCCACCCTGGCCCGCATCTTCCGTCCCCGCGCCCGCTTCGTGCTCGTCGGCCACGTCCATCGCACGGGAGTCCACCGGGTTGGTCCGCGGGTCATCATCAACACCGGCTCCTTCACGCCGCTGCTCGGCCGCCTCGCGGTGGATGTCGCGGGCGACGCCCTGAGCGTGCGGCAAATTGACAAGGTTCGCGGCGCGTTCGCTGTCGGAAAGGAGAGGGCGCGTTTTCCCATCGTGCCTCTGCCCCGGTAGGATGCGGGAAACGACGTACCATCTTGGGTCTATGGGGTCTCTGGGGTATGATCATCCCGTCGTGAACCCATCGATGCGAGCAGGACGGGAAGCCCTATTTCTGCGGTGAAGCGTAATTCCCGGCGGCTTCCGCCGCCACCCATTGGGCAGCCCAAGGGCTGGCCTCTCGCTGATCGAGTTCAAGGAGCGGTGTGTTTCGAAGTGCAATTGCCCCGCGGCTCCATGGGCCGGGGCGGCGGTTTACGGGAGAAACGCCGGCTGGGCGAGCTTCGCGAAGCCCCGAATTCGGAACGAGGCGGAACCCGCGGACGCCCCAGCCGGGCGAAGCACAGCTTCGCTCCCAAGCGCGTTCCGAAGTGCAATTGCTGGTAGCTGCCGCCGCCACCCTTTGGGCAATCCCGCATCGGCGGGATTGGCCTCTCGCTCCACTCGAGTTCGAACGAGAGGAAATGACAAAACTTCTGAGTAGTGCCGCTAATTTGAATCGAGGTTCAGTCCAACGAACCAAATCCTCTTGTTCCCGGAGGGCTCGGCAGCAGTAACGATGCGGAACTGAATGGCGAAGGGCCCCAAGGCCTGCGGACAAAACGCCTTGAATTCATCTGATTTCAAATCGTCCACACGTTCCACCCGACCGTGCTCCCGATTCCGAGAAAATAGATAGGTTCCTTCACGCGGGTTTTGGGGATCAAAGTCCAATTCCAAATCTTGCGTGGCACCCCGCGTTCTGAGCACGAACCGGCTGTCCCGCCGCCTGCAATTTTCGATGAGCGGCCAATCGCCCAAGAGCTTTGGACTGCGATCATCGGTCTTGCCCGACGCGTCCATCCAATCGACGAGAATGACCCCTGGTTTCGGAATCGTCATAGTGCCCTGGCCTTTTCCTGCAGCGAATCGCTCGTTAACCTGGTAATGCTGAATGTTGTGATGATCGCAGCTTAATGCGTTTGGGACCGAAAGCACGCACAATCGTCGCGGATGACATTTAACTTTTGCCGCGGCTCACCTTTTCGAGCCAATCAGATCTTTGGACCTCTTTGAACCGGCTGCCGAACCTCACCGCGGGCCAATTTCCCTTTCACTTTCTCGAAATGCCCTGCTTAATTGATGCCGTGATGCCCAGAATCCAGCCTGCCGCATTCTGCCTGCTCGTGTTTGCCATGCTGATGACTGGCGCCATCGCGGACACGATTACGCTAAAAAGTGGCGAAAATGTGGAAGGAAAAATTACGAAGGAGACCGACAAAGAAATTACGGTCGAGGTGAAAATCTCCGCCAGCATTACTGACGAACGCGTGCTGCCCAAGTCGGACATCGCGAGCGTGGAGAGAGCCACGCCGGACGTGGTCGCCTACCGGGCCATTGCCGGATACCACCTGGGCGTCGATTCGCTGGCGCTGGAGCAGTACGCGGCTCCGATCGAGGCCCTTCGAGCATTCGTGCGGCAATATCCGGACAGTACCCGTGTCGTCATCGTGAAGACGATTCTCCGTTCCTACGAGGACGAGCAAATGCGCGTGGGCCGTGGTGACGTAAAACTGGACGACAAATGGCTGACCAAGGACGAGGTGGAAAAGGAAAAGGTCCAGATCGGCGCGCACCTCGCATTTTCTTACATGAAGAGCCAAAGCGCCGCCGGTGATTACGTCGGCGCGATGACCACGTTCAACGCGATGGAGAAAAACTTTCCGGGCGCCGCGGTCATGCCGGAGGCCATCGACTTCGCCAGGCAGGTCTTGCCCGGCCTCAAGGCTGCGGCCGAGAAGACGCTGGCGAACGCGAAGGCTTTCCGCGTGGACCGGGCGAAACGCCTCGCCAACGACAGCTCGGTCGACCGCAAGCAAACCAAGGGTGCGATCAAACTGGAGCAGGTGGATGCGGATGCGCTGGTGGCCGCCGCGGAAAAGGCGGGAAACTGGCCTCCCCTTCTGCCGAACAACGAGAAAAGCGTGGATGCGCTGCTCAAGCATGCCGACCAGGAGGCGGCGCGCATCGCGGCGCTGCCCGTCGATCAAATGAAGCGATCGGTGTACTTCACATCTTTGGCGAAACAGAATCTGGACACTGGCGACGCCAGGACGGCCATGGAGAACTTGAGGCAGGCCACCGCACTCTGGCAGGCGAACGAATTGGCTCAACGCCTGACCAAAGACACATTGGCCGCGCAGAAAGCAGCCGCAGGGAGCCCAACTCCGGGCACACCGACCCCGGCCAAATAGCCACTGGCGAAGGCGCCCTGGCCCGTCATTTACCGCAGCCCCGCCCGCGGCGAGAATCCGCCGCGTGTCATTCAGATTCCGCAAGTAGGCGACGTTTTCTGACAGGCTCCGAGAGCGGCGTGCCGTTCAAGGCCATAAATTGGGATCCATTTTTTTTGCAAATAAAAAAGGGTCTCAAACGTATGCAGTGAGATGAATGTCCTGCCTCCCAATGACATTGCTATGCGACCGACGTGTGTTCTCTGCCTCGCTATGTTTGCGCTGTTGTCGCAGGTGTGCGCACTTTATGGGGATGTGAACATAACCCAGGCCGATGACCAATCCGTAACGGTTCGAGGCTCGGTTTACTCTGCCAGAATTGATTCCGCAGGCAATCTTGCCGAGCTCATGGTTCATGGCGCGCCAGCGCTTGCGCATGCCTTCGGCAATCCCAAATTGCTCCCGCCCGCTCCTTCCATCCACGTCATCGGCAACATCGTCGCGGTCCGATCCGATGAACTGCGCAACGAGTGGACCTTCAAGGATGAATCCATTCACCTCGTGACCGAAGGTGATCGTTTCGAGTTCCAGATTGATAAATCTGCCAAGGCAAGCCTCGCGGCGAACGGAAAAGGCGGGGCGGTCACGAAGGATAGCGCTCGCGGCAATACCACGGTCCTGGTGCTGGCCAATGACCGAACGATTCTTTCAAGCATACGGTTCCATCAGATCGGCTATCGCTGGATTCCGAGCCAATACGGCGAAGGTTCCCTCAAGCCTGGAACGCTGCTGGAGATTGACCTCAAGCTCGGAGGCACTGCCGAAGCTGTGCAGCTTCTCTCGGCCATCGATATTGCTCCGACTGGCGCGGACACCAAGCCCTTGCTCGAGGACGGCAATCAGAGTGTCTATGGATTGGCCCACTTTCGCGGTAGCAAGATCGGTTTCGAATCGGGGCAGCAGAATCTCAGCGCGGAGGATTTTGCCATCGACTATGAACTCACGGTCCTGGATCACTATGTGACGGGCAAACAGGTGGTGCAGCTCAAGCAGAGCGCTGTTGCCAAAACCGGCGCCTGGACTCGGACTGAATGGCAGTTGCCGGAGCTGCCGCCGGGCTTCTACTATCTGAAAATTGCCGCATTGAGGAACGGGACGAAGCTCTCCGACAGCGAGCTGACGTTCACGGTGGATCTGTCGCACTATGATCACGCGCTAACTCGTCCGGCGGATTTTGAATCGTTCTGGAAAGAAAAGGATGCCAGGCTCGCGGCCACGCCCGCCCAGCCGCAACTGCAACTGGTCACCGCGGCATCCAATCCCGACAAATTCTACGTGGTCGCCTTGACCATGCCGGGAGGCAAGACCACCCGATGCACGCTGTCGATTCCCGCTTCACGCTCGACCGATCCGGCAGAATGTCGCGGCGCCAACCCCAGCGCCAGCGGGTTCCCGCAACGAATCGAGGCGGCGAAAGCGCCCGACTATAAGGCGCCGGCGCACGTTGAATTGTACTTTGAATTACCCGAAGCGGCCACCTACACGCGCTGGGCGTCCGCCGAGGACAATAACCTGATGGAGTGCGCCTTGATTGAACTTCGCGCCATCGATTACCTGGCTTCCCGCCCTGAGGTGGATCCCAAACGCATCAAACTCGTCGGTGCGTCCCGCACTGGTCCCCTGGTGGTCATCGGCGCCGCCCGCCGTCCCGGCAACATTTGCGGAGTCAGTGGACACGTGCATACCTCGGCAGGTATCTCGTGGACCGACAAACCGTATCGCGGGTGGGGAGTGCCGAACTGGTATCAGCCGACCGATGCGGCCAGCGTCAGCAAGCTGGCGGCGATGGCGGCCTATGTCGATCCGATCAACCACGCGCCCGATGTCAGATGTCCGATCATCTTCGCCTGGGGAGTGGATGACGACCTTGCGCCGCCGCAGGGAATCGAAGTGATGTTCCACCGAACCGCCTCCAAATGGAAACGCATCAGCCGCGACGCCGGCGGTCACTTTTATTCGGACGGCATGAAAAGACTTGAGCTCGCGCTGAGCGAACTCCTGAAGAGTTCCCAGCCGGGAGCGCCCGACCAAAACATTCTCAAGCAGCATTGAATAATTTTCACCCCGCGAAGGCGTCCTGTGCAATTCCGGGGTGATTAACACAATACGCCGACGATTTTGGGCGTGATCCGGACGGGCGCCGCAAGTTTGGGAGGCTGGATGCGGACCACCACTCTGGAAGTGGGAAATTGTTTACTAACGCTGCCCTGCTCCAGGCGACACAATGATCGGTCTGGGTTTTCGTCCGGAGCACATCCCGGGGCCTTCCGCCCCGGCGAGGGTGGCCGCGTAGTCGCTCTCCATCCGGTTTGGAGAATGCTTATGCCGCCACGTGCTGCTCTTCTTTCCGGGCGGGTTGTCCCTTGCCGGTGGTGATCAGGCCGCGCAAGCTCTCGTTGATGTAAAAGCCCCATGCGCCGGAACAGCCATCGTAGCATTCGATGGTGGGAATCAGCCCGACGTGGGTAAACCGGAGTTCGGTCTTGTCGCCCTTCCTGGTGATCTCAAAGACAATGTCCGTCCCCTCCCATTCGGCCTTGTCCTTGACGAAGTTGATTTGGCTCGTCAGCACGCGCCAGACGAGTTTCCTCCCGGGCTCCACTTCCGTGATCCTTTGGGTGCTGCGATGAAAGGTCCGGTAATGGAACTCAAATTCAGCTCCGAGTTGGTCGGTAACGCCTTCGATTTCTTCCGACCACCATCCACGAACGTTGTTAATGGCATCGAAGACTTCCTGCGGAGTTTGATCTACTGAATAGGTAATGCTGTAGCTTGGGCGGCTCGTTTCTTCAGCCACGTTGGGAGTTTCTTCCACGGGGTTTGGCCGGCCTTTTCCCTTGGTGATGAGGTCTCGCAAACTGCCGAGGATGTACGAACCCCAGGCATCCGAGCAGATGTCGTAGCACTCGTAGTGCGGAGCGAGCCCAAGGTGCGTGAAGCGGATCTCTGTTTGGTTTCCCTTCCTGCCGATTTCAAACACCACGTCCGTGTCCTTCCACTCGCTCTTGTCCTCCGTGAAATTGAAGTAGTTGTCCGTCACATGCCAAACCACCCTTTTGCGGGGTTCGAATTCGGCGATCTTGAATGCGCAGCGGTGGACATCCCGGTAGTGGTACTGAAACTCTGCGCCAGCCTTATCGGTGTCGCCATCGATGGCTTGTGACCACCAGCCACGGACATTGTTGATCGCGTCAAAGACCTCTTCGGGTGATTGGTCGGCGGTGAAGGAAACGGTGTAATTTTGGCTGTTCATGATTATTGGATTGCTGGGTTCTTTTGTTTTGTTCTCCAGGCGACTGGTGCGTTGCTGGTCTGGCAGATGAATAGCGCTGGGCAGCGAACAGCGAGAGTGACAAGTATGTCGCGATTCCCAATGGACCTACCAATCAAAGCAGCGGCGCGTGCGCTCGCATCGGGTGATCCCCTCGGCGCATTGAACTGGGTCGCGTTGCGCGACGACGCGCCGGCGCTCGCGCTTCGAGGCATCGCCATGGCGCAGCTTGGCGACCTCCTTCGCGCCAAGGCCCTGGTAAAAAGGGCCGCGCGGGCTTTCGGTCCGAAGGAGCCCGTGGCGCGGGCGAGATGTCTCGTCGCCGAGGCCGAAATCGCGCTCGCCTCACGCGACCTCGCCTGGCCAGCAAAGGCGCTCGACGCTGCGCGCGCCACACTCGAAAGGCACGGCGATTGGCTGAACGCGGCGCATGCGCGACAGCTTGAGATCCGCCGCCTCGTCCTGATCGGCCGCCTCGTCGAGGCGGAGCAGAGCCTCGGCAAGGTCGACCCCACCCCATTCCCACCAGCGTTGAGGGCCGTTCATGAGTTGATCGTCGCGGGAATCGCCATGCGGCGGCTCCGGACAAAGGAGGCGCGTGCAGCGCTGATCCGCGCCGGACGCGCCGCGCGCCGTGCGGGCATTTCTGCGTTGACGGCGGAGGTCGAAAGCGCCGCGCTCGTCCTGAAAACCCCGGCGGCGCGGCTCATTGTGCAAGGTGCGGAGCGCCTCGTCCTTCCTGGGGAGGTCGAATCGTTACTCGCTTCAAAGGTGCTCGTCGTCGACGCGTGCCGGCATGTCGTGCGCGAGGCGCGCACCGTGGTCTCACTCGCCCGGCGCCCGGTACTGTTTGCCCTCGCACGCGCGCTGGGCGAAGCATGGCCCGCAGACGTTCTGAGGGAAACGCTGATCGCGCGGGCCTTCGGCGGGAAGCGCGCGGATGAATCGCATCGCGCACGGCTGCGAGTCGAGGTCGGCCGGCTTCGCGCTGCGCTTCGATCTTTCGCCCAGGTGAGTGCGACGCCGCGAGGCTTCGTGCTGGCGCCGCGCCGCCCACGCGAGGTCGTGGTGCTGGCGCGGCCGGCCGAGGAGCAGCACGCTGCGGTGCTCGCCTTTCTCGCCGATGGCGAGGCGTGGTCCACCTCAGCCCTCGCCCTCGCCCTCGGAACCAGCCAGCGCACCGTCCAGCGCGCACTCGATTCGCTGGCCGCTGACGGGAAGGTCAAGTCCCTCGGAAGCGGGCGGGCGCGTCGTTGGATCACTCCGCCTCTGCCGGGATTCACGACGATCTTGTTACTCCCCACGCCACTGCCGGCTGGCTAGATTGGAAACATGAAACAATCAGCCGCCGAAATTCTCAACGAGTATGGACCCTATCCCGGAGCCGAAAAGGTCAATGGAGTCACCTATGACGGTCAGCAAGTCTGGTTTGCGTCGGGAGAAAAGCTGAACGCCTTCGATCCCGCGAACGGGAAAATGCTGCGCTCGATCGACGTCCCGGCACATGCCGGAACGGCCTTCGACGGTCGCCATCTGTTTCAGATTTCCGATGGTCATATCCAAAAAATCGATCCGGAGACCGGTCGAGTGCTGGCCACCATTCCGGCGCCGCCGGGCGGTGGTCATTCGGGGCTGGCTTGGGCCGAAGGGACGCTCTGGGTGGCGCAGTATGAAGAGCGAAAAATCCATCAAATCGATCCCCAAACGGGCGCGGTTCTTCGCACGATCGAGTCGAAACGACACGTTACCGGCGTCACCTGGGTCGATGGAGAACTCTGGCATGGCACTTGGGAAGACGACGACGCGAGCGATTTGCGACGCATCGATTCTGTGACCGGAGACGTCCTGGAGAGCGTTGAAATGCCGGCCGGCGTGGGCGTTTCAGGGCTCGAGTCCGATGGGGGCGACCGGTTCTTTTGCGGAGGAGGACGCACCGGGAAGATTCGAGTCGTGCGCCGGCCCCGGTGAGCTATCCACGGCGGACGGCGGTTCAAGGTCGTCCCGTGCAATTACCGGTTGATCAACGCGCTACGCCGGCGATTTTGGGCGTGATCCGGACGGGCGCCACTAGTCTGGGAGCCTGGATGCGGACCACCACTCTGGAAGGGAAAATTGTTTACTGACGCTGCCCTGCTTCAGGCGACGGTACGGGGCGATGGCCAGGCCCCTTGCCTGGCAGAAATGTCAATGTGCAACGCCTGGCCCCTTTGATATTTGGCCCCTTTGATATTGCGTGGCCCCTTTTGATATTGCACTGAAACAACATGGGGCTTTCGTCATAGCGATTTAGTTGGTGCACCGATTGGTGCAGGTGCTTAAATTCAAATGCAGGTGGCTGCATAAGCATCGATGCACTCGTTCCAGACCGCTATGACCTCTGAACTGTCAAGGTGCGCTGACCTGCACCAGTTAGATATTAACGTACTACAATTAAGTACGTCAAATGGAGGGACCCGAATGGCATTAAGTTAAGACCGCTTTTCAGAGTCCCCCCGCGGAAGATACGCGGAAGGGGTATGAACCGAGTATGGGAACTGGTAGATCAGCGTTACGTCAGCCTGGGAGAGAGGCCGAAGCGCTTCAATTCCACCTCGGCGGCGGAGAGGGCATCGGAGGCATGGACGGCGTTGAGCATGACGTCGGTGCCGAAGTCTTTGCGGATGGTGCCGGGTTCGGCCTTCTCGGGATTCGTCGGGCCGGCGAGGGCGCGCACCCGGGCCACGGCGTTGTCCCCGGTGACGGCGAGGGCGATGATCGGCGAGGATTGCATGAACGCTTCCAGCTCGCCAAAGAAAGGCTTCTCCACGAGATGGGCGTAGTGCTGAGCCAGGAGGTCGCTGGCGAGAGCCAGCATCTTGCAGTCGGTGATCGTGAGGCCGGCTTCCTCGAAGCGGGCGATGATTATGCCGATCCGGTGGGCGCTGACGGCGTCGGGTTTGATGAGCACGCAGGTGGTTTCCATGAATTTTTTCCCGCAAGGGATACGGGGCACACAGCGGGTATGTCGATGGGAAAAATGCCGGTGGGACCCAACATCCACCCCTACATACTAGGCATGTAGACCTGACGGCTCCATGACGACCAAATTCCCTTGAAATACAAGGGGAAACGACCTCCCAGGTGTCAGCCTGGCGGCCCGACTTTCTGTCCTTTTCCGAAGGCTAACCGGGTGCTTCCTGTCCTATCGGACATGAGCGCACCAAAAAGACAGAAAGTCGGGCCGCTAGACGGCACCGACACCTGGGGGAACTAGCGCGGGACTACTTCTGCGCTTCGCGCAGACGACGTATTCCCCGTCCCCCCCCAGCACACCTTTTGACCCTTCGCTGGTCGAAGGCTCCCTGGCGCAGGGATCAAAGCGTTTGCCCGCCGGCATATCGCGAAACTACCAAAAGGCACCCTCTGCTATCGCAGACGACGCCGAAACTAAGAGCTAATCGATGGTCTCATTGTTGGTTTAATGATTTCGGGGGTGGTGAGTTATCTCATCGAACATACTTTGGAGACAGCCGCGCTGGGCCACACAATTCACCGGCCTAAGGTCCATCCGTTATTGTCCACTGTCGGATTACGGGAGCATTTATATCCAAATGATTCACACGGGAATTTTAGGGCGATTTTAGGAGTCAACTCATTCGGGCAACAGCCTTTCAATCGTTGACCCCTTTGAGCGGCTACCTCTTTGAGCGGCTAGGAGGGGTGAATAATACGCACTCCTACGGGCCGGTCTCTCTGTGTTGAACGTTTGCCGGCAATCACCGTCCAAAATGGTGTCCAATTTCAACTATTATGAAAAGGAAACTACTTCTCATCCCCGTCCTGGCCAGTTCCATGTGGCTGTCCGGCTGCGCCAGTATGTTCTTCACTGGCCCGATGCTCGGCAGGGGCGGCTCGAGCGATGATTCCTCTTCCGCGAGCGGGATTGACCCCGTCACCATGGCCGCAATCGATGCCTCAAATCAGGCCACTAGCGAAGCCATCCAGCAAGAAAATCAATGGCAGATGGATCAGACCAACAACTCCTCCGCCGCGGCAAATCCATAGCCCGATTCCGGTTGGTCGAGATCCGCTTCCGGAGCTTCTTCGGAACCGGCGAAATGATCGGGCCGCAACGATTCACTCGCAGGGGGATGGAGGACTCGGCAGTGCTACGACGGGCGGAGCCATACCCCCTCACTCCCCGTCCCCGGCGCGGCGGGCGCAAAAGCAATTTCCTCGCAGCCAGCCGGAGCTCTTGCGCCGTGCCCGGCGCGCGCACGAGGAGAAATGATACCGTGGTCCTCGCGCTTGCTTTCATATTCCCGGCCGTCACCATTCGTGCATCGTTTGTTTCCCGCGGTTGATCTGAATCCTATGGACCCTATTTTTTCCCGCCTTCCGC
>Ga0302324_100023365_pt1 | contig 11963 bp, 18 predicted proteins | sample Palsa_T0_1_FD_201949 | JGI IMG/M metagenome (GOLD analysis project Ga0302324, IMG submission 201949) | Peat permafrost microbial communities from Stordalen Mire near Abisko, Sweden - Palsa_T0_1 | ecosystem: Environmental > Terrestrial > Soil > Palsa > Peat permafrost | place: Sweden: Abisko... | reverse complement strand
CTATACGAGCATAGCGAGTGTTTACCATGCTATGACAATAAAGGAGGTTGTGATGTTTGACGCATTGACCGCATCATTAGAAGCAGCATCATCAACGGTATCAAAACGCAAAACCGTTGAGGCCTTGATCATCTCGATCATTGACACACTCGATCCCTCTAAAACCAATTCGGCGCTCTACCAAAAACTCTTTGCGAGATTATCCAATGATGCCTTTCATACTTACATGCTTGGGATGAAGCAGGGTCATATCAAACTGACATTATACGTTCCTAATTTGATCATGAACCTCAAGATGAAAGATATTTTTCAAGCCGCCCATGAGCTTGATCTTGCATTGTTCGAGAGAATTTCACTATGGGACTCTACCACACAACGTTATTATCTGACACCGCAGAAGTATCCTGTTCTGTTGCTTCCCGTCCGACGGTTGAAACAATATCTGATGGATAAGATCTCGGTACCAGAAGGTGACACCACCATTGATGCGTTCAGTGGCCAGGTTGCCAAACCCGATAAGGGCGCTTCGATCTCGTCTGTTGAGATGCAAACCATCCTTTCCAAAGGTCTCAAAACTAGCATCTCTGAACTCATTCGGGTACGCGGCGGTGATATCAATAGTTATTCGCAATTTCGTGGACAGTTGGAAGAAACGGGATCGGCGTCTCTCAACAGTATTGATTCAGATTCACGTGCACGGAGTAGTGTGATCCTCAGTACCTACTTGACCGCTATGGGTGTGTCGAATAATCTGTAGAGGGAGTCTGTGCTCATGGCGAGTAGTAATCTTAGTTCAGTTGAAAGTCAAGCGCTCTCTGCACTTGAACTCGGTGGTTCCGTCGCAAATCTCCTTTCACCCGGTGGTGCGGCTGGTGCAGCGGTTGGTGATATCCTGGCGGCGGCGAGTGATGCATTCAGTTTGGTCAACACCGCAAATGCCGCACTGGCAAATTTTGCCACACCACCTAATGATCCGATCGCAGCGGCGTTTTCAGGTGGACAGCCCTATCCCGGTGCGTTCATCACTTCGCCGCAAATCACCCAGCTCACCCCGGTTAATTTCAGTCAGGCACTGGCGTCTTCGACTCAGGCTCTCTCACAACTTTCGACCGCACAACAAACAGCGCTCTCGGCACAGACCGGTGTTACCCTCAACACAGATGCTGATCTTGCATCAGCAATGTCTGTCGTCTTTGCCCAAACACAGAACAATCGGCAGTTGGCGTTTTCTATTAACCTCAATGATACCGCTGCAATCACCCCAGTTGCCAGTACCACAATCACCAGTGGAACACGCGGAACGACACCGCGTGAAATCATATCAACAACAGGTGGAACAACAACAGTATCGACGACTGGAACACCGTCAGCGACACCCGTCGCAATTACGATTCCGCCGCTCACTGTATCACCGAATATGACAAATCTATCCGCCTTCGTCAGCCAGATATCAGGGTCATTTCCCAATACACCGGGTGTCTCTGGTGTCGCTGCCAGTATCTGGGTTGATGGTCTCGGTGTTTCGGTGAATGCGTCTGGAACACCGATTATGGGTGTTCCAGTCGGTATTGGCACTGGATTGCTCAGTGATATTTCAACGGCTGCGATCAACGCGGTACCAACAATCCCTCCCGTAACAGTTGTCGATTATTCGGTACAACAAAACCAATTCAACTTGGTTGTCGCGTTGTCCATCGATAATGGACTGACCACAACGATCACGAGTCTGATGGCATCACCTCTTGTTACACCGGCGACCTACCAGGTGATCAAAAATCGCTTATTGAGTGTTGCCCAACGCGGTGATGCCGCGATGCTGGCAACGTTGTTTACCATCTTGGGTCCAACCGATACCCCCAATGAGATCGTGTTGTTAACAGTGTTGCTTTCCAATCTCCAGCCGATTGATCAGCCTAATGCAACGATTGCTACACCCACTATTACCGCCAGTGGCATTACCATTACCACAACCAGTAATGCCTTAACCACTGCCCAAATCATCGCCGATGTCAATACCATGCTAACATTTCTGGATCTCACCATCACCGAGATCTGTAGTCAAAACACCTGTAACGAAATCGTCAATGGTCAATCATTGTTGAACAGCATCATCATTGCAGATTTTAACCAACCGGTGATTGAAAATCTCCTCGGTACAACCACAGTGCAAATGGCAATGATGTTGGCTTAACAATAAAGCGAACTTGGCATGCCAAGTTCGCTTATTCTTGCTTTTATGGGTAAAACCGTCAACCCGTTGATAAGAAAGATCTATGCATGAATTCCTCACCTGAATGCAGTGAACGTAACTCCTCATACATGCTCAAGAAACAGGGCATCAGCAAAGAAGATGTTGTTCGTTATGCAATGCGTAATGATGGTTTGCGGGCGACCGGACAATACTTTGGCATTACTTTTCAACGCGTCAGCCAGATCATCAATGAATACTGGGAAAAATATCCTGATACCGAATTAACCCGTCTGTCAAAGCAACGTATCAAACGCAATGGTACGCGCTTCACCCTTGCACAAAAACACGCTATGATTGCTCATCTGAAAGACGATCATACACGCGAAGAGACCGCTGTTCAGTTCAATTGCAGTCTATCCTATATCAAACGGGTCCTGACCATGTATAAACGCCATCAACTCTGATATGACAGCAGGATGTGGGCAATACCCACATCTTGTCATGTGCTTTATAGGTTAGTGTTAATTTTGAGAAAGCCTGTACATGATATTGACATACGTGGTTGTGTATGACATCATCCTTATGATGCTGTCATTCAACAACCATCAGGTATATATCATTGTAACAGAGAAGGAAAGGCCTTAAACAATGACCAATGATGCACAAAAACCACTCTCTCGACTTGAGTATAACAAACAGATGATGGAACGTGGTGTCAGTCGATCAATGCTGAATGCGATGTCTACCGCAGAACAAAATCTCTCTTCGTCGATGGTGGATATTTCCGTAAAAGATTATGAGAAACAGATCGCAGAGGCATCGTTAAACAACTTGAGGAGACTATTGCCAGATATGAACAAGAACTTCTCAACATGAAAACAGAACGCAAAGCGCTCAAGCTGCAACTGAAGCCTGTCAAACCCGTTCGTCTCAAAAAGAACAGTGCGGCGTTTCGCGATATGCTTTATCGGCGTGTGGTTGCGCAACGCGGGTTTTCCGACGAACAGGTTCTGCACTATATCGAGAACCAGGGTCATACCTACCTTGAGGCACAATTACACTTCAAGCGAGCCCGCACCACGATCTTGCAAATCGTTAATAAAGCAAGACGAAGAAAGTCAGGGCATTGGTAGTACCAACCCTAGAACCCATAATCATTCATCCCTAACCAGTGAAAAGAATCGTCCTATGTCACAGAGTATCAAAGAGAACCATCGCACGCGGACGTTTTTGCAACGCGAGAATGGTGACTTCTTGGTGATGCTGCGGAACTACAAAGATCGTGGTTCATCGGTTCGTGCCCTCCTGCTTCCGGGTGGTGGTCTTGATGCGGGTGAAACACCTGAACAAGCCAATACCCGTGAAGTTCGCGAAGAGCTCGGTGTTGAACTGCAAGTCGTTCAGTTTCTACGAGAGGTGCGCATCGTAAAGAACTATGCGAATGAGCGACCGAATGATCCAACGGCAGCAGAAGACGAGTGTTTTGTTTACCATTTCTACAAGGCCGGATTCACCGGAGACCTCACGCTGAAGGAGCCAGAGAAGTTTGAAGAATTGACATGGGTCAATGCAGAAAATATTCTCATGCTACAGCACGCGAGAAACACACTTCTCGGTGACGGTATCCTCGAAGCACTCCCAGCACTCACTGCGTCGTAACCGATCATGCCGTTATGTGTAACGGCATTCATCCTACCAACAATGGAGTCTCTACGATGGCTCATCCTGAACTTATCCAACAATCCCGTATCTTTCTGCGACGCAATCGCGACAGAGGATTCTTGGTGTTATCCCAATGTGATCGTCACCAAGATCCAATCGTTTATCGGTTTTGCTTGCCAGGTGGTGAACGGCGTGGATTGGACACCACGCCTTGGGAACAAATCAACAAGACGGTTATTCGTAATACCGCTGGTGTTCAGATTGATGCCCAGGAACTCTTGACAACACAGAGTGTCGGAAATACACTGTATCATTTCTATGTTGCGACATTTGTTGGTACACCGCAAATCGAGACATCTGGTGCGACACGCAGTGTCCGTTGGATGGATATCAGTCGTTTGACTATGCTTTTAAGCTATAAGACTGTCGTGCTTGAAGCAGGGATGTCTGAGGCGATGCCGTTCTTTGCCAAACATCGACGACGCCGCACCTAAAGGGTCTTGATCATGTCAACGACGGCGATAAAGGGTGTAACACGGGTATTTCTCCAGCGTCAATCCGATCAGAAATTTCTGGTCTGGATCCATCAAGATCATCGCTTCAGCGACGATGATTATGTGATCCAATTACCCGGTGGTGAGAAAGTGTCACATCCGACGATGTCCTGGGAACAAATGAATAAGATTATCATTCGGTATACCATTGGTGTGCGGATCAACTGTCAGACATGGGTGACAACGATTTCGGTTGATGGTCAAGAGTACCATTTCTATGTCGCAACATTTATCGGCACACCCTTGGGAAAACTCCGTGAATATCGCTGGGTCAATCGGAGCAGTATTATCAATCTGCTCAGAAGAAAGCATGTTGTGCTTGAACGGGGAATGGATGAAGCCTTACGTGCATTCAGTCTCTATCGACGCCGGATGAAACGACGGACCACGAAGATAACAGAGAGTTGATTCTCCCCTACAGAAAAAGGAGTCAATTGCATGGCGGGTGATCGTTATACCTATATGTTTCTTCAGCGATCAGATCGAAAATTCTTGATATGGCTAGATCGTGATGATAAAATCGGTTATCCGATGTATACCATCTCACTGACAGGGAGTCGTGAGGTGCATCATCTGGGATTAGCATCTCTGGAAAAAATCAATATCAAAGCCGCAGAGGTACTTGTTGATGTTTGTCTTGAGACACAAAAAGAGTTACTAACCGTTGATGTCGACGGTGATGAACATCATTTCTACATCGCAACGTTTACCGGCACACCGACAATTCGAATCCTAGCCGAAACAACGACGACGCGATGGGTGGATGGCAGGAATCTCTCTCATCTGCTCAGACGAGAGGATGTGATACCAGGACATGGTTTGATCAAAGCATTCCATAAGTTTCAACACTATCAACGTTGTCTTCGACAACGTCAACGCAAACAGGAGAAGAAAGCCCATGTTTAAAGTCATCGGTGGCGGTTTGGTCTATGGTTTGGCCTTCGTTGGTCTGGCCTATTCACTCCGTAAGTTCCGTGAGCTGCAAGAACTCGCAGCACAAGCCAGGCAGAATAACAAATGATATCCATACGACAATTACTCAATACAGCCCCGAAGGATGGTACCTATATTGAGGTGTTTATAATGACACCACCGTATGCGGTGATACGGAATGTCTATTGGTGTCAAGATGCAGCCGATTGGGCAGAGGGGGGTCGTATATTCAACCCGCCTCTACCGGCAACCGCGACATGGCGATTGATGGATGAAGCCGTTGATACCATCACACCGTCACGACCATGATAGGCAAAAGAGGAAAGACAGCCACAGGGCTGTCTTTCCTCTTCAGTGGTTTATTTTTTTGTCTGACCTCACTCTGTTATCTGTTACTCCACGCGACGATGGTATGATTGAATGAAGGGATCTGCTCAACTCATTCCGGTTTTAAGTATATATCATTCTTCTGAATGTAACCAAATTCGGAGGAGAGATGTTACATGATCACCGCCGAGACACCGGAGTCTGGCATCAAGATCGAAATTGGTACTTTGCAGTCAACCGCATTACCGGGTGATATTGGTAGTTACTATCATGAGTTTTTGATCATCAACTATTTGAATGAAGATATCTATGCGGTCGATTATCAGAACAAGCCTATATTGATTAAACAACACGAGGAACGCTCTGATCCCTGGTACCGGAAGCTAGAAGTTCGGTCCCGGCATCATAATGGTAAGCGAACCTATGATCCCTTTCGTCGCTATGAAACCACGCCGAGCAAGCATGAAATCATGAGCATTTCGTATGATGTGCTCCGCCAACAACCCATCTTTGTCGAAGAACTCAATGCGGTGTTATGTTTTGCTGATCAGCTGTCAATCACGCTGCACCCGCATTCAAAAGAAGCCGTGGCAGAACGCACCCATCAGGTACAGGAAGCAACCGCCGAGATTCTCACCGAGGCACCGCCCTTTGTGTTGATTGCCAATGATCCCTCTGGGGTGATTAAAGAACTCTTTGTCTTGCTCAATGGCCATATTTGTTCAGCCCGGGTGACCCATTTTGTCAAAGAAGCTGATAATGTGGTGATTGGTTTTCGCAATAAAACCTATTCGGCGGAAGAGTTTACCCGCCATCGCACAACCTTTAAGGAACTCCGTCAGCAAGATGAGAAAGTCTGGCACTTGGCGGGATTTCAACTATCGTCGAATCGCTCTTGGTTCGAACATGTCATTGCTGTCGATAGTAGTCAAAAACCAGACTATGTCTCGATGGACACGGTCAACGCCTTGATCAAGAAAGCCCGCTTAGAAGATGCACTCACCATCCATACATTACAAGACGAGAATAAAGAAGCCAAGCGTCGTCTCGGGGTGATTGAGACAGCCTATGATGAATTGAGAGACGGGGATTATCAAGACACCATGGCGCAAGTGGATCAAACCAAGCTCGATCTGGAATATGCTAAACTCAAAAAACTACAAGCGGATGCTGAGAGCAAACTGGCTATTGAACAACTCAAAGTGAAAAAGGAATTGATCGCAACGATCGGTACTGTTGCTAAGACCGCTGCCATCATGGTACCTGTTGGGATCGGTATCTATAAAGCGGTACAAGCCTTTCGTAAAACATGATGGAGGAGATATCACGTGGATAGACGTGTAATCGAAGAACTCAACAAGCAGATACCAAGATACAATGACTATCTTCTGCGGGGGTTCATGGTAGAACAGATCTCTCATGCTGCAGAGTTTGTTGAAACGATGTTCGGCGAAGCGGTGAAGTTGTTCAATGGGGCGATCACTTATAAGACCTATCGGGTTGTGCCACCTGAACAACGTGCCGAATGGGAACTCAACAAAAACGGTGGGTGTCGGATCGCAGTCTCCGAATTGCTCCTGGTTGAATATATCTTCGTCTATGACGGGAAAGAGTATGCGACACCACTCTATATTCCCTATCTCATCAATGATGTCATCGTGATTGATGATACCAATTATGTACTGCAACGTTCGATCAAAGAGCAGGTGGCATCGCGTACATCCAATGGCATCACCATCAAGGTGCTCCGCCAACCGATCCAGTTCTATCGCACAGCCTCGTATCGCCTCGAATCGCTCTCGGATGATTGGAAGATCGTCAATGAATCCGTGCCCACTGCTGCAATCCACCGCAATCCCGTGAAGCGTGCTAGAGGCGGCAAAGCCATCGATGCCTCCGTTGTGCATTATCTGTTGTGTAAGTTCGGTTTCGTTGCGACACTAGCACGTTTTGGCTTAACCAGCGAAGATTGTTGCTTCACCACGACAATTGGCGGTGATGTCGCAAGCTATCGCTACTTCGCTGCGAGAAAAGCCCTGAAGAAAAAACCGGTGGATCTCTTCTGCAAAGTGCGAAAAGACAAACTTGAGAACCCCCTCGTTGTACGCCTTATTGCCAATATTCTCTATACTGTGACAGGAACCACAACGCGCTTTCAAGTGGAACAACTCTATGAACCAACGGGGACGATCTTTCGCAGCATGATGGGAAAAATCCTGTTTGGGGTCAATGGCAGTGAGATCACCGGGATCAAAAGGGTGGATGATCATATCGCCAGTCTCGATAGTTATCTCGATCCGATCACCCGCGATCGCCTGCATGATTACAAAGTCTTTGTAACGGATATCTACGATCTGCTGCAGTACGTCTTTGTCGAGATCAATGAGATCATCCGCAATACCTCGCATACCAATCTCTATCATGCGCGAATCGACTATCTGGAAGAGTTATTAGTCGAAACCATCGTCAAATCGATTTACTGGCGTTGGTATGACGCCGTGACAGATCCCAGTAAACTCACCGATAGTGAAGTCAAGAGTATTCTAAATTTTCCGCGTGAGTTGATCACCAAGCTCCATTCCAGTCGTGTGGTACCCAAGAACCCACCCGCCTATGGGGACAATGCGCTGGTCGGTTGGTTGATCCAGAAGATCCGTCAGAGTGGACTTTCCGCTTCAGGTCGTCCCATTCGATCCCCGGATCACCGCTTTCACACCAGCATGGCGATCGTTGAATCGCTTGTGGCCCTCTCCAAGAGCAATCCCGGAGCGGGTGGCTCGATTAATCCTTACCTGCCGATCACCAAAAATGGTGGCGTTATTCGTCCGGACTATGCTGATGAAATTGATAGCTTGGGTGAATATCTGCCCTATTAATCTTTCATGCCATGACATGGCAGTAATACCACACTTGCCGTCACGCGTCTAACCGTGACGCCTACAGAGGAGAATGATTGTGTCTGACTATCTCATCAATGGCGTATTGCAGGCGGTACGCACGATCGTTGATCAAGCCGGCATCGCCAATCGTAACCGACAAGTCTATGATATGTTTATGCAACGTGTGTTCACACCCGGTTCACCGCAACAAATCCATTTGTTCCAAACCCTTGATCAAGTGACGCAAGGACGCTGGCGCAATGGTGTTGGCGTGCATGAACAAGAATTGTATGCCTATCTGAAGCCCTGGATTACCGGTCTGTTAACCCAAATCGATCAATTCTTAACCTCACGAAATATGGCACAACCCCAATCCGGTATCTGGGGATCTGGGCAATCGTCGCAACCAATGGGTAATCTTGGGCCTCTCATCAACGCAAATCCAAATCTCTACAGCGATGGCACACGCAGTACACCACAAGCACAACCGACGCTGCCAATGCCAGAGATCATCAGTCACACATCATTCGCTGCGGGTCATACCCTAGCGGACATCAACCTTGGGAAAGACGTCATGATCGAACTCCGTCGTGCGCCCCATGCCGAAATCCGACAACTCGATGGCGGGATCCTCACCCTTGACAATTATCAAACTGGCGCGCATGACAATGAGCGTCTGACCACAATCGACATCACGCTCAACGTCGCGCAAAACGATGCCCGTCATGTCGGTTTCAAGGTGTTTAATCTCGCTCCGCAGGAGGTGATTCGCGGCACCTTTGCCAATGTGGTGCGGTATCATGAGTTGTTTCATATTCCGATGTCGCAGAATCAGTTCATCGATGTTGCGACCGCTGTGGGGGAAGCCTATTTCAACGACACCGATAACTGGCATGTTGGTGTCGAGGTGTTGAACAAACGCACCAAGGGAGAATGGTTCTTGATGAGTACCGCCCTCTGTCGTCTGATTAATCGTTCGATGCACCGACGGATGCGCACAACCGAGGGGGCGGTGATTGAGGGGATTGAGGAGATCGATGATCTGGCGTTGTTGGATGATCGCAATTCTAAGATCACCGTCACACATCATCCGAAGTATTGGTCCGCCTTTAATATCTTGGTCAACCTGGCCTTCACCAATCTGTTTGCACCGAAGAACTTGATCCGGGCAACGGATACCAACTTTGGTGATTTCGTCCATTGTGATCACGTGGAACTCTATCTTGATGGTCGCAGCAAATATGATTATGGCACCTATGCGGAACGCGTTGATCAAAAGAAGTTCATTGACAAGATGCTGGAAACGAATACGGTTTTACGCATCCCACGCACCATCGTCTTGACCAATGCGCTTGACCGTCGCTTGATCCAGATCGTGCAGAACTATCAGAATACGGATCAACTGTTACTTTCGAAGACTCAAACGGTTGGCACGGCACTGCTCGGTAAACTGGATTTTGTCAAGCGAAACGAGATCGAATCGGTGATCTGTCTTGATAGTACCGTATCGCCCAATGATTACTTCCAACACATAAATTTGGGCCGAACACTTGACGAAGACATCGTACTCATCCGTTAATGGGTAAAAAGGATGCTATGTCGCGACATAGCATCCTATCACCAACAAATGGAGTGACATAGATATGATTGACCAAGATGCTTATGTTGACAATAAGTTCGCAATAGCTACAAAACGACTGTTTGATATCGTGTCACCAGCTTCAATTCTTTTTGATAAAGACAGTCCAAACGTCAAAACCGCAATCAGGAAGATAACTATGGACGTCGTGCATGAGATCATCACAGAATTGCGTATGGAAGCCGAAACAATCGACACCATAGCGGAAACACTTGTCAAATTTACCGATTCGTTCCTGAAATATGACCAGTCCCATGAAGTGCGTGTCGTTCTATGGAATGCTTACCTTAGCAACACCGAATAGATAGCTAAATCAAGACGCGTATCATTCGAACATGTCGTCGATGGAGGCATTCATGCCTGATAAAATACCAACCAAAAGGATTCTAGGCGCCCTCAATCAGCAAACCAAGAAGCAAGACAATGATCGTGTTGTGATCAAACAACAGGATCGCTTTGTGCATGTCATGATCTATCACGAAAACAACACGATTGATCATTATCGTTTTGAATCCATGGAGGATGAGGTACTACAACCCCTACGGATCGCAACCTGGTCGGTTGCAGACCGTGATCGGTGTGTCATGCAACTCCTGCAAAGTCCAGGGACGAAGCAAACATTCGTTGCTGATTTGCTGGGTATTTCATCCCGCATCGTGCGTCGCATTGCACAATCCTACACGGAAAACATATCCTGACAAGGACCTGTTTTATTTTCATCATCAACACGCCGACTATGGGATCGATCCAATGTTAACCATGGAACAAAAACTCCAACAATACAAGCTGGTGATTGAGGATATTCGTCCGCATATCAATGCTTGGATTGCTTTACTGACAACCCACGTTGCCAACCTTCCCCCCGATACGCAACCGACCGCTGAATCTGAAGGATGCGCGGATCGTAGTTATGCTGAGCATGAATTACATGCCATGCAACGTGATCTTCAAGCGTTGGCAGCACTCAATACGACAGTTGATGTCGCACCGCATATCTTGCTTAAGCTTCCAGCGAAGCTGACACCGGATGATGTCGCTGATCTGATCACGGTTTACTTCAATGGCCGCCTGCGTGGGATTCAGGAACACTATGGCAAATCCCGTATGCTCGATGAGTATAAGGCCCATGGTGTGTGGCGACTTGAACCTTTTGGACAGTTCTGGTTGACAACGATCGATGCCGAGACAGTCTCGGTGCTCTATCGCAATACCGATAATCCTGATGTGATCTTCAAGGATATCGCAGCGTTACCCATGCTCACAGAAGACTGAGTCTTTTACCCATCCTATAGGAGGTATCCGTCATGACAGTCTCCAGAGATCTCCAAGAGATCCGCAACAACCCACATCAGTATCTAGCATCACTCGGGATCGAGGCTTTGGTGCGGCAAGCCCATGAACGGATCGACACCATGATGCATCAGTTGGTTGATCACCATGAACCGGATCAAGCGGATCCGTTTTGGCGAGAGACCTCGCGTCCTCAGCGTTAATGGTTGTTTGAGGAGAAAACTTGATGGATGATCAAGAATTCATTGCGATGAACGTGATAGCATACAACACAGCGATGGCAAAATGGCAGAATGCTGTACTCTATGATCCAGAGGTCCTACCAATGGATATCACGGATCGTATTGTACCAGAGATGGTTGCCACATTACTCAAAGCTGGCAGAGATGTCTCTGAAATTGGTAAAATCATCGTGCAATTCAGTGTCACGGTTGATCCGACCGCATCGTATGATGAGACCATGGCGGAGTGGCACCGACAATTGGCTT
>Ga0302324_100023364_pt1 | contig 11963 bp, 11 predicted proteins | sample Palsa_T0_1_FD_201949 | JGI IMG/M metagenome (GOLD analysis project Ga0302324, IMG submission 201949) | Peat permafrost microbial communities from Stordalen Mire near Abisko, Sweden - Palsa_T0_1 | ecosystem: Environmental > Terrestrial > Soil > Palsa > Peat permafrost | place: Sweden: Abisko... | reverse complement strand
CACGACCGGCCTCATCGCGGAGTCCAAAATCGCACTCCGCACGAGGCCTTCTTGGCTTTCGCAGCTGTACTAAAAAACGAGGCCCTGACTGTCTAAATTAGTAGGGAGCACTACATACCCGAACATTCGAGCGTGTTGGTACATCGTATCCAGTTGCGTGGTTTTCGCTTCTCGAACGTAGTAGGTGACAAGGAGGTTTTTGATCGCCAGCCCTCGCCCGAGGGTGTTGCCACCTATTAGGAAATTGAAATATCTGCTGTAATTCAGCTCGTCACCAGTAGTGTTCTTGTTCAAAATCAGAATTTCTCGAGAAGCCATATTCATACGAATAATCGCAAGCAGAGAGTCAAAACTCGGGATGTTCGGTGTCTGCTTCTTAAGCGATTCGTATGATTTCTTGAAGTCTTTGCGGACCGGATCCTTGGCGTCGGCAAGGCCATTCGAAAGATTCACAATGTATTGCCTGACGAGCTTCGCGACCTTTTCCTGGTCAGCGTTCTTCACGCTCGGATGGCATAACAGCTTGTACCCCCGGTCGTCTTCCGGCCATCCGATACGCTGTCCAGCCGCGGCAGCTGCAAGCAAAAAGAATCTTATTGCGCTCTTTAGACCATCGGGCAGGCCGCTACTCTTCCCGCCCAGAAGCTTGATTCGCTCTTTCCCGTCGATGAGAGTCACCAGTTCGTTTGTATTCGGTTTCTCTGTAGAGAAGAAAACGTTACCACCAACGTAGTCCTTCCCAGCCTCAAGCAGCTCGATGAAAGCCGGCCTAGACCTATTGTCGATGTTTTGTAGGACAATTCCCGACGGGGTCCCTGTGACGCTGACAAAAATGTGGCGGGGTAATGCCCTTCGAAGAGAGAGAACGGCGGGGTTATGAATCAGTTGGTGGATCGTGCTAGCAGGAATAAGGATCTTCTTTGGTTTCCTAGAACGCTTCAGAGTATTTGTATCCAAGGTTGCCTGATCGCCTTCATCATCGAAAACGACGGCGGGATGCTGACTTGCGCCTGTTGCGCGCAGGAACTCGATTGCCTGTGGCAATCTGGCAGCGCCCTTTGAGCAGATGAGCACTATTCCGCCTTGGCCAGAGTTGAGGATTTGTCGGGCCTGCTGGATCTCTTGCGTGAAGTGGGCCTTCGAGTAGACTCCGATGTTGCCCGGAAGTCCGTTCCGGAAATCTTGGTGAGTTTGTACTACGAGTCGATTATTGTTACTTGTGACGACAACAACCACTCGGAATCCATTGTCGAACGCGAGTGCAGCGCTCGTGATCATCGCCCGAGTCTTCCCGCTTTGGATCCTTCCATAGATCAAGCCTGCGCGGGATTTGTCGCCCTTTTTGGCTATCCGGCCCCTGGCACCCTTGCCGTTCTTTCCGACCTCTCCCTTTTTGACTCTCGCCTCGTAAGTTCTCGCAATGATGGAAATGATTTGCTCGGCATTCCGAAGAGCTTCTTTCCTGTCCGATGTGCTAAGCGGCGGTCGAACGGCGGCCAACGCTTCGCGCAGAGTTTGACCGCTGAGGTTTAGTTTGAGCTTCATTTTTGTATCTTAAATTATATTCGATCCTGTTAATTAGACTGTCGATTGATTTCCTGATATCGTGTTCCCAGACTCTAAACACCCGCCAGCCACGCCCTCGATAGAACGAGGTCACCTTCTTATCTCTGGCGCGGTTGGTTTCGATCTTGGTCGACCAAAAACTCACCCTGACTGCAGGCAAGCGAAAGTGTTTGCGACATCCATGCCAAAAGCACGAATCCACGAATACGACAGTCTTGTGTTTTCTCAGCACGATGTCCGGGGTACCGAAATACCTGCTCGAATTGGTTGAGTAACGGAATCCCTTTCTCCATAGTGCCCGACGGAAGCAAAGTTCTAATTTTGTGTTTTTACCCTTCACGGCTCGCATTACGTCACTTCTCTTGGCTTTCGTGAACACATCCATTGAGAATAACTCGCTCGACGTTTTTCTTTCCTTAACGGTGAATAATTAGTGTGCTATTCGTCTCCATGTCGGAGCGATGTTGAATCGCCCCTCCGGCGGTCGAACTTAATCGCCTCAACTGAATATCGTGCCGATACTTATCACGTCGGCTAACGTGCTTCCGTCCGGCTCTAGTTCTAGTCTGCGGTCAGCACGTTCCCACGCTCGCCGTGCCCTCTCGCGGCGTGCCTCTTCACTTATTTTGAGATTTCCATAGAGCTGATCGCCTATCTGATGCCAAGAACGCCCGTCCTTCTCGTGAAGAAGATATGCCCAAAGGTCTTTAAGACCTTGCGGTTGCGGTTCCTCAAGCTTCCGCTCAATTTCAGCAATACCGGCTTCCCACAGTTGCGGCTCAAGGCTCTTTTGTTGATGTTTCCGCATGGTCTCCAGCTCTTGGCGTAGTGGACCTAGCGAGTTTTCGCGCAAACGTCGTTCGGCCTCAAAAATCTTCTCTCGGACTGGTCGTTTCATGGGTTCCCCCAAATATGCTGTGTCGAATTCTTTGGAAAAACAGCGACACACCTCCAAAACCGGCGATTTAGAGCCCGATTTGACGCTGTTTCACAATCATTCGCTTTTGCGCCGCAGAATTTTAGTCTTTCATAGAGACAGATGCAATTCAGATGAGACACCGATCTCGCTTTGCCAAAAGGAAGGACTCCATGAGTCGCAAACGAAAGAAAGGCATGTTGCCGCGCAGCGCCCGAGAGAGAGCAACGCGCGAAAGGGCTCTAGCTACGATCTCATTGATGCGACGAGAACGCCTGCCTTTGAAGTTAGCTGCAAGGGTGGAGCGAATTCGGCCTGCCACCGTGCTCCGTTATGCAAAGGCAGCATTACGCAGGAGCAAGGGAGATTATCGAGCAAAGGCATCCGACCGCATCCCTCGCGCCCTGAATGTCCTTGGTCGTAAAGGAATGCAGGCTACCACGGCACGAGGCTCGCGAGCAGCTTCACAAATCGCGCGGTACATGAACGCCGTGAAAAAGTTTGTACGCACCAACAATCAAACCGACCTGAGAAAGTTTCGGGGCAAACGAGTGCCTGGAACTCCTCAAAAATTCGTCGTCAGCCTCGCGAAACTGAAAAGACTCGCGGATGCCGGAGTTTTGGAAATCGACAAGCTCTATTCGCGCACAAAAGGATTGTGATGGATCGAGCACCAAACAAGTCGGCGGTCAGGCTCATGCGAAGGCTTAAGCGCCTTGGGCCAGACCCCGTTTGTATTCTCTGCGGACATGCGAATCCGTTCGCTTTGATTCCCGTCCGACGAAGTTGGCTTGAGCAACACCACGTGGTTTGCAGGCAGCACGACCGTGATTTGACTGTGCCTCTGTGCCGAAATTGTCATGCTGAGATCACAGAACTACTCCTTCGGGAGGGCGCCGATACGCGCTTCGAACCTAACCGAGTTGTACGAGTTGCCCTGATGCTCAGGGCTTTGGCGGTCTTTTTCGAAATGCTTGCTCCCAAGCTCCGGAGATGGGCAGATTTATTGTGGGAGGGCTGAAATGGACAGTACTATTTTTCTTCGGGCTCATACCGAAAGATCAAAGAATACAAAGAAGAGAAGAGCCAAAAACCATCAAAAGCCTGAGAGTCCGACGTGGGCCGACTTTGCCTTGGTTTTCGACTGCGAAACTACGAAGGATGAAAAGCAATCCCTCACGTTCGGTGTGTATCGACTCCTGCGCAATGTGAATGGCTGCTACAGCGAAGTCAGAGAGGAAGGATTCTTTCACGCCGATAATGCGTCACATCGTGAAATCCGCCTACTCGCGCGCTACGCCGACCGAAACACAGCAGACACCGTCAAGGATTGCCCGAAGCGAATTTGTGTTCGCACCCTTCAAGAATTCGTGGAAAAAGTTTTCTTACCGAATGCGCTCGCGGGAGCCGTGATCGTTGGATTCAATTTGCCATTCGATATCGCGCGAATTGCCGTAAATGCTCGCAAAGCAAGGCGATTAAACGAAGACTGGTCGTTTGTAATGTCCCGTGACATCGATCCCCGGTCCGGCAAGGTTCGCGACAATCCGTTTCTTCCAAGAATAAAAATTACTCGTAAAGATGGGAAGTTCGCATTTATTCGATTCTCGGGCGCCAGTATGTGCAGTTCAAAGACTGGGAAAAGAATAAAGCCGTACGCACATGGTCGGTTTCTCGATCTGCGCACACTAGCCTGGGCGCTTCGAAATGTAAGCTACAGTTTGGATAGCGCGTGCAAGGCGCTCAACGTCCCGGGCAAGATGGGGCACGATCCAGCAGGTCGCATCACACCAAAAGAAATTGCATATTGTCGTCAAGACGTCCGCGCGACCGTTGGGCTCTTGACTGCGCTGCGTACGGAGTTTGATTGCCACCCAATCGATCTGAAACCGGAGCGTGCATACTCTCCGGCTACAATTGCAAAAGCTTACTTAAGAAAAATGGGAGTGGTTCCGCCGTCTCAGAAGTTCCGCCTATCACCAAGAATTCAAGGAATTGCAGCGCAGGCTTATTTTGGTGGAAGGGCCGAGTGCCGCATTCGGCGGACAATTGTCTCGGTCGTGCACACGGATTTCAAAAGCGAATATCCCACCGTAAACACGCTCATGGGTCTATGGGCGCTTTTGACTGCTAAGCAATTGCGGATCAAGCCCGCTACAAACGAGGTCCGAACTCTACTCGATAACCTGAGTCTTGAGGTATTTGATCGGGAGTTCTGGAAAAAGCTCACGGGCTACGCACTTGTTCGACCCGACGGCGATATTTTCCCGGTTCGGACCTGCTACAGCGGCGAGGAAAGCAACCTCGGCATCAACATACTGACTGCGAATGAGCCGATATGGCTCGCTATCCCGGACGTGGTCGCTCAAACACTTCTCTCGGGAAAGCCGCCGAAAATTCTTCGGGCGTTTCGCGTGATCGCCAGCGGCCAGCAAAAAGGGCTAAAACCAATTGCGTTACGAGGAAAAACGAAGATCAATCCGCGAACAGATGATTTCTTCAAGGTCTTGATCGAATCTCGCGAGCGTATTAAGCAAGACACAAGTCTATCCGGCGATGAACGCGAGGCGCTTGGCTATTTCTTAAAGATTCTCGCAAATTCTGGCTCGTACGGTCTTTTCATTGAGACCACCCCGAAACTTGTGCGCGAAAGAGAAAAGACAAAAGTTTTCTCGGGGGAATCGTTCTTTTCTACTACGTCACCGATTGTGGAGGAAAAAGGCAGTTGGTATTGTCCCTTGCTTTCTTCCCTAATTACCTCTGCCGGCCGGTTGTTGCTTGCCCTGCTCGAGCGCGCCGTCACGGATGTTGGGGGTTCTTATTTATTCTGTGATACCGATTCAATGGCGATTGTCGCTTGTAAAGACGGTGGCCTGATCTCGTGTCCCGGCGGATCGCATTATCTTCCAGGCCCGCACGAGGCGATAAAAGCCCTCTCTTGGGTCGAGGTGCAAAAAATTGTTGCACGCTTTGAACGACTCAACCCGTACGAGTTTCCCGGATCTATTTTGAAAGTCGAGAAGGACTCTTTGAATCGAGAAATATACGGCTACGCCATTAGCGCCAAGAGATATTGCTTGTTCACACGCAATTCGCATGGAATTTTTGTTGAATCCGCCAGCTCGCATGGCCTGGGCTATCTTTACGTGCCTAATTTGAAATTCGATGAGCGAGCCGGAGCGCCTACCTGGGTGGTTGAAGCTTGGCACTACATTGTCAGTGGTGTCTTGGGTATCCCGAGAAAAAGACCGTCATGGTTCAAGCTTCCCGGAATGATGCGCATTGCCATCACTACGCCAGAAGTCTTGAAAGTGTTCCAAGCGCGGCAAAGCCACCTGCCGTACCGCGATCGGATTAAGCCGTTCAACTTCGTTCTGAGCCCGCAAATTCATCGGCTGGGATTATCTGGCTTTCCATCCGACGTCGATCCCAAGCACTTCACCCTCGTTGCGCCGTTTACGGTCAATGACTCGCGCTGGCTTAAGCTCGATTGGGTTAATGTTCATGATGGAAAACGCTACGTCCTAGCTCCGATAAACCAAAAAAGACCTTCCGAAGCGTCCCCAGCTCTTTTGGAAGACCTAATAACGCTCTACGAAATTCATGCGGAGTCAAAAAGTCTGGGACCCGACGGAATGCGTTGCGGTTGGCATACCGAAGGTCTCTTACAACGCACACACGTTACCGGGTGCGGTCGACCTCGATTTATCGGAAAAGAAACGGATCGCCGGTGGGAGCAAGACGAAGATCTGAGTGTGCTTTTCCCCATGCTTCCAGAGTACAGACCAAATGAGACAGCACGACTTGCGACGGCTGCGGAATTTCAAGACCAAATCGCTAACTTTTCAGTGCGGAATCTGGCTCGAAAGGCAAAGGTCAGTCCTGCGACTGTTCAAGCCGTCAAGAGCGGCAAACGAATTCGAAAAACGACGGCTAGCAAGCTTTCACGAGTTCTGGCACGAGTCGAAATGCCGGAATCTTAAAACTAGAAGTTTCAAACTGACTGGAAACTGGATTCGATCCTGAATGGATGACTGAACTAGGTAGCTACTTAAACAGGACATCCGTAACGGGCCGTCCCGAGAGGGTAAATATGGAACGTCCGAGACTGTCCTCGCCGTGGTACTGATATTTCCTGTCACCAACCCTGACTTCATCCCCGGCGACCATCGACTTGTTGCAATCGAATACATTCGCCTCAAATTCTTCGCCACTGATTCGGTCACGATCTAAGATACCGACGACATCTCGGAAGTGTTTCCCGTCCTCTGAACGCATAAACGTTCTCCTTTTCCCATTCTATTACCGCTGGCAACGTATTTCAACCCAGCCTCACAGTGCGCGTAAACCTCATAAGTGATAGAATATAAGTATCTTGCACGATTTATCCTGCCGTCTTGGCGAGGTTGTAACTCTGTTTGGCTACGGAATCGGCGTGCGTGTAGAACGTGGACACTTGGTCCTTGAGGATGGCATTGGCGCTCGCCGAAAAGTTCGCTTACCTCGCGTTCGGCACGGTCTTCGGCGTCTGGTTGTGATCGGGTCTGACGGCGTTGTGTCCCTCGCAGCCCTTCGATGGTTGGCCGATCAAGACGCTGCATTTGTGATGCTTGATCGGGACGGTTCCATACTCGCTACGACAGGCCCGGTTCGTCCTTCCGATTCTCGCTTACGCCGATCCCAATCTCTCGCTCATCAATCGGGACTAGCACTGCGAATTGCTCGGGAATTGATTAGTCAGAAACTCGCGGGGCAAGAACAGGTTGTCCGCGAGAAGTTGCGCGACCCACTAACCGCTGACTTGATTGCTCGGGCGCGCGTCACCCTGGAGTCTGCCACCACGATTGCGGCGATACGTCAGTTTGAAGCACGAGCCGCGTACGCATACTGGTCGGCATGGCGCACGGTACCGGTCATCTTTCCAATGCGTGACATTCCGCGTGTGCCTGACCACTGGCGAATTTTTGGATCTCGACAATCTCCACTCACTGGATCACCTCGGCTGGCGGTAAATCCACCCAACGCGATTCTCAACTATCTCTATGCTCTGCTCGAATCCGAATCCCGCCTAGCTTTGGCGGCACTCGGGCTTGATCCAGGAATCGGCGTGTTGCACGTTGATACTCCCGCGCGTGACAGCCTCGCGTGCGATTTGATGGAGGCGGTTCGGCCCCGGGTTGACGCCTATCTTCTTGATTGGCTAACTAGCGAGCCGGTGCGGCGAGAGTGGTTCTTCGAGAAGCGCAATGGAAATTGTCGGCTTATGGGATCGTTCGCCGTTCGGCTGTCTGAAACCGCGCCAACTTGGAGTCACGCTGTCGCACCCATAGCTGAATGGATTTCTCGGACACTCTGGACAACGCTACCGAAGCCAGCTCGCCAGCTGCTTCCTGCATCGAGGCTCACTCAGAATCGGCGTCGTCAGGTGAGAGGCAAATCGATCGAAATGCCGGAAAAAACTGCGCCACAGCCACCGCGTCTTTGTCGCAATTGTGGTGCAACACTGAACCGAGGAAAGGTCAATCGCGCGTCTTGTGCTGTCGTCATATCGCGACAGGGACTAATCGAAGCTGCGCGACTTGGAAGAATCGCGACACACAGCCCAGAAGCGGAAATTCTTCGCGCTACGACGATGAGGAGGCAGGAGGCTGCGAAGCGAGCGTGGCAACCGACAGAGCTACCAGGGTGGTTGAACGAAAAATGTTATCGCAAGAAGATTCAACCTCGCCTCTGGTCGATCACAGTGCCCGCCATTGCGACAGCACTCGGAATCTCGGAACCCTATGCAGCTGACATTCGCAAGGGTCGGCGCGTTCCACATCCACGGCATTGGGTTGGTCTTGCGCGAATTGTTGAGGTTTCCTGTTCAGACCGTTAAGGCTAACTCCGAGAGAATTGAGGGTACAGGTATGTTGAAATCGCATCCGTCAAGGTGCGCGGGCACAAGGGCATCTGTGGGGGATTAGGGGGACTAATGGTATAGTTTTCAAAACAAGCCGATGCAAACCCTAGAGGATTACCAACTCGATAAGGAAACTCTCGACAGGCTCAGCGGCTTCGACGAGGATATTAAGCAATTCCGCGAGGGCGGCCCGCTTGACCCCGTTGCCGCTAAGAAACTCCACGAGTATTTTCGTGTATTGCATATCTTCCACAGCACCGGGATCGAGGGTAACAGGCTTTCACTTCAAGAGACCGAGGCAATTCTGTTAGAGGGGATCGAGATCGGCGGAAAGCCTCTAGCGGACCAGCTTGAGGTCAAAGACCTAGACGCTGCGTATGACTTCCTCTTGGAACTTTCCAAATCTCAGACGCCGATAAGAGAGATTGACATTCGCGAGATGCACCGGCTTGTAGTCCGCAACAATAAGGACTCGAATCCAGGCAGCTATCGCCAAATTGGAGTAGTCATTAGCGGATCAGAGCACAGACCCCCCGAACCGGTTGCCGTCCCAGGGCTGATGCAAAAGCTGATCGAGTCGCTAAACGAGCCCGTGAAATACTCACCCGTCGTCAGCGCTGCGTATGTCCATCACCAGCTCGCAGGAATTCATCCCTTCGTAGACGGCAACGGGCGTCTGGCTCGACTCCTAATGAACCTGATTCTCTTACGGTATGGGTATCCAATAGTCAACATTAGTCGGCAAGACAGACCGAAGTACTACGAGACGCTTTCGTTTGCGGACGTTGGGCTCTATTCGCCCCTGACGGAGCTAGTGTTGGACCGAGCATCGGAAGTTTTTTCCGAAATGAAGCGGGTCCGAGAGGAAACGGAACGAATGCGGGTCTTCGCGGAGCGTTGGGGTCAGACCGAAGCTGCTGTAATTCAACGACGCGAGGAACGCGAATACAAACAGTGGCTGGCTAGAATGGAACTCGTCAGGCTAGCGTTTGACAGCGCTGCTGATCTCCTCGACGAAAAGTTAAAGGAAATCGGTGTAGATTGCTGGCCTTACCAAGCACCTGACTTCTCAAAGTATGTCGAGCTGAGGGAAAAGGGAAACGCTCCGCATTGTTGGTTCTTTCGAATCAGAATGCAAAATAAACGGACGAGCATTGAAGAAAATTTTGTGTTCAGCTTCTTTCGCGATTGGTCCGTGTACCCCAAGCGTAAAGTTATACCACTTCAAAGTAATCGCACTGACGACGACGGAGTTTACCGCAGAATCGAAACCCCCAGAATTCGACTGCGTGAAATTCTAGTGGACGAAGAGGGTCGGATAAATGTGCGCGTTCAACTGCCGGACGGCGGTTATGCGGTCTCGAGTAGAATTAGCCCCGAGATGGCAGCCCAAGAATTTTTCGATGATGTCTTGAAGGTCTGTTTTGGACTTCATCAGTAGTTTGTTTACCAGATCCGTCGTCTCTTCGATGAACTGGAGTCGTCCAAATTCCGTTACTCGGCGGCGTGTCTTAGTTCTCGACCCTCAAATCCGCGACGGTCATTTAATCAGCCAGACGTCACCGTATGCCTCGATAGAAAGATCCTCTGCGCGCTTCGCAATCGCTGCGTTATCCCAAGACGCAGACAATTTTTCATATCGTTGTATGAAAGCGTTTACATAAGGTAGGTTGTGAATTCTCTTGGCAAGTTTTCCCTTTAACGCTTCGATTTTCTTCGCTGGACTAAGATTCCCCAAACTTGAATTTGCTCGAAAACTGATCGCGAGCAAATTGCCAATGTTGTCGACGGCTACAGATTCATCTGGTTCCGAAGCCGACTTTTCAGCCGGATTCTGTGGAAGAAAATGTTCAATGTTGTGGTTTCTTCGGCGCATCCCTTTTTCGGGATTGAAAATTCGCGTCCGCTCTCCTGGATCAAGACCGTTGTTACTCATTCGGTCAAAAATGTAGGCAATTAACGAAAGTGTATCGGCGGAATAGCAAATTTCGCAGAATCGAATCCTAAATTCATCTTCGGAAGCCACTTGTTTCTTGATTGCTTCGATAAAATCGGAAGTAGTTTTTTCAAAGTCTGTCGATTGTTCGTACTGGACACAAAAGTCAGCGTACAACTTTTCCACTTCATTTCCCACCCGATCGCATACGGCGTTGTTTATGAAGTGATATTTCTCCATGGATTCAAGCAGTCGAATAAACATTTTTGCGAGCGACCGGCTGTTGCCTCCTCCGCTTCGAACAAACGCGCCAATTGCAGCATAAATTAGCGGAAAGACTTGGGACACTTGAAACAGGCGCAGACCCTGAAGCGCAATATGAACTCTTTCGAATTTGTCTTGTTCCGTCGAGATTGATCGGCAATCGAGTGATTGAAAGTATTTTCGGATGACTCCTGGACCTTCTTCTTTGCGCGCAGCGCCATAAAATACAGAAAATTCTAAAAGTTGCTCCACGAGCTGCTGTGCACCGCCGATCATCTTGCAATATTCCTTGAGTTTCTTGTAAAGCTCGGCCTTGCGGACTAACCCTTTCTTCGACATATAAAAATACTTAAGCATTCGAAGAACGGTACCTTCTGAGTTCCGAATGATTGCTGACCACCGTTCATCGAGTCCCGTTACTCCCTGTTGATAAAAATAATTCTTCAGAAGATCCGAAACCTCTAAGTCGGACGCCCCTCGCATTGGTTCTTTCAAAGATGCTAAATGCCTCCTCCTCTCCCTCGACATCGATTCGGATCACCCGCACTTTATAAATCGCATCAAGTAAGGCGCTAAGTAGACCTTGGTCGTGTCCGCTAATTGCGTGGGAGAAGAGATCGAATACCGGTTTTACTCGATTTACCTGGCGCTTCACCGGTTTGCCGTCGATCCTGGGAAGAAATGTGCCATCCCAAGAATAGCTAGAGACGTGGTCGAACACGTCTTTTATGGATTCCGAGGCAATTAGAAGAGGGCCTAGAGACTGGCCCGTGGCAGCGTTCACGAAGGTGATTCGCTGTTGAGTCATGTTGGCAATTTCTTTGGCACCGATTGCTTTCGCCCGTTCTCTGCAGGCGATGAGGAGAAGAAGGATGGTGGTCAGCCTTTGCTGGCCATCAATGATTGTGATCCGTTTGTTGTTTTCATCCGAAACATCAAAAATCAAGGTCCCCAGGAACAGACCTCGCGCTGCTTCGCTTTGCAAATCTCCAAGGAACTCGGACGCCTCGCTCTTCTTCCAAGAGTAGTCGCGTTGAAACTTCGGAACTATGAAGTTGTTCGAAAGTGTCAGAATTTCACTTGCAGTGACCGAACGTGGTTGAATCATACGTGCGGGATCTTACCAATGAGGAAACGTGAAAGCAATTACTTGCCCGCACCAAGAAAGGGGCCGGACGCATTTTGTCCAACGCAATAGCCTGCGCCGTAACTGGAAAAGTGTTCGCCGGGGACTGTACTAGAAACAGGGCTATCTGTTGTTCATCCCCCCCCGTCAAACTCTGAATGGGATAGGAGACAGTCTAGACGGCAACCACACCCGTGATTTATCTTACTCAGATGTGTAGTGCTGCAAGGATTGCTCGGTCACATGCTATATG
>Ga0302324_100023361_pt1 | contig 11964 bp, 10 predicted proteins | sample Palsa_T0_1_FD_201949 | JGI IMG/M metagenome (GOLD analysis project Ga0302324, IMG submission 201949) | Peat permafrost microbial communities from Stordalen Mire near Abisko, Sweden - Palsa_T0_1 | ecosystem: Environmental > Terrestrial > Soil > Palsa > Peat permafrost | place: Sweden: Abisko... | reverse complement strand
CGCGATGCCCTTATCGATCTGAATCTCGATGCCAAAATCAAGCTGCAGGGCTTCCTGCATCGCCAACACCGCTTGTCCTGCGGTATTGCGTGCCGGATCGCGCGGCAGCTCCCCTGCCACGCCGGTCACACTGTGAATCACGACGCCGCGCTCCTTGCGACGCACAGCGGTGACGCGATCACCCAGAGAATCCACTGCAAAACCCAGGATATCGAAGCCGATCGCAACATTGCCGACCGAGGCGGGCGCGAACGCGGTCGCCCGCTCCGCGCCGGCGGTTTCTCTCACAATCGAGCCCCCAGATACGCAGCCAAGCGCAGCAGATCTGCAAACACGCCGCCGGAGGTGACCTCGGGCCCCGCGCCCGGACCCTGCACGATGAGCGGATTGTCGCAGTAGCGGCGCGTTGCGAAACGCACCACGTTGTCCGTCAGCGCGATGTTCGCGAACGGGTGCTTGGCATCAAGTTCGACGACGCCCACCACCGCCTGGCCGTCCGCGGTCACCTTACCGACGTAGCGCATGACCTTCGACTGCGCGCGCGCTGCCTCGAAACGAGTGCGCATCGCCGCGTCATACTGCGGCAGTTTGCTCATGAATTCATCGACCGAGGCCGCCTCAAGCCCTGCCGGTACGAGGCTCTCGACTTTCACATCCTTCAGTTCCAAATGCAGTCCCATCTCGCGACCGAGGATGATGAGCTTGCGCGCGACATCGAGCCCGGAGAGATCATCGCGCGGATCGGACTCCGTGTAGCCGCGCTGGCGCGCGTCGCGGACGATCTCGGAGAAAGCCGTGCGCCCGTCGTAGACATTGAACAGATAGGCAAGCGTGCCTGAGAAGATTCCCTCGATGCTCGCGATGTCATCGCCGGTCTCGCGCAGATCACGCAGCGTCTGGATAATCGGCAGGCCCGCACCGACGGTCGCCTCGTAAAGATAGGTAGCACCGCTCACCCGGCGCGCTTCACGCAAGCTCTGATAGTATGGCCAGTCGGCGCTGTTGGCCTTCTTGTTGGGCGTCACGACATGGATGCCGCGCTCGAACCAGGCGCGATAATGGCGCGCGACCGCCTCGCTTGCCGTGCAATCGATCAGAACGGTGTGCGGCAGATGATCCGCGTGCACGTGCTCGACAAAACGGCCGATATCCCCTTCGCCGGCCTGCTCATCGAAGGCGCGGCGCCAGCTGCCAAGGTCAACACCGGTCGGAGCCAACAGCATGCGCCGCGATGCGAGGATGCCGCGGATGCGCAGATCGAGGTTGAATTCTTTGCGCAGACGCGCGCTCTGGGATGCCAGCTGATCGAGGAGCACCCCGCCGACCGCGCCGGGTCCGATGACGCCGATCGACAAGGTGTGCGGCGATAAATAAAGACCCGCATGTACGGCGCGCAAGGCGCGCGTCTCGTGGCGGCCTTCGATGACGACGGAAATGTTGCGTTCGGAGGCGCCCTGCGCGATCGCCCGCACGTTCACGCTCGCAGAGCCCAGGGCATTGAACACTTTGGCGGCGATTCCCGGCACGCCCGCCATGCCATCTCCCACGACCGCAAGGATCGCAAGATCCAGATCCACATCGATGCTCTGGATCTGCCCTTCGTGCAGCTCCCGCTCGAAGGCCGCGCGCACGACCGCCGCGGCACGCGCCGCCTGATTCTGGGGGACCGCGCAGCAGATGGAATGTTCGGAACTGCCCTGCGAGATCAGGATGACCGAGATGCCCTCCTCGCGCAGCGCGCCAAACAGCCGGTGCGCCGTTCCCGGCACGCCAATCATGCCGGCGCCCTCGAGATTGACGAGTGCGATGTGCTCGATACTCGCGATACCCTTGATCGGCAGCAACGACTGCGGCTGTGCGCAGATGAGGGTGCCCTGCTTCTCGGGCGCGAAGGTGTTACGGATCCAGATCGGGATCGCGCCACCGACCGCCGGCGCCATGGTGCGCGGGTGAATGACCTTGGCGCCGAAATAGGCGAGCTCCATGGCCTCGTTGTAGGACAGCGAGTCAATCACCGTAGCATCGGGCACGCGGCGCGGATCCGCGGACAGCACGCCATCGACGTCGGTCCAGATATGAATTTCGCGCGCATCCAGGAGCGCGCCAAAGATCGAGGCGGAATAGTCGCTGCCATTCCTGCCGAGCGTCGTCTGCACACCGCGCGCTTTGCTCGCGATGAAGCCTGTGACGATGAGCGTTCCGGAAAAATCCGCCGGTACGATTGCGGCGAGGCGCTCATGCGACAGCGACCATTGGATTGCAGGCCCGAGCGATCCCCATTCCACGACCACGACGCGGCGCGCGTCAATCCACTCGACGGCGCCCGGGCGGCGGCCGCGCTCGGCAAAGTAGGGATGGAAAAGCTTGGTCGACCAGATCTCGCCGTAGCCTGCAATGAGATCGCTCACCTCGCGCGCCGCGGCGCGCGTGAGCATGACAGTTTGCAGGATCGCCTCGAGGTTCTGGCAGTCGCGGTCAAATTCGGCCAGATACCGGCTCGCCGACGCCTGGCTCAGAAGCTTCTGAGCGATCGCCTGGTGCAACGCCCGCAGACGCACGATCTCGCTGCGAAAACCCTCATCCTGCTGTTCGGCAAGTCTGATGAGGCCGAGCAGTGCATCCGTCACACCTTTGCAGGCAGACAGCACGACCGCCTGTCGGCCGGGGGGTTGCGCCTCGACCAGGCCCGCGACACGCACGAAGCAGTCGGCGTCGGCGACGCTTGATCCACCAAATTTGTGGACTATCCAACGGTCGGTCTGGGTCATCGCGGCGAGGTTTCACGGCAAAATAACGCGCTGCGACTCTACTGACGGGTTCGCGCGCACGCAACCGCGGTGCGTCACATTAATCCGCGCTGCTGCCGACCTTTAGTAGTGCGTCGCCATCGCGAACACGATCCCCGACCCGCACGCGCAGTTCCGTGACATATCCGGCAGCGCCGGCGCTCAGGGTGTGCTCCATTTTCATGGCTTCCATCACAATCAGGGCCTGTCCGCGCGCGACACTGTCACGCTCGGCGACGCGCACCGCCAGAATCACCCCGGGCATCGGCGCGCGCAGTGTGCCGTCGGCCGTTGCCGCGAGCGCATCGGCGACACCGCTTACCCGCTCGAAGTGGTGCCATTCGCCGGCGTGCCAGATTGCAATGTGTGCAGGCCCGATGCGGGCCACCCAGTGCGTCGGTATGCCGTCCAGACGTGCGCGCAGCTGCCAATGCGCATGATCCTGGCGGATGGCTTCGAGATCATCGGCGGCGACGCAGACCCCGTCTTGATCGACGCGCCACCGGCCCGCGTGCAGGCTCAGGCGCAGCGCGTACGGCGTTGCCTCGGCGGCCTCAAGCCGCACGAGTGCGACTCCGGCGCCGTTCAGCGCCCAGGCGTCCCCGCGCGTCCATGGTGAAATCATCGGCTCTTTCGCCACCGCGAGCAGCGACAGCGCCGCAAGCTTTGCCGCGCGCCGGTCCTGGGCTGCAAATGGCGGCAGCAAAGCTGCGCCGCGTTCATCAATGAGACGGGTGAAGATCCGGCCGGCGCGGACCTCCGCGTCCGCGGACAGTGCGAGCAGCGCCGCAAGATTGCTGGTCACGCCTTCGATGCGGCAGGCGTCGAGGCTTGTGTGCAATCGCGCCAGGGCATCGGCGCGGTCAGAACCCCCGACGATGATTTTTGCCAGCAGCGCATCGTAATGCACCCCGAGCGTGTCCCCCTGGACGACGCCTGCGTCAATGCGCAGCCGCACATCGCCGCAAGGCCAGCTCAGCGTCTGCAATTTACCGCTCGTGGGCAGAAAATTGCGGCGCGGATCCTCGGCGTACAGGCGCGCCTCGAATGCGTGCCCGACGCCGCGCACCTCATCCTGCTTAAGAGGCAGCGGCTCGCCGGCGGCGATGCGCAGCTGCCATTCGACGAGATCGATGCCCAGAATCATCTCCGTCACCGGGTGCTCCACCTGCAGCCGGGTATTCATCTCGAGGAAGAAGCCCGCATCGCCCTCGACGACGAATTCCATCGTGCCCGCGTTCTCATAGTCCACGGCGCGCGCGCCGGCGACGGCCCAGCTGTGCAGGCGTGCGCGCAAGGCGGCCGAGAGGCCCGGCGCCGGCGCCTCTTCGATGACTTTCTGGTGGCGTCGCTGCAGCGAGCAATCGCGCTCGAGCAAATGCAGACAGTTGCCGTGACGATCGGCGATTACCTGCACTTCGACGTGGCGGGCGCGCTCGATGAAATGCTCGAGCATGACGCGGCTGTCGCCGAAGGAGCGTTCGGCCTCGCCGCGCGCCGAGGCGAGCGCTGCCGAGAACTCGGATGGCTCGCGCACGATGCGCATGCCCTTGCCGCCGCCGCCGGCCAACGCCTTGATGAGAAGCGGGAAACCGAGCGCTTGCGCCTTTGCGGCGAGCCGCTCCTCATCCTGCTCGGCGCCGAAGTAGCCCGGCACGATCGGCACTCCGGCACGTTGCATCAGGGCCTTGGCCTGGTCCTTGAGCCCCATCAGCCGGATTGCCGCGGCACTGGGTCCCACAAAAACGACGCCAGCGTCCGCGCAGCCTTGCGCAAACTGCGGACTCTCGGCCAGGAACCCATAGCCCGGATGCACCGCCTGCGCGCCGGAGTCGCGTGCCGCGCGCAGCAGGGCCGGAATGTTGAGATAGCTTTCGCGTGCGCTCGCAGGTCCGATGCGCACGGCAGCGTCGGCCACGCGCGTGTGCAGCGCGCCCGCATCGGCGTCGGAATATACCGCGATGACGCGCATCCCCAAGCGCTGCGCCGTGCGCGTGATGCGGCAGGCGATCTCGCCGCGATTGGCGATCAGCAGAGTCTCAAACATCGCGGCCCGTCCTCTTCAGCGGCCGTCCTGAAAGAGCTCGCGCCCGATCAACATGCGACGGATCTCGCTCGTGCCGGCGCCGATCTCATAGAGCTTGGCGTCACGCAGCAGGCGCCCGGCCGGATAGTCATTGATATAGCCGTTGCCGCCCAGGGCCTGGATGGTTTCGAGCGCGCAGCGTGTAGCGCTTTCACTTGCGAACAGGATGCAGCCGGCTGCGTCAAAACGCGTCGTGCGTCCCTGGTCGCAGGCGCGCGCCACGCTGTAGACGTAGGCGCGCGCGGCGTTGAGCGAGGTGTACAGATCCGCAAGCTTCGCCTGGATCAGCTGGAAGCTGCCGATCGACTGGCCAAACTGCTTGCGCTCGCGCACATAGGGCAGCACGAGATCAAGGCACGCCTGCATGATGCCAAGCGAGCCGCCGGCGAGCACCACGCGTTCGTAGTCGAGCCCGCTCATCAACACCTGCACGCCCCGGCCCGCCTGATGCAGCACGTTTTCAAGCGGCACGCGGCAGTCATCGAAGACGAGTTCGCAGGTGTCCGAGCCGCGCATGCCGAGCTTATCGAGCTTCTGCGCGGTGCTGAATCCGGCGAAACCCTTCTCAACAATGAAGGCCGTGATGCCCGGCGTGCCTGAGGCCGCATCCGCGCGCGCATACACCACGAGCACGTCCGCCGACGGGCCATTCGTGATCCACATCTTCGTTCCATCAAGAATATAGTGGTCGCCCGATAATGACGCGTTCAGCCGCATGCCGACCACGTCGGATCCGGCCCCGGGCTCGCTCATCGCGAGCGCCCCGACATGCTCGCCGCTCAGCAGCCGCGGCAGATAGCGGCGCTTCTGCTCGTCCGTGCCCCAGCGACGCAGTTGATTGACGCAGAGATTTGAATGCGCACCATACGACAGTCCGACCGATGCGCTCGCACGGCTGATCTCCTCCATCGCAACGACGTGCTCAAGGTAGCCCAAGCCACTGCCGCCGTATTCAAGCTCCACCGTGATGCCGAGGAGGCCGAGCGCGCCCAGCTCCGGCCACAGGTCGCGCGGAAAGAGGTTCGAGGCGTCGATTTCAGCGGCGCGCGGCGCGATGAGCTCGGCGGAAAACTCGCGCACCGTCTTGCGCAAGAGATCAACTCCTTCGCCCAAAGCGAAATCGAATTCAATCAAGGCTTCGAACTCCTCTGCGCGGGATGCCGGAAGTTGTCCGATTCGTCCTCGTCGGTGCGCGGTGCAAGACAGGCATAATCCTTCTCGACGGTGATGCGCAAGTCGACGCCACCGACGCGCTGTACATTCTGCAGCGTCACAAGCTCGGTGTCACACCACTCGCGCGCGACATCCGCGGGCACCTGAATTTCGATCACCGCGTCGTCAAATGTTGCGGCAAGTTGCCTTGCCTGCGGTGCGCGCCGCAGCCGATAGACGAACCTGCCCGAGGGAGCGAAGTGGGTCTCCTCTTCGACGAGACCACGTTGCGCCAATTGCTGAACTTCCGCGCGGGTCAATCGCAGCCGCAGTGAGTCGCCTTTGATTCGCAGCTTCACGAGTGCACTTGCGCCCGCGCGGCGCGCGCGAGGATCCGCTGCGCCTTGAGCAAATGCGGCCGGTCGAGCATCTGACCGTCGAGGCTCAATACCCCAGCCTGCGGGGCGGCGGCGAACGCCGCGACGATCTTTTGTGCGCGCTCGACTTCCTGCCGCTGGGGGCTGAAGGCGGCGTTGATGCAGGCGACCTGGGCGGGATGGATCGCAAGCTTCCCCGAGAAGCCGTCGCGGCAAGCACGCGCCGCCTCGCGGCTGACGGCCGCCGAATCGCGAAAATCGACGCACACCCCATCGATGCAAGCGACTTCAGCCGCGGCTGCGGCGAGCAGGCACATCGAGCGCGCGAGCTCGAACGTGAACGTCAAGGCGCCGTTGTCGTCGCGTGCCACGGCGCCAAGTGCGGCCGACAGGTCCTCCGCGCCCCAGGTCAGCGCGGCGAGGCGCGCATGGGCTGCGTTCGCAAAATCGCCGAGCGAGAAGATTGCCTGCGGAGTCTCGGTTGCGATCACCAGGAGCTTGACGGTCCCGGGAGTCATAGCATGCCTGCGCTCGAGCTCCCCCAGCTGCGCGTCGACTTCGGTAAGCTCGCTCGCGCGCGACACTTTGGGCAGCACCACGCCGTCCGGTGCGCCGGGCATGACGCCGGCGAGATCGTCGCCCAGTTTGCCGCTCGAAAGCGCGTTCACGCGCACCCATAGCGCTTGCCCGGCACGCTCGGCGCGCGCGCGCAAAAGCGCGCACACACGGGCGCGTGCGGCGGGCAAGAGCTCCGCTGCGACTGAATCCTCCAGATCAAGGATCAGAGCATCCGCGCCGCTTAAAGCCGCCTTCTCTTGCTTGCGGGCGCTGTCCCCTGGCACGAACAGCCAGGAGCGGATGGATGACGCCGCCGTCATGCACTTGGCCGCTTCATCATGAGCGCGGCGCGACGGCAGGAAGCCACTTCCTCGCCGCGCTGATTGAATGCCCGCTGCTCGAAGGTCACGATGCCAGAATCAGGGCGCGACTGGCTCTCGCGCTTGGCGAGAACGAGGGTTTGGGCACGCAAGGTGTCGCCGACGAGCACCGGCCGGGGGAACTTCACTTCCTCCCAGCCGAGATTGCCGAGGGTTGTGCCGTAGGTCGTGTCATACACCGACAGCCCGACGAGGAGGCCGAGCGTAAAGACGCTGTTGACGATCCGTTCGCCGAATACCGTCCCCTTGGCGTATTCGGCATCCAGGTGCAGCGCGGCCGGATTCATGGTGAGGGCGCTGAAGAGGAGATTATCGGTCTCCGTGACGGTCCGATGCACGGCGTGCTCGAACCTCTGGCCGACCTCGAATTGTTCGAAATAAAGTCCGGACATGCCGTTACGCCGCTCCTCGCGGCCTAGTTTTGCATAGCGGCGCGCACCCTGCGAGGTCGAACTCATAACCGCAGGCCTCGGCCACCAAACCAACGGGTATTTCAGGGCTTTGGCGCCGGCGCCGTATATTCGGGAGCATGTATCGCTACGACGACCTCGACCACACCCTCGTCAGCGAGCGCGTCGCGGAATTTCGCGATCAGACGCAGCGTTTCCTTGCCGGGGAGCTGTCTGAGGAGGAATACCGGCCGCTGCGCCTGCGTAACGGCCTGTACATCCAGCGCCATGCGCCCATGCTGCGCATCTCCATTCCGTATGGCCTATTAAGCTCGCTGCAGCTGCGCAAGCTCGGCGACATCGCCTTGCGCTACGACCGCGGCTACGGCCATTTCACCACGCGCCAGAATCTGCAGCTCAACTGGCCGACGCTCGAGTCCGTTCCGGACATCCTCGAGGAACTCGCAGCGGTTGAGATGCATGCCATCCAGACGAGCGGCAACTGCGTACGCAACGTGACCGCCGACCATCTGGCAGGCGTCGCCCCTGATGAGCTCGATGATCCGCGGCCGTACTGCGAAATCATCCGCCAATGGGCGACGCTGCACCCGGAATTCACCTATCTGCCGCGCAAGTTCAAGATTGCCGTCACCGGATCACCCGCCGACCGGGCGGCCTCCGAAGTCCATGATGTGGGCCTGCACATGCGCCGCGATCAGGCGGGCAACATCGGTTTTGAGGTGCTGGTGGGCGGTGGACTCGGGCGCGCACCGGCGATCGGCCAGGTCATCCGCGACTTTCTGCCCTTGCCCGAGCTCCTGGCCTACCTCGAGGCGATTCTCAGGGTCTATAACCGCTACGGCCGGCGCGACAATATCCACAAGGCGCGCATCAAGGTACTGGTGAAGTCCCTCGGGATCGAGCAGTTTCGCGCCGAGGTCGAGAGCGAATGGCAGACGGGGCGCGACACGGCGCCGCATCTGCATGCCGCCGAGGTCGACCGAGTGCGCAGCTACTTCAAGCCCCTGCCGTACGCGTCCCTGCCCGACGTCGACGCGACCGCCGATCGCGAGCTCAATTTTCGCGCCTGGTACCGCTACAACACCCGGCCGCACAAAACACCCGGCTATCGCGCCGTGTTCGTGTCACTGAAGGCGCACGGCCGGCCGCCCGGCGACATGACCTCCGCGCAGATGGCGGCGCTTGCGGATCTTGCCGATGCGGTGAGCTTCGGACTCATCCGTGTCGCCCACGACCAGAACCTCCTCCTGACCGACGTGCGCCAGGAGGACCTCTACAGGACCTGGCTCGCCCTGCAGGCGCAGGAGCTCGCCACCGCCAACATTGGCACGCTCACCGACATGATTGCCTGCCCGGGTCTTGATTTCTGCAGCCTTGCCAATGCCGGTACGATCAGCGTGGCACGCGATATCCAAAGCCGCTTCAATGATCTTGATTACCTCTACGACCTGGGCGAGATCGAAATCAAGATGTCCGGATGCATGAATGCCTGCGGGCATCATCACGTCGGACACATCGGCATTCTGGGCGTCGAAAAGCACGGCGAGGAGTGGTATCAGATCACGCTCGGCGGTTCAGTGAACGGCTTCACCGCACTCGGCGAGGTGATCGGTCCATCTGTGCGGCAGCATGCCGTGCCGGAAACCATCGAACGCATCATTGAGGTGTATCTCAAACGGCGCGACGACGGCGAGCGTCTCATCGATACCTACCGCCGCATTGGTATGGCGCCGTTCAAGGAGCGCGTCTATGCGTCTCGTGCTGCGGCAGCGTGAGGTGAGCGCCGATGACTGGACTCATTTCGAGGCGGATCGAGCGCCGGATGCGGACGCGGACGCACTGATCGTCCCGCTTATTGAGCTGCGTAAGGATGAGGCTCGATGGCAGGCGTGGCCAGGGCGCCTGGGCGTTCGCATTCAACCGGCCGACAAAGTTGAGAGCCTGGCAGGCGAGCTTGACCGCTATGCACTCATCGCTGTTGAGTTTCCGACGCCCTCGGAAGGGCGCGGCTATACGCAAGGGCGCCTGCTGCGTGGTCGTTTGGGATTCACCGGCGAGCTGCGCGCCGTGGGCGGCGCGGTCAAGCGCGATCTCATCTTTGCGCTCGCGCGCTGTGGGTTTGATGCCTTTGAACTCGCGGCGGCAGAGGATCCGGCGGCCTGCATCGCGGCGCTTGGCCGTTATACGGTCGCGTACCAGCCGGCGGTCGCAGGCTCCTCGCCCCAGCGCCTGCGTTTTTCGGTCTGACCGCACCCGTTTCGCGCTAGCGTTGCGGCAGTTCCATATCCGCAAAGAGTTTTGCCACTTCGGCAGCGGATGACAGCCGGTGTGCGCGCTCGACGAGACGCCGATCCAGGTGCGGTGCGAGCAGCTGCGCGAATTCGTACATGTATTTGCGCAACAGCGTGCCGCGGCGAAATCCGATCCAAGTCGTGTGTGAAGCAAAAAGATGCGCCGCATCGAGCGCCACAAGATCCACATCCTCGCGCGGATCCATTGCCATGCTGGCGACAATTCCGACGCCCAACCCCAGGCGCACATAGGTCTTGATGACGTCGGCGTCGCGCGCGGTAATGGCGACGTTCGGAACGAGCCCGCTTCTGGCAAAGGCTTCATGCAGCGAGGAGGGCCCCGTGAAGCTAAAGGTGTAGGTTATGAGCGGATGGTTCGCGAGCGCCCGCAGCGTGAGGCGGCCGGCGCTTGCGAGCGGATGCTCGCGCGGCACGATCACAGTGCGCTGCCAGCGGTAGCACGGCATGAGCGTCAAATCCGCGAACAGATGCTCCGAGCCGGTCGCGATCGCGCAGTCGATCCGGTCCTGGGCCACCATCTCGGCGATCTGCTCGGAGGTGCCCTGGTGCAGATTCAGGCGCACCTGCCCGTAACTGCCGCGGAACTTGCGGATGACATCGGGCAGTACGTAACGGGCCTGGGTGTGGGTGGTACCGAGGGAGAGACTGCCGCGTCCTTCATCGCGCAGCTCCGCCGACAGGTCGCGGATGCTCTGCGCCTCCTGCAGAATCCTCAGCGCCCGCTCGATGACCTGCTGTCCCGAGGGGGTGATGCGCGTGAGATTGCGCCCTTCGCGCACAAAGATCTGAAAGCCAAGCTCATCCTCCAGGAGCTTGATCTGCTTGCTCACGCCGGGCTGCGAGGTATGCAGCTTCTGCGCCGCGGCGGTGATGTTGAGCCCGCTTTGTGCGATCGCGGCAAGGTAACGCAACTGGTGCAATTTCATCCGGCCCCTGCCCTGTCGTGCAATCCGTGAAGCGCGCAGCCTAACGCATAGCGACGAAGATTCTGTAACCAGTCTATAACCATAGCGCAGCCCCTCAGAAGTATTGCTTCGTTCCGGCTGGCCGGCCGCGTCGTTATATTTCCAGGTCATGGGCACCGTACTCAGCCTCGATCTGGAGCAAAAAGCCGCGGCAGTGCGTGCTTTTCTGCGCGCGGCCGTGCGCGAGCACGGCAAGGTCGTTTACTCCAACAGCCTAGGCTCCGAAGCCATGGTGCTGACCGATATCATCGCCTCCGATCTGCCCGAGATCGACATGTTCAGCATCGACACGGGACGGCTGCACGAGGAGACCTATGCGCTTCTGGAGCGCCTCGAGGAGCGTTACGGCACGCGCATCCGGCTCGTGCATCCGCAGGCGGAGTCGCTCAGCGCGCTCGTCAAGACCCAAGGGATCAATGGTTTTCGCGGCAGTGTCGATGCGCGCATCTCCTGCTGCTATGTGCGCAAAGTGGAACCCTTTAAACGCGCGATCGCGGGCTTTAAAGCCTGGGTCACCGGTGTGCGGCGCGAGCAATCCGCGGCGCGCGCGCAAGGAGCGGCCGAAGAATGGGATTCGCAGTACGGACTCTACAAATTGAGTCCCCTGCTCGACTGGTCGGAGGCCGAGATCTGGCAGTACATCCGCGCGCGCAAGCTTCCCTATAACGCTTTGCAAGATAGGCAGTACCCGAGCATCGGCTGCGCGCCCTGCACCCGCGCGGTCGAGCCCGGGGAGGATCGGCGCGCGGGGCGCTGGTGGTGGGAAATTGAGGCCCAATCGCGCGAATGCGGGCTGCATCCGCGCGTGCGCCACGCGGCGGTTGCCGGCGCCTGACAAAAAGGACCGAGGACTTATGGACTATCTGCCAATTTTCATCACGGTGAAGGGCGCGCCGGCCGTTGTAGTCGGCGGCGGTCAGGTGGCGCACCGCAAGGTC
>Ga0302324_100023360_pt1 | contig 11964 bp, 6 predicted proteins | sample Palsa_T0_1_FD_201949 | JGI IMG/M metagenome (GOLD analysis project Ga0302324, IMG submission 201949) | Peat permafrost microbial communities from Stordalen Mire near Abisko, Sweden - Palsa_T0_1 | ecosystem: Environmental > Terrestrial > Soil > Palsa > Peat permafrost | place: Sweden: Abisko... | reverse complement strand
TGAACAAATTGTTCGCGGCCACAGAATTGATCGGTCCACTGTTTAAAAATTTCTGCCCACTCCAGCTGGTATTTTTCATAATGACTTCTGCCATCCCAGAGCAATTCAAGTTGGTTGTGACCAAATTTGAAACGGTAAATCCCCGCCAGAGATTGATAGAAGCCCCAAAGAGGCTTGCTGTTTTTGGGCCTGTAATTCCTTATTTTCAGGCTAAATGCGTCGCGTAACTGGAGTGGATTGTGATGTCTCTCATAGTGCAGTTTTGCTTTTTCAATAAGGGTGAAGAGGAGGTATTCCCGGAGCGACAATTGCGCTTCTTCGAGAAGGTAATTTTTATCCAGTGGAAAAAATTTCCGGATCACGCTGGAAAAGGTTTTACAAAAGTAGTAAAATCAAATGAAAGAATATTATTTTGGAAGCAGATTTAGGCGGCTATTGACCTTTTGCTGTTGGCCCTTAGCTCAGAATGGTTACTACTGTCATTGATTTCACCGAAGTCAAACAGGCAACGGCTAAAGCTAAAAGCAAATTTGTAAATCAATTACCTATGAAAAAAAAGATCTTCTTTGGTCTACTCGTTGTGTTGGTCGTAATTCAATTCATACGTCCGGCCTGGAATATTTCCACTCAGACAAATCCCAACGAAATGGCGTTGCATTACGCGGTGCCCGATCAGGTCCAGGCCATTCTCAAACACTCGTGTTATGATTGTCACAGCAACAACACCGTTTATCCATGGTATGCCAATATACAACCAATGGGATGGTGGATACAAAACGATGTGAATGAAGCCAAACACCATTTGAATTTTTCAGAATTTGGGAGCTATTCCCCAAAAAAGGCCAAACATAAATTTGAGGATATCGAAGATGCCGCCACGAACGGATGGATGCCTTTGAAAAGCTACATCTGGTTCCACCCAGACACCAAATTCACGCCCGAACAATCTAAACTTGTGGCGACCTGGGCGGCAGGGTTGAAATAGGATGATCAGGAGCTAATTGTAGACGGTGGCGGGTTCGTTCACCAGAACAGTAGGGTACTTGATTTGCAGGTTTGCCTGAATATTAAATCCGAAATGACTTATCCCCTCGACGGTGGTGGGATAATAGATTCCACGAAACTCAACCGTATTGAATATCAAATTCTCATTGCGTACCCGAAAACCTCCTGAAAAGCCTTGATATAAATTTGCTTTCTGGAACAACACTTCTTTGGGCTGCGATAAATAGGCAAGTTCGACGCGGGCGATCGGGGCAATATGAAATCCAAACACTATCCAGGGTGAATAAATAACCACCTGATATCGAATATTAAACCGCTGGTTGCCGACTAAACTATCCGGGGTGAACCGCGTGATTCCATTCGTGTCATTGATGTTCAGTGGGCGTTTTTCGACCTGATTATACTGCCGCGCATAGCCAACATCCAGTTGGTGACGTACCTTTGATTCACCCAGTTTATAAATTTTGCTGTACCGCGTAAAATTAATGGAAAGCAGGCCATCCTCTGAGCGATTGTTTTTATAATACGAGGCCAAATCAAGGGTGTAAATAAAAAACGAACCGTTCTTATTTACCTTGTTCCTGTAAATTTCTACCCCGGCGTAGGGTCGTTGAATCTCTTGTTCTTTTTACCAGCCGCCGGTAAAAGAAAGTCTATACCCGTACGGGATATCTTCGGTTCGCCCGAACCCCAACACATACCTGGTTTTGTAAAAATCCTGCCGGAAAAAGCTAACCTGTGCAAGCAGGCTGGTGCGGTTGTGATAAAACAACTGATCGCTGGTACTCATTTTAACCGTCGGTTTTTGAGAATAGAGCTGCTCATACCCCCGTACGGCGACAAATTTTCTGTTTCTGTTTTCACGACTTTCCTTGAGTTTCGTTTTGTGACCAAATGAATAACCTAACCAATAATCCTGGATATTGTAGCGATACTGTTGAAAAACCGTATCGGCGTATTGATAGACATTGACGGATTTATTGTGGCTAAGTGTCAACCCTCCGGCCCATCGGGTATAGGGCATGAAGAGTGCACGGGCGAGCTGGAGAGAATAAGAGCTTTCATTTTCGGCGCCGTAGATGCTGGTGGCAATGAGGGAGTAATCCAGGGTAACATTGACAAAACTTCCCATCAGATTATTTTTTCGATACAGCCATTCGTACCCGAAGTGAGGCTTGCGCGCGTCATCGAAAACTCCGTTGAACTGCAGCCGTTGGCCCAGGCCGGCCAGGTTGTCATCGTATATCTGAAATCGGTTTTTTGTAAAACTGGCTGGCGTGAAGGATCCCCCCAAGCTGAAAACGTCCCGGGTAATTACGATTAAGTCGACCGAATCTTTTGTTGTGGGAATGGGCTTTACAAAAATACGGGAGTCCAGAATAAAATCCAGGTCGCGCAAGTATCGCTCGTTGTCAGATACACGATAGGAGTTCAAGGGGCTTCCTTCCTTGATAAAGAGGTTTTGACGGACAATCCATTCTTTTGATTCGGAATGGAGATGGTTGGCCGCTCCAGTGACAAAAGACCGGATAGAATGCACGGTGTCGATGACGTTTTTTTCAAATCCGATCCTTTCGATAATAATTTTGCGGATGATCTTGCCTTCGTAAGGGCGGTAAAGCTCATCGCTTTTTATATTGAAGAGCGTGTCCTGCCGTTTGCGGGTGATACTACTGATCAGTTTCTTTGTCGTTTTGTTATCGCGAATGCGATAGGCCAAGTTTTTAATCCGCGAGGTGTCTGATCGCTGGGAAAAGCACGGCTGTAGGCAGACTCCCGGAATTAAGAACAGAGCCAGAAATAATTTCTTTTTTAATACGCTCCTCATTTGCATCCGTGCCATGATTACCGATAAACGGGATATCCAATTTTATGAAAAAAAATAGTACTTCAGAATGCACGCAAAACGCTCGGCAGCGACAAGAAACTTAAAAAAATCGTGCCATTATCATGTGTGTGACACATGGAGTCATATATCCTTGGTGGGATTCGCCAACGGATGTGAACGGTTCCGGGTTAGCATTCGGCAAAATGTGTAAACCGCCGGCCACTTTAATTTGTAACGATGCACTATCTGCGACGATCTTTCGTTCAGCGATAAAAATGCGCGCAAACGTTCCCAGAAACGTGAATTTTCAAAAGGGTAGCCGCGCCCATCAAAGAAATACCGTTGTATTTGTGCATAAATTCCCTATGAGTAAAGTATACGCCGACAAGGTATTTACCAAAATGGTTGGAAAAATTGTGAAAGATTTAAAACGCATCGATCGACACACTTGATGGGTAAAAACAATATTTTTGGCAATCCAAATCGAATTGTTAAATCCAATGATTATGACGAGTAAGAATTTGCCAGTAACAGTGGCCTTCTGGTTGACTGCCGTGACCGGCTTGTGGGGACAAGGAATAACGACGGCCAGCATCAATGGGTTGGTCACAGACCAAAAGGGAGATCCTCTTCCCGGAGCTTCCGTTATTGCGGTCCATGCTCCATCTGGCTCAAAGTATGGAGTGGTTACCCGCACGGATGGACGATATACAATACCGGGCGTACGCGTGGGTGGACCCTATACCATCTCAATCACATTCGTTGGATATGAAGAACAGAAAAGAGGAATTGATTATTTGTCGTTAGGACAAAATTATACTGCCAACTTCCGGATGGGAGAAGCCGCCACACAACTTTCCGAAATTCAGGTGACGGCCGAACAAGACCCTTTGCTGAATTCGGATCGGACCGGTGCCGCTACCAACGTGCGCCAGGAACAATTTGAAAGACTTCCCTCCATCACCCGGAGTTTCCAGGACATGACTTCGTTGTCGCCCCAGTCGGGTCCTGGTTTTTCTTTTGGAGGACGAAGTAATCTGTATAATAATTTTACCATCGACGGCGCCACGTCTAACAACGTATTTGGTTTGACGGCCTTGCCCGGAGGTCAAACCAACGCTCAACCGGTTTCACTGGATGCTATTCAGGAAATGACGGTTTCGAATTCGCCGTTCGATGTCCGTCAGGGTACGTTCACAGGAGCCGGAGTGAACGTAGTAACCCGAAGCGGAACCAATGAATTCACCGGCTCGGTCTACGGCTTCTCCCGAAGTCAGGCACTCGTGGGAACAAAAATAGCCGGTACCCGACAACCCAATACTGACTTCAACTATAAAAATTACGGCTTTCGTTTGGGCGGTCCGCTGATCAGGGACAAACTTTTCTTCTTTGTTAACTACGAAGGTGAACAAAGTATTAACCCGGCGGTAACAAACCCGGTCAATACAGGGACGGATCAACCCACCGCCATTACCAATACATCAGACCCCAACTATGGCTCCGCAACCAATCTGGCCCGGTTGAGTGCATTCCTTTTAGATCCATCAAAAGGCTGGACCTATGATCCCGGAACGTATAATAATTTTAATGTTCCGACCCAAAGCACGAAGTACCTTGCCAAACTGGATTGGAACATTGACACCAGCAACAAGCTTTCGTTTAAATTTAACGGGCTGAATTCCTTCAGGGATATTCCGCCCAGTAATTCAGGAGGAATTGGTTCAGCGCCGGTGGGGGGTCGTCAAAACAGTGTCAACGCAATCCCCTTCTCTCACTCCTGGTACAGACAATTCAACAACCTGAATTCATTTATCCTTGAACTGAACAGTTCAGTAGGGAGTGGATACTCCAATAAACTGACGTTGGGGTATTCCGCCTTCAGGGATTTTCGCCAGCAGGGTGGAGGCGGGACGCCACCGAACTTCCCGACCGTTGACATCCTTGGTCCCAACGGAAACAACATGACGACCTTCGGCCCCGATCCGTTTACACCCAATAATCGCATTAATCAGAACCTCTATCAGATCAGCGACAATTTTTCTGTCTACCGGACCAACAACATAGTGACATTAGGAACCTCTCTCGAGTTCTTCCAGTTCAAAAACATTTTTACGCAACAAATTAACGGGGTCTATCAGTACAGCAGCATTGATAATTTTATTGCCAATGCAAATCCGGCGACGGCATCCGTGGCCAATGCCCCCACCCAATACCTGTTAAATTATTCCGCCGTAGCCGGCAATCCGACGCCCGGCGCCGTCTGGAGTGCCGAACAACTTGGTTTTTATATACAAGACGAATGGGAGGGAATAAAGAACCTTACTGTTACAACAGGCTTCCGGGTTGACGTTCCCGTATTTCCTACCAAACTTCCGCAAAACCCGGTTACGGATGGAATGTATTTCGTCAATAACCAACAGATTAATGTCGGACTACTGCCCAAGACCACGCCGTTGTTATCCCCCCGCTTCGGATTCAACTGGGATGTTTTGGGAGATAAAACATTTCACATACGCGGAGGGTCAGGTGTGTTTACCGGCCGTATACCGTTTGTATGGATTTCAAACCAGGTGTCGAACAATGGATTATTGTTTGGATCGGTCATCGATCAGGGGACTTCCAATACGCCTAATTTCAGCCCCACACCTCTTCCCAATCCCGGAGGACCGTCTCCGCAGTTTTCCATCAACGCCACCACACGCGGATTTAGATTTCCGCAAGTGTGGAGAACAGATTTTGCTTTTGACAAATCTCTGCCCTGGGGATTAATAGGTACTTTCGAGGCCCTTATAACCAAGGACATCAATGCCGTTTATGTTTATGACGCCAATCTTGTAAACCCATTCCTTACGGTCGCCGGCGATGGAAGGGCTCAGTTCCCCGCCACCATTGCATCGAACACCGCATCGGGAGATCAGACCCTTGTCGGTCGCAGGATAAATCAAAACATAACCCAAGCCCTTGTCCTTGCCAATTCCAGCAAGGGGTATCAGTGGTCGATTACCACCCAGTTGCAAAAATCATTTGCGAAGGGCTTTTATGCTTCCGCCGCGTATACGTACATGGATGCGCGCGACGTAAACAGTCAGACGGCCTCGACGGCCAGCAGTCTTTTTACAGGGTATCCGACTGTCGGCAGTCCTAACAATACGGTGCTTTCCTATTCAAGTAATTATTATCCCAGTCATTTGATTATTAGCGGTTCCTATCGGAAAGAATATGCCAAGAATTTTGCCTCTACCCTGTCCATGATTTATACCGGCGCCTCGGGAAGCCGGTTTTCCTATACGTACTCCGGAGATGTTAACAGTGATGGCAATTCATCAAATGATTTAATCTATATTCCCCGAAATGAAAGCGAAATTCTGCTGACCACCAGTGGGCCTACCGACACCCGAACGGTGGATCAGATATGGACACAGCTTAACAATTATATTACTCAGGATAAATACCTGAGCAACCACCGGGGTCAGTATGCGGCGCGCAATGGGGCCGTTGCACCTTGGACGAACTTACTGAATTTACGTTTTCTACAGGATTTTTATATTGATACCGAAAAAGGAAAAAGGAATACCCTTCAATTTTCGTTCGAGATGATTAACGTTCTGAATCTGATTGACTCAAACCTGGGGTTAGTCAAAACACCCGCCCGCCCGGCGTTGCTGCAGTTCGTAGGATATGAAGATCCGGCCGTGACAACACCCAACACACAAACCAACCCATTACTTCCGAGCAACTCGTATACAACAACCTTGGCAGGTGGGAGACCGGTCTTCCGGTTTGCAACGAATCCCAATGGTACTCCGCTATCCGACTCTTTCGTAAACAATAATACAAGTCTTTCGCGCTGGCAATTGCAATTTGGGTTGCGTTACATTTTCAATTAATTTTTCCTGACTATGAAATACCTTAAGCTATTTTTATACTGCATTGTTGGAGCGAGTACATTGTGGGAGTGCGATTTTCCCGAATCCAAGTACGGTGTTCCCGTGGTCAACGTGCCCGCTAACTTTGCTAATGTGTTGTACATTAATGCGGCTCCCGATTCCGTCAGTCTTACTTTCTTTCTCAACAATAGCCCTCTGAGTACAATACCTTTCCCAAAATCGCTGAGTTATCAAAATGCAGTAGCCACCAGCGAGCAGTTCAGGATTCCCAATGTGAGGTTCGGAGTTGTCGGATCGGATACGGTAGAAGCAAGTGCGGATCTGGTGCTTCAAACAAATCTTATTGGAGGTGCAAACTATACTCTTTTTGTGACCGATACCTTGGCGCGGCCGTTTAAAAAAGGAAGCAGCTTCACCTCCGATCAGGGGGGACTACGTTTTTCCAGTTTGATCGCTGATAATTTGTCCGTTCCGGCAATTGGATATTCAAATATTCGGTTTTTTAATATGGCGCCGGGTGCTTCGACCCTCTACCTTACCGCGAGCGGAACTCCATTCACCGGAGTTACAGCCGGTAGAAGCTATGCGACAACGTCGGGGTTCACGGATTTCGTTACTATTCATGACGGAAAATATGATCTTGAAATAAGAGCAGATAGTACGTCAGGGCCCATCCTTGCCACGGCACCGGGCACGGACTTTAGTGACGGTAAAATTTTCACCATTTATGTCACCGGCAAGGTCGTTAATTCCGAGATCAAGGTGGCGTATGTGATCAACGTAGTGCCGAATAATTGACCATCCTGACTTTTGAGAAGTAAAGCGGCAGCATAACGCTTTTTTATTTTGTGTCTGAAGTGGTACCTTCATTCATGGCCGCAAGCCGTTGGTGCCGTTTTCTGATCATTTTTCCTTGTCTTCTGGCATGCCAGCACGCCCGGGAAAACGAATCCTTTGTTTCCCGACCCACGGTGTCGCTTGATCTGCCCGGAATTAAAAAGCGCGGCTATTTACAAGCCATCATTGATAATAACTCCGTCAGCTATTTCATCTATAAAGGGGCAACCATGGGCTATGAATATGAATTGCTGACCAGGCTGGCCGACTATCTGAAGGTGGATTTAAAGATTAAAGTTATTTCCGGTATTGAAGAAGCAATCCACGCCCTGAATACAGGGGAAGGTGATGTTTTGGCTTTTCCGCTGACCGTAACATCTGACCGAACGAACTATCTTTCATTCACCCATGCGCATTACACAACGCATCAGGTTCTCGTGCAAAAAAAACCCGCCAACTGGCGAATGCAGCCGCCGATGGTTGTGGAAAAAAAACTAATACGCAGTCCTGAAGAATTGATCGGGAAAGAAGTTTATGTAATGAAAGGGTCTTCATTTCTGCAGCGAATGAAAAACCTGTCGCAGGAAATCGGGGGAGGGATTATTATTCGTGAGGATTCGGCGGGGGCTGAAACGGAATCACTGATTCGCAAAGTGGCTACCGGTGAAATAAAATATACGGTCACCGATCAAACGCTGGCCATGGTCAATGCGCTCTATTATCCCAATCTGGATATTACCATGGAATTGAGTTTGCCCCAGCAAATTGCGTGGGGAGTGCGCCAAAATTCCCCGGAGTTATTGGCGGTTATTAATGACTGGCTTGCCAAAATTAAGAAGAGCGCAGTTTTCCAGGTCATCTTCAACAAGTATTTCAACAGTCCCCGGTTTTCATTGGTGAATATTTCAAGCGATTATTCTTCTCTGGCGAGCGGAAAAATCTCGCCGTATGATGCGCAGATTAAAAACGGAGCGAAAGTGCTTGGGTGGGATTGGCGTTTACTGGCTTCGGTAGTTTACCAGGAGTCCAATTTTGACCCCGGCGTAAAGTCGTGGGCCGGAGCTGTCGGGTTGATGCAACTGATGCCGGAGACAGCGAAATATTTTGGCTTTACGAATGCGTGGGAACCCGAACAGAATATTCGTGCGGGTGTCCGGTTTCTAAAATTTCTCGATGACCAATGGGCCAAAACAATCACCGATCCCAATGAACGGATTAAATTCGTCCTGGCTTCTTATAACGTAGGATTATCGCACGTGCTTGATGCACGCAACCTCGCCAATAAATATGGCAAGAGTCCGGTGAAGTGGAACAATAATGTCGAATACATGATGCTTCAAAAGTCGGATCCGAAATATTATCGCGATGCCGTAGTAGCCGCCGGGTATTGCCGGTGTGAAGGACCCGTCAATTATGTTAAGGACGTATTGCAACGCTACGAGGAGTATAAAATACACTTCAGGTGAGTAGGCGGATTCCAGATTCAGGGGCTGGATTCTGGCCACGAAGAGAATTTAGTCGCCAGAATCCAGCCACCCATTTCCGGACTAAGCTTTTCCTTCCTGGAGTTTGATCAATTTTTTGCCGTATGAAATTTTAGTGACCAATACAAATAGCACAGGTACGACAAAGATGGCAATCGAACTGGCGGCAAGCATTCCGCCGGCCACGGTCCAGCCAATCGTCTTTCGTGCCTCAGCACCGGCACCACTGGAAAAGGCGAGGGGTAAAACACCCAAAATAAACGCCATGGATGTCATAATGATGGGTCTCAACCGAAGCTTCACGGCGTCCAGTGTGGCCGCGACAATTTCAATGCCCTGTTCAACCCGATCTTTGGCAAACTCCACAATCAGAATAGCATTCTTGGCAGCAAGGCCAATCAGCGTGATGAGTCCTATCTGCGCATACACGTTATTGGAAAGGCTAGGCAAAAAGGTTAATGTGACGATGGATCCTAAAGCGCCAATCGGAACGGCAAACAATACGGAGAAGGGTACTGACCAACTTTCATATAATGCCGCCAGGAACAAGAACACAAAAATGATCGAGATAGAAAAAATTGTAACGATGGTATTTCCGGCCTTGATTTCTTCCCGGCTCATCCCGGAGAATTCATATCCGTACCCGGCCGGTAAAGTTTGGGCTGCCACTTCCCTAAGCGCGTCGATGGCCTGGCCGCTGCTGAATCCTGGTTTCGGCGAGCCGTTAATTTCAATGGAACGGAAGATATTAAAATGTGAAATCAGCGAAGCACTTTCAACGACTTTCGTTGTCACTAACGAACTGAGGGGAATCATATCACCCTGGCTATTGCGAACAAAGTATTTACTGAAGTCGCTGATCGCTGTGCGGTAGCTGGTATCGGCTTGTGCCATAACGCGAAAATTCCGCCCATAGAGATTGAAATCGTTGACATATGTGCTGCCCATCAACGTAGAGAGGGTTCCATAAACGTCAGAGATAGAGGCACCCAGTTTTTTGACTTTTTCCCGGTCTACATCTACCTGATAGCTGGGAGTATTGGCGGTAAAAAAAGTAAAGGCAAATCCTATCTCAGGCCGTTTGTTGGCAGCTGCCAGAAAATTACGGGCGACCTTTGCAAATTGTTGAATGTTATCGGTACTGGTAGTTTGCTGAAGTTCCAGAGTAAAGCCCGCCGTTTGCCCAAGACCCGGAATGGCCGGGGGTGCAATGGTCAGAATTCTGGCTTCTTTCAAATCAGAGGTTCGTTTTTGAATTTCCGCCATAACCCCTTGAATTTGATCCTCTTTTTTCTTCCGTAAGTCCCACAATTTAAGGCTAACGAAGATGGTACCGACGTTGGATTTATTTGAAAAACTGATGGCGTTCAGTCCGGCAATGCCGCCGGCCGTTTTAATGGCGGGTATGCTTTGCAGGCGGCTCATGATGGTCTTTAGCATAACCACATTTCGGGCCGTCGAAGTGGCCTCGGGCAATTCGTAGGTGACGTACATCCGGCCTTCATCTTCGGTGGGAATGAAGCCGGTAGGTTTTGCTCTGAACAAAAAGAACAAGGCTACAAACACGCAGACCAGCATGACGATGACCAGGCGTGTACCTTTAATCGATTTAGCGACACCGTTGGTATATGAACCGGTTACTTTTCCGAACCAGGAATTAAATCCGCCGAAGAATTTATCCAGAATATTCTTTTTTTCATTTTCCTCTTTGGAGTGCCGTAACATGAGGGTACACAAGGCCGGCGTTAATGACAAGGCGACAAAAGCAGAGATGATGACCGAGACAGCAATGGTAATGGCAAATTGCTGATATAGGCGCCCGACAATGCCGGGAACAAAGCCGACCGGTACGAACACGGCCGCCAGGATCAATGCAATTGCAATAACCGGTGCGGAGATGTCCTTCATGGCTTTTTCGGTGGCCTCTTTCGGCGTCATTTTTTCATGGTCGATATTGTGTTGAACAGCCTCCACCACCACAATGGCGTCGTCCACAACAATTCCAATGGCCAGCACAAACGCAAAAAGAGTGAGCGTGTTTATGGTGAACCCGAAGGGCACAAAGAAAATAAATGTTCCGATCAGGGAAACGGGAATAGCCAACACGGGGATTAAGGTGGCCCGCCAGTTTTGCAGGAACAGAAACACCACGATAACAACCAGTGTCAACGCTTCGAGGAGGGTATCCAATACTTCAGCCATAGACACTCTTACAACGGTTGTTGTTTCCAGCGGTATACCGTAATCGATATCCTTGGGAAACGATTTTCTGAGACCTTCTAACGTGCTGATTACTCCATCATACGTGTCCAATGCATTGGCGCCCGGGGCGAGGTAAACGATAAGAAAGGCAGCTGGTTTTCCGTTAATAAATGAGGTGGTCGCTCCATAATCAAATACGCCTAATTCAACTCTCGCTATATCTTTTAAATACACGATGCTGCCGGTAGCCGGGTTGCTCCGGACGATCACATTTTCAAATTGCTCTTTTGTGGTGAGGCGACTGTTGGTGAGTACGCTGTATTCGAAACTTTGCACATCCGGCTGAGGCGTGCCGCCAACCGTACCCGCCGCAATCTGAATATTTTGCTCAGCCAGGGCATTCGTTACGTCCGTAGTCGATAATCCAAGGTTATCGAGCTTCTCCGGATTGATCCATATCCGCATACCAAAGTCGGCACCCCGGGTGACAATATCTCCTACTCCCTTCACGCGTTGCACGGCGTCCTTCAGATAGATGTTGGTATAATTTCCAATGAACCTGGGATCGTGTGTACCGTGGGGAGAGTACACGGCCAGGGCAACCATAATACTTGGATTGCGCTTACGTGTCGTTAAGCCCAACCGCTTTACGGCATCGGGCAGAGGGGGCTGGGCAATGCTCACCCTATTCTGTACATCCAGGGTGGCAATATTAATATCC
>Ga0302324_100023359_pt1 | contig 11964 bp, 10 predicted proteins | sample Palsa_T0_1_FD_201949 | JGI IMG/M metagenome (GOLD analysis project Ga0302324, IMG submission 201949) | Peat permafrost microbial communities from Stordalen Mire near Abisko, Sweden - Palsa_T0_1 | ecosystem: Environmental > Terrestrial > Soil > Palsa > Peat permafrost | place: Sweden: Abisko... | reverse complement strand
TGATCGCCGGAACTCTCACCGAACTCAGCCCCGACGGCCTCAAAGGCATCCTGATCTATCTCTTGGTCTACACTTTCATGAACCTCGGCGCGTTCGGCGTGATCACGTCGCTGCGCTACCGCAACGTGATCGGCGACGAACTCGACGACCTCAACGGACTCTACTCGCGCGCTCCCGTCGAAGCTGTCCTCATGCTGATCTTCCTGCTCTCGCTGGCCGGAATCCCGCCCCTGGCTGGCTTCTGGGGCAAATACTTCATCTTCCTCAGCCTCATCGAAACCGGACACTATGCGCTGGCGTCACTCGGCGTGTTGTATTCTGTGTTCGGCCTGTATTACTACTTGAAGATGGCCAACGCCATGTTCATGGGCCAGCCTGAAGAGCGGGGTGTGCAGCCCGTGAGTTGGGCCATGCGCGCCGCGCTCGCCGTAACCGCATTCGCCACGCTTTTCATCGGAATCATGCCCGACCGCTTCATCCACTTCGTGAACTGGTCGCTGGGCATAGCCCAGAATCCCGCGGTAGCGAAGCTGATCCGCTAGCCCGAATCACCTGCGAACGATGATGCCCATTCCTTCCGCCGACCCGCCCCCCGACCGTGACGACTCGGGCCAGAAACGCAGTTTCTGGCTCCAGGCCGCCCGCTACAGTCAGTTGGCGGTCGTCTTTCCCGCGGCCCTGGTGGTGGGATGGCTGGTCGGGGCGGCACTCGACCGCTGGCTGCACACCACGTGGCTCTACCTGGTCGGTATCCTGTTGGGCATCGCCGCCGGTTTCATCGAGCTGATCCGCAGCGCTCTGCGCGACACGAAGTGAATCTCGACCGTGAACCGAAATTGGGGCCCCCCGGACCGTTCATCGCTTACCATGTTTGCGCAATGATATTTGTTGAATAATGCTACTAAACAGTAGCGTTGATGCCCAACCCACCCCAAATCGAACCCAGCCCGGCCGATACCGCCGCGGCGGAGCAGTTTTACTCCGAGGCTCTCCCGCGCATCGGGCGCTTCATGGCCGTGTTCGCTCCGCTGCTGGTTGCGGCCGCGTGGTGGAAGTTCGGCCTGCGTCCCGCCGTCGGCTTCGCCTTCGGCTGCATCATCGCCTACGTCAATTTCTACTGGCTGAAGCGCGTGATCGCCGGCTTCGTCGATCGCGCCACCGGCGCCGCCACATCGCAATCCGGACAGGGAATCGTCTTTCGTTTCCTGCTGCGTTATGTTTTGATGGCCGTCGGCGCCTATGTTATATTGACTGTTTCACCCGCGAGCCTGAATGGGCTTCTTGCGGGCTTATTTTTGCCCGTTGCCGCCGTCGCCTGCGAAGCCGTTTATGAGCTGTACGCAGCGCTGGCTCGGGGCGTTTAGTCGCCAGGCCCGTTGGAGCAGGGAAAAGCGAGGAGCTAGCAGCGAGAAGCAGCTTTATGCCTGAACAACTTTGGTTCACCGAAGTCCTGAACCGTCTGTTCGCAAGTCCCGTCACGTCATTGCTTCGGGCATTGCACATCGAGCCCAGGTATCCGACGGCCCCCATTGCAAACTCGTTCGCCATGGAGCTTCTCGTCTTCTCGTTGCTGCTGATTCTGTTCCTTCTGGTCCGCTCGCGCCTTTCGGTGGACCGTCCCAGCGCGCTTCAGCACGCCTTCGAAGGCGTCGAGGGATTCATCCAGGGCCAGAGCGACGAGATCATCGGCCATCATAGCGAAGGCTACACGGCGTTCCTGGCCTCGCTCTGCTTCTTCATTCTGTTTTGCAACCTGCTCGGCGTGATTCCCGGCTTCGAGTCGCCGACCGCCGTGCCCATCGTTCCTTTGGGCTGCGCTCTTTGCGCCTTCCTGTACTACCATACGCAGGGATTCAAGCACGCTGGAATCGGCTACCTGAAGCAGTTTGCCGGGCCCGTGCCGGCCTTGTCGCCACTGATGATTCCGATTGAGCTCATCAGCCACCTGGCTCGCGTTCTCTCGCTGACCATACGCCTTACCGCAAATATGCTGGCTGGCGATCTGGTCACGTTGGTTTTCTTTTCGCTCATCCCCATCGGAATCCCCATCCTGTTCCTGGGACTGCACATCGGCGTGTCGCTGCTGCAGACGTACATTTTCATTCTGCTGACCACCGTCTATTTGCAGGGCGCGGTTTCGGAAGAGCACTAAGTTGAGTTTCGGGTTTCCGGTCTCGATGCAGCCGCGACACGAGGCCGAAACTAGAAACCGAAAACTAGAAACTGAACGGTAGTTGAGGAGCGCAATCCCAGACTTCTAGTCTGGGTTCGCGACAGTTTTGGTCGGTCAGCTTGGAGTCGCATAATCCCTGCTGTGGTAAGGCACTGGAGCACGCCGACAGTTTTCTGTTTTGGTGCTGGGGCGGGATTCGCCCTCGAAATCGGGTAATGCCCGAGTCAGGAATCCCAGAGTTTGACACTGGGAGGATCAAGATCAAACAAGCCGTTCAGCGTGAGGGCGTCTGTACGGGATGGCGTCAACCACCCACTGGCGGTATTTCATACAAGGAGAAACACAATGAGTAAACTTAGCAAGTTGTTTATGGTACTGTCCGTACTTTCGTTCGCAGTCCCGGCCTTCGCGCAGGGTGGGGCTGAGACCGAGGGCAAATGGATCGCCATCGCCGCCGGATTCTCTATGGCCTTTGCTTCCGGCATTTGCGCTCTGGCGCAGGGCAAGGCGACTGCCGCCGCCGCTGAAAGTCTGGCCCGCAATCCGGCCGCTCGCCCCGGCATTCAACTGGCTCTGATTCTGGGCTTGGCCCTGATCGAGTCGCTTGCGCTTTACACCCTGGTCATTATTTTCGTCAAGGTAAAGTAAGCCTCCCATCGAAGATCTGGAAGAAAAAAGCCTCTGCTCGCAAGCAGAGGCTTTTTGGGTTTTGTTCCTGACCCCCAGGGAATAAGCCGCTAGCCCTTCCGTTCCCCTTTCCACTGTTGTTCCTTGTTCTGCGGAGCGCGGTTCATCGCTTCCACCAACAGACGGCGCAGACGATAGCGACTTTCGAGGTCAGTATTCACAATCTCGAATCCCACTTCATTCACCCGCGCGCGGCGCAGCAGCACATGTGCGCGTATCTTCGACCTCACGCCCAGCGAAATCTCCAGCTCGGCTTCGCTGCCAATGCGCAGATTGTCTTCCTTGCTGCCCATGCCCCCGCCCAGGCTCAACTCCCGGATCAAAATCTTTGACTTTCCCCACGAACTGCCGATCGATGCGCTAATCGTGCGCGATAGCACCATCCGCTCATAGCGCCGTTGCCGGACCCACGGGCATGCGGGAGCCGTGTCGAGCGGTGCGATCGCCAGTTCTGCCGGCTCGATGCCGCTTTCGGAAAGAATCTGAGCGCTATAGCGCGGGTCGGTTTTGGAGAGCGACTGCGCCGCCGCAATCCGCAATTCCTTGTGATAAACCCAGCCAAACGTTTTCTTCGCCTCCACAATCTCGCGCAGCAGCGATAAAGCGTCTGTATCCCGCAGCCTTCCCAATGACTCGATGGCCTTCAGTTGTACAAACGGCGAACGCGAAGCCGCTTCCCCCGGCCGGGCCATGGCCAGCAACGGCGGCGCGGCCGTGAGATCGCCGCTCATCCCGATTTCGTCGATGGACCCCGGCAACACCGCCGAATCCAGCACGTCGGCCAGCTCCAGAAGCGTCCGCCCACGGTTTGCCGCAGCTCCGTACGCGATCTGGCGAACCACGATGTCATGATAGAAACGGTTCCACTCCGGCAAACGCGCCGGCAAGAGCTCCAGCAATGTATCCACATCCAGACGGCTCAACAGCCCCACCACCGCCGCGGCCTGTCGTGACTGCCCCTTGCTCAGAATCTCCCGTAGCTGCACCAGAGCCGGACTCCCCATCGCTTTGACCAGATCAACCAATCGGTCGGCCTCATCCCGCCGCATGCAGCGGAAGAACCGGTCGGCCAGATGTTCGGCCCCCGATTGGCAAGTGCGCCGCAACACCACCAGCAGATCCGCAGGCACCGGATCGCAGTGCAATGCTTCCTCAATGAACTCTGGAATCCGGTTCTCCACGCCCACGCGCGGGCGCAAGTCGTTAATCAGTACTGGACGTTGCTCGAGCAGCAACTCCATCCCACTACATACCGCATCCACCGCCTGGTAATTCTTAGACTCGCTGGCCTCCTGGCTCAGGCGCACGAATGCCGCACTCAGCAGGCTTTGCAGCTCAGGATCTTTCTCCACAACTAACTGCTCACTTACTGTGCGGATTGCCTTGCCCATGGCTTCCCCGCCCAGCCGTGCGTAAAGGTCGGCCAGTTGACTCAACCCAATCGCCGTTTTACGCCGCGCTTCCGTTTCTTTCGTGGCCAGGCAACTAGAGTAGTTATTCAGAATATCTGCGGACGCCTGCTGGTCGTCGCGGTCGAGAAGTACTTCCACGAATTGCCGCAGATTTCGCGGGGGCACGCACGGAGCTTCGTTGGACGTCAGTACCGTCTTCTTTCCCGACTCGGGCACTTCCGCCCAGAACATCCGGTCCAGGATGTCGGCGTGCGACTCCACCAGGATGCCGGCCTTGTTCATCTTCTCTTCTTGCAACTTCAGGATCTGGCGCAGTGAATCCATCTGCCGGCTCATATGCTCCATCATCTGATGGACGGCATTCACCTTGACTTCGCCCTTTGAATAGCGCTCCAGGGCGAAGCGGATCGCCATGTGCTCGGCCGCCTTCATCAGCAGCGGCGTGCCTTCTTGTTGTTCTGTGGTCGCCTTGGCCGCCAGACTTCCCAGCAACTGTTGCAGGTTCAACCGCGTGTTCGGGTCGACCTCGACCAGTTCTTTCTGCAACTCTTCGGGACGAACGTTCGGATCCCCCTGCACCTGTCCGAATCGAGTCAGCAGACGGATGGCCTGAACCACCTCGGCCTCTTGCAGCGGTACTACTCCACCTTCCCAGGCTGGCGCCGTCGCCGTCGCCGTACCGGCTCCGGGTCCCGGCCCCGCGACCCAATGGCCGGGCATGTTCGGAACGCTTCCGAACGGAACTGCGCTGCCCTGGCCTCCGCCCGCGTTCGCGCCTTCCGCCGCTGCGATCAATTGCAGCAGCTTCTGCGGATCGTTCAGCCATTGCTTGAATTCCGGCCCCAGGGTTTGCGCCGCGATCTGTGCCGCCACGCTGATTTCCCCGGTCAGCGGGTCGGCCGCCACAAATTTCACTTCATTGATTTTGATCGTGCTCTGGTTGCCCCCGCCGCTGAGAGCTTCTTTGATCTGCTTGGCTACGTCCTGGGCCTTGGACCCAGCCACCGTAAAAGCGCGCACCAGTCGGGTGAAGTCTTCAATGGTCACGTCTTTGGAGAAGTGCAGGCTGGCCAGGCCCGCGGTGCTCAAAAGTTGCCCAAAGCTGCGCTCTACCTGTCCAGCTTCCAGGGGAACTCCATCCAGCAACAACTTGTTGTCGGAAACCCCCAGCAAGAACCCGCCTTCTCCAGCCACGGGCAGTCCGTTCTGCAATTCGTTCCAGGCGGTCTCGAATTGCGCTTCCGTGCGCTTGTGATCGGGGCCGTACATCCGCGCGTACTTGATCAGGATGTTCAGGCTGTGCACGAAGGCGCGCGCCGATGCCGCCCGGTTTGCATGAAATGTCGTCGCGTCGCTGATATGGCACTCCTCAACCCGCAGCTGTGGCTATAGGCAATAAAAGGTTAAATCCAACAGGAAAGCACTGCACGTTACGGAGGTAACGGGAGAATTAGCAACAGGTCAGGACGCTCCGCTGTACCAGTGCCCATCCCAGGGCGATGAAACCACCCCGGCCCGCGCATGCGTCCCAGCACTGGCATTCGCGGCCATCTCCGGCGAGAATAGAGAGTGCAAACCTCGCCGTTTGTCGGAAACCCAGTGCCTTCCTCCACCGCTCGGACAACGCGTACCAGGAAAACCACCGGCCTGCGCTACTGGATGTTGCGGGTCTTAGAGGAGTGCGATCACGTTTCCGCTGATTTCGCTGCCGATCCGGTTCACGACCTGCGCGTCTCACTGCGCCGCTGCCGCTCCCTGGCCGACGGATTGATGGCGCTCGACCCTGACCCCAACTGGAAGGCCATGAAGAAGGCTGGAAAGCGCCTGTTTCAACGGCTGGGTGCCCTGCGCGATATCCAAGTAATGATGGAGTGGGTCGAAAAGCTGGAACCAACTCGTGTGGCCGCCGGCAACTCGCCCGCGCTGCTTTCCTTCGAACAAAATCCTGGGAACATCCATGCCGCAGCTGCGGAAGACCAGAACAACCACTCCGGCGATCCCGCAGCCCACGCCCTGCTCGAAATCCTGACCGCGCGCGAGCGCGAACAGAAGCTCGAAGCCCACGCCGCTCTTGAAGAGTTTGACCGCAAGCAATGGCGCCAGTGGAGCAAATCACTCCCCGCGCGAGCCGCCCGCATCCGCCTGGGCAGCCCGCTGTTCCAGCATCTCGCTCTCGAGCGCTGGACCGAAGCCCGCGAGCTCCACAACCACGCCCTACGCAACCGCTCCCAGGTTGCTTTCCATTCTCTCCGTATCGGACTTAAGCGCTTCCGCTACATCGTCGAGAACTTCCTCCCCGCCGAGCACAAGGCTTGGAGTAACGACCTCAAAGAAATGCAGGATCTGCTCGGCGAAGTCCACGACCTGGACGTGCTCTGGGCCACTGCCGTCTCCTGCCACGTTTTTCCCGAGGAAGACTCCCGTCGACAGTGGCGCGCGCGAATTCTCGATGAACGCACCCAGCGCATCGATCGCTACCGCCAGAAGATGATCGGCCCCGATTCTCTCTGGCAGGTCTGGCGCGCAGTGCTGCCCCAAGGCAGGCAGATTCAAGCCCTCGCTACCCGCCGCATGAAGCTTTGGGCGAGCGGCCTCGATCCCGATTTTCCCCATTCCGAGCGCGTCGCCAGCCTGGCGCTTCAACTCTATGAAGGCCTCCTTGCCTCCGGATGGCAGCCTTCCCTCGACCGCGCCTCTGCCCGCTCCAGCCTTCTCGCCGCTGCTCTCCTGCACGATGTCGGCAAGTCCCAAGGCGAGAAGGGACATCACAAGACTTCCTTTGAAATGATTCGCGCCCACGGCAATCCGTTAGGCTGGAAGGCCGCAGAGCTGGAGCGCGCCGCCATCGTCGCCCGCTTTCATCGCGGGCCGCTCCCCACCCGAAAGCACAAGTCCCTGCGCGATCTTCTCCCCGACGAGCAGAAAGCAACCATCCAGCTCGCCGCCATCCTTCGCCTGGCCAACGCCATGGACGCCAGCCACGACGGCCGCATCCGCCGCATTCAAGTTGGAAATACTGAGATCAAAGCAAAAAACAGTCGCACGCAAGGTGCAAATGGATTTCTGGGCAAGACTTCAGGTCCTGCCTCAAACGAAGCTCTAGTAATCGTCGCCGAAGGCTATTTGCCTCTGGGGACGTCCGCTCAAACCATCGCCACCGAACGCCACCTGCTGGAAACCGTGTTGCACCGCCCTGTCGTAGTCAGATCGATGAAGAACCCGGCATTTCGGCAACCTGGTGTGCAGTTGAGAAGACGTTAAAGTGCCGCCTATTGTGAAAACGCCGCCTTAGCTTCCCTCGAAGAAGTGGGCAATTTTCTTGCCAGCGTCTTCGGTGTAGTAGACCGTCACCTTCGCAGATTTCTCGGTTCCCTTGGCGATGTCCTTGCCTCCGTCTGCTGCGGCATGTCCGGACAGTCGAAATGTGTCTTCCGTGCCGTCCGCCGCCTTGACTGCCAGAGTCTTGCCAGCGCGATCGATATGGGTGATGGTTCCGTCCACTGATTTAATACCATCCTTGCCGACTTTATCGACCTCGACCGCTGTCTTCTCCGTACCCTTGGCGGTGTAGTGCGCCACGACTTCCGTGCCTTCTGTCAGTCCGTGAAAGGCGTCTTTCGTGCCCTTGGCCGTCGCCTCGGTACCGTGGACAGTGGTCTTGTCGACAAACTTGACTGAATGCTCCGCGCCATCTTTGGTCTTGACGACAGCCGTTTTGGTGGCCGAATCCAGTTTGGTGATGGTCCCATGGACCGCACTGACCGCGTCCTGTGCCCAGCCAAACGCACTCAGAAGCAGAAGCACCAGAGATACTCGGATCACGCATTTCATTTTTCCCAGTCTCCTTAAGGGCTTAGTCGAAATTTTCTTTCTTCAGCCCGAAAACACCCTAATCCTAGATCCGCTTTCCGTCAAATCCGCCGGGCACAATCCGCCGGGCACAGCCGCCGCGCACACTCTTGATCGGCGGCCAGAAAGCCCGCCACTGCGGGATGTCTTTGCACCACTCCAGAGCTGCCACAAGCCGCAGCGCGTCTCGAGCCCGCAAGTCGCAGCGATCGACGAGTTGCGCTGCCTTGGTGCACAACCCATTCGATGGCTGGATAACCGACCACTCGTCAGCCAACACATCGGCGACCTGCCGGGCTTTCGCCCAGTCACTGGAGCTGATCCGCACCAACTGCGCGAAAGCGGTGGCGATCTCAACCGGAGTCGCCCACCAGACGACTGCGGATCGGTTTTCTATGAATCTTGTACCTCAGGGCGATGATTTGCCGCTGGAAGCGAATCGGTCACTTCCGCGCGTCCGCTTCTCCGGATACAAATATGCTTGTGCCTATTGCCGGTCAAAGCCCGAAAGCCGCATCCATGATTCACGCCCAACTAGTCGAAAAAGCCGTCCACTGGCTGCGCCGCTACCGCTGCGGAGTAGTGCTCTCCGAGCAAGCCTGCGTCAGCGGCGAAATGCCCGATGCCATCGGCTGGAAGCGCCCCTGCCATTCCGTCCTGGTCGAGTGCAAGGTCACCCGCTCGGACTTCCTCGCCGACCAGGCCAAGCCCTTCCGCCTCAAGCCGGAACTGGGAGTCGGCTGCGAGCGCTTCTATCTGGTTCCCGCTGGACTGGTCGACCGCGAGGAACTGCCTCAGGCTTGGGGATTACTCGAACTCCGTCGCGGCCGAATCGAAACCGCGCATAGCGCAGCGAAGAATCTCCGCACCGCCACCGGCTTCCGCTACGAAATGAATCTGCTGCTCGCCAGCCTGCGCCGCGTCGAGGTCCGCGTCGAACCGCAAAGCATCACCGACTTCCTGAAGTGGAAGAACCGCATGGCCGAATACAACCGCGGCTCCCTCCCCGAGGGGCTAGCTTCCATGGAAGAAGAACTGAACGTGTTTCTGGAACCAGACCCTGACGCCGTAGCGCCGCCGCGGTAATTTGAATGGGCTCGAGCTCAGACGGCCTTCACAACTCCCGCCGCCCCTCCATCGCTTTCAGCATTGTGATTTCATCGGTATATTCGATGTCGCTACCGACCGGGATGCCCATGGCGATGCGCGTCACTTTCACGCCCGCCCGCTTGAGTTGTTGCGAAAGATAAGTGGCCGTGGCCTCGCCTTCCACCGTCGGATTGGTCGCAACGATCACCTCATCCACGTTGCCGGCGTCAACCCGCGTGATGAGATTGGCGATGCGCAACTGCTCCGGTCCCACGCCATGCAGCGGGGAAATCGATCCATGCAGCACGTGGTAAACGCCATTGAAGTGCTTGGTCTTCTCGATAGCGGCAATGTTCGTAGGCTCCTCGACCACGCAGACCAGTCGCTGGTTGCGCGTAAGGCTGGTGCAATAGACGCAGGGGTCGACGTCGGTGATGTTGTTGCACACCGAGCAGAGACGCAGGTTGGCTTTGACATCGCGCACCGCCGCCGCCAGCGCCTCGGCGTCTTCGTCGCTTGCGCGCAGAATGTGGAACGCCAGCCGCTGCGCGCTCTTCGATCCCACGCCCGGCAGCTTCTTCAATTCGTCAATGAGCCGTGACATCGGCTCCGCAAATTTCGACATAAGGATTTGTCTGGTTGAGTCAATGAATCAGAGTCTGAAGTTTACTTCTGGTTTCCAGTTGTTGCGGCTCTCGAGACCGGAAACTGGAAACATGATTGAACACTTAGAGGCCGCCGATGCCCAGCCCGCCCAGCATGCCGCCCACCGTCGACTGCATCGCTCCATCGATTTTCCGAGCGGCTTCGTTGATCGCGGCCAGCACCAAATCCTCGAGCATCTCCACGTCGCCCGTCTTCACCGCTTCAGGATCAATGTGCAGGCTGAGCAGTTGCTTGCGGCCATCCATTTTCACCGTAACCGTGCCCCCGCCCGACGAGGCCTCCACCACGGTCTCCTGCATCTTCTTCTGCAGGGTGTCGTACTGCGACTTCGCCTTCGACATCAGCTCTTGCAGATTGAATCCGCCCATAAACCCCCTGATTCTCAACGCCTTTCTTTGTAATCAATTACCGTCCGAATTTCGGCGCCGAACTTCTCCTGCAGCCGGCGGACGACAGCATCCTGCTCGGCGCGGCTTCGGCCGCCGACTGCCGGGCTCGCGCCATTGGGTTTTCCTGCGCCATTGCGCTTTCCTTCCGCAGCCTTCACCGTCGCTCCCCCGACCACCTTCAGCTTGACAGCCCGGCCTAAAACGCCGCTGGCTGATGCAATCGCCAGCCGCCTGGTATCGGCGCCCACCGACATGTCAACCACGGTTTGCGACTCCGCCACCCTGATCACCACTTCGTTTCCTTCCACCGACCATTCGCCCGCTTCGAGCATGGAGACTAGGACGCGTTGATTGCTATCCGTGAGCGCTTGCAGCACGGTACTCCGCAGCTTCTCAATCGGCGCGCCCGCCAGCGTGGCTGCTGGATAGGATTCTGAAACGTGCGGCGGCATCTGCACCTGCGGTTCAGGTGGCGCCCCGGGTTGAAAGTCCGGTGCGTTTTCGCCAAGATTTGCGAGCGCAGCGGCGCCCATGACTACTCGCGCAGGTGAGCTTCCACCTGCGACGATGCGCGGGCCATTGCCAGGAGCTGCCTCGGAAGCGAATTCCTGCCGGGGTCCGCCTTTGCGGGCGGAATCGGAGTCGAACGGGGAAACATTGGAGCGAGATGGCGCAACCCCCTGCGAACGTCGAGTCTCGGTCGCCCCGCCGGATGCCGAAGCCGGGGTCGAAGGAACGATCGAAGGCCGGGCCGGGTTTCTGGGCGCGCCTGCAACACTCGAAGAGGCGGCCACGTCGCTGAGGAGTTGCTCGATCGGAAGCAGCCGTTGGGCGTGCGCCATCTTGAGCAGTCCAAGTTCCAGGTGGAAGCGCTGCTCCTGCTTGTATCCCAGATCGCCGTGCGTCCGGAGCATGATTTGCAGGTGACGAGTGAGGTCTTCTTCGCCAAATAGGCCCGCAACGCGCTCCACCCGCTCGCGTTCTTCGCTGGACATCTGCAGCAGGGAAGAGTCTTTACCCGCAATCTTGGCGACCGTCGCATTGCGCAGGAAGCGGACCATCTGGCGCGCGAAGTGCGTGGGACTGTGGCCCTCGCTGATGAGGTGGTCCACTTGCCGCAGCACTTCCTCGCTGGTCCCCTGAGCGACCGCCTGCATCACTTCTTCGAGAACGTGCGCCGGAGCTGCGCCAACCAGGTTGCGCACGGAGTTGGCGGTGATCTTTCCGCTGGACGATGCAATCGCCTGATCGAGAATCGACAGCGCGTCGCGCATGGAGCCGTCGCCAGCTTCGGCCAGCAGCGCAAGCGCATCGTCATCGGCTTCGATCTTTTCGCGGCCGACGAGATCGCGCAATTGACTGACAATGTCGTCGAACTTCACGGCGCGGAAACTAAAGTGCTGGCAGCGCGACCGGATGGTCTGCGGAATGTCCTCGGGCTGCGTGGTCGCCAGCATGAAGACGATGTGGTCGGGAGGTTCTTCGAGCGTCTTGAGCAGAGCGTTGAAGGCGGCGTCGGTAATCTGGTGCGCTTCGTCGAGGATATAAATCTTGAAGCGGTCGCGCGCCGGACGGTAGCGCGCGGCTTCGCGCAGTTCGCGGATTTCGTCGATGCCGCGATTGGTGGCAGCGTCGATCTCGATCACGTCGACGGCGTTGCCGGCGCGAATCTCTGTGCAGGACTCGCAGATGCCGCAAG
>Ga0302324_100023358_pt1 | contig 11964 bp, 6 predicted proteins | sample Palsa_T0_1_FD_201949 | JGI IMG/M metagenome (GOLD analysis project Ga0302324, IMG submission 201949) | Peat permafrost microbial communities from Stordalen Mire near Abisko, Sweden - Palsa_T0_1 | ecosystem: Environmental > Terrestrial > Soil > Palsa > Peat permafrost | place: Sweden: Abisko... | reverse complement strand
CCGGTATTGCTCTCGACGTCGAGCAGGCGCCAGAGAGTTCCCTTCTCCGTGTGATCGGGCGATGCGGGGTAGCCCGGCGCGGGCCGGATGCCGCGATATTTTTCGTGGATCAGGTCGTCGCTGCTGAGAGCTTCGTCGCGACCGTAGCCCCACTCCTGACGGACGCGTTTGTGCAGGCACTCGGCGAAGGCTTCGGCGAGCCGGTCCGCCAGAGCCTCAGCCATGATCGCGTTGTAGTCGTCATTGTTGGCGCGGAAGTCGTCGCAAACCTGCTTCAGGCCGATGCCGGAGGTGACGGCGAAGGCTCCGATGCTGTCATGAAGGCCGGTTTCCCTTGGCGCGATGAAGTCGGAGAGGGAGCGGCAGGGCTCGTTGCCTTCGCGATTCGCTTGCTGGCGGAGGAAGTGGAATTGCTCCAGCACCTGGCTGCGGGTGTCGTCGGTGTAGAGTTCGACGTCATCGCCAACCGCGCTGGCCGGGAAGAAGCCGTAGACTCCGCGCGCGGTGATGAGTTTTTCCGCGATGATTTTGTCCAGCAGGATGTTGGCTTCGGCGAGGAGTTGGCGCGCCTGCGCGCCCTGGCGCTCGTCGTCGAGAATGCGCGGGTAAATTCCCTTGAGGCCCCAGGTGTGGAAGAACGGCGACCAGTCGATGAACTCGCGCAGCGTCGCGATGGGGAAATCGTTGAGCACGCGAACGCCGGTGAACTCAGGTACAGCCAGATCGTCCGCGCGCCACGCGATGGGCGTGCGGCGGCGGCGGGCTGTCTCGAGCGGCACGCCCTTGGGACGCGGAGTTGCGTGGGACTTGCGGATGGCTTCGGACTCGGAGACATGCCTGGCGACGAACGCGTCCTTGCCGTCGTCACTGAGCAAGCTGGTGGTGACGGGCACGGCGCGGCTGGCGTCGAGGACGTGGACGACGGGCTGGCTGTAGTTGGGCGCGATTTTGATGGCAGTATGGGCGCGACTGGTGGTTGCGCCGCCGATGAGCAGCGGCTGTTTGAAGCCCTGGCGCTCCATTTCGCGAGCGACGTGCACCATCTCGTCGAGGGATGGCGTGATGAGGCCGCTCAATCCGATGAGGTCAACATTTTCAGCCTTCGCGCGCTCGAGGATTTTTTCACTCGACACCATGACGCCCATGTCGATGACCTCATAGTTGTTGCAGGCGAGGACAACGCCGACGATATTCTTGCCGATGTCGTGGACATCGCCTTTGACGGTGGCGAGGAGAATTTTTCCCTGCGCCTTGACCACCTGTCCGGATGCGGCCATGGCTTCCTTCTCCGCCTCCATGTACGGGGTCAGGTGGGCGACAGCTTTTTTCATGACGCGCGCCGACTTTACGACTTGCGGCAAAAACATTTTGCCGGAGCCGAAGAGGTCGCCGACGACGCTCATGCCATCCATGAGCGGGCCTTCGATGACGGCGAGCGGGCGGCCGAGTTTGACGCGGGCCTCCTCGGCATCAACCTCTATATATGTGTCGATGCCTTTGACCAGCGCGTGCGACAGCCGCTCCTCGACCGTGCCGCTGCGCCACTCTTCTGCTTTTTTCTGATTGGCAACTGTGCCGACGCCTTTGAGGGCCTCGCCGAAATCGACGAGCCGTTCCGTAGCATCGGGGCGGCGATTCAACAGGACGTCTTCGACGAGGACCTTCAGCTCGGGATCAATTTCTTCATAGACCTCGAGCATGCCGGCATTGACGATGCCCATGTCCATGCCGGCGGCGATGGCGTGGTAGAGAAACGCGGAGTGCATGGCCTCGCGGACTTTGTTGTTGCCGCGGAAGCTGAAGGAAATATTCGAGACGCCGCCGCTGACTTTTGCGTGCGGCAAATTGGCCTTGATCCATCGGGTCGCGTTGATGAAGTCGACGGCGTAGTTGTTGTGCTCCTCCATGCCGGTGGCGACGGTGAGGATGTTCGGGTCGAAGATGATGTCTTCCGCGGGAAAGCCAACTTCGTCGACGAGGATGCGATAGGCGCGCTCGCAGATGCGGATCTTTTCTTCATACGTCGCGGCCTGACCGTTTTCATCGAAGGCCATGACGACAACCGCGGCGCCGTATTTCAGCACTGTCGCAGCGTTTCTGCGGAATTTTTCTTCGCCCTCTTTGAGCGAGATGGAGTTGACGATTCCCTTGCCCTGCAGGCATTTCAGGCCAGACTGGATGACCTCCCACTTGGAGGAGTCGATCATGAACGGGACTTTCGCGACCTCGGGCTCGCTGGCGAGCAGTTGCAGGTAACGCGTCATCGCGGCGACGCCGTCGATCATGCCCTCATCCATACAGATGTCGAGAACGTTGGCGCCGTTTTCAACTTGCTGGCGGGCGACGCTGACGGCCTCTTCGAATTTTCCTTCCTTGACGAGGCGCGCGAATTTCGGCGAGCCGGCGACGTTGGTGCGCTCGCCGATCATGATGTAGACGCCGGGCTGTTGCGTAAAGGGCTGCGATCCGGAGAGGCGCAGCGGCTTTGTCTCTACCGCGGTGGACCCGGCCGCTGACTCGGCCTCGGCTACACTCATGCTGCCGTCTCGCTTTGCAGGACGAGAGATTCTTCGGCATCGTCGTGCGCGAACTTGCGCGGCGGCAGACCTTCGAGCGCATTCGCGATGGCGGCGATGTGCTCCGGCGTGTTGCCGCAGCAGCCGCCGGCAATGTTGATGAGTCCGGCACGCGCGAATTCGCTGAGTGAGCGCGCCATGTCCTGCGGACGCAGATCGAAGCCCGTTTCAGATAGCGGATTCGGCAGGCCGGCGTTCGGATAGCAGGAGATCGCAACGTTGGCCTTCTCCGACAATTCGCTGAGAAACGGATACATAAGGTCAGGACCGAGTGAGCAGTTGAGGCCGACTGACAGTGGTTTAACATGCTGTACGGCATTCCAGAATGCCTCGGTTGTTTGCGCGGAGATGAGTGTTTCGCCGCCGCGACCGACGGCTGCTGAGATCATGACCGGCAGCTTAACGCTGTCCTGATCGAAGACTTCCTGAATTGCGACGAGCGCGGCCTTGGCGTTGAGTGAGTCGAAGATCGTCTCGATGAGCAGAGTGTCGACGCCGCCAGCGATGAGCGCGCGGGCCTGCTGCATGTAGGTAGTCTTCACCTGGTCGAAGGTGACGACGCGGAAGCCGGCGTCCTCCGCGTCGGGGGAATTGGACAGCGAGACAGTGAGCGGTCCGATAGCGCCGGCGACGAAGCGTTGACGGCCGGTGTCATTGCCGGCGCGGTCAGCCCACTCGCGGCACTGGCGGGCGGACTGCTCGTTAATTTCGAACGCAAGGTTACCGAGAAATGGGTCCTCGATAATTTTCTGGTAGAACTCGGGATTTTTCCGACCCCCATGTTCGCGCGGATCGTCGACGAAAAATTCGCTCTGCGTGATGCTGGTCGCGCCAAAGGTGTTCGTCTCAATAATGTCGGCGCCGGCTTCGAGAAAGCGGCGATGGATGTCCGAGATCATCTTCGGCTGGGTCAGGGAGAAGAGATCGCCGTTGTTCAGCAGGTCCTTGGTCGAGTTACGGAAGCGGTCGCCGCGAATGTCGGCTTCCTTCATCCCGTAGGTGCGGATGGTCGTGCCCATGGCGCCATCGATGATGGCGATGCGGTGCTCGAGAATCTTTTCCAGAGGATGTTGGTGGGCTTTCATGGCGTCTCCCCGCCGCGATGTGCGCACCAGGATGAGTGCAGCGACAGCACAGTGAATCTTCTTATTATAGCGATTCGTCATTCGATGCTGCATGCAGCCAGGGGACTCGTTGCATCGGTTAATCCCGTGAAAATCAGCCTTTTCCAGCGGAGCGGAGCCAGTCCGTGGAGTGATTTTCGATGGCGATTCTGACCAGTTGGCTGCGGGTGCGGACGCCGGCTTTGCGGAAGAGCTCCTGAATGACGGCTTTGACAGCGCTTTCTGACGACTTCAAGTTCCACGCGATTTCTTTATTGGTGAGGCCGTCGAGAATACCGCGCAGGACTTCGCCCTGGCGATTTGTCAGCGACTGATTTTCTTCTACCGGCCGGCTGCTGCTGGACTGGCCGCTGACGAGGGACTGCAGCAGTCCCTTGTCGAGCCAGCTTTCGCCGCGTGCGACTTGCCGGATGGCGAGGACGAGTTGGTCGGGGCTGCTGTGCTTCAAGATGATGCCAGCGGCGCCGGCTTCGAGGACCTGCACGGTGACTTCGTCGGTAAGGCCGCCGGTGACCATGAGAACCTTTGCGGTGTTGTCGGTCTTGCGGAGCGTCGTCAGCAGATCGCTGCCGAGCTCCTCGCCCATGTCGTAATCGAGCAGGATGACGTCGATCGGAGTCTGGGCGAGCGCGGTGACGGCTTCTTCCAGCGTCGAGCATTGGCCGACGACCTGGAATTCGGTGGTCGTGCTGAGCAGGCGGCCCAAGCCTTCGCGGAAAAGTGCGTGGTCATCGACGATCAGGATTGTTGTCATCGCGTGCTCCGAATTCCGGGCAGGACGGCGTTCAAGTCGACGAGAAAGCAGGCGCCGTCAGGGACGGCTTTGTAACGCAGGTCGCCGCCGAAGGAGCGCATGAACGCGCGCGATAGATATAGTCCGAGGCCGGTGGAGGTGGCGCCGGCCTGGAAGGGGTGGAAGAGATGCTCCGGCTGCGGGACACCGCCGCCGTTGTCTGCGACCTCGACGAGGACTTGCGATTTTTCCGCGCGCGCTGTGATGGCGATGCAGGGATTCTGCTTGCTGGTGAGGACGCGGCTGCTGTTCGTGATGAGGTTGAGGAAGACCTGCATCAGGCTGGAGCGGTCCGCCCAGACCAGCGGCAGTGTGGACTGCAGACTCCACTGCGACACGATGCCGTCTTCATGAAGCGACGGAGAGACGATGATTTTCAGTTCGTCGAGCAGCGCGGCCAGGTCAACTTCTGTCGGCTTGTCAGTGGACTGCTTGAGGTTGACGCTGGCGATGCGCTCCAGCGCGACGACGAGATTGCCGAGTGCTTCGAAATCTTCATTGCCGGCGAGAAGTCCGCGGTGAGCCAGGTTTTTATGGACGACCGCAATTGCTCCACAAACGTTACGAATTTCGTGGGAGACGGCGCCGATGGCGATGCGTGAGCCTTCCAGCAGCTGGCGCAGGCCGGAGACTTCATGGGTGCGCAGGTCCTCGGACGCGTCAATCACCATGGCGGTGAGGCGCGAACCTTCATTTGTGCGGTAGGTGGAAAAGCAGATGTCGGCGAGAAAAGTGTCGCCGTCCTCGCGCTGGCCGCGAGCCTGCATGACGGTGCGGAAAAATTGCCGCGCAGGATCGTGGCGCGAGACATTGGTCAGCGACGGCAGGTAGGTGTAGATGGTCTTGCCGGGCAGCGTCGCCGGCGGCAGCGCGAGCATGCGGTGGGCCGCTTCGTTCGCCATCAGGACGATGCCATCAGCGTCTGCTGTGAGAATGGCGGCGGGACTGCTTTCGATCAGCGCCTTCAACTGCTCCTCGGCTTCGCGGCGCGCATCGCGCTGCTGTTCCACCTCATGCAGATGCATGAGCGCCGTCTGGCGGTTGCGGCTGATCTCGCGAACGAAGAGGCCGACTCCAGCGAAGGCGGCAAAGTAAAGCACGTCGCGCGGGATGGCAGTACGCGGCGTCCAATGGAAATCGTCGAAGGCCTCGGCGAGAAACGTACAGATCGCGGCAATGATGGCAATCTGCAGCGGGCCGAGGACGCTGCCGACCAGCAGCATGGGAATGAGGTAAAGAAAACCGAGCGGGATTTCGCCAACGATACTCCAATCCAGCAGCGCGATGACGACAAACAAAACGGCCGCTCGCCGGAGAACGGATTGCCTGCTGCCGTTGAAAAATGCCGCGTACATACTTCGCCAATTGTAGAGAGCAGGCGGAGTGAAATTGCGATTACGAACCGGGCATTGGCCGAAAGATAGGGCGTGTACCCCGGAAGATAGGGGGCCTTGCGAGCGGTTGTGCTTTAGGCTAAAGGTGGCGGCTCTGCCGCTGTGTTGCGGTTGTGCTCGATCGGCTTTGCGCAAATCCCCTGTACCGGCCGATGGTTGGCATACTTATGAATTCTTAACGGTTTCCATATGGACTTCAAAGAAGCCCATCGTTCTACTAGAGAATCAAACACCCGGCTTTGACATCGCACATGACCACATTTGAACGCAAAATTGCCGGCCGGCTGGCCGTAGGGGGACTACTTCTGTGTTCCGGGTGGAGTGCGTTTGCGCAGGCACCCACGCCTCCGGTGCAGCCGCCGACGACAGCGGCGGCGCAGGTCGCGGTTCCCGGGCAGGCGGTACAGGAGAGCATGACGTGGGATGCGCTGAAGTCGCGGTTCGAGGCAGTCAATCCGCAGCTGCAGGCGGACACGTTAGGCGTGGAAGAGGCGCGGGCGCAGGAAATTACTGCGTTCCTCCGGCCGAATCCGACGTTCAGCATGTCGGTCGACGGCACCCAGGTGGCGCCTAACGACGGCCACTTCATCCCGTTCAGCGGCACCGACTATCAGCCGGGGATCAGTTATTTGTGGGAGCGCGACAACAAGCGGCACCTGCGGCTGGATGATGCCAAGGCGAACACGGCAATCACGGCGTCGCAGCATCTTGATCTCGAGCGCAACCTCATCTTCAACCTGCGGAGCGCTTTTGTGCAGACGCTGCAGGCGAAGGCGACGCTGCAATCGGCCAACGACGACCTGGAGTATTACGACAAGATTATTGACATCAGCAAGCAGCGCTACAAGGACGGCGACATCGCGCAGATTGACCTGGACCGCATTGAGCTGCTGCGGGTGCAGTATGAGTCCGAGCAGCAGTCGGCGATCGTGAACCTGCGGACTGCGAAAATTCAGCTACTGCAGCTGTTGAATGACCGAACGCCGGTGGACAACTTTGACGTTACCGGAATTTTTGACTGGGGCCCGGAGCTGGCGCCGCTGGATGACTTTCATACGATTGCACTGCAGAATCGGCCGGACCTGAAGGCGGCGCTGCAGCAGATTGACAAGTCGAAGATCGACCACAAGCTGGCCATCGCCAACGGCTCGACGGATCCAACCATCACCGGCTGGTACACCTACAATCCGTCGACGAACAATCCGTATGCGAACCAGACGATCGGTGTCAGCGTCAGCATTCCGCTGCGAATTTTTGATCGCAACCAGGGCGAGAAGAAGCGGACGCAAATCGACATTGATCGCAGCCAGAAAAGCTTCGACGTCGCGCAGGCGGCCGTGTTCAGCGACGTCGATTCGTCCTATGCGCAACTGTTCAGCGACATTGCGCTGCTGAAGCCATACAAAGCGCAGTATCTCGACCAGGCGACGCGTGTGCGCAGCACCATCACTTACTCCTACCAGCACGGCGGCGCCTCGCTGATGGAATTTTTGAATGCGCAGAGCGATTACAGGGTGGTCCAGCTGGCGTATTTGCAACTGGTGGGCTCCTATTTGACTGCCGCGAGCCAGCTGAACCTGGCCGTAGGCCGCGAGGTAATTCCATGACCCGCACTTCCCTCTTGTCATTTTTCGCAGCTGGCTGTCTGGCGGGCTGCCTGTCACTTGCCGGATGCAAAAAAGAATTCAAGCCATCGGACGGTGCGCCGCCGCAGCCCGAGGTGGTCAAGGCCGGCGACATGAGTGTCGTCACCGTGGACAAGCCGGACCAGTTCCCCATCGTTCCCGCGGAGAGCCTGGATGCTGCGAGTGAGTTGAACGTCACCGGCACCGTCTATCCGGACATCTCGCGCGAGGTTCCTGTCATCTCGCTGGCCAGTGGCCGCGTCGTCGCAATCAAGGCGCGGCTGGACGATTTCGTCCACAAGGGCCAGCTGCTGCTGCAGGTGCAGAGCCCGGACATCACGAACGCTTTCGCTACTTATTTAAAGGCGCTCAATGACGAACAGCTTGCGAACAAGGCATTCCTGCGCGCGAAGGACCTGAAGGAGCATGGCGCCATCTCCGAAGCGCAACTGGAAATGGCAGAAGATTCGGAGAAAGATGCGAAGGCGAACCTGGTCGCGGCAGAAGACCTGCTGAAGACGCTGGGCGTCGATAAGAGCCATCCCAGCAGCATTGTCGGGGTCTACGCGCCAATCTCCGGCGTAATTGTTGCACAAAATGTTACAAATGCGGCGGCAGCCGGGGTCACCTATGCCGGCTCATCGAGCGTGTTCACGATTGCGGACCTGTCGGTCGTGTGGATCGTCTGTGACGTTTATGAGAACGATATTCCCAAGCTGCAGCTGGGACAGACGGCGCGGATCAAACTCGACGCGTACCCGGACCGCGTCCTGACGGGCCGCATCAGTGACATCGGACCGGTGCTGGATCCCACGCTGCGGACAGCGAAAGTGCGCGTCGAGGTAGCGAATCCGGGCATTCTCAAACTCGGCATGTTCGCGACGGCGACCTTTACCGGCAAGATTAAGCAGCAGCGCGCATCAGTGCCGGCGTCAGCGGTTCTGCATCTGCATGATCGCGAGTGGGTGTTTGTTCCGGCTGGCGGCAACAAGTTCCGGCGGCTTGAAGTGCAGGCGGGACAGATGCTGCCGGGCGACAAACAGGAGATTCTGTCGGGCATTGCCGCCGGCCAGCAGGTTGTTTCCAACGTGCTGCAATTGGAAGCCACGCTGGAGGGTCAATAACCCGATGATTGGCGCGGTCGTCAATTTTGCGTTACGCAACCGCTTCCTCGTGCTGGGAGTTGCGGCACTGTTGTTTCTCTGGGGCGCGATTTCGTTTCACAATCTTCCCGTCGATGCCTATCCGGACATCGCAAACAATTACGTCAATATCATCACGCAGTGGCCGGGCCGTTCCGCTGAGGACATTGAGCAGCAGATTACCGTGCCGACCGAAATTCAGATGGCCGGCATCCAGGACCTGACCAGCCTGCGGTCGCAGAGCCTGGCCGGCATTTCCAGCATCGTCATGAATTTTTCTGACGGCTCAAACAACGCTTGGAACCGCGAGCGGGTGCTGGAACGACTGAGCGAAGTGACGCTGCCTGCGGGGCTGGTGCCGCAGATGCAGACCGACTGGAGCCCGGTCGGACAGATTTACTGGTACACGATCGAGAGCAAAAATCCTGAGTACGACGTCATGGAGGTCAAGGCGCTCGAGGACTGGACGATTGAAAAGCAGATCAAGTCCGTGCCCGGCGTGGTGGACGTGGCCAGCTTCGGCGGCGTGACGAAGGAATACCAAATCCGGCTCGATCCGGACAAGCTGGTGGCGTATGGGCTGAGCATCGCGCAGATCGAACAGCAGCTGGCCAGCAACAATACCAACGCCGGCGGCAGCTACATCGTAGCCGGTGCGCAGCAGATTAATGTCCAGGCGGCAGGCTTGTATGCCGACGTGCAGCAGATAGAAAACACCGTCATCAAAACGCAGAATGGCGCTTCCCTGCGGGTAAAAGACATCGCGGTGGTCGAGCAGGGGCCGAAGGTCAGGCTGGGGCAAATATCGAAAACTTATCGCGACGTCAACGGCAAGTTGATCGACGACGACGACGTTGTGGAAGGCACGGTGCTTTTACAGAAGGGCCAGGACGCGGACCCTGTGCTGCTGGCGCTGCATGAAAAAGTCAAAGAGCTGAACGAGAGGATTCTGCCGAAGGGCGTTAAGATTGTGCCCTATCTCGACCGCAGCGAGCTGATCAAGTTCACCACTCACACGGTGCTGCACAACCTGACCGAAGGAATTGTCCTGGTCGTGATTGTGCTGTTCCTGTTTCTGGGCAACGTGCGTGGCGCGATCATCATTGCGCTGGCGGTCCCGTTCTCACTGCTATTCGCCTCCATCTGCCTGGGATTGAAACACGTGCCGGCGAACCTGCTGTCGCTCGGCGCGCTTGACTTCGGCATGATTGTGGACGGCTCAGTGGTGATGATTGAAAACATCGTCCGTCACCTGAATCGGCCAGACCCAAGTTCGCGGCCACCGGAGTTGAAGATCCGTGACGCGGCGTTTGAAGTGCAGCGGCCGGTATTCTTCGCGATCGGCATCATCATCACCGCGTATTTGCCCATCTTCACGCTGCAGGCGGTTGAGGGACGGCTGTTCAATCCCATGGCATGGACGGTGTCGTTCGCACTGGTTGGCGCGTTGATGTTTTCCATCATCATCGCGCCAGTGCTGTCGAGCTTTCTGTTTGCCAAGGGCGCGAAGGAGTGGCACAACCCGGTGATGGTGTTCATCACGGCGCGCTATCGCTCGGCGGTCACCTGGGCAGTGGACCATCGCTGGGCCACGCTGGGAGTTGCGGGCGGCTCGCTCTGTCTCGGCGCGGTGCTGGTCTTCGGCGGCTTCATCGGTTCAGAGTTTCTGCCGCACCTGGACGAGGGCTCGATTCTCGTCCGCGGAACTCTCGCACCGTCCACCGGGCCAGAGGAGAGTCTTGCGATCGCGAACAAAGCGCGCCTTATCCTCGCGTCGTTTCCGGAAGCAACTATAGTGGTTGATCAGATTGGCAGGCCGGACGATGGCACGGATACCACCGGCTTTTTCAACACCGAGTACACCGTCGTGCTGAAAGAAAAGAAGGACTGGCGGCCCATCTTTCACAAGACGAAGGACAACCTGATCGCCTCGATGAACGAGCAGCTGAATACCATTCCCGGCGTGAACTGGAATTTTTCCCAGCCAATTTCAGACAACATGGAAGAGGCGGTTAGCGGAGTGAAGGGCGAGTTGTCAGTCAAAGTTTATGGCGATGACCTGAAGACGTTGGAGCAAAAGGGTAACGAGATTGTTTCGGTGATGAGCACGATCAAGGGCATCCAGGACCTGGGCCTGTTCCGCGTTATCGGCCAGCCGAATCTTACTTTCTCAGTGGACCGCAAAGCGGCGGCGCGGTTCGGCATCAACGTCTCTGACATTCAGGATGCGATCCAAACCGCGGTTGGTGGAAATGCTGTGAGCCAGGTGCTGAAGGGCGATGCGCGCTACGACCTCGTGCTGCGATATCAAAAGCCATACCGCGATACCAAGGAAGCGATCGAAAACATCCGCCTGCTGGCACCGAATGGCGAGCGGGTTTCGTTGGCGCAACTGACGACCATCTCGACAACGGACGGCGCGGAAGAAATTTATCGCGAGGCGGAACAGCGGTATATCCCGGTCAAATACAGTGTGCGCGGGCGCGACCTGGGTAGCGCGGTCGAAGAGGCAATTGCGAAGGTAGACAAGCAGGTGAAATTGCCGACGGGTTATCACCTGGAGTGGGCCGGCGAATATCAGAGCCAGAAACGGGCCAATGCGCGGCTGGCCGTCGTGCTGCCGATTACGATGCTGCTGATTTTCTGCATCTTGTACACGATGTTCAAGTCGTTCAAATGGGCTGGCCTGATCCTGGCCAACGTCATGATGGCGCCCATCGGCGGCATGCTGGCCCTGCTGATCAGTGGAACGAACTTCAGCGTGTCCTCGGGCGTGGGCTTCCTGGCGCTCTTCGGCGTCTCCGTGCAGACCGGAGTCATCATGTTGGAGTACATCAACCAGATGCGCGTGCGCGGCCACTCCATCAAGGAATCTGCTGTGGAAGGAGCGGTGCTGCGACTCCGTCCCATCCTGATGACGATGCTGGTCTCGACACTAGGACTAAGTCCCGCAGCAATGTCGCACGGCATTGGTTCAGATTCACAGCGGCCGTTCGCGATTGTCATTGTCGGCGGCTTGATCTTCGGCCTCGCGATCAGCGTCTTCCTGCTGCCTACGTTATATGTCTGGGTGGCTGCGGACGGCGATGTTCTGCCGACGCCGGATACTGAATTCGAAAATTAAGTTAGAGAAATTCGGGCATAACAACGGATAATAGGTCTCTCTCCTCACCCCCCAAAGGAGTCCGCTTGGCAGTTCTTACTGAAGTTCCGGCAATTGAGCAGCAAGAAGATACGTTGACACTCGTATCTCCCAAAGTAAGACCATGGCTGTGGCCGGTACTTATCGGGCTTATCATTCGTCTAGCCA
>Ga0302324_100023356_pt1 | contig 11965 bp, 9 predicted proteins | sample Palsa_T0_1_FD_201949 | JGI IMG/M metagenome (GOLD analysis project Ga0302324, IMG submission 201949) | Peat permafrost microbial communities from Stordalen Mire near Abisko, Sweden - Palsa_T0_1 | ecosystem: Environmental > Terrestrial > Soil > Palsa > Peat permafrost | place: Sweden: Abisko... | reverse complement strand
GACGAGGAATACTTTCACACCTTTTCCGAACCCCGTGCCTATCCGCTTGGAATCAATATCATCTTTTACCTAATGACTCACTAAATGAACGCACCTGTCGAGAACCCATCCACCGAACCCGTCTCCAACACATTGAGCGATGAACGCGCGGCCGTCGAACGGCTGGCCGCCGGACGCGTCCGCATCGAAGCCGAACTGGGCAAAGCCATCGTCGGCCAGCGGGAAGTGATCGAGCAGATTCTGCTGGCGCTTTTTGCCGGCGGGCACTGCCTGATCACCGGCGCGCCCGGCCTGGCCAAAACGCTCCTGGTCAAATCCATCGCCCAGATTTTCCACCTCAAGTTCCAGCGCGTCCAATTCACGCCGGACCTCATGCCGGCGGACATCACGGGCACGGAGATTTTGCAGGAGACGGCCGAAGGCAGAAAGATGGTGTTCGTTCACGGCCCGGTCTTTGCCAACATGATTTTGGCCGACGAAATCAACCGCACGCCGCCCAAGACCCAAGCCGCGTTGCTCGAAGCCATGCAGGAACATCAAGTCACCGCCGCCGGCATCCGGCACGCGTTGCCGGAGCCGTTCTATGTGCTGGCCACGCAGAATCCCATTGAGATGGAAGGCACGTATCCGCTGCCCGAAGCCCAATTGGACCGTTTCATGTTCAACGTCGTCATCAATTACCTGCCCGAAGACGATGAAGTCACCGTCGTCGAGCGAACCACCGCACGCCGCCCCTTGGCCATCGAGCCGATTTTCTCCGGCGCGGATGTGTTGCAGTTCCATGAACTGGTGCGCCAGGTGCCGATCGCGCAAAACCTGGTGCGCTACGCGGTGCGGCTGGCCGCCTCGTCGCGCCCGCAACAAGGCTCTTCGCCCGCTTTTGTCAACGATTGGGTAAGCTGGGGCGCCGGCACGCGCGCCGCGCAGTTTCTGGCGCTGGGGGCCAAGGCGCGCGCCCTGCTGCATGGCCGCACGCACGTCTCGGCGGAGGACATTCGCACGCTGGCGGCGCCGGTGTTGCGCCATCGCATCCTGGTCAATTACCGGGCCGAGGCCGAGGGCGCCAATGTGGACGCGGTCATCCGGCGTTTGCTGGAAAGCGTGAAGGAGCCGGGTTCTTCTTGACGTTCAATTCCGGCTGGTTGAGCCTTTGCCGCGAGCCTGCCGGGGAAGTGATCGTTTCGGCCCCTCTATTTCAAACCGTATCGCTTTTTGACTTCCGCGTGCGTGAGCCGGGGGTTGTTTTGGTCGCTTACGCGGGCCTCGACCAAATCCAAGTAATCGTTCAAATCCTCCAACTCTTCGCGCAGCGTCGCGATTTGCTCGCGCTTGCGGGAGATTGACCGCACAACAGTTTGTTGAATGGCCTTAGTCATAAATATCTTTTCGATTGCCTATTCTGCGAATCACAATAACATGACCCTCGACATCGAACAAGATTCGAAAATTACCCATGCGCGGGCGATACGCGGCCTCGGCCTCGTGCAAGCGTTTGATGTTTCCGTGCAATCCGTGCTGCAAACGTTCAATCTTGCGAAGAATCTGTGCGCCTTCGCATACACTGGCAACGTGACTGCATTGGAAATCATTGATGAGATTAAACGCCTGCCCCGTGCGGAACAGAATCGGGTCATTGATTTTGTCCGAAAGGCCGGCGAAGTTCGCCCTCTCACGCCTGACGAGTTGGGCGAACTGGCAAAGGAAATGGCTGAGGCGAAGGACCCCGCCGAGGGCGACCGTTTGCAGGCAGAGATTGTGCGTGGATTCTACGGCGGGCCGGCCGATGCCTAAAATTCGCTGCGAGAAACTTTCCGAACGGCTGCTTGTTCATCTCCTGAGGCGAGTGCGCCAACGAAACATTTCCTACGAACAGATCAGCCAGATTTTAGAACGGCTTTGTTGAAACCTTCAGCGAACCAGGCTAGCCTTGGTTTGTCATGCCGGATGTATTGCCAGCAAAAGAAGCGGGGTTCGCGGATCCCAAGGCGCTGATGGCCATTCGCAACCTTGAATTGCGCGCCCGCGTTGTCGTCGAAGGCTTCTGGAGCGGCTTGCATCGCAGTCCTTATCACGGTTTCTCCGTGGAGTTCACTGAATACCGGCCCTACTCGCCGGGGGAAGACACCCGCTATTTGGATTGGCGCCTATACGCCCGTTCCGACCGCTTTTATGTCAAAAAATTCGAGGACGAAACCAACCTCCGCTGCCACCTGCTGGTGGATCACAGCCGCTCCATGAGCTACCGTTCGCTGGCTTATTCCAAGTCGGATTACGCCCGCACGCTTGCCGCCACCCTGGCGTGGTACCTGCACCAACAGGGCGACGCGGTCGGATTGTTCTCCTTCGACGAACGCGTGCGCGATTATCTGCCCGCGCGGCACCGGCACGGGCACTTGCGCCAACTCATGCTGGCACTGGAGCGGGAGACGGCGGGCCGGGCCACCAGCCTGACGGAACCGTTGCGCCGCGTGGCCGAACTGGCGCGCAAACGGGCCTTGATCGTGCTCATCTCTGATTTGCTCGCGCCGGTGGACGAATTGGAGCGACACCTGGCCCGCTTGACGGCGGCTGGACACGAGGTGGTCGTTTTCCAGGTGCTCGACCCTAATGAACTCGCCTTCAATTTCCAGAACGCGATGCTCTTCCAAGACGTCGAAAGCCAGCGCGATGTTTATATTGATCCGGCGGCGGCGCGCGCGTCCTACCAGCGCCGTTTGCGGGAACACGGGGAGGCTGTGGAAGCCATCTGCCGCAAATTGGGCTTTGCTTTTCATCGCGTCGTGACCGACCGGCCGCTGGACCAGGCGTTGCTTGATTTTCTCCGCAGCCGCGCCCGCCGGGGCAAATTGGTTCGCCGACGCTCGCAACACACATCCGCATGAGCTTCCTGAGTCCATGGTTTTTGTTGGGAACGCTGGCGGTGGCCGGACCGATCTTGTTTCATCTCATCCGCCGCGCGGCGCGTGAACGGACCTCGTTCAGCTCGCTGATGTTCCTGAGTCCGACTCCGCCGCGAGCCGTGCGCCGGAGCAAGCTGGAACATATTTGGCTGCTGCTGCTGCGCTGCCTTTGTTTGTTGCTGCTGGCGGCCGGTTTTGCGCGGCCGTTCTTTGCCCGCGATATTTCGCCCCTGACGGCGGCGGCCCAGGAACGCCGGCTCATTCTCCTGGTGGATACCAGCGCCAGCATGCGCCGCGAGGGTCTTTGGGAAAAGGCGCGCGCCGAAGCGGACCGATACCTGGACGAGGCTGCTCCGTCCGACCAAGTCGCCGTGCTCACGTTTGACCTGCAACCGCGCACTCTGGTCAGCTTCGCCGATTGGTCCTCCTGGCCTCAAGACCAGCGCGCGGTTCTGGCGCGGCAACGCCTGGCCGCGATCACGCCGGGATGGATGGGAACGCATCTGGGTCTGGCACTGACGGGGGCCGCAGAGCAATTCCGCGAAAACTCAGCCAGCCGGCGCGAGATCATTTTGATTACCGATTTGCAGGAAGGCGCGAAGCTGGATGGGTTGCAAGGATGCCAATGGCCCCCCGGCACGCGCGTCACGGTCAAGCGCCTTTCGGCCAAACAGCAATCCAACGCCGGCCTGGAAATTCTCGAACAACCCGCCGGGGCGGCCGGGGTGGATAATGAAATTCGCGTCCGCGTCTCCAACTCCAGCGACTCACGGAAGGAAAAATTTCGTCTCGGCTGGCGCGGGGCGGGCGAACGTTTGGAAATATATTTAACTCCAGGTCAAATCCGCACCTTCACCGCGCCCAAGCCGCCTGCGGGGATGAAATCAGGCGCGCTGGAATTGTCGGGAGACGACCTTGATTACGACAACGTCTCTTACTATGCCACGCCGGAAATCCAGCACGTCACAATTTATTGCGCCGGCTTGGGATCGGCGGACGATTCGGCCGGCATGTTCTACTATTTGCAACGCGCCTTTCCGTCCACGCCGCGATGGCAGGTGCAATTCGCTCCGGAGTTGACCGAACAAGCCTCCTTCGCCGTCGTCGCCACGAATCTTGGGCCGGAACAAATCACCGCCCTCCGCCATTGGATGGAGAGCGGCAAATCGGCGCTCCTGGTCCTGGCCAATTCCTACGCGGCCGCGACACTCGGAAACTTGCTCGGTCTGCCGGAACTGCGCTTGACCGAGTCCGATGGAGAATTCGCTTTGCTTGGTTCAATTGACTTTCAACATCCCATCTTCAAGCCGTTCGACGACCCCCGGTTCAGCGATTTCAGCCCCATCCATTTTTGGAAGCACCGGCGCTGGGAAATTCCGCCCGCCGTCCAGGCCCGCATGCTGGCCAAATTCGATGACGATTCACCCGCCCTGTTCCAAGTGGACGTGGGCCAAGGCCATCTGCTCGTGCTCACCTCGGGCTGGAATCCGACCGACAGCCAATTGGCCGTTTCGAGCAAGTTCCCGCCGCTGCTGGAAACAATGCTTGCCTGGAGCGGCGCCAGCGCGCCGGCGCGCTTTCAATTTCGCACGGGCGACGCGATTCCCGCGCCCCAACCTTCCGGCGGCTCCGTCAAATGGTTGATACCGGGCGGCGAAACAGCCATGCTTCCATCGGGTGCGGCCTTCGTGCAGACGGAAAAGCCGGGAATTTATATGGCGGCCTGGGGCGGACAGGAGCGCCTCTTGGCCGTGAATGTTCCGTTGGAAGAAAGCCGCACCGCGCCGATTTCCCAGGATGAATTGGCCCGCCTTGGCGTGCCGCTGGAATGGGACTCCGCGCAGGCCGCCGTCGTCGCGCATGTTCATCAGCAGCGATTGCAGGATGCGGAATTGGAGAACCGGCAGAAGCTCTGGCGCTGGTTGATCGTGGCGGCGTTGGCGGTTACTTTGGGGGAAATTGTCTTGAGCGGATGGCTGGCGCGCCGTGTACCTGCGACAAGAGCAACATAATGATGGAACCGCGTCTCAGAAACGAACTCGACGCCGCCGAGCGCACGCTTCGCCGCGCGCGGCTCTGGCGTGAACTGACTTTCTGCTGGCTGGGCGCGGGCGCGGCGGGATTTCTGTTCCTGCTCCTTCAAGGCTTTTCCGGCTGGACTTCGCCCGTCCTCTGGATCCTCCCGTTGTTGGGAGGCATCATCGCCACCGGCGTTGTCTGGCGGCGGCATCTTGGGCGCAAGGCTAATTTTGCCTCACTCGTCGCGGCCATCGAGCGCGAATATCCCGAGCTGCGCCACCTTCTCTCCGCGGCCGCCGAACAGGAACCGGATGCCGGCAACTTCGGATTTCTGCAATTGCGCGTGGTGGACGAAGTTCTGGCCCATCCAAAACGAGAGTCGTGGAAGCGCAAGCTGGAACAAAAGCTCGCCGCCTCCAAAATCGGCGGCGTGGCCGCGCTGGCCGCCGCGCTGGCCGCGCTGTTCGTGCTGGCTTACGGCTCAAGCCGCGCGCGTCCGGTATTCGGTTCGTTGTTGGCGACAGGCGTCACCGTGACGCCGGGTGACACCCAAGTGGAACGCGGCTCCAGCCTGGTTATTTCCGCCCGTTTCGGAGGCGAGCCACCGGCGGAAGCGACTTTGGTGCTGGTTTCCGCCTCGGGCAAAACGCAGCGCCTGGCGTTGGAAAGGCACCTGGCCGATCCTGTATTCGGTGCCAGTTTGAGCGAAGTCGCGGAGGACGCCCATTACCATGTCGAATACGCGGGCGGCAACTCGCCCGATTACAAGATCGCCGTGTTCGATTATCCGTCGTTGCTGCGGGCTGACGCGTTGCTGGTTTTTCCCGCCTACACCGGTCTGACCAACAAGACCATTCCCGACACCCGGCGCATCAGCGCGGTGGAAGGCACGCGTTTGACCTACACCCTGCAATTGAACAAGCCGGTCAAACGGGCGCGGTTTGTCAGCGGCGACACATCGCTGGAGTTGGCCCTGCAAAGCAACGCGGTGGCCGTGCTCGCGGCCTATCCTATGACCAACAGCGCCCGCTTCACGCTGGCGCTGGAGGACGCCGAGGGCCGGGCCGGCAAATTCCCCGCCGACTTTGTCCTTCAGGCGCTGCCCAACCGGCGGCCGGAATTGAAGCTGGTCTCTCCGCATGGCGACCAGCGCGTCTCGCGCCTGGAAGAAATGCAATTGCAGGGGGAGGCCACCGGTGATTTCGGTTTGTTGAAATATGGCGTCGGTTATGGCATCGGCGGCCAGGACCCGCGCTACTTCGAACTGGGCGGGCCGGCGTCGGGCAAAGAGAAACGCTCCTTCAATTACATGATCCCACTGGAAAACCTGGGCCTCGAGGAGGACCAGGTCATGGGCTATTTTGTCTGGGCTGACGACCACGGGCCGGATGGAAAGCCGCGCCGCACGTTCAGCGACATTTTTTTCGCCGAGGTTCGGCCCTTTGAGGAAATTTTCCGCCCCGAACAGTCCGGCATGGGAGAGAACGACAGTCAGGGCCAGCAAGGCCAGGGCCAGGAAAGCCCAAGCGACAAACTGGCCGAGCTGCAAAAGGAAATCGTCGTCGCTACCTGGAAACTTCAACAGAAAAGGTCCCCATGAAAATTCAATGCACTCTTTGTCTGCTGGCCGCGTTGCTGTGCGCGCGCTCCGCCGCCGCGCAGGAAACTCCGCGTCCGCGCCCCTCCGCCCCGGCGGACGATTATGCCACGGACCTCGCCACAGTGGTCGAGTCGGAGAAGCAGGCCCTGGAGCAGGCGCGGCAAATGTTGGAGGAGACCGAGAATCCAAGCACGCGCGCCGCTCTGCAAACGGCCATCAAAGAAATGGAAAGCGCGGAAAAAACGCTGCAAACCGCGAAGAAAAATCCGGCGGATCTTCCGGCCGCCGTGGTCGCGGAGCAAGCCGCTTACCAGGCTTTCTTGAAATTGGTTCCGCATGAATACCGGCTTAACCGTTCCCGGCGCGGCAGCAAAGGAGGCGGCGCGGGGCAGCCCGGCCAGCGCCAGATGGAACAGCTTGAAATGACGAGCGAGGAGAACCGTTACGAAACCGAACACCAGGCCGCCGCCCCCCCCACCGGGCAGCAGCGCGAACAATTGGAGATGGCCGACCGCTTGAAACAATTGGCCCAACGGCAACAGGACTTGAACGACCGGTTGCGCGAACTGCAAACAGCCCTTCAGCAGGCGCGCACGGAGAAGGAGCAGGAGGAGATCCGGCGCGAACTCAAACACCTGGCCGATGAAGAGCGCCAGATGCTTTCCGATGTCGATGACTTGCGCCAGAAACTCGATCAAGCGCCCAACTCCAGTTCACTGGCCCAGGCCGGGCGCGAACTGGACCAGACTCGCGCGGAAACCCAGCGCGCCGCCCAGGAGTTGGGCAACCAATCGGTTTCGCAGGCGCTGGCCGCCGGCACCCGCGCGGAGCAAAGCATGCAAAACCTGCGCGAGAACCTCCGCAGCCAGACTGCCAGCCAGTTCTCCGGCCAAATGCGGCAGTTGCAAAACCAGGCGCGCGACCTGGCCCGGCAGGAGGATGACATCGCGCGCGGCCTGGCCTCGCTGGACGGCGCGGACCACAAGGCGCTGGACAACTCGAAGCAGAGTCAACAATTGGTTCAGCAAATGGCCCGGCAGCAAAGCGCCCTGACCAATCTGCTGGGCGCCATGCAGGACGTGACCGAAAAGGCCGAAAGCACCGAACCCCTGCTTTCCGAACAGCTTTACGACACGTTGCGCCGCGCCGGCCAAATGCACACCGAGAGCCTCCTCCAAGCCGAGAGCGAGCTGCTGGACCGCGGCTTCCTGGCCAAAGCCACCGAAGTCGAGCAGGCCGCCCGCACGAACATCAACGAATTGCGCCAGAGAGTTGAACACGCCGCCGAAAGCGTCCTGGGCAGCCAATCCGAGGCCCTGCGTTACGCCCAAGCCGAATTGAACGACCTTGCCAAACAGGTCGAACGCGGCCTCGGGGACGCGGCCGCCAATTCCGCTGCGCCTTCCGGGACGGGAACCAATGCGTCCTCGTCATCCAGCGCCCGAGCCAATGCCTCCTCGCCTTCTGGCGCAGGAACCAATTCCTCGCCCTCTGGCGAGCAAGCCGGCGCCGGTGGCGGCGCAGAACGATTGCGCGAGTTGGTTCGGCAAATCGGGGGCGGCGGCGGCGGCGCTAGTTCCGCCGGCCCTATTCTCGGCGATGGTTTCGTCAACTGGGCCGACCGGATGCGCGACGTGGAACAAGTGGTCGATTCCGTTGAACTCCGCAACCGGCTGGCCACGGTGCGCGAACGTGTCGCGGCCTTTCGCGCGGAATACAAATCGCTCGGCCGCAATCCGTCGGCGGAAACCGTGCGCAACCAGGTGCTACAGCCGATGACTGACATTGGCGTCCAACTTCGGGAGGACCTGGCCCGGTTGGAAAACGCGCGCAGCCTGGTGCCGCTGGATCATGATCCGGTGCCGGACAACTATTCGGATTTGGTCCGCAAATACTACGAGAGACTGGGAGGCGGTCAGTGATTGTCTTTTCCGCCCGCGGGTGGATTGTTCCAGTTTTGGCGCTGCTCCTTTCCCTGGCCGCCGCTTTGGTGTGGGCCGGGCATCGCAGCGCTGTCGAACGCCGGATTCGCCTGGGTTGCGGATTGCTCAAATTGGCCGGCGTGCTAACGCTGGCGCTCTGTCTGTTGGAGCCGATGCAAATCGGCCAGCGCGCTCGGCCGGGAGCCAACGTCTTCGCGTTGATGGTGGATGACAGCCAAAGCCTGAAGATCAAGGACACAGGCCAAGGAGCCTCGCGCGGGGGTTTGCTGCGCCGCCAATTGACCAACGATGAAGGCGGCTGGCAAGCGGCGATGGAGGAAAATTTTCAGGTTCGCCGTTACACATTTGATGCCCATTTGCAGGATGTGCGAGATTTCGGCGAGCTGAAATTCGAGGGCAATGCCACGGCGCTGGAGCATGCTTTGCACACCGCCACCGAACGCTGGCGCGGCCAGCCCGTCGCGGGTGTGCTCTTGTTCACCGACGGCGACGCGACCGATGCTTCATCCGACTTGGCCACGCTTGATCATTGTCCTCCGGTTTATCCGGTGGTCATTGGAAACGAAGCGGGCTTGCGTGATATTTCGCTGGACAAAGTCACCGTGAGCCAGACCGCTTTTGAAGACGCTCCGGTAACGGTGCAGGTGGAGGTGTCCGTGCATGGGTTCGCTGGCGCGGAAGTGAGCGCGCGATTGATCGAGATCACCGCCGGCGCTTCCAACGTCGTGGCACAGCAGATCAAGCCGGCGCACGACGAGGAGAGCAGCCTGAACTTCCGCTTCCAAATCCAACCGGACAAGCCGGGCCTGCATTTTTACGAAGTGGAAGCGCGCTCGCGCGAGGAATTGAGCTGGCCCGCATCCAACTCCCGCGAGGCGACTCTGGCCAACAACCGCCAGATCGTGGCGGTGGATCGCGGCCAGGAGCCGTTTCGCGTTCTCTATGTCGGTGGCCGGCCCAATTGGGAGTTCAAATTTCTGAACCGCGCCATCGGGGACGATCCGCAAGTGCAGATGGTGTCCATCATCCGCGTGGCCAAGCGCGAACCCAAGTTTGATTTCAAGGGCCGCGACGGCGAATCCAGCAATCCCTTGTTCCGCGGCTTCGGCAAGACCGACGACGAGACGGCCCGCTACGACCAACCCGTCGTCATCCGGCTCAATACGAAGGACGAATTCGAATTGCGCGGCGGCTTTCCCAAGACCGCCGAGGAACTTTTCCGTTATCACGCCGTCATCGTGGGCGACATAGAGGCGGATTTTTTCACGCACGATCAAATGGTCCTGTTGCAGCGGTTTGTTTCCGAGCGCGGCGGCGGTTTCTTGATGCTGGGCGGCGCGGAATCGTTTCGCGAAGGCAATTACACGGGGACGGTCATCGCCTCGCTGCTGCCCGTTTATCTGGATCGCCCGGCCGCCGCCAAGCTGCCCTCGACGTGGAAACTCCACCTCACGCGAGAAGGCTGGCTCCAGCCGTGGACACGCTTGCGCTCCACCGAAGAGGATGAAAGGGACCGCCTGGAGTCCATGCGGCGCCTGGACGTGCTCAATGCGGTGCGCGGCGTCAAACCGGGCGCCAGCGTGCTGGCCACGGTTTCGGACGAGGACAACAACAGCCATCCGGCCCTGGCTGTGCAACGATTCGGATTGGGCCGCAGCGCGGCGATGTTGATCGGAGATTTGTGGCGCTGGGGCCTGCACGATGAATCGGCGCAAAAGGATTTGGCCAAATCATGGCGCCAATTGGTCCGCTGGCTGGTCTCGGACGTGCCCGCACGGGTTGCTGTCACTGCCGAAACTGGCGCTGATGGCGATCCGGCCCGCGTCCGGCTCGTTGTCAAAGTGCGGGACGAGGAGTTCAAGCCGCTGGACAACGCCCTGGTGCAATTGACCATCTGCAAAGTGGGATCGTCCCAAAGTGCGGCAACCAATGACCTCCGTTTGGTGGCCGGTGCTTCGGCCAACCAACTTGGGACTTACCAGGCGGACTATTTCGCGACCGAGGCGGGGGCTTGCACCGTCGAGGCCGTCGCGACGCAGTCCGACGGCAAGATGATTGGCCGGGCGGCGGCAGGGTGGGCTTTGGACCCGGCGGCGGCGGAATTCCGTTCCCTCAAACCCAACCGCGCCTACCTGGAAGTCCTGGCCAAGCGCACGGGCGGCCAAGTGTTGACAATGGATGCCTTGCGGGATTTCGTCCGCCAGCTTCCGCAGCGCCGGGCGCCGATCATGGAGCCGTGGAGCAAACCTTTGTGGCAGGAACCGGCGGTTTATCTCTTCGCGCTGGGCTGCTTTGTGGCCGAGTGGGGAATCCGCCGCTGGAAGGGGCTGCCATGAAACGCGCGCTCCTGGCCTTTCTCGGCCTGCTGCTGTGTTCAATGCCATTGCGCGCGCAAACCGACGAGGAACGAACATTGATTCTGGTGGTCGGCGCGCCGGGCGAACCCGCGTATGGCGAACAATTCTCCGCCTGGGCCGAATTGTGGAAGCAGGCGGCGGCCAAAGGAGGTTTGCGCGTGCGCGTCATCGGCCAGGACGAGGCGGCATCGCCGGATGACCGGACGCGCTTTTTGACTATCCTCTCGGAGGAAGTTTCGCGGCCAGCCGGAGAGCTTTGGCTGGTGTTCATCGGTCACGGAACCTACGACGGCCGCGCGGCCAAGTTTAATCTGCGCGGGCCTGACCTCTCGGCGGAAGAATTGGCGGCGGCCTTGAAACCATGCAAGCGACCCTTGGTGGTCATCCAATGCGCCTCCGCCAGCGGTCCGTTTCTGCCGGCCCTGTCCGCTCCCGGCCGTGTCATCATCACGGCCACCCGCAGCGGCTACGAGGTCAATTTTGCGCGCTTCGGCGGCTATCTGGCCCGCGCCCTGGCCGATCCCGCCGCGGACCTGGACCACGACGGACAAGTCTCCTTGCTGGAGGCGTTCCTGCTGGCGGCGCGTCAAGTAGATCAATTCTATCGCGATCAAGGCCGCCTGACGACGGAACACGCGTTGCTGGACGACAACGGCGACGGCCTGGGCACTCCGCCGGAATGGTTTCAGGGCGTGCGGGCGGTCAAGACGCCGGAGAAAGGAAAATCCGCGGATGGAGTGCGGGCGCATCAGATGATTTTAGCGCGCGGCCAAAGCGAGCAGGGCCTGCGGGCCGAAGCCCGCGCGCGCCGCGATGAATTGGAGCAGGAACTAAGCGCGCTCCGGTTGAAAAAAGCGGAGATGAAAGAGGACGATTACTACAGCAAACTCGAAAAGATCATGGTGGAAACCGCGCGGCTCTATTCGGACCAGCAAACCCGTTAGAACCCAGCTCATAAATAGGAGCGGGGCGCGCTGGCCGCGGCAACGCCGTATGGCAAGACCGCGACGAGGGAAAGTATCCCCGTCATGGGGGCTGTGACCGAGGAGCAACGCCGCCAGAGGGCCTTGCCGCGGCCAGCCCGAAGGGTGGCGGATCTTTGGGGCGGCGGCTGCGTTGCTCGTCGGTCGAAGATCACTGCGGATA
>Ga0302324_100023354_pt1 | contig 11966 bp, 12 predicted proteins | sample Palsa_T0_1_FD_201949 | JGI IMG/M metagenome (GOLD analysis project Ga0302324, IMG submission 201949) | Peat permafrost microbial communities from Stordalen Mire near Abisko, Sweden - Palsa_T0_1 | ecosystem: Environmental > Terrestrial > Soil > Palsa > Peat permafrost | place: Sweden: Abisko... | reverse complement strand
AAGCCTCAGGGGTGATTGTGGGGAGCCGTTCTAGCCCAGCGCCGGCCTGTCGGGCGAAATCTAGGTCTTGATCATGTTTTGTCAACGGGATAACTCCCCCCGCAAGGGGGGAGGGGGTAAGACTATGCCGCTTCTGACACTTGACTCCTTCCCCCTTGCGGGGGAAGGTCGGAAGGGGGTGTCCATCGAGCGGCGCGAACCGAGCCGTAGATCACCGCCCCAGCCACAGCTTGATGCATTGCTCGACCGCCTGGTCGACGCGCTGGTCGATCTCCGCGTCGGTCAGGGTGCTGAGCGGATGTTGGATCACCACCGGGGTCAGGTCGCACATGCCGAGCGCATCGCGCTGGACGTGCGCCTCGTGGAGGAACTCGGTCGTGACGATCACGGCCGCGGGGCGTCCCTTGGCTTCGAGCTCGATGGCGTCATGCGTACAGCACGACGTGCAGGAGCCTCAATCGCCGATCGCGGTCAGGACGACGTCGTTGGCGGCGGCGATCTCCTTGATCAGCGCGGGATCGGCGTCCTTGGAAAAACTCTCCTTGCGATAGAAGGTCACAGCGCCGAAGGCGAAACGGTCCTGCAGCTTCGCGGCGGTGCGCTTGAGCAGCCGGTTGGCGTTCCATTTGGTGTTGTCGAGCACGCCGAGCCGCGCACCGACGAGGCTGGCGACGCGCGGCGCCAACCGCATCGGCGTCGCCTCGACGATGCCGCGCGGGTCGAACACGATCTGGCCGGTGTTGCTGGTCATGGAACGCGCTCCTTCTAGAGATAGCAGGTGCCGTCGACGCAGATCGGCGCTTTCTCGCTGTCGCCGGAGCCCTCGATGCTGCGCAGCACCGGCGATGTCATGTGGCCCCAGCCCGGAATGAAGGCCGAGAAGCGGCCGGCCTCGCCGCCGATCACGAACAGGTGGATGTTGTCGGCGCTCGGCACCACCGGAATACGCGAACCGGGCTCGCGCTTGTAATGCTTGGGCAGGTTGCGGTTGTAGATCTTGCCGTAGCGGTGATCGAAGGTGAGCGCCGAGAACAGATTGTAGGCGTTCATCCACAGATAGGAGCGCACGTCGTGGCGGGTCCAGCCCTTGGCCGCGATGGTGCGTGCGTGCTCGGGCCCGATCACCACGGCGCAATGGCCGCTCGACACCGCATTGTTGTGCGCGATCGTGCTCATCGCCGAGCAGATGCTGTCCAGGATGCCCTCGGGATCGTTGGCGACATGGTTGGTGACCGAATGCGGCGGCTCGGCCGCGATCACGAACACGGTCGAATCCTCGGGCGCAAAACCCTTCTCGACATGGTAGGGCGCCCACGGGCTGTGCGCCTCGTTCTCGGCGACGCAGTAGGTGTATTTGCCCGGATGGCCGAGCGTGCTCTTGTCGAGCTCGCCGGGCCACGCGCCGCCGACATTGAGGAGCACCAGCCGGATCGCGCGCCCGATCGTCGCGTTGGCGCGGTTGCCCGAGCCGAAGGCGTTGCAGCCGCCGTTCATGCCGATCGCCTGTGCGACCGGCCCGTTGACGATCAAGAGCGGCCCGGCCATGTGGGTGGTCGCCTGGACGCCGTTCAGGTTGAACGCCTTGGCGGTCAGCGCCAGCAGCGCCGCGCGCACCACCGGCGCATAGTCGGTCTTGCAGCCCGCCATCACGAGATTGATCGCCAGCACCTCGCGGGTCAGGCTGCCGTGGCGCGGCGGGATCTTGCATTCGACGCGGTCTGGCTCACCGCCGAGCGCCGCCACCATCTCGTCGACCTTAGCGCGCGTCGGCGGCACCACCGGCAGCCCGTCGGTCCAGCCCTGCTCGAAATACCACTCGACCAGATCGGTGCCCGCAGGCACGCGCTCGGTAGTCGGATCCGGCGCCGCGACGGCGCGCTCGGCCATGAATTCCTCCCTCGATCCCGGCGTCAGTCTAGGGTCGCGCCCTGGCGATTGTCAGCTATGGTTTGGGCGGGATGGAAACCACCGAAGGGCCGCAAGATGGTCTGGGAACCCGAGCTCGACGCGCTGCGCCGGCGCCAGCGTCTCGCCGAGGCGATGGGCGGGCCCGACAAGGTGCGGCGCCAGCATGACGGCGGCCGGCTGACCATCCGCGAGCGCATCGCCGGGCTGGCCGACGCGGACAGTTTCCACGAGATCGGCGCGATCGCGGGCCGCGCAAGCTACGACGATTCGGGCGAGCTCGCCGACTTCACGCCGAGCAACTGCGTGATGGGCCGGGCGCTGATCGAGGGACGGCCGGTCGTGGTGGTCGGCGACGACTTCACGGTGCGCGGCGGCTCGGCCGACGCGACCATCCGGGACAAGCCGCTGCTCGCCGAGCGCATGGCGGCGGAATTCCGCCTGCCGATCATTCGCATCATCGAGGGCTCGGGCGGCGGCGGCTCGGTCAAGACCATCGAGACCACGGGGCGCGCCAATCTGCCCGGCGGGGTCGGGCAGTCGGCGCTGTTCGATCTCACGACCGCCAACCTGGCAGTCGTGCCGGTGGTCGCGCTCGGCCTCGGCTCGGTGGCCGGCCTCGGCGCGGCGCGGCGCGGCTGGCGGCCAGCCATTTTTCGGTGATGACGAAGAATTCCGCCATGTTCGTCGCCGGGCCGCCGGTGGTCGCGCGGCTCGGCCAGCAGGCGCCGGGCCAGCCCGAGCCGGACAAGCAGGCGCTCGGCGGCTGGGAGACCCAGACGCGCAGCGGCGCGGTCGACCTCGCGGTCGACAGCGAGGACGAGGCGTTCGCCTGCGCGCGCCGCTTCCTGTCCTACCTGCCGAGCTCAGTGCATGGCCTGCCTCCGGTGACGCCGTGCGACGATCCGCCCGAGCGTCGCGAGCCCAGCCTGTTCGACGCGATCCCGCGCGATCACCTGAACGTCTATTTCATGCGGCCGATCATCGAGGCGGTGGTCGATCGCGGCAGCTTCTTCGAGATCGGCGCGCTGTTCGGGCGGTCGCTGATCACCGGCGTGGCGCGCCTCGAGGGCCGCGCGGTCGCCGTGATGGCGAGCGACCCGTTCCATCACGGCGGCGCCTGGACCGCCGAGACCTGCCAGAAGGCGGTGCGCCTGATCGATTTCGCCCAGACCTTCCATCTGCCGGTGGTCTATCTGGTCGACTGCCCGGGCTTCATGATCGGGCTCGAGGCCGAGCGCAGCGCGACGATCCGGCACGGCGTGCGCGCGATGGCGGCGATGAACCAATGCACGGTGCCGTGGTGCACCATGATCCTGCGCAACGCGTTCGGCGTGGCCGGCGCGATGCACCAACCGGCGGGCCGGCTGGCGCTGCGCTATGGCTGGCTGTCGGCGCGCTGGGGCTCGCTGCCGCTCGAGGGCGGCATCGAGGCCGCCTATCGCGCAGACCTCGAGGCGGCACGAGACCGCGCCGCCAAGCTCCAAGAGATCGAGGACCGCCTCAACAGATTGCGCTCGCCGCTGCGCACCGCCGAGGCGTTCTGGATCGAGGAGATCATCGATCCGCGCGACACCCGCCCGCTGCTCTGCGAGTTCGCCCGGCTGGCCGAGCCGCTGCTGATGCCCGGACCGTCGAGCTTCGCAATGAGGCCGTAGAATCTTTGCTCACGCCAGGGTGTTTTCGTCATTGCGAGCGCAGCGAAGCAATCCAGGGCCGCGTGACGGGACGCATCAGCGGCAAGCCCGTCACGTTGCTCTGGATTGCTTCGTCGCTACGCTCCTCGCAATGACAAAGGTAATGGGGATTGTGCAAGCCGCCGCTCACCCGCAGCCGATCGCATACATGTCGGTGCAGCCCTCGGGCAGCTTATAGGCCTGCCAGCTCTGGCCGGCGTCCTGTGTGCCGAACACCTCGCCGCGGCGGGCGACGCAATAGACCTGGTCGGGGTCGCGCGGGTGCGGCGCCACCGCCATCATGGTGCTGGCCGGGTCGAGGCCCTCGTCGAAGCGCTGCCAGGTCTCGCCGACGTCGGCGCTGCGATAGACCGAGCCGGCGTCGCTGGATGCTGCGACCGACAGGCAGGCGTAGAGCACGCGCGGATCGTGCGGCGAGACGCGGATGTCGCGGCTGTAGCGCAGCGGCGAGAAGCGGCCGACCTCCATGTCCTGCCAATGGCTGCCGCGGTCCGTGCTGCGGAACAGGCCCATGCGGAGCGCCACGATCACGGTGCCGGGCGCCGCCTCGCTGGCGCACAGCGCGTGGCCGTCGAGCATGCCTTCGGTCTCGGTTTGGCTGACCAGGCGGCTCTTCAGATGCGGCCGCTCGGCGAGCTTGATGAGATCGGTGCTGCAATCCTGCCAGCTCTCGCCGGCGTCGCGGCTGCGCATCACGCCGTTGGCCTCGACGGTCGCGTAGAGCGTGTCGGGCTCGGCCGGGTCGGCGGCGAACCGCATCACGCGGCAGGCGAACGGCATGTTGACCCGGTTCTCGATGCGCGGCTCGGGCAGCTTGCGCCAGTGATCGCCGCCGTCGTCGCTGCGATAGACGCCGACCGGCGAGGCGCCGGCGAACAAGGTCTTGGGCTGCTTGGGATGGACCAGGATCGACCACACCTCGACCCCGCGATCGGGAAAGCCGAGCCGCTCCCAGTGGGCGCCGCGGTCGGCGCTGCGATAGGGGCCGTCCTGGGTGCCGACATAGATCACGTCGGGATTCTCGGGGTGCACCGTGATGGCCGGGATGTTGGCGTCGTCGGGCAGGCCGCCCGCCAGCTTGGCCCAACGGTCCTCGCCGACCGCCAGCCGGAACACGCCGTTCTGCGTGCTGCCGCGGGCACGCTGGGCGCCGACATAGATGTGGGTTTGCCGCGCCATGATCCATCCCTCCCGTTGCTCATTCACGTGCCGCAAGCAGAGAACCGCCGGCGCGCGCCGTCAAGAGGCGTCTCAGCGGCGGATCGCGGCGTCGTAGAAGCTGAAATCGAACAGCGCGTCGACATCCACGGTGGCCGCCGGCGAGCCGAGGCGCTGCTCGAAATCCTGCAGCAGGTGGGTCGCCGCGACGATCGAGCGCGGATCGGCGATCAGCTGCGTCGCGTCCGACGTCAGCGCCTTGAGGATGATCGCGGGATCGACCAGGCCGCGCCCGAGATACTCGACGATGTCGTTGGTGGCGCGCTCGGGATAGGCCCGGGCGAATTCGGCCGCTCGAATGTGCAGCGCGACCAGCTTGGCGATCGCCTCGCGGTTCTGCACGATGATCTCGCTGGTCGCCAGCACCACGGCCCCCGGGTGGTTCGGCATCATCTCGTGGGGTCGCGCGATGATCCGGGCCGAGCGATCGTGCTCGAGCACGAAGCTGAGGATCGGCTCGACGATCGAGGCGCCGTCGACCGACCCGGCGAGCACCAGGCGCTGCACCTCGTCCTCGCCGGCGCCGATGATCTGGACGTCGGCGGGATCGATATGCGCGACCTCCTCCAGATAGTAGCGCAAGACCGTGTCGGGCACCGAGCCGCGCGGCAGGGTTGCGATCCGCACCGGCCGGTTCTCGGCGGCGCGGACGCGCCGGAAGCGGTCGCTCGGCGTCTCCTCGGTTGGGGCCGCCAGCGGACCGCGGGCGACCAGCGCGACCTGCTCCATGACGTTGGCCGCGACCACCTTGACGTCGACGCCGCGCGCGCGCGCCAGCATCGCGGGTCCGATGCCGATATAGGCGACGTCGAGCGCGCCCATCGCCAGGGCGTCGACCATCGCCGGACCCGACGCGAACCGCTTGGTGATCAAAGGCAGGCCGGCGTCCTTGGTCCAGCCGCGCCCTTCCATCACGAACAGCTGGGCCATCGGGATGATCGAGATGAAACCGACCCGCAGCGCCGGGCGTTGCTGGGCATGGGCGCCGGCCGGCAATAGCGCCGCGAGCGCCAAGGACGGCGCGATCCGGAGCAGGCAGCGGCGGCGCAAGGGCCGGGCCCCGATCACCGGCCGAACGGCCCGGTCGGTCGCCGCGGTGCCGCGCGGCAGGAGAAACGGCTCATCGGCGGACTATAGCGTGCCGGATCCGCAAATGGATTCGCGAATGTAACGCGGATTTAATGGACGTTTCGACGTGGCGTCCCGTAAAACCCAACAACCCGGCCAGGTCCGGGCAACAGAGAGGACGATATGAGCCCAAAGATCCTGTTCGCGGCGCTTGCCGTGGTGGTGGCGGTGGGTGTCGGCGTGATGCGGGTGCCGGCCCGCGCCGACGCCTTCGCGCAGGAGGAGCAGATGCGCCGCCTGCATTTCGATTGCGATCACAACGACCGGCGCGCCTGCATCCGTTTCGGCATCCTGATCGGCGAGCATCACGAGCTGCATGGCGAATGGCGTAAGACCCATCCCGATTGGTGGTGGTGGGAGCGCTGACCGACGACGTCGGGATCCCCGGCCGATGCGCCGGGGATCTCGACGTATTCGAGGTGGCCCGCGTGGCGCTCGCAGGGCTTAGCGGCAGGCCCTGCCGACGGCATGCAGGCTGATCGGCACGCGCGGCACGCTGCCTATCGTGCCGCTGCCGCCGGATCGTCCCAGAATGGTTTCAACCGGTCGAGCCCGCGCCATGCCTTCGGCAGTCGGCGCAACAGCTTGCCCTTGCGGCGCGCCCAGCGTTTCCGAAGCGCCTGGGTGGTCTGTTTGGTCTTCGGCTTGCGACCCACCGCCTCGACGGCGCGTTCGCGCGCAACCGCCAGATCGTTCAGCTCGCCCAGCACATCGAGTACCCGCTTGATCCGCTCGATATAACGCTCGACCGGCCGGACGTCGTACAGTCCGGCGAGCAGCTCCACGCCGTAGCGGAGCTTCTTCAGCTTCTTGCGCAGGTCATGGCGGCGCTCGGCCGACAGCGTGCGGACACGCTTGCCGGCCTTCCTGGCCTTGCGCGCCTGACGCTCGAGCAGGCGACCGCCGACGCCGGCGACGGCGGAAGCGGGGCCGCCCGCGATGCCGACCAGCCAGCGCTGCGTCTCGAGGCTCCGATCCATGCGCAGCATGAACATCGTGCAGGACGGCGCGTGGATCGCCTTGACGACCTCCCGGTGCGCTCGCGTGCGCGGCGGACCGGCCGCGGCGGCGATCCGACGCGCAACCGCGCGCGTGCCCGGCTCACGCCCGGCATCGGCAAGCGTCTGGCCGATGAAGACGTCCCAGTCGCGCGCGCCGCCGAGCACGCGGCCGAATCGTGTCAGACCCTCGCGAACCGACGCATAGTCCGGCTTGGCGATATAAGGTCGGAACAGATTGAACAGCGTCTTGAGACGGCGGACCGCGATGCGCATCTGATGCACGCCCTCGGCCTCGCCGTCGAGGGCGGCCGATTGGTTGGCCTGCCAGTGGCCGAGGATCGCGCGCATCAACTGCCCGAACGCGCCGGCGACCGGCAGCGCCGGGTCGAGCCGCGGCAGCACCATCTCGGCCACTGGCGGGGCGCCGGCGACCAGCCGCCTGCCACGATCGACCCTGCTGCGGACACCCGCCATCATCGCGATATCCTGATGCAAGCCGAGCGCCCACTCGTCCCGAGCCGGCTCGTTGACCGCCGCTCGAAATATGGCACGACGCGCCCGTGCCGTTCGGCCGCGCGTGGCGGCCGTCGCTACGGTGCGCCGCCGGCCGCTCTTCGGGTCGATCTAACGCGGCAGGACGTGCAGGAGCACGAATCCGAGGGCCGCGCCCGAGCACAGCATCATGACGAATCCGAACACGAGACCGTCATCCCAGTCCTTGGCTTTGGCACGCATCTCCGCACCTCAGGATCGCGTGACCCATCAACGGCGGTGTCGGGGCTTTCGATCCGCAACGCCGGACCAGCGCGCAAATAAAGTGGCGGAGGAGGCAGGAGTCGAACCTGCCAGGAGCCTTTCCGGGCCCCTCAGCGGCTTTGAAGGCCGTGGCGATCACCGGACGCGCATGCTCCTCCGGGATCGATCTAATGCGCCGCTCCGCCGGAAATCAAGCCGCCAGCCGAGCCTGGTCAGGCCAGGTGGACTCACCCCGTCATTGCGAAGAGCGCAGCGACGAAGCAATCCAGAGGGGAGTCACGCCGCTCTGGATTGCTTCGCTGCGCTCGCAATGACAACGGGGTAGTCCAACTTGATGTGATCATGCGCTAACCCAGCCGCGACAGCGCGATCAGGACCAGCGTGACCGTGATCGCGCCGCCGATCCGGGTGGCGATCTGGGCGAACGGCATCAGCTGCATGCGATTGCCGGCGGTCAGGATCGCGACGTCGCCGGTGCCGCCCTGGCCGCTGTGGCAGGCGGTCACGATCGCGGTGTCGATCGGATACATGCCGAGCAAGCGGCCGACCAGGGCGCCGGTCGCCATCAGGGCCGACACGGTCGACACGATGGTGACGATGTAGGGCAGGTTGAAGGCCGCGACCAGCTTGTCCCACGGCGTCAGCGAGATGCCGATCGCGAACAGGAGCGGATAGGTCACCGCGGTCGAGAAGAAGCGATAGACCGCGAACGCACCCCGCTGGAGCCCCGGCGAGACCGCGCTCGTCAGCTTCAGCGCCACCGCGATGATCAGCATGACGACCGGCGCGGGGAAATCGAACAGAATCTGGCCCAGATAGCCGAACAGATAGAACGTGACCGCGGTGACGCAGGCGGCCGCGACCGTCATCACATCGGGCGGCCCGGCCGCCTCCTCGCGCAGATCGCCGAGCTCGTCATGGGTGCCGGGCTGCAGCCTTCCCTCGCCGGTGAAGCGCGGAAACCGCTTGCCGACGAAATTGAGCGTGCCGGCAAAGAGGATCGCGGTCAGGCTGCCGAGCATCACGGGCGGCAGCACCTGCGCGAAGATCTCGCCCTGCGGCTCGCCGAGGATAGTCGCGTAGCCGAACGACAGCGGGATCGCGCCCTCGCCGACGCCGCCGGCCATCATGGGCACGACGATGAAATAGAACGTGTGATGGAGGCCGAGACCGAGCAGGGTGCCGACGGCAGTGCCGACCGCTCCGGCCACCAGCGAGCCGCAGAACAGCGGCACGAAGATCTTGAGGAAGCCCTGGATCAGCACGTGGCGATCCATGCCCAGGATGCTGCCGACGATGATCGACGAGATGAAGAGATAGAGGAAATTGGACTCCTTGGTGAACACGGTCACCGAGTCGAGCACCGGCGCCGGCAGATAATGGTGGAATGCCAAATATGACGGGATGAAGGTCGCGAAGATCGCCGCGGCGCCGATATGGCGCACCACCGGCAGGCGCTTCCCGAGCTCGGCGCAGGTGAAGCCGCCCATCGACAGCAGCACGATCCCCATCAGGATGTCGGACGGCACCTTGCCGGCCAGCACGAAGCCGGTGATCAAAGCGAGCAGGGCCAGATAGATCGGCAGCGGCACGATGCCGATCTTGAAGTCGACGATGCGCCACCAGCCATAGGGCCAGAACGCCCGCGTCTCGCGCGCGGCCTGGGTTCCGCCCGTGCCCGCGAGCTCGCCGTGATCGACGTCCGCCATGAAGCTTCCCCCCTCGTCCCGATACAAGGCGCATTGGCTGCGCGGCGCGCGGGCGACCCCCGCATTTACGCCCGGCCGGCTCCGGATTTCCACAGAAACCGCTCCCCAAGAAGCTGCCATCGGCTATCGTGGTTGGACTATCTCGGAGGACGACCATGCCCGCGTTCCAGGAGATCAACCCCGCCAAGCTCGCCATGCTGTTCCGGCGCGAGTTCCTGCTGTGCAACGTCAAGCCCGGCGAGACCGTCGCGCTGCTGTCGGACCTGCAGTCGCGCCCGGAGTACGTCGCCGCCGCGTTCGCCGCTGCCGAGGAGCTGGGCGCCGACATCTACGACATGAAGGTCAATTCGGTGCCGTCCTGGACCAAGGTCGGGGTCGAGACGGTCGGCGCCTGCAAGGGCACCGTCGAGGCGCTCGCCGCCGCCGACCTGCTGGTGTGCCTCCATGTCCCGCTGTTCACCAAATGGCTCAAGCGGGTGCGCGACGCCAGCACGCGCGTGCTCCTGATCATCGATGCGCCCGACGATCTCGAGCAGCTGATGGCGCCGCCCGGGCTCAAGGAGGCCTGCCTGCACGCCGGCAGGCGGCTCGAGCAGGCCAAGACGATGCGGATCACCAACGCGGCCGGCACCGCGCTGACGGTCGAGCTCGGCGCGTACCCCACCATGGTGCAGTACGGCTTCGCCGACCTGCCCGGACGGTTCGACCATTGGGGCGGCGGCCACGTCCACACCTTTCCGAACGAGGGCTCGGCCCACGGCACCGTGGTGATCCAACCCGGCGACATCGTGATCCTGCCCTATTGCCGCTACGTCCAGGACGAGATCCGGCTCGAGATCAGCGACGGCCATATCCGCAAGATCGCGGGCGGGCTCGACGCCAAGCTGATGAGCCAGTGGCTCGACGACAATAAGCGCAGGGCCGACGATCTCGACGGCCACGCGATATCGCATCTCGGCTGGGGCCTCAATCCGCAGGCGCGCTGGGACGCGATCGCGCTCTACGGCGCCGAGCCCGAGCGCGCGCGTGCCGCGGCGCGCGCCTTCGCGGGCAATTTCCTGTTCTCGACCGGGCCCAACACGCAAGGCGGCGGCACGCGCAACACCAAGGGTCATTACGACGTGCCGATGCGCGACTGCACCGTGGTGCTCGACAATGAGTTGGTGGTCGAGCGCGGCCGCCTGGTCGACCCCCGCATGACTATCGAGCGGGTCGCGCGTTGAGGCTCGAAATCGACCGGGTTTCCAAGCGGTTCGGCGCGACGCAGGCGCTCGCCGAGGTTTCGCTGACCCTGGCGGGCGGCGAGATCCACGCGCTGGTCGGCGAGAACGGCGCCGGCAAATCGACCCTGATCAAAATTCTGGGCGGCCAGCATCGCCCGGACAGCGGCACGCTCGCGCTCGACGGCGCCGTCCAGCGCTTCGCCGATCCGCGCGCGGCGCGCGCCGCCGGCATCGTCGTGATCCCGCAGGAGCTGCGCCTGGTGCCGGCTCTGTCGGTCGCCGAGAACATCATGCTCGGCCATCTGCCGGCGCGCCGCCTGACGGTCGACCGCCGGGCCATGCGGGCGGACGCGCAGCGCGCCTTGGCACGGCTCGGCGCGAGCTTGCCGCTGGACGCGCGCGTCGACCGGCTGAGCTATGCCGAGCGTCAGCTCGTCGCGATCGGCCGCGCGCTCAGCCAGCAGGCGCGCGTGCTGGTGCTCGACGAGCCGACCGCGGCGCTCGAGGCGCGCGAGATCGACGCGCTGTTCGGCGTGCTGGCCGGCCTCAAGGCGGACGGTGTCGCCATCTCGTATGTCTCGCACCGGCTGGCCGAGATCGTCGCGATCGCCGATCGCTGCACCGTGCTGCGCGACGGCGCGGTCGTGTTCTCCGGCGCGCGCGGCGGCTTCGCGATCGACGATCTGATCCGCCACATGACCGGCCGCACGCTCGATGAGGCGCGCGCCCCTCGCTCTGCCGCGACCGGCGCGGCGCTGCTCGAGCGCGCCGGTGACGATTGGCGCCGGGTCGCGCTGCACCGGGGCGAAATCGTCGGGCTGGCCGGTCTGCTCGGCAGCGGCACGTCGGCGCTGCTGCGGCGCCTGTTCGGCGCGCCGCGCGACGGTATCGCGTCGGGCATCGGGCTGGTGCCGGGCGAGCGCGCCCTCGGGCTCGTGATGGGGCGCAGCGTGCGCGACAACATCGCGCTGCCCAGCCTCTCCCAGCTGGCGCGCGCCTGGCGCGTCGACGAGCGCGCGATCGACCGCGTGGTCGGCGCGCTGATGGCGGCGCTCGACATCAGGCCGCGCGATCCGACGCAGCCGGTCGGCGAGCTGTCGGGCGGCAACCAGCAGAAGGTCGTGTTCGCCAAATGGCTCGCCGCCAAGGTCGGCGTGCTGCTGCTCGACGAGCCGACCCAAGGGGTCGACATCGCCGCCAAGGCCCAGCTGCACCGGTTGATCCGCGACTTCGCGGCGGACGGCGGCGGCGTCGTGCTGGCGAGCGCCGATTTCGACGAGCTGCTGAGCCTGAGCGACCGCGTGCTGGCGCTGCGCGACGGTGCGATCG
>Ga0302324_100023351_pt1 | contig 11967 bp, 11 predicted proteins | sample Palsa_T0_1_FD_201949 | JGI IMG/M metagenome (GOLD analysis project Ga0302324, IMG submission 201949) | Peat permafrost microbial communities from Stordalen Mire near Abisko, Sweden - Palsa_T0_1 | ecosystem: Environmental > Terrestrial > Soil > Palsa > Peat permafrost | place: Sweden: Abisko... | reverse complement strand
AGTGGAGAATCTGAAATCCGCGCTGCACAAGCTGGATCAAAAGCTAACTGAAGCACAAGCTAAGAGCGACGTTCTGATCGCCCAGCATCGGCGCGCCCGCGTATTGAACAAGGCCGGCGACGCCCGCATGGCGATTGGCAATGCTTCCAACACCACCGCCTTCGATCGCATGAAGAGCAAAGTCCAGCGCAACGAAGCGCTCAGCCGGGCCAAAGCCGAGCTGACCGGCGATTCGATGGAAGATCAGTTGGCATCGCTCGAAAAACAGGACGAGGTGGAGAAGCTGCTGGCCGAGCTCAAATCGAAACGGGGACTGGCTGGCTGAATGCCGCGCCGCGCCATTTTCCCCGCCGGCCTTTTCTCGCTGGCGCTATTCGCACAAACACCGGCCAACGCGCCCGACCCATGGAAAGATTCCGATCTGATCCAACCCCAGGCATTGGCCGCGCGGATCTCCGGCAGCACGCCAAAACCAAAAATTTTATATGTAGGCTTTCCGATTCTTTACCGAAACACGCATATCCCGGGCGCCGTGCTGGCCGGACCTGCTTCCAAGCCCGATGGCCTGGAGCTATTGAAACAAACCGCCGCGAAACTTCCGCGCAGCCAGGAGCTGGTCATTTATTGCGGCTGCTGCCCGTGGGACCGTTGTCCGAACGTGCGCCCGGCTTTCCGGCTGCTGCGCGAGATGGGATTTGAGCACTTGAAGCTGGTCACAATCCCAACCAACATGTCCACCGATTGGATCTCGAAGGGCTACCCGGTAGAGCGCGCGGCCGCAAAATCGGAATAGCTCAAGCTGCTTAAATTGAGACGGGAGCGGGCGGAGTCGCCGCTTTCGGGGTGGCCACGTGATCCGGCTTGGTGATAATCTTCGGCTCCATAGAAACCAGCACGCCGCTGCGCGGAAGCACGTACATCAGATACGTCGAGCCGTTCTCCAGCGCTTTATAGGAGGCATGGTTCACGTCGTACCTTTTGTCTTTCACGTCGAAGAAGTATTTTTCGATCGGGTCGCGTCCGTTCGGCCGGAGCGTCTGCTCTTCCCGTCCGATCACGCGGCCTTCTCTCGCCACCACTTCGCGCGCCAGCAGATCGAAGTACTTCCCGAGGGAAAAGCGTGTCAGGTTGTAGGCCGCAAAGCCCAAACCCGCCAGTATGGTGACCACTGTCGTAAGGGTCGAGATTTTTCCCCGCGCCTCCGCCATCTCGCCCAAGTGCAATAGCTGCCCAATAAAGATGTTAGCGGCGGCCAAAAACGAGACGTGCTCCCGCGTCCCGGTCAAACTCACCCACAGCAGGAACGGCGCGGCAGCCGAAAGTACAGCCAAACCAGCCGGAGTCACTGCCGGCCCGATGAACTTCTTGAACTGGTCAGGGGAAAGACGGCCTACCCGATTGGCTTCCAGCGACTCGGGCGAGAATCCCATGGCCTGCGAAAGATCGATCAGAACCTGCTCTTTAGTGCGATATGTGGAGGAGTCGTGGGTCACGCAAGCACTACTTTGGAGATATCGACGGTGGGAGCCGGATACTTTAATTTCATAGCGTCCAGCGCCTGCACGATTAGTTCCGCAACCACATAATTCCGCAGCCATTTGCGATCCGCGGGAATGATATACCAGGGCGCCCGCTCGGTACTGCATTTCCGCAGGACATCCTGATACGCTTCCTGATACACATCCCAGTGTTGCCGCTCCTCAAAATCCGGCAGCGATAACTTCCAGTTGCGGGTGACGTCCTGCATGCGCGCCTCGAACCGCCGCTTCTGCTCCTCCTTACTGATGTGCAGGAAGAATTTCAGGATGGTCACGCCGTTCTCGGTCAAGGTTCGTTCAAATTCGTTGATCTGGCGGTAGCGTTTCTCCCACACTTCGGCCGGCGCCAGCCGATGCACCCGCACGATGAGCACGTCCTCGTAGTGAGATCGATTGAAAATCCCGATGTTGCCCAGCGGCGGCACCGCTTGATGAATCCGCCACAGGTAATCGTGAGAAAGCTCCACGCTGGATGGCGCTTTGAACGCATGCACGTCACAACCCTGTGGATTTACGCCGGACATAACGGCCCGGATGGTCCCGTCCTTGCCGCCCGCATCCAGCGCCTGCAGTACGATCAACAGGGCGTAACGTTTATCGGCATACAGCAGGTGCTGCAATTCCCCCAGCCGGCCAATCGTCTTCTGGTGCGCTTTATCATTGCGTTTGATTCCGAACGTATCTTCGGGATCGCGGTCTTTGAGCCGTACCTTGCTCCCAGGCTTGACCATGAGATGTTTGGCGATGTCCATGGTTCTAGTCTCCTATTTTCCCCGGCCCGAAGGTGTTACCGAACCGCGACCGCAACGGAGCGCCGCGAGAGAAGCCTGGCAGCCATGCAAAACTAAAACGATGGATCTTCTGCTTCACCCCGTCGAGCTTCGCGTGCTCGGCTCTCTCCTCGAAAAAGAAATCACCACACCCGAGTACTACCCCATGTCCCTCAACGCCCTCATCAACGCCTGTAACCAGAAATCAAATCGCGACCCCACCGTCAATTTCGACGAATCCACCGTCGAGCAAGCTCTGCACTCCTTGCGCGACAAAGGCTTGCTGCTCGCCATAACCGGCGCCGGCAGCCGCGTACAAAAATACGCCCACCGCATCTCCGAGAAACTGAATCTTGGCCGGCCGGAGCTGGCGATTCTTTGCGAGCTGATGCTGCGCGGTTCCCAAACCCTGGGCGAGCTGCGCACGCGCGCCGACCGCATGCACACCTTCGATGACACCGATCAAGTGCAAGCGGTGATCGATCGATTGCCGGAGCTGATCGTTAAACTCGATCGCCGCCCCGGCGAAAAGGAAAGCCGCTTCGCTCAACTGCTGAGCGGCCCTCCCGCTGTTTCTCATTCGGAACCTGACCAGTCCCCGCCGCCGCGTCAGGACAGAATCACGACGCTCGAAACCGAAGTGTCGCAACTTCGTAATGAACTGGAGGACCTGAAACAGCAATTCGCCCAGTTCAGAAAACAATTCGAATAAAGCCCCTCTCTCAAGCCGCCCGCAACGGCGGCCTCACCGGCGCCGCGCCATCCGCCGCCAGGCAGCTCCGCACACCCTTCACCGGACCGTGCAGGTAATCGTCGATGGGAAACAGCGAGTACGGCTCCAGCTCGCGAAACACTCGCCCCAACTTCTGCTCAATCCGATACACAGCGTGGAAGAAATTTCCACGATCCATGTTCAGTTTCCGGCAGCACAATTTCCAGTCCGCCCCTAACAGAAAGTGATACTTGAAAAGGTCGTGTTCCGCTTCGGTCAACGTCCGCTTGCTGATCAGGCAAAAATCCGCGGAAAATTCCTCCGATTTGCGTCCCCAAGCGCCTCTTCGATCCTTACCCGGCAGCGGATCCAGCGTTACCTTGCTGATGTAGCGTTCCCGGCTCACGCAATCGCGAAAATGCTCAAAGCAGGCCCGGAATATGGCGCGCAGTACACAATTACAGGGATGCGTGGTCTCATGCCTACCGATCCGCAACCCTAAACCCAGGCAGGTATTGCACCCCGGGGCAGCCTGCGCCAATGTCTCTGATCTTGTCCATTCCATTTCTTTCCTCTTTTTTGGAACTCGGAAAGGCGACCGAGTGATTTGTGCCGACTTACAGTCTTGGCGCGCACCTTAGATGCGTCAACGCATTCCTGCGCTGCATCTAGGGCGATTATTCAACTTCCACTGAGGAGAGAGTAGGACAAAGGTAATGTTGTCTTTTACTTAGATAGGGTCTATAACTTCCAGCACCACCTTATGTCTCAAGTTCCAGGTCGTGCGGGGATTTCTTATTCCTGTCGTCCCTATTTCCAAGTGAAATATGGGGGGAAGTCTACTTGACCTTCCTGGACGCGCAGCTTCGCTTGCTTACCTACGTCCGGGATCGCATCCACAACGGCGAACTTACGGAGAGAGGATTCGCTCGTCTGATCGGAATGTCGCAGCCCCATGTTCATAATGTGCTCAAAGGGGTGCGAAACCTCTCTATCGGAACATCGGATTCTATATTAAATATTTTTCATATGTCTATCCTCGACTTGGCCTCTCTGGAAGATCTCGAGGATCACCTTAGAAGTCGAAGATCCGTAGAACCCGCTTTCGAGGTGCCGTTCCTGGATACGCCCATCGGCCCCGGCATTCCCTGGCCGGCCAGGATCGACCGGCGCAGGCACTCCCCTGCTCCATTTCCCTCAGGCATCGTGCTGCCTGGGCTCATGCTGGCCCGCCTGGCCCGGGATCCTCAAATGACCGTGACTCTGGCAGGCTACGATACCGCGCTTCTTGACACCTCCGAACGCGAGCGATCCAAGTTGTCCCCCGAGGGCCTCTACGCCGTCGAGCGCAACGGGGAAGTGGTGCTGCGGTACCTGCGGCCCGGAGCGCGCAGCTATTATCTGGTCACCGACGCTGAGCTGGAAACTCCGAATCGCTGGGAACACTTGAGCATTTCCCTCAAAGATTTGTCCGGACTCATCAAAGCCCGTGTACTATGGCTAGGCCGCGAGAGCGACCGCAAGCTCCCGGCGAATCAACGCGGCCGTTTCTTATACGACGTGATTTCTTCGTAGTTCTGCAGTACCTGAGCGGCCGTTCGCTCCCAACTGAATTGGCGGGCTTGATCCAGGCCCCGTTCAATCAGCTCGCTTCTGAGACCGTCGTTCAACAGCACTTCCCGCATGCCGCGCGCGATATCAAAGACGTTTTCCGGATTGACGATGAGCGCAGCGTCCCCCACCACTTCCGGCAGCGAGCTGACGTGCGAACACACCACCGGAGTCCCGCACGCCATGGCTTCCAGGGGTGGTAACCCGAACCCTTCGTACAAAGATGGAAACACGAAAGCCGAAGCCGCCTGGTAGAACGCCCGTAGTGTTTCGATGGGGACGAATCCCAGAAACCGCACGCTGTCCTCCACCCGGCTTTGAATCACCGCGTGACGCAACGCCGGATGACGCGCGATCTCGTCGCCGATGATGATCAGCCGCAGATCCCGATAGCGGGTATGCTCCTGCAGTTCGCCCCGCAGTACCGCGAACGCCTCCACCAGCCGCGGGATGTTCTTCTGCGGATTGGTCCGTCCCACGTAGAGCAGGAACGGATAGTGGATGCGATAGCGATCCAGCACGCGCTGTACTTCAGCCCCGGACTGTGCCGAGGATCGCCGGAAGTTTGGATCCGGCGCGTTGTAAACCACCTGAATTCGGTTGGTGGGAATCTGGAGCACGGATTCCACGTCGCGCCGCGTGGCGCTCGAAACCGCCAGCACCCGGTCCGCGCGCGCCAACCCTCGGCGCAAGTAAAACAACCGTAAGTTGCTGCGGTAGCCTTTCTGGTTAGCGAACAGCAGCGTGCTCATGTCGTGGATGGTCACCAGATAGGGCTTGGGCATCCACAGGGGAACGGCATTCAACGGAATGTGGAACAAGTCCGCCGGGAAGCGGCCCAGAAACCAGGTGAAGCCGGCCTGCGCAAAACCAGGTTTGCGCTTCTTGTCGTAAACGGCAATTTCGAAATTGGAAGGAAGATCGGCAAATTCCGGCACCGCCGGCGCCGGCGTAATCAACGTGTACCGATTCGAATTGTCCAACCGGGCGAGCGAACGAACCAGGTTCCGGATGTAAGTACCGATGCCGAAGTCCGCCACCCGGCGTGCATCCAGAACAATCCGCAAAGCCATGAATATGTCGACCTTTACCGAACCGCGACCGTGAGGGAGCCGGTGCCCGTTCTAAAAAATGCGGGGACATGCCGGGCTAGCACCGCAACTGTTTCAATCTTCAAAGAAAGCAGACGTGTCCCCGCATTTTTTCTTACAACTACGCCGTCGCCCCAGCCAGCTTCCACCCATACAGTGGAAATCGCTCGGCCAAAGTGGTCACCCGCCTTCTCACCGAAGCGAATGCTTCGGGCGAGCTGATATTATCCAGCACCTCGGCGATCAGTCCCGCCACCTCGCGCATCTCCGCTTCCCGGAACCCGCGCGTAGTCACAGCCGGGCTGCCCAAACGAATTCCGCTCGGATTCAACGGCGGATTCACATCGAACGGAATCGCGTTCTTGTTCGCCGTGATATAGGCTTCGTCCAGCGCCTTCTCCGCTTCCTTGCCCCGGATGCCCTTGGCGAACACATCCATCAAGATCAGGTGCGAATCGGTTCCTCCCGACACAATCCGGAATCCTTTACTCCCCAGCGCCTCGCCCAAAACCTGCGCGTTCCGAATCACCTGCTTCTGATAGGTAGTGAACTCGGGCCGCATCGCCTCCAGAAAACAGACCGCCTTGGCCGCGATCACGTGTACCAGCGGTCCGCCCTGCACTCCCGGAAACACCACCTTGTCGATGGCCGCCGCATATTTATCGCGCGAGAGAATCATGCCCGAGCGAGGCCCCCGCAGCGTCTTGTGCGTCGTGGATGTAACGATATCGGCGTACTCGCAAGGGTTCGGATACACTCCCGCCGCAACCAGCCCCGAGAAGTGCGCCATGTCCACTAGGAAGAGCGCGCCCACCGAATCCGCCACTTCGCGAAATCGTTTGAAGTCGATAATTCTTGGATACGCGCTGCCACCCGCTATCACGAGCTTCGGCTTGTGTTCGAGCGCGAGCTTGCCCAGTTCGTCATAATCGATGCGCTCATCCTCGCGCCGCACGCCGTAAGGAATCACATGATACGTCTTGCCGGAAAAATTCAGCGGATGCCCGTGCGTCAGGTGCCCGCCGTGCGCCAGATTCATCCCGAGGATGGTATCGCCAGGCTGCAAGACAGCCGAATACGCCGCTTGATTGGCCTGTGAACCGGAATGCGGCTGCACGTTGGCATGCTCGGCCCCGAACAGCTTTTTTGCGCGATCCCGAGCCAGATTCTCCACGATGTCCGTGAACTCGCAACCCCCGTAATAGCGCTTGCCCGGATAACCCTCGGCATATTTGTTGGTGAACACGCTGCCGGTAGCCTGCAGCACAGCTTCCGAAGTAAAGTTCTCGCTGGCAATCAGCTCCAGCCGCCCGTGTTGACGTTCCACCTCATGCTGGATCTGCTCATAAACTTCCGGATCCACCTCGGAAAGAGGCCGGGCCATTCGCTCTTGTTCGGTCATTGCCCTCTAGTTTATCCTGGCGCACGCTTCAGCGTGCAGCGTTGGCACTCATACCGACGTCCCGAACCGAAGAACCGACGAACGGGTTTATGATATTCCAATGCGAAGCCAAAAGCTCCAAGTCGCGCTATTCATCCTTCCCTGCCTGCTGCCTGCCGCCGCGCCCGATGGCGGCATCATCTATAAAGCCCATTGCGCCAGTTGTCACGACGCCGGAATCCCTCACATTCCCACCCGCGATGCTCTGAAGACATTTTCCAACGAGACCGTGAATCGGGCGCTGGTGAGCGGCGCCATGCGATTCCAGGGGTCCGATCTTAGCCTCGCCGAACGGCACGCTGTGGTGGAGTTTGTCACCGGTAAGATATTCCAAACCGAGACCGCCGGCCAGGGAATGTGCGCCGGCAACGCCACCGGCAAACTGCTTCCCGGCGAATCGAACGGCTGGAGCTCTGATCTAGAAAACAGCCGCTTTCAATCCGCTGATGCATCCGGCTTAGCGCCCTCTCAAGTCCCGAAACTCAAACTCAAATGGGCCTTTGGCTTTCCCGGCGATTTCGTGGCCTTCTCGCAGCCTTCCATCGTCCATGGAAAACTCTATGTCGGCAGCGCAGGCGGCAAGGTCTATGCACTCGACGCTACAACAGGCTGTACGCATTGGGCGTTCGACGCCGGAGCGGGTGTTCGGACGGCCATCACAATCGGGCCGGGCCCGGTGGCTTATTTCGGAGACCTGCAGGCCAATGTGTACGCACTGGATGCCGACACAGGCGCCGAACTGTGGAAGACCCGCGTGGACGATTATGCCGGCGCTCGCATCACCGGCTCTCCCAAACTCTACGACGGAAAACTGTACGTTCCCGTTTCCTCGCACGACGAATGGACCGCCGCCGACCCCGGAGCCGAATGTTGCAAGTTTCGCGGAAGCGTAGTAGCGCTCAACGCAAAAACCGGCCGCCAAATCTGGAAGACCTACACCATCGCCGACCAACCGCGTCTCAACGGCCAAAAGAATAAGCTGGGCAAGCCGCTCTGGGGACCGTCCGGCGGCGGCGTCTGGTCCTCGCCCACCATCGATGTCCTGAAAAGTGTCCTTTATATCGGAACCGGCGATAGTTACACGGAGCCCGCCGTTCGCACCACCGACGCTATTCTCGCCATGGATCTCGCTTCCGGAAAGATTGTTTGGTCCCGGCAGATTACGGCGAACGACGTTTTTAACACAAGTTGTCTAATTCCGCCGCTGCTCAACTGCCCGGAACATCCGGGGCCTGATTTCGATTTTGGCGATTCGCCAATCCTGCGCAACTTGCCCTCCGGCAAACGTGCGCTCATCGCCGGGCAAAAATCCGGTGTGGTGCACGCGCTCGATCCGGATCAGCAGGGCGAAATTCTGTGGCAATCGCGCATCGGCAAGGGCGGCGCGCTGGGTGGGATTCAGTGGGGACCGGCCGCTGACCGGGACACTGTGTACGCTGCGCTCTCCGACTTCGGGATTCAGTTTTCCGATGCTTCCCGCATTGCCGCCAATGAGGGATTTGGGCCGAGCCCCGACACGGGCGGCGGACTTTTCGCGCTGAAAATCGCCACCGGCGAAAAGCTCTGGGACACGCCCTCGCCTGGCAAAGGCTGCAAGATCAAAGGCTGCAGTCCGGCGCAGTCGGCGGCCGTGACAGCAATCCCCGGCGTGGTATTTTCTGGTGCCCTGGATGGCCATCTGCGGGCGTATTCCACAAAAGATGGAGCCATCTTGTGGGATTACGATACGCTTCGCGATTACGAAACCGTAAACGGCGTCAAGGCCAAAGGTGGATCGCTCGACGCGGCTGGGCCAGCCGTTGCGGGCGGCATGCTGTTCGTCAATTCAGGCTACGGATACTTCAACGCCATCCCGGGCAATGTCTTGCTCGCATTTTCGGTGGATGGCCGCTGATGGTCCCTGTTGTCGTACTGCTGGCTTCCTTCGCCGTTCTTCGCGTCGCGGGGTTGCTGGGTATCGCGGCTCTGGATAATTGGGATCTGCCGCTTCGCATCGGCCTTTTTGTGATGTTTCTGATCACCGCCTCCGCCCATTGGGGGCCGGGACGCACCGATTTGATTCGTATGGTCCCTACCGCCTTCCCAGCTCCGGCAGTAATTGTCGCCGTTACAGGCGTGCTCGAAATCCTGGGAGCTGTCGGACTGCTGGTCCCGCTCACTACGCGCGCGGCCGCGATTTGCCTTACGATTTTGCTCCTCGCCATGTTTCCGGCAAATGTCCGGGCCGCCCGCGAACATCTTACAATCCTCAGCCGGCCCGTGCCGGGGCTAGCGCTTCGTACCCTATTGCAATTCATCTTTATCGGCGCTCTGTTGGCCGTCGCCGTGGGGCCCCCTGCTACCTTGAAAACATGCTTCGTCTTGTTGGATATTCTCTCGCCCTTATCGGCTTCGCGCTCCAGCTTACGGCACAAGCTCCCGCACCCGGACCCGATGTCATCGTCTTCCTAAACGGCGACAAACTGGCTGGCCGCTTCGTCAGCTCCAGCGGCTCATCGGTGAAGTTCAAGAGCGATGTTCTCGGCGACATCACGGTGGATTGGAGCAAGGTGAAGGAGCTGCACACCTCAACGAAAGTTGCCGTCATTCGCAAAGGCGTCGAACTTCATAAGCATACCGGCACGTCCACCATTCCCCAGGGAACGCTCAGCATGGAGAACCAGAGTATCCAGTTGGTGATGCCGCCGCCGCAACCTGCGCAAGCGATTCCCGTGGCCGAAGCCAGCGTCATCGTGGACCAGCCAAGTTTCGAAAAAGCCATCCAACACCCGCCCGGATTTCTCCACGGTTGGGCTGGAGCCATTACTCTCGGCGGCACGTTCGTGAACGCCACTCAGGACAATGAAACGTTCAACGGCGCCATCAACCTCGTTCGCGCTGACCCCGCGGAGAACTGGATCGCACCGCGCAATCGCACCATTTTCGATTTCTCCGCCACCTACGGAGAGCTATCGCAGCCGGCCACTCCCACCGTGAAGACTTCCATCTTTCACGGTGACGCGGAACGTGATGAATACCTCAGCCAGCGCATTTTCGCTTTTGGCCAAGCCGCTTTCGATCACAACTTCTCGCAGGGCTTGCACCTGCAACAGCTCTATGGCGCGGGCTTGGGATGGACGGTGATTCAGGATCCCAATCAAACGCTGGATCTGAAGGCTAGCATGAGTTATATTCGCCAGCAGTTCCAGACCGCGCCGGACCAGGATCTGGTCGGCTCTACCTTCGCCGAACATTACCGGCGCAAGTTTAAGCGCGGGCTGGTGGCCGATGAGCAAATTTCCATCACGCCTACCTGGAATGCTTCCAGCGACTACTCGGCTGCCTTCAGCGCCCTGCTGGCCCTTCCCGTGTACAAGCGCCTGAGCGTTTCGACAGGCATCATCGATACGTTTCTGAACGATCCTCCCGCCGGCTTCAGAAAAAACTCGTTCCAGTTTAACTTGGGCCTCGCCTACACTCTTCACTGATATCCACGCCGAACCGCGACCGCAAGGGAGCGCTACCACGAGACCTGTGGAACGCAATGTCTAAAACACAAGCTTGAGCGCCAGTTGCAACAACCGCGGCGGCCCCGCTTGCAGAATCTGGCCGAACGCGGGCGATTCCAGATCATTCTCCGGCAGCCCGAAATTCGCATGGTTCAGCAAATTGAAGCATTCGGCGCGGAACTGCACGCGCCTGTGCTCGTCGATGTTGAAGTTCTTGAACAGTGAAAGATCTACGTTTTCGATCCCCGGTCCGCGCACCACATTCCGGCCTTCATTGCCAAACTGGCCGGCCTGCGTTTGCGGATTCAATTGCAGAAACGGCGCGCGGGTCACCCATTGGTTCGCCGTGTGCGGTTGTCCCGTGTTTGGATCGGAGATCAGATCCGGGCGGCTGGAATAGAATCCGGTGATTTCGGGCGCGCTGCCCTGCAGCGAAACATTGGCGCTGTCGTATACGGTAAACGGCGTGCCGCTGGAGAAATTGCTGATGGTGTTGAGCTGCCAGCCGTTGGTAATCAGCGCGACGCCGCGCGATGCATTCTGCCACTTCGGAAGCGCCCAGGTTGCGCTGAACACGAAGCGGCTTCGGGCATCGAACAATGATGGGCCGTGTTCGGCGCGCAGATCGTTCGGATTTTGCGCGAGATCGTTTTCGCCCGCCACCAGAGTGGGCGCCGAACCGGCCACATTCAGCGTGGAGATATAATCCAGGCTCTTCGAGAACCAGTAGGAAGCCAGGAAACTGAGCCCGTGCGAAAACTGCCGCGAGAAAGCAATTTCCAGCGCGTGATAGGTGGAGCTGGAATCGTCGGCGAGCAATCCCACCGATCCGTAATTGCAGATGCCTGCTGCATTGCAGCTGGTGTACTGGCGCATCTCGTTATTGTTGTTCGCATTCACGCCCGGCCCGAAAACCACCGGATTCGCCTCGATAAAACGCGGCAGGTGCGTGCCCTTGTTGCCCACATACCGAATGTCCAGCAGATAGTCCTTCGCGATCGCATGCTCAATGGAGAAATTCCAATTCTGCGAATACGGCGGCACCATTCCCGATTGCACGGTGAGCACGGTGGCCGGCGCGACGAAATTCTGCGTCGAAAAAGGAGGCGCGGCGCTTCCATAAGGATTGGCGATATTGAATCCCGGGCCGGGCAGTTGATACGCTTCCGTCCACGGCAGCGCGCTGACGGACGCTTGCAGCGGACCGCCGGTGCCGTTGGTAAAGCCATCGTAGAAAATTCCGTAGCCGGCTCGAATGGTAGTCTTGCTATCGCCGAACGGGTCCCATGCCAGGCCCACGCGCGGCATGAACTCGT
>Ga0302324_100023350_pt1 | contig 11967 bp, 11 predicted proteins | sample Palsa_T0_1_FD_201949 | JGI IMG/M metagenome (GOLD analysis project Ga0302324, IMG submission 201949) | Peat permafrost microbial communities from Stordalen Mire near Abisko, Sweden - Palsa_T0_1 | ecosystem: Environmental > Terrestrial > Soil > Palsa > Peat permafrost | place: Sweden: Abisko... | reverse complement strand
GCTCCGGAAAATCTCACCCGAATTTTCAGCCACGGATTCACGACCCGCGAAAACGGGCATGGCTTCGGCCTGCACAGCGGCGCCTTGGCGGCCAAAGAGTTGAGCGGGTCGCTGAGTGGGTATAGTGACGGCCTTGGAAAAGGCGCCATATTCACTTTAAAGATCCCTTGCCAGCCAGGCAATGCGCTAACCCCAAGCACGCCTGGAATATTCGATGGCGAACATTTTAATGTGGTGCAGCTTTCCTAGACTCCTTCCCCCGGGCATTATGTAGGGGCGCCTCTCAGGCGCTTTGTCGGAGCGACGGGCGCAAGGACGGCCCGGCCGAAGCCAAAACGACCTGATCTGCCTGACGCGTCAGTTCTGAAACCGTCGTTCCCAGTCCTTGAGCTATCTTCGACAAGGTGCCCAAACGCACGTTTTTGACGCCTCTTTCCAATTTGCAAACGTAGGTGCGATGGAAATCGCACCTTTTGGCCAACTCTTCTTGCGAGATTTTGAGGCCTTTGCGGATACAGCGAACGTTGTCGCCCAATGTCTTAAGTTCGATTTTCATATTTGTGCATTAAAAGTGTGATGTTTAATCTTCTTTCCTTACTACGTATAACTAGCGAAGAATGTTTCAACTTTTGTCTAAATTTTTTTGCGCGGCCATTTGTGGGCATAATGGGTTCGCAGTCTTGCTTCTTCATTCAAAGGGAGCCAGAATCCTGCTTACTTTGGAATGATTCGACGCGATTACATAATCCGGGCGATTGAAGAAGCCGTTCGGGCACTGGCCGAAATCAGCGGTTTTCGGCAAGACCAGCGTTGGGAAGAAGCCCAACAGGCTATCGAAACCCAATGCAAGGCACTAACCGGTCTTGACGAGCGAAGCGTGGCCAAGCTCTCGGAAATGGAGTTGCTGGCGCTAGTGGCGCAAGATCAGCCAACATCATTGGTGCAGACGCGACTTTTTCTGGTGATTTCACTCTTAAAAGAGGCAGGGGAAGTCGCCGCCGCCCAAGGGCAGGTCCAACAAGGGCATGATTTCTTCCTCAAAGCCTTACACGTCCTCCTGGGAGTTTCGGCTGAGAACGAAGCCGGAGAACTTCCGTCTTTTGTGCCACGGGTGGAAACGCTCCTGCAATCGCTTTCCGGCGCGCCCTTACCTTTCCGCACCCTGACCATGCTCATGCAGCATTATGAGAGAACGGGGCAATTCGCCTTGGCCGAGGATATGCTTTATTCAATCCTCGAAGAAAAAGGAGATGATCGAGAAGGCTTAGCCTTCGGCGTGGCGTTTTATCAACGCATTTTGCGGCAAAATGACGCCACCTTGTTAGTTGGAAATCTTCCCCGGGCCGAAATTTTAGAGGGTTTAGGTGATTTAACGCATCGTCAAAAGTTGTAATCTATTCCATTACAGGCAGAATGGGTAACGCCTGTCACTGGTTAAGGTTTTTGCCTACAAGCGGCATGGTAACTGCTCCCCATCCTTCCTAAAATATCACCTGACTAAGACATCGGGGAAGGTCGCGACCTTCGCGAAGTCTCAGAGGTGGTTTTTAGTTCAGAGAAGTGATTCATGGAGTTTAGATTGTTGAGCAATTCGATCATGGCCAGGATATTCCTGGTATTCGCCTTTTCTTTTTCAATTCCTTGCGCTTCGAAAGCCGGCCCTGGCAGTTTGTCGCTCTCGTGGGCGCCGAGCCCAGCCCCGAATATCGCGGGCTACATCCTCCGTTATGGAGTAACGAGCGGCCAATACACCGGCAACGTCATCACAGGAACCAACACGAGCACTACGGTTAGCGGCCTGATACCTGGCCTCACCTACTATTTCGCCGTCGCCGCCTATAACTCCCTGGGTGCCGAAAGCAAAAACTCAAACCAAATTACCAACACCATTCCATTACAAATACTTGCGCAACCTCTCTCCCAAACGCTGGTCATCGGGGCGATCGATGTCCTCTCAGTGGATGTCGTTTCTCCTGTGCCTGTAACTTTTCAATGGTTTTTCGATGGCCAAGCCATCGAAGGGGCGACCAATTCAATCCTGGTTTTGCCACGGATCTCAGCCGCTAACGCCGGTTTCTATACCGTGGTGGCATCAAGTTCAGCCGGCAATGTAACGAGCCAGACCGCTGTGGTTGGTGTCCTGGATTCAGCGATTGTTCCGCAAAGCTCCGTGCGCCCCGTGCCGTCGGGCGTTTATAATGGGTTATTCTGCCAAACCAATGCTACGGGCAGTACCGTTACGACTGAGGCCTCATCCGGCTTTCTGTCGAATTGCGCCCTCGGACAGAGAGGAACCTATAGCGGATGCCTTCTTCTCAATGGGCAGACCTTCTCCTTTTCAGGGGTTATGAGCGCCACCGGGGAAATTAATACCGTTATCAATCGGAGCTTCGTTGGTCTTTCGAACTTAAATCTCACGCTCTTCACGGACAAGGTTATGGGTCCGGGAAGGTTGACTGGTGTTGTTTCCAATATGAGCACGGCCAACCCTTGGGTGGCGTTGATCACGGCCGAAATGGCCACGAACGCGTTCTCCCCCTTCGGCGAAATGAGTTTTACCAGTCCGTCGCCCCCAGGTCAGATACCGACCAGCTTAGGCTGCCAACTCATCATCACTCCCACTGGGGTTGCGACGCTGATCGGGCAACTTGGCGATGGCTCGTTGATCTCACAAACAGTCTCCATCGGCATCGATGGCAGTTTTCCAATTTACCAGAGTTTGTATAACAACACGGGGCTATTGACGGGTTGGGTCAGCCTTGCCGGAGGCACTCCCATTGGCAACCTCAAGTGGATACAAACTTCAAACCCAGGATTTACCAACAACGTCAGCTTCGGCACCGGTCCGGGACTATCCACCAGTATTTTCCAGCCTATTTCTCTTCCTCGATAAGCCTCGCTGGAGTGCGTCCATTCAGAAGCTTACTGATTCCAGTCCAAAACCACTTTGCCGGATTGGCCAGATTTCATGGCGGCGAATCCCTTCTCGAATTCGGTGTAATGGTAGCGGTGGGTGATGACGGGCTTGATATCCAAGCCGCTTTCCAGCATCACGCTCATTTTATACCAGGTCTCGTACATTTCGCGCCCATAAATGCCCTTAATGGTCAGCATGTTGAAAACAACGATATTCCAATCAATGGCAATTTGCTCCGAAGGTATGCCCAGCATGGCGATTTTCCCGCCATGAGCCATGTTGGCGATCATGTCGCGAAAGGCCGACGGGTTGCCTGACATTTCCAGTCCTACGTCAAATCCTTCCTTCATCCCCAGCTTGCCCTGGACATCTTTCAAATTGCCTTTGGTGACGTTGAGCGCGACCGTTGCGCCCATTTTTTTGGCCAGGTCCAGGCGGTAATCGTTGACATCCGTAACGACGACGTGGCGAGCGCCGGCATGTTTTGCCACCGCTACGCCCATAATGCCGATTGGCCCTGCGCCGGTGATCAAAACATCCTCACCCAAGACATCAAACGAGAGCGCGGTATGCACAGCGTTGCCGAAAGGGTCGAAAATCGAGGCTACATCCTCATCCATGCCGGGGCGGTGATACCAGACATTGGTCATCGGCACGGAAATTAATTCCGCAAAAGCGCCGGGTCGATTCACGCCGATGCCTTTGGTGTCGGCGCACAGGTGCCGGCGCCCGGCCAGACAATTGCGGCAGCGCCCGCACACCACATGCCCCTCGGCGCTGACAATATCGCCCGTTTTGAAGTCCATGACGTTGGTGCCGACTTGCACAACCTCACCCACGAACTCATGTCCCACGACCATCGGGACGGGAATGGTGCGTTGGGCCCAGGCGTCCCAGTTGTAAATATGAAGATCCGTGCCGCAGATTCCGGTTTTGTGGACGCGGATCAGCACATCATTGACACCTGTTTGTGGTTCCGGCACCTCTTCCAACCAGAGGCCGGGCTCCCGCTTACGTTTAACTAGCGCTTGCATGGAGGTTTAATAAGGGATATTGCTCGAAATTCAAGAAGGTTTTGGGGTGACAGTGGACTTTCGCTTCCATTGCCAGCCGGGTGTTCCGGTTCACTTGAATCTTGAGGCGAAATGTGTAAATTCAATTCATGATGACAGCCGATATTCTCCGGCAGCGCATGCGGGAACAACCGTTCAGGCCGTTTCGCCTAACTCTTTCAGATGGCAGCTCGTTTGATGTTCCCAATCATGATTTTGCATTGGTAAAGAGAAACACAATTGAGGTTGGCGTGGATATGCGAGACACGAACTCGTACGCGCAGAAATATGTCGAATGCGCCGTCTTGCACATCACGGGCGTTGAAGATATTCCTCCAACCAAGGCGGCTTAGTTAGCGTTGCTACAACAACTTAATCTGCAATGCTTCTTTCTCCAATCCCTCCGTCAGTCCCTCAATGCGCGCCCGGCGGCGTTCGATGATATGCTTGTCCAACTTCGCATCGTAAGGCACGGGATATTTGCCGTTGTAACAGGCCATGCAAAATGAATCCGCAGGCAAGCCGGTGGCCTTGACCATGCCTGCTTCGGACAAATAGCCGAGCGAATCGGCGTTAAGATATTGGCGAATCTCGTCCAATGAATGGTTGGCGGCCATGAGTTTGGAGCGGTCGGGAAAATCAATGCCATAAACGCACGGGTTCATGTGCGGCGGGCAACTGACTAAGACATGAACTTCCTTCGCCCCCGCTTCTTTCAAATTGTTGACCCGCGCTTTGGAAGTCGTGCCACGCACAATCGAGTCGTCCACCACGACCACGCGCTTGCCCTTGACTAGTTCGTTGATCAAGTTGAGCTTCACGCGCACGTTGAAATCGCGAATGAGTTGCGAGGGTTGCAAAAAGCTCCGACCCACGTAATGGTTGCGCACAAACGCCATTTCGAATGGGATGCCGGATTCCAACGAGTAACCAAGCGCGGCGCAATTGCCGCTGTCAGGCACCGGCACGATAAGGTCGGCTTCCAGCGGATGTTCCCGCGCCAACTCGCGCCCCATTTCGACGCGGACCTTATAAACGTTGCGATTGGCGATGTTGCTGTCCGGCCGGGCGAAATAGACGTATTCAAAAATGCAAAAGGCGCGCTTGGTTTGGTCGGGAAAAGCTTGCAAGGAGCGCGGCCCTTTTTTGTCAATAATGATGATTTCGCCCGGCGCAACCTCCCGCTCCAATTTGGCTGAGATCAGATCGAGAGCGCACGTTTCGCTGGCCAGGACCCAGCCGTCGTCAAGGCGGCCCAGGCAAAGCGGACGGAAGCCGAAGGGATCGCGCACGCCGATCAATTCGTTCTCCGTCAGAATGGCCAGGGAGTAGGCGCCCTCGAGGCGGCGCACGCTCCGCAAGAGATTGTTCTCGTTCCCATCCAGCGATGGCTGGCCCAGCAAATGAAGAATGATTTCGCTATCGACCGTGGTGGTGAAAATGGAGCCCATGTCCTCCAATTCTTCCCGTAATTGAGAGGCGTTCGTCAGATTGCCGTTATGGGCGATGGCGATTTGGCCGCGTTTGCCGTCGCCGGTCAACGGTTGAGCATTGCGCAAATGAGAGGAGCCGGTCGTGGAATAGCGCGTATGCCCCACGGCGGAATGGCCGACCAGGCCGTGCAGGATGTCGGGGGTGAAAATTTGCGAGACCAGCCCCATGCGCTTGTATTCGCGAAATTGGCGGCCATCGCAGGCGACAATGCCCGCGCTTTCCTGTCCCCGATGCTGCAGCGCATACAAACCGTAGGAAGTTAATTCAGCGGCATTGGGATGGCCAAAAACGCCAAAGACACCGCAGTAATGTTTTGGATAATTTTGCATTCAGACAAAGCGCATGAGGCGGCAATGAAACAGACGGCCCTGCCGCCGCGCAAGCTCATTCGCTCGCGCGCTATGGATTTTTGGCCGTGTTTGAATTGGGCGGAGGAAAATCGCTCGCCGTCAGCAGCCGGTGTCCTCCCGCCACAAAAATGCTGCCGTCTTCGGCCAGATGCATGCCCGGCCGGCTGTCGGTGTATTCGTGGAATTGTCGCGCCAACAGATTGCCATTGGGATCGATGACGGAATGGTCAAAGGTTCGGGCGCCGCTTTGAAAGAAAACGTGCAGATTATTGAAACGGTCCATTTGCGCCTCGGGCGAACCGAAGGAGACCATGCGACCCAGCGGAAAGACTCGCAATGTTTTCTCGCCCGCATCTGTCAAACGAAAGTACAACTTCATCTGGTCCATTAGAGTGATCCTGACCAGGCTGTAGCGCCGCACTTCCGGCGCGGCATTGGTCACACCGGGCGCGGGAACACCAAAAGATAGATTACCCAAACCGGCCAGGGTCATCCCTTCCGCGACGGTGAAGACAACCGGCTTGCAGGAAACCTGTTGTTTCCATTGCGGTATGTGGACGGTCACGCCGAGCGTGTAAACACCCGGATGCCTAAAACCAAAATAAGGAGTGGGATTGAATTCTTTCGTCACAGCCTCGCCGGAAGGCAGAGTGAACGGACTTTTAACCTGCAGGTCGCCAATTTTGGAAACGATGCTTTGGTGCTGGCCCAAAATTTCAAAGGTGATCCATTCATTGTCTTCTCCCAGAACAATAGGTTGGCCCGAACGGTTAATGATCCTCACTTTTAATTGCAGATCTTCGTCCGGCAGGTAGGTGTCCTGGTCAAGTTGCAATTGAATGCTGACGCCGTTGGGCTGCGCGTGCGCGAAGGGGACGACGACGGCCCACAGAATCAACAGAATGGCGAGTTTCCTCATGTGCCCCAATGTAAGTATTAATTGGCTGATTTCAAGAACGAAACACTACGGTACCTTGGCCGGGGTGTGCGACAAATTTCGGGAGGGCGGAGCGCCGCGACGCCCTAATTATGTCAGGACTCGCGGCGCTGCGCGGCGCTCGCCGCTCCAGGAAATCATCGGCAGTATCTTTATCAACCACGAAGAGCACGAAGGCCACGAAGAAAAATGGGAACTTCCCAAGCCAAAAAATTCAATTTCGCCTTCGTGCTCTTCGTGTCCTTCGTGGTGGAAATTTCTTCGCAAAAATAAATTATGTCAAGCTAACAGTTGACTTGGTTTACGCAGGCAACGGCCCGAAATGCGCTGCGTGTGCGGCATAAGCGGCTGCATCGTCCAGCATGTTATCAATGGCGGCCGCGATGGGGCGAGCTTTGGCGAATCCTGAAAATATTGCTCGGTCGCCAATGCTGCTCTTGAGCGTGAATGTCGGTCGCTCCGTTACTTTCAAACTGTGAAATTCGGCGGTGCTGGCGCGAACACGCTCTTCGATGGCTGTCGATTGCGCCTTGGTCCGTAACGCCTCAGCATCCAAATCCGTCGCCTTGGCCACGATCTGCGCGGCCACTTCCCAACGCCCAATTTTTTGACCTTCGCGCAGACCAGCGTGGGCCAGCGCGAGGCGCGCGCGATCGTCGGTCACTTTGAAATCCTTGGCTGCTTCGGCGACACAATTTGGGGCCAAATATTCCTTCAATCCCGCGTCGTGCCAATTGGGGTTCAGCATGAACGGTGAGCGCATGACCAGGCCGCTGCGCCGATAAAACCACTCCACCTGTTCATGCGACTTCGGCAGGGCCGCCTCGTCCAGCAAAGCGATTTTCCAGGTGAATTCGACTGGCTTCTTCACGTATTGCTCCTTGAGTTCCGCCCACGCGGGCTCGGCCCAATAGCACCAGGAGGACGTCACATCGAGATAATAGGTTGCAGTTATATTCATTTGGATTTTGTTTGACTCAGAAAGGCAGCAGGCTTGATCAAACCCCTTTTGAGCCTTTAAATTCAGTAGGTAATCTTTTTCCCAGATGACTTATTTATATATGTCGTGGTCTCCAATATCTTCGCTTAGCACGACATTCCCGGTGATCGTAAAAACCGCTCTTAGTTTGTCTGTGATTACGATGCTTCGGACGGTCTGCCTTCGCAATGCAGAGAGGCGATTGATTTTGTGGATTCTTAAGCTTTTGTCGAAGGGTCATTGCGGAATATTTTAAAAGATTCCCTTGCCGCCTGCTGATTCTCTGGAGACAGCGCATCAAAAGACTTACGAAACTGAGGCGTTCTTTTGAAAATCCATTTTTCAGCCACAAAATAACTTAAATATCCAAATCAACAATTTTCCCTTCGGATGCCTCGTTTGCGGCCTGTTTGAACGCCTCAGGAACATCTGATTGCCCATTCAATGGCCCATGCCAAGAAAACAAAGTCGCGGCTAATTTGTCAATGTGCTGATCAATCAAGGCAACGGTCGTCTTAATATCTTCTGGTGACATGCCCAAGGATGGACCCATTTCACAAAACGACAACGCCAGATTTTCCCCCACGCTTATGGCGTAGCACAGGCGACCACGGTGCTGGCGCAGGTCGTATTTGCTTAAATCTTGGTTATTGTAAACATTCGTCTTAAACAATTTTTCGTCAACGGAAATAGACTTAACCCATTCAGCAAAATCATTTTGCAGACGAAGATACCCACTCCCCTCTGCGTCCCAAAGCCTGAATCGAAACGACGGCGAACCTAATCGGCTAATTGATTCTTGAACCTCAATTTTTTCGGAAACGGGTGTATTCATAAATCCCAATTTGACTAGAAATTATAGTGCCCACCAAGCTGATTTAGCCCCGATTTGAATATTTTGTTTCGCCGTAGCACTCAAGTTTAGATTGCGGCTGAACATGCATAACCACCTCTTCCATGTCAAGCACGACTGCAGGCAATATACCACATTTGTGGCCTTTTCCAACTGTTCTCTACCGCGCTTTGCTAACGAGCGATGATTGGCGTTGCATGCAAATCCTCCGCTTTGTGCCATTCGTGCCGCAGGTCGCGCATGATAAGCGCATGATCAAAAGTTACACAACCCTTTGGAAACAATTGCTCGTTGGCGAAGAAGCTGGAATCCACTTCGGAGACGGAAAGCGCCCGCAACCGCCATTCCATGGTGCGCAGGAGCAAACCGTCGAGGCGTCGGCCGTCGCGGGTGGCGGAGTAGCCGAGGCTGCCGCCTTCAAAAAAGGCCGAGGCCATGCCAATCGATTCGAAACATGAAGACGCGGGCCATGAATCCGTTTCATCGCCCACGACATTGACGGAAACTTCGTCATCGAGCGACCGCATGGAAAGTTCAATATGCCCTTCAACATCAGTAATGGAAAACCGCGCCGAATGATGTTCGCCTGGAAAAACGCGCCCGCCTGCGACCCGATTTAGAAAAGATCCGGTGTCGCGGCGAGGAATGTAAACGCCTTCGCGTGGCAAGCCCGCCGAATCGACCCATTCCACGGCGATGCGGTGCGCCGCGTTCTCACTCGCCAATCCCAGCAGGCTCGGCAACCCGGCCGGACGAATCTGCTCCAAGCGAATCAGACAAATGCCGACGACGGCATTTCCATTCTGGAGCTTGGGTCGAAAGGGGTGAGGCAGGACGCATTGCACGGCCCCGGGATCGGCGCGAAAGTTCACCAACAACCGCCGCTTGATGATGCCTGTTATAACGGGAATTTTCATGTTGCCGGATTCCGCCTGCCCCAAGACAACAATAACAATAACCCAGCCACAGCGCAACAAATCCACCCAAACTTGTCACCATATTGGTTGTAAAGCGTTCGTGTCCGCTCGCCCGGGGCGCGGAGCGGAATTTTCGAGTCGATAAAACCGCGCCCGTAAATGCTGTCGGCCTCGCGCAGGATATCATGGACGCGTCCTTGGGCATCGATCCAACAAGTCAGGCCGGTGTTGGCGCAACGCACCAGGGGCACTCCGTTTTCGATGGCGCGAAAGACCGCGCCCGCTGCTTGCTGCCATTGGGCCGCGCCCTTGCCGAACCAGCCGTCATTCGTCAGGTTGATGAGGAAATCGGTGTCATCGTCAACATGTTCCCTAGCCTCTTGCGGAAACATATCTTCAAAACAAATCAAGACCGACGTCTTGGCAGGTAGGTTGGTCATGTTGAATGTCACCGGACGGTCGCCGGGCGTGAAACCGCCGATGATTGGCGTTAGCCATTTCAGGAACGGCAGCCAGTGGAGCAGGGGAATATATTCGCCGAAAATGACCAGCCGGCGCTTGTGATAAATGGCCTCGATCGAGCCTTCGGGACCGAAGAGGAAACTGCTATTGTAATAGTTCGTCTCTCCCGCCGATGAAAGTTCCGCAGAGTCGCCCGAAAAAATCAGCCAAGCCGAACGGCCCGCCATCAATCGCTTGATAGCTTGCTGGTTCTCCGGGCCGAGATCTGGCGCCGCTGATTCGGGCCATAGCAACAAGTCGGGCTTCGCGCCCAGCGCTTTTTCAGAAAGATCAAGGACTTGTTGAAAGCGCATAGTATTTTCATTGGTGTCCCAAATCAATGTCTGCGGGATGCTCGGTTGAACTAATCCCACCTTGATCTCTCGGGCCGGAGCGGGGTTGCCCAAAGTTTTCACCATTCCATACGCCGCAATACAACTTAACGTCAAAAGAGGCAATGCGGCCTGGCCCCAAATGGCTGGCGTGGAAGGTTGCCGCGCCAGGACCAAGAGCGCTCCACTCACTGCGACGGAAAACCAAACGATCATAAACGAAACGCCATAGACCCCCGTGATCGAAGCAATTTGAATGATCGGCAGCAGCTTGTATTGCGAAGAGCCCAGAAAATTCCACGGAAACCCGCCCAGGAATCTGCCTCGCGCCATTTCCAGTGCTGTCCAGGCCACCGCACAAAAGAGCGACCATTCGGCGCGTTTCAGCCAAGGGACCGCCAGGAATTGGTCCACGATGGCGGCAAAAGAAGTTTCCGTTGCTTTCGCATCGGGAGCGGGAAATATCTTCCAGCAGAACCAGACCCATAGACCGAAGTAAAGTCCGCAGTATGCGCTTAAGGCTATCCACCCCAAGCCGGGCGCCAACGGGATTCCATACCAAGTATAAGGAATGTTCAGGAGCCACGAAAGACCGCAAAGAAAATAAACAAACCCCGCCACGAAGCCGATGCGGAAGGCTTTGGCTCCGCTTTCTCCCAGACTGCAAAACAACATCAACCCCGCGCCAGCCCAGGCCGCGCCGGCAATTTCCAATGGGGCAAAGGCCGCGCTCAGCAGCAATCCAGCCAGCGTCGCCAGTCCATAGCGGCTCAGGGCTGCTGGACTCATGGAGAATTTTCTCAAGACTACAGATTGCCAAAAGCGAATTAGTTTGCCAGCGCTCAATGTTCAATGCTTTAACGGGGCGTGACATCATCGCTCACGGAATCCGCCGCGCCACCTGCGACACCCAAGGCCTTGGGCTTTCACATGCCCGCCGAATGGGAACCGCACGCCGGCACCTGGTTGACGTGGCCGCGGACCGACGGCATCAGTTTCCCGGGAAAATATGACGGTGTTCCTCCCGTTTATGCGGAACTTATCCGCCAACTCGTCCAGGTCGAGGAGGTGCATATCAATGTTTGGAACAAGGAGATGGAGGACTGGGTGCGCGGTCTTTTGCAAAACGAGAAAACGCCGCTCGACCGCGTTCACTTCCATCATTTTCCCGCGTACGAGCCCTGGTGCCGCGATCACGGGCCGACGTTCCTCGTGCGCGATGACAAGGGCCAACGACAACGGGCCATCGTGGATTGGGATTACAACGCCTGGGGAGGGAAGTATCCACCGTTCGACCTGGACGACGCCATTCCGCAACACATCGCCCGCTATCGCCAACTACCGCTTTTCTCGCCGGGCCTCATTTTGGAAGGCGGGTCCATCGAGGTCAACGGGGCCGGCTCCGTTTTGACGACCACGGCCTGTTTGCTTAATCCCAATCGCAATCCTTCCGTGAGCAAAGCACGAATCGAGCAATATCTTTGCGACTACCTCGGCGTTTCCCAAGTATTATGGCTGGCTGAGGGAATTGTTGGGGACGATACCGACGGACACATCGACGACTTGGCGCGTTTTCTCAATCCGACCACGATCGCCACGGTGGTCGAGCATGATCGGAGCGACGCGAATTATCCC
>Ga0302324_100023349_pt1 | contig 11967 bp, 13 predicted proteins | sample Palsa_T0_1_FD_201949 | JGI IMG/M metagenome (GOLD analysis project Ga0302324, IMG submission 201949) | Peat permafrost microbial communities from Stordalen Mire near Abisko, Sweden - Palsa_T0_1 | ecosystem: Environmental > Terrestrial > Soil > Palsa > Peat permafrost | place: Sweden: Abisko... | reverse complement strand
TGATGGACATCGAGTCTCACACCATCGTCTACCTGCGCAGCATTCTCTCCACGTGCGCGATCGAGGACCCCGACACCACCGCCTTTCTAAGCTGCTGGGCTTACGAGGAGCATTTCCACGGCAGAGCCATCGGCGCATTCCTGGACGCGTGCGGGATCAAATTCGGCAGCGATCGCCTGGCCGAGGTCCAGCGCGGCACAGCCTTCACGGAGTGGCTCAAGGATATGGGCGCGTCGCTGGTCTGCCAGTTTTCGCGGCATTTCCACGGCGCGTATCTGACGTATGGCGCGATCTCCGAGCTATCCACGCTGGAAGGCTACGGCGTGCTGGCCGCCCGCACGCAAAATCCGGTTTTAGCGGACCTCCTGCGCAGGCTCGCGAAGGACGAGCGCCGCCACTTCTCGTTCTACTACAACAAAGCCAAGCTCGAGCTTCAGCAGCGCAACGCGCAGCGTCTCACCACGTTCATCATCAAGCATTTCTGGCTGCCTGTGGGTGGAGGCGTGAAGCCCGACGCGGAAGTGAATTGGATCCTCAACTACATCCTGCGCGGGTCGGATGGCGAGAAGGTCGCGCGGCGCATCGACGAAACGATTGCCAAGCTTCCGGGGCTCGGCTGGTTCAACCGGCTTTCCCTGAGCCGCGCCGAGAGCCTGCGACGCATGAGCGACGAAGAAGCCCCCACCGGAGCGGTAGCGCTTCCCTCCAGCTAAATTATCTGAAGTAGCATCTGGCGAAGAAGAAGCTCACTCCGCAGTCACGCAGGTCAGGTCTGGAAAGCCGAAGCTACCAGTTGCCTGATCTCTTCGGCCTCGGCGTCCAGTTCGAAGGTGAAGCTGGCGAAGTCCAATTCAGCCAAGTGAGGAACGGCTTTCTGCCGCAGGTTCCAGGCAGACGCCTGGTGAAAATCGATTTCGCAGAGTTCGTCGTAGCCGTAGCCCATGCCGCGCAACCGGCACAGAAAATCGCCGGCCGCACAAAGAATGAGGGAGAGCTTTGCGCTCAGCTAATGGGCAGGCACCGCAGCCGCATTGGCCGACAAGGGAGCGCTTGAATCCGCATTCGACGCAAGTATAACGAGATCCACCCGCCGGTTCGTGGCTCGCCCCTGGGGCGTATCGTTCGAGGCGACCGGATAATACTCGCCGTATCCGGAAGCGGAGAGCCGGCGGGGCGCCATCGAATATTTCGTGATGAAGAGCTTGGTGATTTCCGTGGCGCGCGCCGTCGAGAGCTCCCAGTTGGAGTCAAAGCGCGCGTTGTGGATGGGAATGTTATCGGTGTGGCCCTCGATGCGGATACGCGCCTGCAGCGGTCCCGCTACCTTCACAAAGTTTCCCAGAGTGGATATGGCATCGGGCTGCAGCGCCGGGGAACCGCTGTCGAAGAAGCCGAGTTCGCGCAGGCTCACCACGATTCCTTCATGTGTGGCCGTCACGGAAACGGTGCGCGCGCTGATCTCCCTCGAGAGAGAGGCCTGCAGATCCTTCTGAATTTGTTCCATGTCGGGCGGACTCGCGGTGGTTTGTCCCCCTTCGAGGGTTTCGAACGCGTGCCCCTCCTGGATTGCCCGGAAATTCGAAAACGACGGGTACTCGGGCTTCAGCACCTGCGGGCGGGTGGCGGTGCTGTCGAAAGCCCCCATCTGGGCGAAGGCCGTCTGAATCGCCTTCGCCAGCTTGCCGGCTTTTCTCTGGTCCACCTGGGACGAGGAGTAGAGCACCACGAAAAAAGCGAACAGCAGCGTAATGAAATCCGCGTAAGACACCAGCCAGCGTTCATGATTGGAATGCTCGGGTCGCTTCTTTCTGCTCACTTTTTCCCACCTTTTGTTCCGCTTTCTGTTGCGTTTCAGGAATAAAGCTCACCAGCTTAGTTTCGAGCATGCGGGGATTCATCCCCTCGAGAATCGAAACAACGCCTTCCAGAATGATCTCGTGGCGCAGTTGCTCTTCGCGATAGCGCAGCTTGAGTTTGCCGGAGGCGGGGAGAAAGAAGAGGTTCGCGGCGCCCACGCCGTAAATGGTGGCCACGAACGCGACCGCGATCCCGCGGCCCACTTCGCCAATATTGTCGAGATGCTGCATCACCTGGATCAGGCCCAGCACCGCGCCGATGATCCCGATCGTCGGCGAGAACCCGCCCGCGGACTCAAACACCCTGGGGATGTTGTCGTCGTGGTCGGCGCGATTGTCCAATTCCAGCTGCATGATCGAGCGCAGCTCGGCAGGCTCGGTGCCGTCGACCGCCAGCATCAGCGTCTTTTTCAGAAAGGGCTCCTTGATCTCCTCCAGATCGTCGTCGAGCGAGACAATTCCGGACTTCCGCGCTTTTTGCGCGTACCCGATCATCTCTTTCAGCACCAGCCGCGGGTCCTCGCCCGTTTCGAAGAATACCCGCGTTAGGCTGCCGAAAGCCTCCAGCATTATCGGGAGGGGAAACTGAAGCATCACCGCCCCGAGCGTGCCGCCGAAGACAATCAGCGCCGCCGTCGGCTGCAAAATCTGCCCGATCTTCCCGCCCTCGAGCACTAAGCCAAGCAGAATCCCGCCGAGTGCCACGAAGACGCCGCCGAAGCTGCTCTTGTCCACGCCTTGGCTCCCCGTCAGGATTTCTTCTTTTCCGCCCGCGACAATTCCCGGACGGCTTCTGCGCCGGATTCACTCGGCGACAAGGAGGTGTCGAAAGCGATCCCGGGACCCGCGCGCCGGTAGAAGCGCTCGTGGAACTCAGCAATCCGCTGCAGCACCTCGTCGACAGTCTCGCGCACAACCAGCTTTTCGCCGGTGAGCAGAGTGATCACGGTATCCGGAGCATTCTCAATAAATTTGATCAGGTCCGCATTTACCAGAAGCGGCTGATTATTCAGTCGAGTCAGGTGGATCATGGCTGTTTCCGCTCGCGGCTCCCCATCTCACGGCGCTAAGAGCGCACTCCTAGCGTCATAGGCTTGATCGGCCGTTGAAGTGAAGAGATGCATGGAGACGAGCAAATCGAATGCCGAAGGTGCCGCTGATATCTCTTGAGAGTGGTAACTCGATATTCCTGCACCGAAGTGAAACACACCACTGATTTGGAAGCCACGCCTGCCGATGGAATAAGAAAACGCTGAAAGAGAAAGCGCCGCCCCAAACCGGGCGCGCAGGGATCGAGGCAGGAGAATGGAGCAGTGCCAACACTCGCACTGTCGATGATCGTAAAGAACGGCGAACGGGATTTGCCCGATTGCCTCGCAAGCGTGCACGGTATGGTGGATGAAATCGTCGTCGCCGACACGGGATCGAGCGATGCCTCGATCGAGATCGCGCGCGCGGCCGGAGCCAGAGTGATCTCGATCCCCTGGGAAGACGATTTCGCGAAGGCGCGCAACCTCTCGCTCGCCGAGATAACCTCCGACTGGGTGCTCATGCTCGACGCGGACGAGCGGCTGGATCCCGGCGCCGCCGCGTTGCTGCCCTCGCTTCTATCGCATCGGTCTGTTTCGGGCTATCAGGTAACCATCCGCAACTATGTTGCAACCCTGGAGCACAAGATCTGGGACCGCCCCGCCAAACCCAACGACTCGAGCTTCGGCCCTGCGCAGAGATATCCGGCTTACGTGGACCACGAAAACGTCCGCCTGTTCCAGCGCCACCCGGACATCTACTTCACGGGCCGGGTTCACGAGACCGTCGGCTGGCAGATCCTCGCCGCCAAACGCCTCATCGCCTCCTCGAATCTGCTGATCCACCATATGGGCATGGTTCACGACGACGAGGAGCGCGCCCGAAAGATTCTCTTCTACCTCGAGTTAGGGCGTAAAAAAGTGGCGGACATGCCCGGCAACAGCCAGGCGCATTTCGAGCTCGGCGTATCGGAGATGGAGAACCTCGGGAACGTGCAGGAAGCCCTCAAATCCTTCGAGCGCTCCTGCGAGCTCAACCCGCAGTCGGGCGTAGCCTGGTTCTTCACCGGCGTTTGCCGCTTCCGGCTCGGCGAGCCCGCAAAAGCCCTGGAATGCTTCCGTCGCGCGGAGTCTGCCGGGCACTCCACTCCGTGGCTCGCGGAAATTTCGGGTGATTCCCATTACAATCTGGCGCGCTATGAAGCCGCACGGGAGTGCTATTTGCGCGGGTTGAAGCGCGCTCCCTCAAGCGCTTCTCTGGAAAGCAAACTGGGCCTGGCCGAAGCCAGATGCGGAAAACCTTCCTCCGGCTTGCGGAGGCTCCGCCGGGCCATCCAACGTGAACCCTCGAACCCGGAATTGCACGACCGTCTGGTGATGGCCGAGCTTTGGCTGAACCACGTCTCCCAGGGCGCCCAGGCCGCCGAGGAGAAGCTCGCCGCCGTCAAGTGCCAGCCGGAAGATTTCGTCCGCGCCGCGAGTATCCGGGCAAAGCTGGAGGACTTTCCTGGTGTTCTGCTGTTGCTGCGCCGGGGACTCGAACTTTTTCCCACTTCGGACTTGCTGAAAGCCCATTTGCACCGACTTGAAACAACTAGCGAAGCCGCCGACACTCCCGTTGCTGAAAAGATACACACCTAGAGACAAGAACCCCTCGAAAAATTAAAGCCTTCTGATCATCAGCCGATTCGCTTATTGAAGAGCAAGAAGCCGTTCCAACGGATCGAAAAAGCCTTCGGCTTGCGGGAATGTCCAGCCGGTGAGAAAGGCTCCGAGCCAAGAACGGAATTGTAGTAGCAGCAAGGACATTCAAATGGCACTCAGCGTTTTAAATAACATCTCGTCCCTAGTCGCAGAAAACCAGTTGAACAGTACGCAGACCAATCTGCAGAACACACTCACTCAGTTGTCCTCCGGTTCGCGAATTAACACCGGAGCCGACGACGCAGCCGGCCTGGCAATCGCCAATGGATTGCAAGCCAACGTCACCGCCTTGAACCAATCGGTCGCAAACGCCAATAACGGCGTCGGAGCTCTGCAAGTGGCCGACGGCGCTCTTGGTCAGGTAACGACACTCCTTAATCGTCCCGTAACCCTGGCGACCGAAGCGTCTACTGGAACGGTCTCAGCCGCTCAGCGCGGCACAATCGACGCTGAATATCAGCAGATTCTGGCGCAAGTCAACAGCATCGGTTCCAACACCACGTTCAACGGCACTACGATTTTCGCAGCGTCCGGCAGCACCACAACCTCCATCTTCCTGAGCGATTCGAGCACGGCAGGAACCACCACGATCGGTGTCAACGTCAGCGCTTTGTCGACTACCGCATTATCCCTGAATGGCACTTCGTTGACGGGTACGCCGGGATCCACCGGTGCAACCGACCCGGAAGCCACCTTGGCGTTGATCAACACAGCGATCGCAACGGTAGCCGCCGACCGCGGTACTATCGGCGCCGGTGTTAACCGTCTGCAAGCGGCCAGCAACGTCGAGAACAGCGAAATAACCAACCTCACGTCTGCGCAGAATCAGATCACCGCAGCCGACATACCTACAGTCGTGGCAAACCTGTCCAAGTACTCAATCCTGGAACGGACCGGTATCTCCGCATTGGCGCAAGCCAATACGGCACAGCAGCAAGTACTGAACTTGCTGCAGTAAGCAGGTCGCAGGCAGAAGAGGGCGGGCTCGTTTCCGAGCCCGCTTTACTTCGTTAACGCAAAAGCAAGGCGGCCGCTGGTTCCACGGCCCGCGCAGACGCACCAGACAGAATTTGTAAAGGACCTCGGTTAAGAGAGAGACCTATGAGCACTACAACTATTGGCACCTCCGTACTCAACGGATCGCAGTCTACTTCTGGCAGCGGAGGACTGGGCGCGGGAATTGACATAAGCGCGCTGGTTCAGGCTTCGCTGGCACCCCAGACGGCCGAGCTGACAGTTCTGCAAGGCGATCAGACAACGATCACCAATCAGCAAACCGCGCTGAACAGTTTCAATAACGATATTCAAACTCTGCAAAACGCCGTTTTTGCGCTGAGCGATCCCGCCGGGCAGCTCACCGATGTCGTTGCTGCGTCGTCGAATTCCGCGGTCCTCACCGCAAGCGCCACGGCCGGCACGCCCTCCGGGTCGCACACGACCACGGTCACGTCGTTGGCATCCACGTCTTCGGCTTACTCCAACGCGGTGGCCACCAGTTCGACGCCCATTGCGACGGGAACGCTATCGATTCAGGTGGGAACCAACACCGCCGTCCCGATCACCATTAACGGCACCAATAACACGCTCGATGGCCTGGCGCAGACAATCAATAACACCGCCAACATCGGCGTCACGGCCAGCGTGATCACCGACGCCAATGGCGCGCGACTGGCTCTTGTCAGCAATACCAGCGGCGCGCCCGGCAATCTGACGGTCACTCCCTCCGCGGGCGTAGTCGGCTTCAACACCGGCGTCACCGGCGCAAACGCCGCACTCAACGTGGACGGAATTCCCATCTCCAGCACCACCAACACGGTGTCTTCTGCCATCCCCGGCGTCACTCTGAGCCTGACCGGCATCACCGGAGACGTGCCGGTATCGGTGACCACCGGCCCGGACGTCACACAGCAAGAGAGCGCGGTCAACAGTTTCGTAAGCGCTTATAACACCGTGATTGGCGACATCAACACGCAGTCCACGATCGGCACGAACGGGCAACCCGGCCCCCTCGGCACCGATAGCACCCTGGCTCTCGGGCAGGGTGAACTCCTTGCTGCAGTTGCTTTCTCGCAAACGGGCAACGGCAACATCAACAGCATCAGCGACCTCGGCATCAGCTTTAACAACGACGGCACACTCACTGTGAATTCAGGATCCCTCGCCACTGCCCTTCAAGCTAATCCTGCCGCGGTGCAGGCCTTTTTCCAGGGCGCCACGACGGGGAACTTCGGAACGAATCTCACCAATACTCTCAACAATATCGCCAACCCCATTACGGGCGCTGTCGCCACGGATATCGCCGGCCTCGCGCAGTCGCAAATCTCTATCACGCAGCAGATTTCCGACTTCCAAGCCCAGCTCGCCACAACGACACAACAACTGACCGCGCAGTACGTGCAGGTCGACACGACGTTGCAGGAACTTCCCGAACTCCTAGACCAAATCAACCAGCAATTGAATTCCCTGGGGTAACCATGAATAATCCAGCACGGACCTATCGTGAAAATGCCGTTCGGGCAGCCAGCCCGGTCGGCTTAATTGTGATTCTCTACGAAGAAGTGGTGCGCTCGCTGCGGCGGGCGCAACGCGGAATCCAGCAGGGGAATATCGAGCAGCGCACTCTCGGCCTCACGCACGCCGTGCGCGTGATCGGCCATCTGCAATCGGTGCTCAATTTCGACGAGGGCGGAGACGTGGCCCGCAACCTTTCCGCCTTTTACAACGCGGCTCGCACCGAAATACTCCGCCCGGGCAACGCCTCCGCGGACGAAGCGATTGGCACACTCGCCGCGGGCTTCTCCACCCTCGCCGAAACCTGGAAGCAGGTGGACCGCGAAATCGGCGACGCGTCCGCCCCCAATGACGGCGCGCACCTGAATCCCGCCATCTATTCGGCGCAACCCGATGGCGCAACCATTTACGTACGAGGCTAGATGTCCATGAACGAACCCCTGGAAGTAGTCCGCGAGATTCACGGGAATCTCCGCGAGTGGCTCGAGAGCGTCCGCAAATTTCCCGATCCCACCGGCCAGCCTCCCGGAACGCTCGAGAACATTTCGCGCCAGCTCAAGCAGGTGGACCAGGCCATCTGCGACGCCGACGCGCGGCTCGTCGCCACCCAGGCCTGGCGCGACGAACTCTCCGCCTACACCGAGACCCTCGCCTAAGTCCGCGCCCGGCTCGCGAATTTCGAGATCATGCTGCAGATCCGCCGCGTGCAATCGGCCAACGCCCGCACGCGCATCGGCGCCATCAGCTCGTGGGCAGACCTGGCCAAGCATATCGGTTGAAGATCGCCAGGCCGCGCCCGCGGTCGCCGCAACAACCCGCGCAAAGAAACGGCTGCGCCTGCAGCCCGCCCGAACTCCATCGTCCCTGATGTAAAAGTCCGCAAACGCCAAAAGAATAACCAGCCCGAAAACCCAGGTTGGTGATACTTCTGTATGGCACTTGGAAGCATTCGATGGAGGGCAGTAATGAAAGAACGCGTTTTTACCGGCGCTGCCGTCGCCGCGCTGGCAATAGCCTTCACCGTGGCGCTCGCATTTTCGCAGACGATGGCTCCGCGCCAGCACCGCGTCCAAGGGCCGGGTGAGGACTGCAACCTCAGCAAGTTTTGTGGCGTGCCGTATGTGTACGTGCCGCCCGCCGAGCCGCCGTCGCCAACCCTCACCGGTGAAGCGCGCCTGCGGGGCAGCGGGGCCAAATTCATCAACGGCGTAGCCGTGCAATATGGCGGACAGATCGGCTGGGGCACGGTGTGCTACGGCTCGCCAAACTGCGCCTGGGGCGTCGATCGCGGGTTCGTCAATCACGTCGAGCACAAGCCGGATATGGGCTTCACCTACGCCTACCCGTTGAAGTTCCCCGAGAACACCACCGGCGGCGTTGCGGCCATCACCATAAATTCCAAGGGACACATCTATGCCGTGGTGCGCAACGATCCCGGAAAGCCGATGCTTTTTGAGTGGGACGAAAACTACAAGCTCGTCAATTCCTTCGGCGCGGACATCGCCGGCAAGCCCCACGGCCTTTCGGTCGACGCGGACGACAACGTCTGGCTCTGCGATCAGTTTGGCGACACCGTGCTGAAATTCAGTCCTGAAGGAAAGCTGCTGATGACCCTCGGCGTGAAAGGCCAGCGCGGCGACTGGAACGAAGCCAAGGGGCAGAGGCTTCTGTGGCAGCCCACCTCGCTCGCCTTCGCGCCAAATGGCGACATCTACATCGCCATGGGTCACGGGAACGAGAGTCCCAATGACGGCGCCTCGCGAATCCTGCATCTCGACAAAGACGGCAAATTCGTCAACCAGTGGTTCGGCAACGCCGCCGGACCCGGAAAATTCGGCATGGCCCACGGCATCGCCGTCAATCCCAACAACGGCGATGTGTATATCGGCGACCGCGAAGAATACCGCATCGTCGTCTACGACGCCAACGGCAAGTTCGTCAAAACGATTCAGTCGCCCAATCTCACCTGCGAGTTCTTCGTGGACCGCCACAAGCAGCTATGGATGGCCACCGGCATGGACGGCCAGGTCGTAAAGATGGATTGGGACGGCAACATCCTAGGGGCCGCAGGGGAAGGACCGGGCAGAGGCCCAGGCCAGTTCGTCGAGACCAACGCGATGGCCGAGGACGTTCACGGCAACATCTTCGTCAGCGACACGACGCTGACACGCGTTACCGAATTAGTCGCGCCCAAGAGGTGAGGCGGTCCATCACCTTGCAAGGCTCATGTGTAGCAGAACAAACAGGAGCGCGAGTCCTATTGCAGTGAACGCAGTCCACAGAAACTCCCAGAAATGCGCGTGCCGCTCGTGCTGGTGGATCGTATCCATGTGAACGGTGTGCATAAATCCCTCCGTCCAGCTGTCGTCCGGTTCTTCATCTATATCTTAGGAGCGATGCGGACAAAATGCGGGGCCATGGGTCACCGTGCGGCGTGACGCAGATCACAAGCGCCGTTAGTCGTCGTGTGCCGCGGCATCAGGCAAAAGTACCTGTTCCTGATCCATCTCCTGGCCCGCTTCCTCCCCCACTTCCTCATCCAAGTGCTGCTCGATTCGCTCAAACATCACCCGCTCCATCACGGCCCCAATCTTCGGCAGCTCAAGCGTGAACCACAGCGCGCCGACGATGCAGCAAGCGCCCGTGAACATCACAGTACGCGGCGCCCCGATCCGGTGCGCCAGCCCGCCCGCCAGCAGGCTGCCAAACGGCGCCGCGCCGAAGAACGCCATGGTGTAATAGCTCATCACCCGGGCGCGCTTGTCTTCGGTCACCAGCGACTGCACGATCGTATTGCTCACGGACGCACACTGCATCAGCCCGAATCCGGTAAACGCCATCAGCACAAGCGACACCCACATCGTGTGCGCCAAGCCGAAGAGAAACAGCGAACCTCCCAGGATCGCGACGGAGATCTGCAGCATGCGCGCCAGTCCTTCGGACGACTTGCGCATCGCCAGCGAAAATCCCGACACCACCGCGCCAATCCCCGAAGCTCCCGCGAGCCAGCCCAGCGTAGCCGCTCCCCCGTGCAGCACCTGGCTCGCGAACACCGGAAGCAGCACGGAGTAGGGGTAGCCCATCAAATTGATCACCGCGAAAAGCAGAAGGATCGTGCGGATCGGCCGGAAGGTGCGCACGTAATCCCAGCCCTCGCGCATTTGTTCGAGCATGCTGGCGGCGTTGCGCCGGATATCCAGCGGCTTGATGTGCATCACCAGCAGCGACGCGATCACGGCAAAGTAGCTGATGCCGTCGATCAGGAAGCACCAGCCCTCGCCCGCGACGCCGATCACCACGCCCGCGATAGCCGGGCCGATCAGCCGCGCGCCGTTGGCCATCGAGGAGTTGATCGCGATGGCGTTTCCCAGGTCGTTGCGGTCGTCGACCATCTGCACAAGAAAGGATTGCCGTGCGGGCATGTCGAAGGCGTTGATCAATCCCTGCAAAGCGGTGAGCGCGATAATTTCCCAGAGGTTAATCGAGTGGGCCAGCGTAAGTGCAGCGAGTGCCAACGACTGCGCGGCGGCCGCGGCCTGCGTCCACACCAGCAACTGCCGCCGGTTCATGCGCTCCACCCACACGCCCGCGAACGGCCCCAGCACGAATGAAATAATCTGCCCCGCGAATCCGACAAATCCCAGCAGCAGTGCCGAATGGGTGAGGCGGTAGACCAGCCAGCTCGTGGCGATCCGCGTCATCCACGTGCCAATCATCGAGATGGTCTGCCCGAAAAAGAAAAGCCGGAAGTTGCGGTGACGCAGCGCTCGCCACGCGTGCGACACCGAACCCAGCAGGACAGAACCCGCGCCGCTCTCCCTTGTTTTCAGCACGTCGGCGTCTTATGGCCGGCTTTCGGAGCCGGACGCCTCCTGCAGCATTTTCAGCACATTCTCGGTGGTGTCGGTCTCGCCCATACGCGGAAAAATCTTTTCGAGGCTGTTGCGGTGCGCGTCAGCGTCGCGGTCCGTCATCGCGTCCGTGACGAACGTCACGTGGTACCCCAGATCGAACGCGCTGCGCGACGTCGATTCCACGCCGATGCTCGTGGCTATGCCCGTCATCACGATCTGCGTCACGCCGCGCTGCCGCAGGTATTCGTCCAGATTGGTCCCCAGGAACGCGCCCCAGGTTTTCTTGGCGATGACGCAGTCGCCAGGGTGCTGGTCGAGTTCAGCAACAAACTCGGCCCAATCGGCCGGCGGCGTAAATTTCGGAAACGCGGCCTCGGTGCGCCGCGGAATCATGCCCGTAACGTGGACCAGCACCACCGGCATTCCCTTCTCCCGAAAAGCCCGCGCCAGCCGCGCGGAATTGCCAATAATCTCGCCGGCAGGATGAACCGTAGGCATACCAACGATGCCCTTCTGCAAATCGATCACAACAAGAGCGCTGGTGCTATCAAGCTTTGTCAGCGGCATTTGTTTCCCTCTCCTTCAAATCCAGTTTAGTTGTATCTTCAGTTTTCTGTCAGGGCACGGATTCATCCCTGCCGCAAATGCCTCGAAAATCGACGCGGCTTCAGCCGCTGAGGCATGATTTAGCCAAGTGCCACGCAACCTTCAGTGCGGTCTATTTGCATCTTCTTCATCCCTACTGATCGCCCGTCACTTCTCCACCAGTCGCGTCTCCGCCACACGCCCGTTCGCAATGCGCCTCTCCGCAATGTGCCCTTCCGCTATTCGACCCTCAGCTATTCGTTGGATGATCTCGCCCGCCTTGAACAGCGTCTCGCGCTCCCGTTCATCCAGTTGGAGCACGGCCTGCATCAGCCATGCGCGCCTTGCATCCTTGCCGCTCTTCCGCACAGCAGCGCCCTTGGTGGTCAGTGCGATATATACTTGGCGCCCATCGGTCGGATGCGGCTT
>Ga0302324_100023345_pt1 | contig 11968 bp, 8 predicted proteins | sample Palsa_T0_1_FD_201949 | JGI IMG/M metagenome (GOLD analysis project Ga0302324, IMG submission 201949) | Peat permafrost microbial communities from Stordalen Mire near Abisko, Sweden - Palsa_T0_1 | ecosystem: Environmental > Terrestrial > Soil > Palsa > Peat permafrost | place: Sweden: Abisko... | reverse complement strand
ACTGCACCCCTGCTCCTGCTCAACGGAGATCTTACGCTCATTGCAGCGAGCAACTCGTTCTGTCAGGCATTCAGGATCGATCCGTCAAGCGTGGCGGGGCGCCCGCTTCGTGAACTTGGCTCCGGCGAATGGAACGTGCCGCAGCTTATGTCCCTCCTCGATGCGACAGCGTCGGGGTATGCCAAAGTCGACAGCTACGAGATCGATCTGAGCCGCAATGGCCGAGAAGATCGTCGTCTGGTTGTGAATGCTCAGAAGCTCGACTACGGGGACGGGGACGGCGTTCGGATTCTGATGGCCGTGTCCGATGTCACCGAGGCTCGCATCGCCGAGAAACTCAGGGACGACATGTTGAAGGAGAAGGCAATTCTCGTTCAGGAACTTCATCACCGGATCGCGAACAGTCTCCAGATTGTGGCAAGCGTCCTCATGCAAAGCGCCCGAAAGGTGCAATCCAACGAGACTCGCACTCATCTATTTGACGCGCATCAGCGTGTGATGTCGGTCGCATCCCTGCAAAAGCAACTCTCAACGTCGAGCGTGGCCGACGTGGAGTTGCGGCCGTATTTCACCGCGCTGTGCAAAAGTATCGGGGCGTCGATGATCCGCGACCACAATCAGTTGTCGCTCGATGTGAGCGTCGACGCCAGCGTCACCTGCGCGGATGTCTCGGTCAGCCTGGGTCTGATCGTCACCGAGCTGGTCATCAACGCCCTCAAGCACGCGTTCCCAAACGATCGCAACGGCAAGATCAAGGTCGATTACCGCTCCCACGGCCCAAACTGGACGCTGTCCGTGACCGACAATGGTGTCGGAATGCCGCCGGATGCCTCAAACGCCAAAGCCGGCTTGGGCACGAGCATCGTCCAGGCACTCACACGGCAGCTGCAAGCCGTGATCAAAGTCGATAATGCGAACCCGGGAACCGCAGTGTCCGTCGTGCACACGCAAATTGCGGCCGTCCAGAGTTCTCCGGCGGTGGCCGCAGAGCGCCCGGTATAATCGGCCACTGTCGGACGGCTTCAAGCATCGTTGAAGGGGCCGCGAAGTGGGACACACGCCACGTCGTCTCTCGCGATGGACCTGGTTCAGGCGCGAGCGATGAGGGGCGAAAAGCGGTAAGCACGCCCGTTTTCGTTTGCGCTATTTTGTATTTTGTCCGGATAGGTTTCGCTATCGTGCTTACGGGCAGGGGCGTGTTCGGCGGGAGAGACTCCTTGAAAACGCTCATCTGGCTGGCGATTGCGGCAGCGTCTTTGGGCTTTGCAGGCCCGATTGCGGCGGAGCCGCCGAGCCTTGCGGCGGAGACGACCCGGACGATCGACGCGATCTTTGCCGATTTCAATCGGCCGGATACGCCGGGCTATGCCATCGGCGTCGTGCAGAACGGCCGTCTGATCTTCGCCAGGGGTTACGGCGAGGCCAATCTCGACGATGGAATCGCGATCACGCCGCAAACGGTCTTCCACATCGCCTCTCTGTCGAAGCAGTTCACGGCTGCCGCGCTGGCACTTCTCATTCTGGACGGCCGGGTTTCGCTGGACGATCCCGTGGCCCGGTTCATTCCGGAAGCCGCCAAATACGGACCCGGCCTTGAGGTCAAGCATCTCGTCTATATGACGAGCGGGCTTCCCGATTACGGCACCATACCGCGAAGCAACGGCGATCCGTGGTTCTCCGCGTTCTATTTCACCCGCGACGATGCGATCCGCGCTTCGCTCTCGAGCCCGAAGCTGGACTGGCCGCCCGGCAGCCGCTGGGCCTATTCCAACGCGAATTACATGCTCATCACGCGCATCGTGGAACAGGCCAGCGGGAAGCCGTTCGGCGAGGTGCTTCAGGAGCGCATTTTCGCGCCCCTCGGCATGACCTCCACGCATCTCGACGATGACACGACGGCGATCGTTGCGCACCGCGCCGTCGGCTACGCGCCCCGCAGCGCAGAAATTGTCGCCGCCGCGAACAAAGTCGGCTTCACGCTTCGCGCCGGCCCCGGCTATGCCAGGATGATCCGCAATTCGCCGCATTTCGGCGGCAGCGGCGTCATGACGAACCTGGAAGATCTGGCGCGCTGGGACGCAAATTGGACAAGCGCCAAAGTCGGCGGACCCGCCTTCGTCGCGCTGATGCAGAAGCGCATCAAGTTCCAGCACGACAAGGACAACGACGCCTTCGGCCTGGTCTTCGGCACATACAAGGGCCGAACGACGATCTGGTATTCCGGCGAAGACCTCGACGCCTCAAGCTACATGGCGCGCTTCCCCGACCGCAACGTGACGGTCTTCTGTCTGTCGAACATGCTGACGGGGGACTGCGAAGGCCGCGGCGAAAAAGTTATGGACGCGCTGGTGGCGGCCGGGCGTGTTTGAGACGCTCGACTATTCTTGCTCTGATCCCGAATTTAGGGGGCGGCGCAATGCTCGCCGACGTAAACCGCCGCGCTGATAGTGGGGTCCAGCGGCGACCGGCAGCAGTGGCCGGCTTGTGCAGGCGATTCTGCGGTGGTCTATTTTCAAGAATACCGCCAATCGGGGGAACCGATGTCCAGGACATTTGCCGTCGCCTGCGCCTTGGGTCTTTCCGCGCTCCTTGCCGCCGGTGTGGCCCAAGCCCAGCCGAACCGTTGCGCCGATCTCCAATCGCTGCAGGTGGCGGGGCTGACGGTGAAGATCACCAGGACCGAGACCGTGCCGGCCGGTCCTGCAGCGCTGAATCCCATTGCTCCCGCAGGGCCGAAAGTGATGCTGCCGGCGTTCTGCCATGTCGAGGGCATGATCGATGAGCGCGTCGGTGCCGGCGGCCGGACCTATGGCATCGGCTTCGCCATTGCCCTGCCCGAGGCCTGGAACGGACGCTTCCTTTTCCAGGGCGGCGGCGGGCTCGACGGCATTCTCGCCCTGCCGACGGGATATGTGGCGTCGGGCGGCAAACCGGCACTGGCGCGCGGCTTTGCCGTTGCCTCCACCGACAGCGGCCATCGCAGCACCCATGGGGTGTTCGATTCGACCTTCTTCGCCGATCAGCAGGCCGTGATCGATTTCGAATACGCTTCCATCGGACAGGTGGCGAAGCTGGCCAAGCAAGCGGTGACCTCCTATTACGGAAAACCCCCGCATCATTCCTACTTTACCGGCTGCTCCATGGGCGGGCGCGAATCGATGGTGGCGGCTCAGCGTTATCCCCTGGTGTTCGACGGCGTGATCACCGGCGCGCCGGCGATGCATGTCGCCTTCTCCGGAATCGGCGACAGGTTCGCGGCAGCGAGCATCGTATCGCTCGCGCCCAGAGGACCGGACGGCAAACCGGATCTGTCGAAGGGCCTTTCGGATTCCGACAGGAAGCTGGTGGTAGACGGCTTGCTCAAAGCCTGCGACGCGCAGGACGGCGTCAAGGACGGCATGATCTTCGATATCGGCGCGTGCAAATTCGATCCCGCGATTCTGGTGTGCAGGACCAGGACGAAAACGGATGCATGCCTGACGAAGGCGCAGGCTGCGGCGATCCGGAAAGCCTTCGAAGGCGCGCGGAATTCGGCCGGCCGTCAGGTTTACCCCGGCTTTTATTATGATACCGGCATCGATGCCAAAGGCTTCATCCCCGGTCTACTCAATCCCACGGAAAATCCGATGGGGCCGCCGGTATTCGCAACCGAGATCAATGTCGACGGCGAAGAAGCGAAAGCCGGGGCCGATCCGGTCAATGCCGTGGGCGATACCGCGAACTGGACTTTGATGAGCACCTTTTTCGGCCGCGGCGGCAAGCAGATATTCTTTCATGGCGTAAGCGATCCGTGGTTTTCGGCGAAGGATACGGTCGAATATTACCAGCGCCTGGCCGCGGCCAATGGCGGCATGACGAAGCTGCGCGCGGAGGACGCGCGTCTGTTTCTCGTCCCCGGCATGAGCCATTGCGGCGGCGGTGCAGCGGCACTCGACAATTTCGATTTGCTCACGCCTCTCGTGAGCTGGGTCGAAGACGGCAAGGCGCCGGATACCGTGGTGGCGACAGGCGTGGCCTTTCCCGGCCGCAGCCGTCCGCTGTGCCCATGGCCCGAACACGCGCAATACAACGGCACAGGCGACGCAGAAGACTCCAGGAACTTCACCTGCAGGGAATGACCGCTTCGGCCCGTTCGATATCGTTGCCGGCGATGTCGTCGTTCAGCGCTTGCGCTGCTGCAGCGTGTCAGGAGTGCCGACAAAACCGGGACCGGCCGTCGGCCCCTGGCGAGGCTTCTCCCACGTCGCGGGGAGAGGCATCGAGCCGACTCGGTCCAGAGGTGAACAGTTTGCTGGGCGATCTCAATGGGTCGATGCAACACCATCTAAACTACCGTCATGGTGGAGGTGGTGCAATGGACCAGCGATGACGCATGCTCAAACGGCGTAGCATTGGGCCATAACTACAGGAATGGATTCCCATCACGACTGATCCAGACAAAGAACTTGCCGCAATGACGGCTGTCGTAACAGCTCTCGCTGAGCTCGATGACGAGTGCCGCGCACGGGCGCGCACCGTGACAGGAGCAATGTTTCCCTCTCGCTATAGATGTTCGCGTCGAACATTGGTGCTGTCACCGCATTCGGATTTTCTAATCCCCGAGACTTGGGAGCATCCTCAGCGGCGGCTGAGGAGAATCTGTATCGCATCGACGAAACCTGATGGCCTTCCGATTATGAATCGGCAACGGCCGGAGGTTCCGCGGATGACGCCTGCTTTTTCGCGCGACGCTTCAGCACGTGGTCCAGTGCGAACATAGCCGCGCCGCTGCCGAGAAGGGTCCATACAGCGATTTCATCGATCAGGCTTTGCGAGGGCGTCATATACCGTCGGCCGCCATCCTTAAGCTGCGAGGAAACCGTATAGTCACCCATAGAGCGGTCCGGTTGCGTTGGCAGGTTGCCTCTCGTGTACACCAGGACAAAAAAGGAAGTCGTGAAACTCAGCAACGTGATACTGGCCAAAACTCGCAAAGACATCGGCATAACCGCCGGCTTTTCAACGGAATCTATCCGCATGAGTGCCCGCGCCGCGAACACGAGAACAGCCAAAGAAACGACAATTTGCACGCAGTTCACGAGTCCGGGTGAGGTCGCGGGAAAGATGACGCGGATCATCCATCCGAACACGACGAATGCCGCAACGGTGGCAGCGACAAGTAGAGCAATGCGCCAGTGCGCAGTTCTCTTTGGGACTTCGCGCCGAAGCGACAATTGACGCTGGCGAACGCGATCTAAGATAAAGGCAGACACGGCAAAGCTAATGATGGCCCCGAAGAATGCCGAAGTCGCTAGATGATCAATGCTCGCTTGCATCGGCGTCACATAGTACCCGCGCAATGGAACCGTGTAATTGCCGGTGACACGGCTGGGATGAACGTCCCACTCAATGAAGACGCCAGCGCACCAAGCCGCAAACGCGAAGGGCCACGCGCAAATGATGATCAACTTGAATGTCTTGGTCGAGAATGTGTCGGGTGCACCAGGGGGCGCTTTCCGCCAATACCCCGCGACGGGAACGGCGATGCCGAGGGCAATTGCAGTCTGCACGCTGAAACGCAGACCCGGACTGACGTCAGAAAAAAGCCTTTGCAGAATCACTCCCGAAGCGGCGAACCCGACCGCGCCCAGCATCGGTCCCAAGCCCATCCGGAATGTGAGCGGCGACTTGATGGCCTCGGGATCCTGCGCCATTCCCCTATTATGTCGCCGTCCCCGGTGAGCAACAAGGCCAGACGCGCGACACCGAACATTTTCACGTAGGCAGTCAATGAGAATTCACCCAAATCTTGGGGAACAGGTATCTTGATGACCCAATCTGGTATTCCCCACTCGATTCGGCACCCTCAGCGCGCATGAACCTCCCCACCCTCCCCGCCAAACTCCACATCCTCCGTTCCGTCTTCGGCTTCGAGGCCTTTCGCCCGGGGCAGGAGGCCGCGATGGAGGCGGTGTTGTCGGGGAAGCACGTGCTCTCTGTCATGCCGACGGGGTCGGGGAAGTCGTTGTGTTTTCAGGTGCCGGCGCTGGTGCTGGGCGGGCTCACGGTCGTCGTCTCGCCGCTGGTGGCCTTGATGCAGGATCAGGTCGCAGCCTTGCGCCTTGCGGGTGTCGCGGCGGACACGATCAATTCGTCGAAATCGCGCGACGACAATGTCGCCGCCTGGCGGCGCGCGGCGTCGGGCGAGACGCGGCTCCTCTATCTCTCGCCGGAGCGGCTGATGACGGAGCCGATGCTGGCGGCGCTGGGCAGACTTCCCATCCGCCTCATCGCCGTCGACGAAGCGCATTGCATCTCGCAATGGGGTCCCGCCTTCCGCCCCGATTACGAATCGCTCTCGCGGCTGCGCGAGATTTTCCATGGCGTGCCGATCATGGCGCTGACGGCGACAGCCGACGAAGTCACGCGCGCCGATATCGCAGCGCGGCTTTTCGCAGGCAAGGTCGAGCAGGTCGTGCTGGGCTTCGACCGTCCCAACATCCGCTTGACGGTTTCGCCCAAGGCCGGCTGGAAACAGCAGCTCCTCTCTTTCGTGCAGGCGCATGCGGGACAGAGCGGCATCGTCTATTGCCTCTCGCGCAAGCGCACCGAAGACGCGGCGGCGCTTCTCGCGAATGCGGGGATCAATGCACTCGCCTACCATGCCGGCATGAGCAAGGAGGCGCGCGAGACCAACCAGAACGCCTTCATGACCGAGCCTTACACGGTGATGGTCGCGACCATCGCTTTCGGCATGGGCATCGACAAGGCGGATGTGCGCTACGTCTTCCACGCCGATCTGCCGGCGAGCCCCGAAGCCTATTACCAGGAAATCGGGCGGGCGGGGCGCGACGGCGAAGCGGCCGAGGCGCATATGCTCTATGGGCAAGGCGACATCCGCATGCGCCGCATGTTCATCGAGCAGGAAGAATCCAACGACGAGCGCAAGCGGCGCGAGCATGTGCGGCTTTCGGCGCTGGTCGCCTATTGCGAGGCGTCCGCCTGCCGCAGGCGCATCCTGCTCGGCTATTTTGGCGAAGAGGCCGAAGCATGCGGCAATTGCGACGTGTGCCTGACGACCGTAACACTCAGCGACGCCACGAAGGAGGCGCGGCAGATTCTCGAAATCGTCGTGGGCACCGGCGAGATGTATGGCGCGATGCATATCGTCGAGGTGTTGTGCGGCGCGGAGACGGACAGGATCTTCACTGCCGAGCACAATCGCCTGCGCCTCTATGGTGCCGGGCGCGGACGCAGGAAGGAGGAATGGCGCGCCATGATCCGGCAATTGACAGCGTCGGGCTTTCTGCATCACGACGCGGCCGGCTATGGCGGCCTCAGTCTTACGAAAGCGGGTGGCGCGTTGTTACGCGGAGAGGGCACGTTTCTCTATCGCGCGGCGCCGGCGTCAGCGCGCAAGGAGCGTGGGGCTGCCGTTTCTGCCACGCTCGGTGACGATGACGCGGCGCTCCTGGCGGCGCTCAAGCGCCTGCGCCTCGGCCTCGCGGCCAAGCGGCATCTGCCCGCCTATCTGATCTTCTCCGACAAGACGCTTGGCGAGATGGCGCGTGCGCGGCCGCGCTCCTTACAGGAATTCGCCATGATCGGCGGCGTCGGCAACTCCAAGCTGCGCGATTTCGGGCAGGTGTTCATCGATGCGATCGCAGCGCATGAAAGGTGGTGAAAATTCAGCGTCGGTGCACCGAGAAGAAAGATTCAACGCAAAGGTCGCAAAGGTTGCGCAAAGGACGCGGGGTAGAATTTCACTTCGCGCGAAGCGCAATAAGATTCACAGTGAGACGGCGAGGCTATGAGAAGCCTTGCATCTCACTGCCTCACCGTCTCTGTGGTGAAAGTCTTTTTGCGCTACGCGCGGAACACCCCCCGCGTCCTTCGCGCAACCTTTGCGACCTTTGCGTTGAATCTTTTTCTGTTATTGGCCCAGGGTTTTCAATGCATCCGATAGCGGATCGGCACCGTCTTGGGTCCGCTGACGAAATTCGCTTCGGAGAGTTTGGGGGCTCCCGCGAGTTCGACGCTCTCGAGCCTCGGCAGCAATTCCTCCCAGAAGATACGCATTTCGAGCCGCGCCAGATGCTGGCCGAGGCACACATGCGCGCCATAGCCGAACGCAAGCTGCTTGTTCGGCGAACGCTCGGCATCGAAGCGGAACGGATCGGCAAACACCTCTTCGTCGCGATTGCCGGACGGGTAGGACAGCATCAGCCAGTCGCCTTTGGCGATTCTGGTGCCGCGCAATTCCGCATCCGCCGTCGCCGAGCGCATGAAATGCTTCACGGGCGTGGCCCAGCGGATCGATTCCTCGACGAGGCCCGGGATGAGCGCCGGATTTTCCTTTACCTTGCGGAATTGCTCGGGATCTTCCGCCAGCGCCCATAGCGCATGTGCCGTCGTGCTCGAGGTCGTGTCGTGCCCGGCTGTCGCCACGATGATGTAATAGCTCATCGCTTCGAAGACGCCGAGCGGCTCGCCGCCCACCTTGCCGTTGGCGATGACGCTCGCCACGTCGTCCCTCGGTTCGGCGCGACGATTCTCGGTGATGGCGTTGAAATAGGTCACGAAGTCCGCGATCACCGATTGCAGCGCTCCGAGTGCCGCTTCCGGATCCTGCATGGCGCCGGCGTTGCGATTGAGATCGGGATCGGCGCTGCCGAACAATTCCTGCGTCAGCTTCAGCATGCGCGGCTCGTCGATCTCCGGCACGCCGAGCACTTCCATGATCACGTGCAGCGGATAAAGAAAGGCGACGTCGCGCGCGAAATCGCAAGACGTACCCAGCCGCGCCATGCGGTCGATGGAGGCGCGCGCAATTTCGCGCGTGCGGGCTTCGAGCTTCTTCAGGTTCTGTGCCAGAAAATAGGGCTGGGTCAGCCGGCGGTAGCCGCCATGCTCGGGATTGTCCATCTGCACCAGCGATTTCACCAGATGGGGCGAGCCGCCCATGACGCGGCGCACGCGCGCATCGGTGTCGATGTTGACGAGCGTAGTGCCGCGATCGCCATTGTGGAAGAGGTCGTTCTGGCGCTCGACTTCGAGGATGTCGGCATGTTTGGTGACGACCCAGAAGGGATCGAAGCCTTCCGGCTGCGCAACCGCAAGCGGCATCTCGCGACGCAGGAAGGCAAAGGCGTCGTCGACGCGCTTGCCGTCGGCATAAGCCTTGGGATCGACGATGGTGCCCGCGATTTCCTGGGGAATTCTCATAACCACTCCCTGGGGCCGAAGCCCGCAATTGTTGTCGCTGATAAAATGTCATGGAGGCTGGCCCGCAGCAAGCAGGCTTCGTGTCAGGCGCGGGGAGACGGTCGGCCGGTGCGGAATGCCGTCACGAAAAACGTCAGCCAATAAATGACGAGCAGCACCGGCGCCACGACGTCATAGGCCACGTCGATTCCGGGTATTGGTTCGAGCGGGATGGCGATGACGCCCGCGCCGAGCGTTGCCGCAACCCGGAAGCACAGGGCTACCAGCACGCGCTTGAGCGGATTGCCGGCTGGCAGGCGTGAAACCACGACGATCAGCACGACAAGCAACGCCGCCATCGCGCCGACAAAAATCAGAAGATCGCCGACAATTTGCGTGACGACGGCAAGAATGTTCATGGCGGTGTCCCTTCAGCTGTGCGCTTGCGCCCGGTCGTCCGAGACGTCCGGGACGCATCGGCTCACTGCACAGGAACATGGCGTCGCAATTGTGGCGGGTCCGCGATCCGGCCGTTCGAACCTTCGATCTGTCCTCAGCCGCCTTCGGGACGCACCGATCCGCCGCCGTTGATGGCGGTGGTGACGGCGGGGTTGCCCACGTAGCGGATGCTGCCGCCGCCGTCGACGGCAGCGCTGAGGGCTGCTTTTGCCCGTATCTCGATCTTTCCGCCACCGTCCACGGCCGCGGTCGCAGAGCGTGCATCGATGGCGCGCAGATCGACATGGCCGCCGCCATTGACGGCCGCGGTGATCGATCCCTGTGCCGGAAAGCCCGACGCGCTCACGATTGCGCCGCCGCCATTCACCGCGGCCGCCGCGATCGCGGGCGTCACGATCTCGATCTCGAGATCGTAATGCATCGGGCAGTCGGAATTGCAGGCATCGATGACGAGCGTGCGCGAATCGCGAACGGCGAGCGTCGTATAGCGCGTGCTGCCCTTCAGGATCGTCACGCGCTGCACGGCGCCGTGGCGCAGGACGACATGACCGCCGCCGCGCAATTCGACGCTGTCGAAACGGCTGAGGGGAACGGTCGTCTGTGCGAACGCGATCGTGGCGATTGCGGCAAATGCGGCGGTGGCGAGAAGGCGAGCGGCGAGCATGAGGCGAACCTCGGGAAAATGGCCGCGCCACCTTAGCGCCCCCGCCACTAGTTTGACCCCATATCGATTTCGGGGATGGGCCATGAGCGCGGTACCGTGCGCGTTTGCCGGCCCGACCACCGCTTCGGAGCCTTTGTCGCGCGTTGACGGGAGTGTGCCCGGAGCTATTGGTCGGGCTATTCTTGGTGTCGTCTTGGCGTTGACTTGGGCAGGCGGATCGGCTGCAGTGCGAATCCAGTAAAGCTGCGTTTGGATTTTCGTACGGCGCCGTCGCCCGCTTCGGCGCATCTGCGGGCGGTTCCGCATCACTCCGTCCGCCCGGGCGGCGGCAATCTCTGATCTGGATTTCGCAAATGCCCACCGACGCTATTGTGCCGATTGACGGCGAGGTCGTGCCGCCCGGCGAAGCCGAAGCGATCGCCACCATCACCCGGCTGATCGAGAACGGCGTGCGCGCGCAGGCGAAGACTTCGCCGCCCGCGCGCCGCGATGCGCACGCCAAGGCGCATGGCTGCGTGAAGGCGGAATTCCGCGTGCTCGACGATCTGCCGCCGGAGCTGCGCGTCGGCGTGTTCGCCGAGCCGCGCATCTTCAAGGCCTGGATCAGGTTTTCCAATGGCAATCCGACGCCGCAGGCCGATTCCGTCCCCGACGGGCGCGGCATGGCGGTCAAGCTGATGGACGTGGCGCAAAGTCCTTCGACGACGCAGGACTTCGTGATGATCGCCAATCCGGCCTTCTTCGTGCGCAACGCAGTCGACTATGTGGCATTCCAGAGCGCTTCGAGCCCCTTGCGGTTTTTCTTCCCCGGTTTCAATCCGTTTCGATTTCGCCTGCACGAAGGCCTGGTTGCGCTCGCCATCGCCTTTCGCAGGGCGCGCAATCCGCTCAATGTGCGCTATTGGAGCATGACGCCCTATGCGCTTGGTGGCACGGCGATCAAATTCTCCGCCCGGCCCGCGGGGCTGCCTTCGCCGTTTGTGGCGACGGATTCGCCGAATTTCCTGCACGACAATCTGGCGAAGCAGCTGGCGAGCGGCGATGCCGCCTTCGACTTCCTGGTGCAGCCGCGCACCCGGCCCGAAACGATGCCCATCGAGGATCCGACCATCACCTGGGACGAGACGGCGGCGCCCTTCCTGCCCGTGGCAAGAATCACAATCCGCGCACAGAGCTTCGATTCCCCCGCGCAGCACGCGTTCTGCGAAAATCTCTCCTTCACGCCGTTTCATTGCTGCGACGTGCACCGCCCGCTCGGCGGCATCAACCGCGTGCGCCACGTCGTCTACGACGCGATCTCGCGCCTGCGCCACGAACTGAACGGGGCACCGCGGAAGGAGCCGACGGGTTGGGAGATCGGGTGAGGCAATGCCCGTTTGCCCTGCCGGGCTTCAACAATCGTCGGAACAAGGCTATCGTCCTCCGGACTCATCCGGGGAAAGTCGGCTAAGGCCGGCCGCGATTGATATTCGAATCTGCGACGAGCCGGCTCGATTTCGAGTCCGAAACAATTCCGTCTATCGGGGGAATGGACAATGCTGACACGATTTTTTGCACCGCTCATCGCGCTCGCAGCCTTCGGCGCGCTGTTTCAGGCGCCTGCCTCCGCGCAATCGCTCGATATCCGCAATGCGACGCCTTTGGTCGCCGGCGAGAATCACG
>Ga0302324_100023340_pt1 | contig 11969 bp, 16 predicted proteins | sample Palsa_T0_1_FD_201949 | JGI IMG/M metagenome (GOLD analysis project Ga0302324, IMG submission 201949) | Peat permafrost microbial communities from Stordalen Mire near Abisko, Sweden - Palsa_T0_1 | ecosystem: Environmental > Terrestrial > Soil > Palsa > Peat permafrost | place: Sweden: Abisko... | reverse complement strand
CGCTGCTCCCGCTGCTCCGGCTGCTACCGCTGCTCCGACTGCTCCGACTGCTCCGGCTGCTCCGACTGCTCCGACTGCTCCCGCTGCTCCGGCTGCTCCGGCTGCTCCCGCTGCTCCGAGTGCTCCCGCTGCTCCGGCTGCTACCGCTGCTCCGACTGCTACCGCTGCTACCGCTGCTCCGGCTGCTCCGGCTGCTCCGGCTGCTACCGCTGCTACCGCTGCTCCGGCTGCTACCGCTGCTACCGCTGCTCCGGCTGCTACCGCTGCTCCCGCTGCTCCGGCTGCTCCGATTTAGACGGCAAGGATTCATTAGCTCCCGGTGAGCGGCTAGCGGCGATTAAAGTGCCGGTCATTGCAGACATTCACAAAACGATTTACGAGGCTGCATCTCGCCCAAAAGCCCTGGAAATGTCCGCGTGGCATACCTGCAAAAAGACCCATTGCCGCGCAGGCTGGACTGTCACCTTAGCAGGGCCGGACGGGAAAGCACTGGAATCCAGATTCAACGCGGAACTCGCCGCCATGATGATCTACGACGCCAGTGACCCGGACTTCAAAATCAACCCCTGTCGATTCCATGACGCAAACGAAGATGCATTGGCAGACATGAAAAAACTCGCAGAATGCTGAGCGAACTTTTGGAGAACAATAGATGACGAAGAAAGCAGAGCAGGCGGTAATGGTCACCACCGAATTTCGTGGCGTGTTTTTCGGGTACATGAGCGAGCCGCCCGTGAATGGCTCCGTAACCATCAAGCGAGCGCGTAATTGCGTTTACTGGTCGCAAGATGTGAAGGGTTTTATGGGCCTCGCCGCAACTGGTCCCGCGAAAGACTGCAAGATTGGCCCAGCGGTTCCGAGCCTTACCCTTAACAAAGTCACGGCGGTAGTCGAAGTGACGAACATGGCCGCTAAGAACTGGGAGTCGGCGCCATGGATAGAGTGATCTTCGGTTCTGTCGAAAACGGGGCCGGGTACGGGTCCGGGTACGGGTCCGGGTCCGGGTCCGGGTACGGGTACGGGTCCGGGTTCGGGTCCGGGTGCGGGTTCGGGTCCGGGTCCGGGTACGGGTACGGGTACGGGTACGGGTCCGGGTCCGGGTCCGGGTACGGGTCCGGGTCCGGGTCCGGGTACGGGTCCGGGTCCGGGTCCGGGTACGGGTACGGGTACGGGTACGGGCACGGGTACGGGGACGGGTCCGGGTACGGGTCCGGGTACGGGTCCGGGTACGGGTACGGGCACGGGTACGGGCACGGGTACGGGGACGGGCACGGGTACGGGATCACGGTTAAGCAAGCACCGCGGCCCTAACACCTGCGTAACTTGCTTCCCCTCCCCATCCCCGCCTAATCTCCATCCTGAATCCCCCTGCTCTCGGTATCCGTCGCAAGACGGCCTTTTCCGCTTCACCCCTCCCGTGCGAATTTCCGTCTACCTGAAGCAGCAAGATCCTTTGCAGGATTGTGCCCCGCATGAGACATCCAGAACCACAGCGGTAAAGCTTCTGGCTCTATCGGTTGCGCGTCCTGTCGGCCAAAATGCCATTCAACTCTGCGGCGAAATCACCTGGAAAGAAGCCAAGAACCTGCTCCGATACGGATCGGTGACAATTCAGGAAGTGGAAGCCGGAATGGTCTGGAGTCTCTTGCCGCCGCGCGACTGGTACTACCCCTGGACAGATCTCCCGCAGTGGATGCTACGCGCCTACCGTCTGCACGAATTGGTCGCATGAGAGACAAACACGTCGAAAACCCCGTCGAATTCGCCAAATATATTGGCACCTATAAACTGGATGACCGCGATCGCCAGTACACCGACCCGTCTCCGGACGCAGTTTTACGTCACCTGAACCGGATGGGGAGAAGCTTCCGCCGATTCAAGCGGAATGTGTACGGAACTGCATGGGCAGCCGCATTAGGGCTGATTGGTTGGCTCGCAACTGAACTCTTTTCCCGCCTGAAATGACGCTCCTCACCTCCACCGACGAATTAATGACTGCCATGGCGGCCGATACGGATTTCCTCGAGCGTCTGGAATCGCGTCCAAAGCACGCGAGATCCCGCCCCTTCGACAGCTTAAAAGACGGGCGCCGGCAGATCTGGGAATGCGGAGAGTGTGAGCTCGTGCGCCAGTGGGGCTTGGGCACGCCCTGGGACTCCACACTCAAGCCACAGCTAAAATGTGCCGGCTGCCGGACTCAGACGCGGCATTATTATGTGGGCGTGATCTAGTGGCTCGCTGCAACAATATGTTCTACTGTTGCATTTTTTGAACATGGAAGGGCTTTCAAAGAAGCAGTTGCTCTCCCTCCTGGCAGCTGCGAAGGCCAACTCCGAGCAGGACTGGTTGATGATGCTGGTGCACTTCTGGCACGGGGCACGGAACTCCGAAATCATTCATTTGAAACGGGAAAATGTGCAAGGGAACCATCTAGTCTTCGAGCGGCTAAAGGGCTCCGAGAGATGTGAGCAGGAGCTGATCGAGCACAAAAATCCGCTCCTATCCGAGCGCCAGCCGGTGATTGAACTGGCTTTGAATACCCCCTACGGCGAGTGCCTGTTCAAAATGTGCCGCTTCACCTATCTGCGCCACATGAAGCGCCACGCGCTCGCGGTCGGAATACCCGCGCACCTTGCGAGAACAACCGTTTTGAAGCACACGCTCGGCACGCTAATGATTGAAAACACGCCGATTAACAAGGTGCAGCGCCGCATGGGGCACAAGAATATTTCCTCCACCGCAAAATATATGAAGGTGTCGGAATCGCAGGTTGACAGTCTCGTAAAAGGGGCTGTCGGGCTTTGAACTTTTGAACTTCTAACGGCCAATTCAAACGATGCCCCGCGGTGGAAAACGTGCCAACTCTGGCCCCAAGCGCAAAGAAAAGCCGCCAGAGGTGCGCGACCGAAGCGCGGCGGCCAGAATTATCGATGCCCTCAATCGGCCGGCCGACAATGATTCCTATGAAATCCAGCGGTTTCGGGCAATCGACAATGCCGGCCCGCGCGAGTCGTCTGACCTCCGCAAATGGCTCTACGACAAGCGCGACGGGAAAGCCGTGCATACTGTGAACCACCTCCACGACAAGCCCATCGAGCACTCAATCACCCTGAACCTGTCCGAGCGCTTCCGCATCGCCATGCAGAAAGCCGAGAAACGTGTCAGCGACCTTCGCTAGCCCAGTCGACCACGAGCAGCAGCTGGTCGAGAAGCTCTATAGCTTCCGGCATGATCCCCTCGGTTGCGCGCTCTATTCATTCCCATGGGGCGAGCCGGGCACCGAACTCGCCGACGATCCCGCGCCGCGGGCATTCCAGCGCAAGTTCCTGACTGAACTGGGCGCCCACCTGCAGAATCCCGAAACTCGCTTCAAACCCTTCCGCAAGGCTATCTCTTCCGGGCACGGCATCGGCAAATCAGCATTACTTGGGATGATCGTCCACTGGGCAAAATCCACCTGCCTGGATTGCAAGGTGCTGATCACCGCCGGCACGGGAGATCAGCTGAAGACGAAGACACAGCCTGAAATTTCGAAGTGGTTTCGCACCTGCATCAACAAAGACTGGTTCGACGTGCACGTCACCTCGATCAAGGTAAACGATGCCGAGCATGAGGCTACTTGGCGCACCGATTTCCAAACCTGGTCGGAAGAGAATCCGCAGGCCTTCGCCGGCGCCCACAACAAAGGCAAACGGCTGATCATCATCTTCGAGGAAGCCTCGGGCGTAGCCGATGCAATCTGGAAAGTGGTCGAAGGTGCGCTCACCGACAAGGACACAGAAATTATCTGGATCGCGTTCTCGCAATGCACCCGAGGTGATGGAGCATTCTACGAAGCCGTATTCGGAGATCAGCGGCACAGATGGCGCCCCGAAGTCATCGACTCGCGCGAAGTCGAAGGCACAAACGTGGAAGAGATCAACGAGTCGATCACGGTCTATGGTGAGAACTCCGATCATGTTCGCGTCCGCTATCTTGGGCTATTCCCGCTTGCCGGCGGCGGCAAGTTCATCGATCTGGAACTGGTGCAGCAAGCCCAGCACGCGCCCGGCGTCTCGCTCGACACCGATCCGCTAGTTGCAGGCGTTGATTTCGCATGGGGAGGCGCCGATGACAATGTGATCCGGTTTCGCAAGGGGCTTGACGCACGCTCCATTCCCCCGGTCAAAGTCAAAGGCCAATTCACCAAAGACCCGGCCGTCATGGTTGGCAAGATTTCCGACGTGCTCGATCGCACTTACGACGGCGAAAAAGTGGCGATGGTGTTTTTCGATTCGGCCGGTATCGCTTCGTCGGTCTACTCCGGGGTGCGGGCGCTCGGTTATGAAGACCGCATCATGCTTGTGAACTTCGGAGCCGATTCCCCGCAATCCCATTGCGCCTACTGGCGTGACTTCATGTGGGACGAAATGAAGCAATGGATGATGCGCGGCGGCGGGATCGACAAAGACCACGACCTGGCAGCGGACCTGCAGAAGCCGATTCTGGTCCACGATCGTCTACAGCGCATCAAGCTCGAATCGAAAGAAGACATGAAGAAACGCTTGGCGAAGATGGGCTTCGAGTCCGCATCCCCCGACGATGGAGATGCGCTGGGTCTGACCTTCGCCGCGCCGGTTGGGAAGCGCAAGCCGCTCAGTGTGCTGCCTTCGACCATCAGCGCAACCGAACGATTAGGGGATGGCGGTTGGATGGCGTGAAGATTTGGGTCTCAATCGCTGACCTGATCGAGCAAGCTCAGCCGCCCGTGCACATGTCCTGCGATTGGTTGAACGATCGATTGATCTTCGGCATCCAGATTTTCCGGCTCGAAATCTACCGTCAGATGGAGGCTTTGCAGAATGTCAGTCCAAGTAGCTGAATCCACCACCCCGAAAAAGAAAGCGAAAGCCACACTCGACCACCTGGAGCTGCACCCCAAGCTCGGCGGCGGCCACATCGTCAAGCATGTCTATACCGGCTATGAGCATGATGCCAAGGAAGTCCAATTCAACAAAGACGGCAAGTCGCAAGGCGGCGAACACATCCAGGCGCACCTGGCGAAGCATGCTGGACTCCCGCTCATGGCCAGCTCCGAAGGCAATGGCGAATCTCCGACCGAAGAGGAAATGGACTGATGCCCGCCTTTCTCGAAGCGAAACTGAAGAAGGAATACGGAGCCGATTCCAAGGTTCCCTACAAGGTGATGAACTCCATCGGCGCCATGAAAGGGAACAAGGAAACCGCCAAGGGCAAGCGCATGGAAGTGAAACACAACCAGAAGATGCGCAAGCTGAGCGATCTCGCATGACGAAGTTTGGCGTATGTCGTTGTACAAACCACCCCGCAATGACGGTAGAGAGGCACACGCCAATGATTTTTCTCCGCGCGAAGAACTCACGCCGCCGGAGCGGGAGCGCACGGGGCAAAGATGCCTCCACCAGTCGGTGCTTACCTAGCCCTAGCCCCGCAGGGTCAGAGGGCAGCGCGGAGAAATTCCGGCCTCAATTCTAATGTCATTCACACGAGAACAAATTAAGCACGCCCCGGTTTCCCAAGAGACCTGGCGGCCGCAACGGACTCAGGTTGGCGGGTTGTGGTTCGATCCACGCGGGATTCGACCCTTGGGCGATCACATTCTGATCGAGATCGATCCGGAGCAGCCAAAAAGCCGATTGATCACCGCGCCGGATGTGGCCACCAATCGCGAGATCGGGACGCGCATCGGCACGGTGATCGCGGTCGGGCCCGGCAAGTGGATCGAAAAGCCCGGACTGAGCTGGGAGCTGACCAAACAAACTTTCAGGCCCACCACCCTGAAGCCCGGCGATCGCGTGGTCATCGGCCACTACTCAGACTGGGAAAGCTGGTTCTCGGACTATGAAGGACGCGCCGCAAATGTGGTGCTCTGCCAGGAAGCGGACGTGCGGCTAGCTAAATGCCTGTAGTCCTCTCATCGAAATCTAAGAAGCGCTCGGCCACCATCTCGAAAGACGAGACCCTGATCGAGAAGTCCCTGAAGCGCTTCAAGATCACCGCCGATGCCGAGTCCGAGTCCCGCCGCCAAGCGCTCGAGGACCTGCGGTTTAGTATCGGAACAGGACAATGGGATGAAGCGGTCAAAGCGAACCGGGAAATCGAAGGCAAACCGTGTCTCACCATCAATCGTGCTCCTGCCTTTCTCCGGCAGTACACGGGAGAAGAGCGCCAGCACCGACCGGCTATGCTCGTTAGCCCTGTTGGGAATGGGGCCGACGTGGACACTGCGAAAATTCACCAAGGTGTCCTCCGTCACATCGAAGTCGTCTCGAATGCCGACGTAACCTACGACAACTCCTATGACATGATGATGCGCATCGGCTGGTGCCCGTGGCGCGTCAAGGAAGATTACGTCAACGAAATGTCGTTCAACCGCGAGCCGCGCATCGACTCGATTGAAAATCCCTTCGCCGCTTACCTTTCACCGGTGCGAAATGCGGTCGGTCAAGACCCGCTCTGGGCGCACATAGTCACCGACTACTCGAAGGAAGATTACATAGCCGAATTCGGGAACACCGACATGGTCAAGCTCAATTTTCCGACGAGCATGGGCAATGCCGAACCGGAATGGGTGACCAAAGACGGTGCCCGGGTTGCTGAATATTGGTCGATCGAGCTTCAGCCGAAGATCCTCTGCCTGTTCGACGACGGCCACACCGAACTGAAGGACGAAGTCCGCAAGAAGGATAAGCCCTACATTGTTGACGAGCGCGACACCATTATCCGCAAAGTGCATTGCGTAAAACACGATGCCATGCGCGTCCTGAAGCGCTACGACTATCTGGGGAAGTACATTCCCTTCCCTGAAGTGAACGGCGTCCGTTTGAACGTCAACGGCAAGATCTACCGGGCGGGCATGGTCAGGGATTACCGCGATGCGCAACGAATTTACGACTTCATGGTAACTCGCGCAGTTGAGCAAGTGGACATGGTCTCGAAAGACCCGCTCTGGGTTGCCGACGCAAACGCGCAGTATGGCGAAGACTATCGCCAGATGAACCGCAAGAACTTCTCTCACCTGTTTTACAAAGCTAGAGACGCGCAAGGAAACGAACTGCCAGTCCCGCAACGGGCTGGCCGCGAAGCCCCGATCCAGGCCATGAGCGAGATCATCAAGCAGGCCGACTACGACATGAAAGCGGTGATCGGGATCTACGGCCCATCGCTCGGCGAAGAGTCAGGCAATGCGCAGGAATCGGGCTTTGCCATTATGACCCGGCAGCAGCAGTCAGATACCGGAGCCGTAGCCTGGCACGACAACTTGAACCGGGCCATCATGTGGGAAGGCAAGATCCTGCTCGACCTCTGGCCGAAGCTGATCCCGGCCGCCAGAGTCCAGCGCATCATCAACCCAGACGACAGCGTCAAGCACCAGGTAGTTTTCAACGGCCAGAACTCCGACCCTCAAGAAGCGCAGGCCATGCTCAACGCGCAGATGGGCCTGAAACGGGCCTACGACGTGGGTGTTGGCGACTATGACTTAACGCTCTCGACTGGCCCCATGTACAAAGCCGCGCGGCAGGAAGCTTTTAGAGCGATGACCGCGCTGATCACCGAAGAGCCGCAGATGATCTCCATGATCGGCGATATTTGGGCCAAGAATGCCGACTTCCCCGATGCCGACGTATTGGCGACGCGCTTCAAGAAGATGTTACCGCCGAACCTGCAGGATGAAAGTACCGATGATGCCCAATCGAAACTGGTCCAGGCGCAAGCCCAGCTCCAGCAGCTGAGCCAGCAGCACGATTTAATGGTCCAGGAATTGAACCGCGCCGCCGACACGATCCGGACGAAGAGATTGGAACTCGAAAGCAAGGAGCGCATCGCCATCCTGCAGCAACAGACTCAATTAGTCCTGCAGGCGATGAAGGATCATGGCGCCGGCGCCCAGACGCTTCTGGAATCGGAACTCGAAGCGACTACCATGCGCCTGCAGAAGCTTCACGACATGGTCGGAATCGAGCAGGATGCCGGAGCTGCTCCCGATACCCCCGAATTACCGGGCCAAGTCGAGCCCAAAGTTCAGCCCATCACGCCCGCGCTGCCAACCCCGCGGCCGCAGCCGGTAGGAGGTTTGCAGTGAAACGTGAATTGAAGTTCATTAACGTAGTTCTGATTCTGGCGGCTCTTGTCGTCATCGGCGAAATGCGCGCTCAAGGTCCGCCCGCCTCAAACGCCGCCTATGTCTACATCAACACTGCGACCACCACAATTGTGCGCGGCAATGCCGGATTCCTGGACGGAGTAACCATCAATGGAGGAACCGCAGGCGTGGTGACGCTCTATGACATTGGATCGGCAGGATGCTCTGGAACTCCAGCGTCAGGTAAATTCGCGGTCATTGAAACGATCGGCTCAACCAGCCCGGTCAGTCTGTCCTACAACCTGCAAACCAAGAACGGGATTTGCGTGGTCACCGCCGCGGCCACAGACGTGACAGTAACTTACAACTAGTTTCACCCACCAGACAGACCACAAACCCTACACAACCAGGAGGAAGTGATGAGTCCATCAGGAATAATCATGCAGTCAGGATCGATCGGAGCCACGCAGGAAGCGATCGAAAAGGTCTTAACCGACAACGGATACGAAACTGAAAAACCGGAAACGGTTGAAGCCGAAGCCTTAGAGCCAAAGCGCGAGGACTTCAAGTCGGACGATGAATTCGCTGAAGCGAAGGAAGATTTCGAAGTAAAGCAGGAGGAGGCGGCGGAAGAGGCCGAGCGAAGGGCCGAGGAAGAAGAAGAGAAGAAAACAGCGAAACCCACGCGCAAGCAACGCGCCATCGATCGCGCCACCCGCGAACTAAAAGAAGAGAACCGCAAACTCGCCGAGCGCCTGGCCGCAGTTGAAGGCAAAAGCAGGCCAGAGCCGACACCCGCGATCGAAGTTCCGAAACGAGAGAAGTTCAAAACCGACGCCGAATTTGAAGAGGCGATGTTTGACTATCGCTACCAGGTCCGGCGCGCGAAAGAGGCGAACGAGCAAGCCCAGCAACAGACGCAAGCCCGTCTCAAAGAGAATTTCGAGAACTACCAGTCGGCCGTGGCCGATTTCAGAGAGACCCATGACGACTGGGACGAAGTTGTAGATTCAAAAGTTCCGATTAACGAAAGCACGTATCTGGCGGTGATGGAGCTGGAGAACGGTCCCCAAGTGGCGTACTACCTTGGGAAACACCCAGACTATGCCCGCCGGCTCGCGGAAATGAGCCCACTCTCCGCTGCCATGGAAGTCGGTCGCCTCGCGACGAGGCTGAAGACTGGCGCGCCCAAATCAGAACGACCAGGCGCTGCTGATGGCGGAGCCAAACCGAAACCAAAGACGCGCCTGCCGGAACCGGTCAAACCGGCATCGACCGCGGCTACATCTTCCACGCTGACCTCAGCTGAGGCCGCCAAGCAGCGCGATTTCCGCGCTTTCAAGGCCGCCCAGCGCGCAGGCAGGTGAGATAGGGGAGAACTCCTTTGGCAAACATGATTCTTACCAACCAGGAGATCAGCTTCAAGAACCTAATGGTCCTTGAAAACTCGATCTCCTTCACCAAAAAAGTCGTCCGGCGCTATGACGACAAATTCGGCCGCACGGGAGCGAAGATCGGCTATGTCCTGAACATTCGCAAACCCGCGCGCTCGGTCTCAACCGCCGGACAAGGCATCCAGCTGCAGGATTACATCGAGCGCTCGGTGCCCCTGGTCCTCAACAAGCAGTATCAGCAAGCGTGTGCATTCACGTCCAGCGATCTTTCGCTCTCACTTGACGATTTCACCAACCGGGTGACCAAACCAAAGATCGTGCAACTGGCAAACGATATCGACTACGACGGCCTGCAGCAGTTCCAGTACGTGCCGGCAGAGGTTGGGACGCCCGGAACGGTCCCCAATACCGCCGACACCTATCTGAATGCTTTACAGATCATCGCCGACGAAGGCTTCCCGATCGACGACGAAGATGGCCTCTCCGTCCACCTGTCTCCCCGGATGCACCGCTCCATCCTCCCCGCCCTGCAGGGCCTGGTCGCAACCGGAAGCGGAACCGCGAGCTTCGCATTCTTGCGCAATCTGGCAAAAGGCGAAGGCGGACAGGAAGACTACTTCAAGGGCCTAGTCTCGAAAGGTTTGGGCTTTGACTGGTTCATGTCGCAGAACGTCGCGACCTTTACCACCGGAACCCAGGGCGGAACGCCGGTAGTCGACGGCGCAAGCCAAACCGGATCAAGCATTTTGTCTTCTGGCTGGACCGCTTCGACCAACGTATTGAACCAGGGCGACATCATCTTTTTCGCCGGGGTTCACAGAATCAACCCGCTGACCCGTCAATCGACCGGTGACTTGCGCCCGTTCGTGGTGACGGCCGGTGTGACTTCGAATAGCTCGGGTGTGGTCAGCATTCCGATTGCTTGCGTCGACGGCGATGGCATAACGCTCGCCGGTCCTTACCAGACAGTCGACGTCTCGCCCGCGAACAATGCCGCCATTACCGTGCAAGGCGCGTCCGCAGTTACTTCCTATCGCGGACTGGCGTTCCATCCGGAGGCTTTCTGCTTCGGTTGCGCGGACCTCGAAATGTACGACAACCAGCACATCATGGAAATGGCGGCGGACAAGGAAATTGGCCTCGCTATGCGCATGTGGGCGCAGCCGGACATTAACACCGACCGCTTGCTCATGCGCCTTGATTTGTTGGGCGGATGGCTCACCATGTATCCGCAGGGCGCAGTCCGGGTCACCAGCTAGTTCCAAGTCCAAAATTCCAACAAGAAAAGAGAAAAACTCACTATGAAACGAATTGCAACGATTCTCGTTCTTATTGCGGGTTTGGCTGGACTGGCTCCTGGCCAGGTTTACCAGACCGCGCTCACCTCAACCACGCTTTCGGCTGCGATCACCAACTCGGCGACGAACTTCTGCCTGGCATCGACTTCGGGCGTTTATGCCCCGGTGCTCGGCGGTTCTCCGGTGACCACGCTTTACATCGACCACGAGGCTATGGGGGTTTACCAGGTCAATTCCACCTCCGGCTGCGTCGGTGTACGGCGAGGAGATCTTGGCACCAAACAAGGCGCTCATTCGAGCGGCACTTCGGTGCTGATTTCGGCGGAGTATCAGACCACACTCGCGCAAGGTGGAAATCCTGCCTCCAGTGGCTTCATCGATCACGATGCGCCGATTGGCGCGACTTGCGTGACCGCAGAAACCTACCCGACCGTGAATGTCCTGACCGGGGCGCAGTGGATCTGCTCGACCACCTCACTCACCTGGGTGCCGGGCTTCGATAATCCGCTGTCCGCAGTCAGGCCGGGATTGGTTTCGACGACCGCATCGACCGCAGGCGCTCAGACCATTCCGGGACCGTATTTTGCACTCTCCGGGACGGCGGCGATCACCTCCTTCACCATCCCGGTGGGCATGAATGCAGTTTCAACCGTTGGTTGGGGAAACTTCTGCATCTACCCGACCGGCGCCTTTACGACCACGGCGGGCAATAACATTGCCGTCTCGTCCACCGCGGTTGTCGGCAAGCTGCTGTGCTTCACCTGGAATCCGACCACGGCGAAGTTCGCGGCCAGTTATTAATGACTGTTTTCGCATCCGGGCGTTCAGAAGAGCGAACGCCCGGCTTTTTCCCACCATTTCAATTTCAGGAGATTTCTATGACCAACTTCAATTCTCACGGCCAGGAACTGGACGGTAAAGGCAAGATCGTGCCGACGCCGTATGACGCTCACGAGCAGGTCGTGCGCGGCCCACACACCCATTCGCTGAAAGACGGCTACCAGAAGGCTGAACCAAAGGCTGAAGCTCCGAAGTCCGCTCCAAAGCAGGCAGCCAATGAAAACGGCTACCAGAAGTAGATGGCAGTCGCCTACGAGCAAGCCCACGCCTTCCGCCAGCTCGCGGTCAATGCTTCGACCTGGACGGACATCGTAGGGCTGGCGGCGCTGCCGCTCA
>Ga0302324_100023336_pt1 | contig 11971 bp, 9 predicted proteins | sample Palsa_T0_1_FD_201949 | JGI IMG/M metagenome (GOLD analysis project Ga0302324, IMG submission 201949) | Peat permafrost microbial communities from Stordalen Mire near Abisko, Sweden - Palsa_T0_1 | ecosystem: Environmental > Terrestrial > Soil > Palsa > Peat permafrost | place: Sweden: Abisko... | reverse complement strand
GCGGCGGCTCCCTGCAGGTTGTCGATGAGTGCGGTTTCGGTGATTTCGAAAGTGACGTGGTTCGGCGGCAGGCAAGTTTTGGCCATGACGTCCTGCAGAAAGCCCGGGAAGCGCGGGTCATTCAAGGACTGGGCAGACAGGTTGATGCTGATGGAGAAGTTCGGCATGCGGGCGATGCGTTCATCGCAGCGCAGCAGGGCTTCGCGGAGCACCCAGCGGTCTATGTCCGCCATGATGTTGTTGCGCTCTGCGGTCGGAATGAAATCTATCGGCATGACGAGTTTGCCCTGCGGGTCGACCATGCGCAGCAGCAGCTCGTAGTTGGGTCCGCCGTTGGAACGGCTGCCCTCCTGCGTCGGAATGATTTTCTGGGCAAAAAGGCGAAAGCGGTTCTCATCCAACGCTGCAAGAATTTCGGTCAGCGAGATGCGGCCGGTTTCCGGTGCGGGAGCCCAGTGCTCCTTCTGCCGTTGCTGCGCCTGTTGGCACTCTTGCAAATGGCTTTCGTCCAAGGAAGAGGCGGTCGATGCGTTATAGCTTCCGGCCGGGGCCAGATGCTGCACGGTAATGTTGCCGGCCGGTCCGCAGTGCAAGACTTCTGCCTGGGCTGGCGCGAGCAGCTGAAAAGCGATGGGTGGTTTCGTCACGATTCCTTCATCGGCGCCGCAGACGTAAACTTCACGCCTGCCCGCCACTCATTCGCCAAGCCTTCCTGAATTGGTCCTCCACGGCACCCGATAAAAAAAGGGGAAAACCTATGACTCATTCCACAGGCCTGTCCGCCTACCTATATATATGGATTTCCATCCGGGGCACGCCTCCGCTAGTCTGGAAGCACACCCCCTCTGCATGGATCGCTACCTTTGCATTCACGGACACTTCTACCAGCCGCCCCGGGAAAATCCGTGGCTGGAAGCGGTGGAGACGCAGGATTCGGCTGCGCCGTTTCACGACTGGAATGAGCGCGTGACCAGCGAGTGCTACGCGCCCAACGGTGCCAGCCGGGTACTGAATGAGCAGAAGAAGATTACGCGGATCCTGAACAACTATGCGCGGATGAGCTTTAACTTCGGTCCGACGCTGCTGAGCTGGTTGAAGGAAAACGCGCCTCGCGTCTACCGCGGGATTCTCGAAGCCGATCGGATGGGCATCCAGCGCTTTAGCGGCCACGGTCCGGCCATGGCGCAGGTCTACAACCACATCATCCTGCCGCTGGCCAACCGGCGCGACCGACTGACACAGATTCGCTGGGGCATCGCAGATTTCGTCTACCACTTTGGCCGGGAGCCGGAGGGCATGTGGCTGGCTGAGACCGCGGTCGATCGCGAGTCGCTCGACCTGCTGGCGCAACACGGGATCAAATTTGTCGTCCTTGCGCCCGGGCAGTGCAAGCATGTTCGTCCTGTCGCTGCGCCCGCCAGCTCGAACAGGAAGAGCGCAGCAAACACCGCTGAGTGGCAGCCGACCACTGCACAGACCATCAACCCTCGGCGGGCGTATCGCATTCCACTCGACCAGGGCCGCAGCATGTCTGCATTTTTTTACGACGGCGACATTGCGCACGGTGTCGCATTCGAGGGATTGCTCTCCTCCGGTGACAAATTCGCAGCGCGCCTGCTGGCGGGCTTTGACGCCGATGATTCCGAGCCGCAGCTGGTCCACATCGCAACCGATGGCGAGAGCTATGGGCATCATCATCGCCACGGCGAGATGGCGCTCAGTTACGCAATCGAAAAAATTGCGCAAGAAGGCAGCGCGCGGCCGACTGTCTACGGCGAGTTTCTGGAGTTATTTCCGCCGACGTGGGAGGCCGAGGTTTGCGACGATTCGTCGTGGAGCTGCGCGCATGGTGTCGAGCGCTGGCGCTCCGATTGCGGCTGCAGCAGCCAGATTGCTGGATGGAATCAGAAGTGGCGCGGTCCGCTGCGGGAGTCGCTGGACTGGCTGCGCGACCAGGTGGCTCCGATGTGCGAGCAGATGGGGGCGCAGTTATTTCAGGCCAACTTCGCTGAGCGCTCTTCCTCTTCTGCTGCGAGCGAAAATCCGTTGTGGCCGGCGCGCGAGGAATACATTCACGTCATCCTCGACCGCGCGCCGGAGAGTGTCGATGCCTTTCTCACGCAGCACCTGGAGCATAACTCGAGCGGCCGGGACCAGGTGCTGAGTTTGCAACTGATGGAGTTACAAAGGCACGCGCTGCTCATGTACACGAGCTGCGGCTGGTTTTTTGATGACATCTCCGGCATAGAAACTGTGCAGGTGCTGGCTTATGCGGGACGTGTTCTGCAACTGGCTGCCGCGCTGTTCGGCGCTCCGGGGGCGGCGTTGGAATTCGGCTTTCTCGAGCGCATCGCCGCGGCCAAGAGCAATCTCCCGGCGCAGGGCGATGGTGCTGCGCTGTATCGCAAGCGAGTCAAGCGGCAGGCCGTGGGACTGGAGCATGTCGCTGCGCACTATGCCATCCGCTCGCTGTTTGAAGACACGCATCCACTGGATGGAGTCAGCCAGGTTTTTTGCTACGACGTTCGCCGCGAGGCGCAGGAGCAGCATCGCTCCGGCAGGGCGCAGTTGGCGCTTGGGCGCGCCCATGTTTGTTCGCGACTGACGCGCGAGGAAAAATCCGTTGTCTACGCCGTGCTGCATTTCGGGGACCAGAATCTGTCGGCCGCGGTGCAGGCGGTGGAGCAGCATCCGACTCTGGACGGCCATCGCCGCGCCGATGGGCCGCCGGCGTTTACTAAATTTACGGTCGCTGCGCATAAGGCTTTCCTGCTCGGGAATCTGCCGGAGGTCGTCCGGCAGATGGATCGCGTGCTGGGTGCGTCCACGTATTCGCTCAGCTCGTTGTTTGAGGATGAGCAGCGACGCATTCTGCAGATGCTGCTGGGGCGAACGCTGGAAGAAGTGGAGGCTGGCCTGCGCGATATTTATACAAAGAACACGTCGCTGTTACATTTTCTGGAAGAAGCACGCATGCAGCAGCCTGCGGCACTCCGCTTCGTCGCCCAATTTGTAACCACTGCGAATCTTTATCAGGCGATCGAGCGCGACCCGATCCATCGCGACGAGGTCAAATCGCTGGTCGATCACATTACGGCGGAAAACCTCGCGCTCGATCGCGACAAGCTTTCCTACGCGGCAACGCAGCGCGCCAAGCGGGCGCTGATTCACGTCCAGGCCACATCACGCATGGCGCTGGCGGCACAGCAGGGTCTCAACCTGCCGCGCGAGCTGCATGAGGAAGCGATGGTTGGATTGGAGCGGGCCGTCGCCGTGGTGGAGTCACTGCGCGTGCTGCCTGTCGAGCTGAATTTGTGGCAGGCGCAGAATGTCTGGAACCAGCTCTGGCAGGAGATCAAGGGCAAGGACACGAAAGACGAAGTGCGCTCGGACGCGTGGATGGAGCGCTTCCGCTACCTGGGCACGCTGATGGACCTGGCGGTGGATGAGTTGCAGGTGGAGGAACCCGCGGCTGTGGCCGCGATTTAGCAAACTGCATTCACTTGCCGCCCGCTTGGGAAACGGCTAGCATCCAAGCGAGATATGAAAATCTGGCCGCTCACTCTCCACGCCACGCGACTGACGATGTATGGCCTCGTCAATGCGTACCTCTTGCGTGAAGACGATGGCCTGACGCTGATCGACACAAATCTTGGCAGCGGCGCTGCGACAATTCTGAAGCAGGCTGCGGAGATGGGCGCGCCCATTCGGCGAATATTGCTGACGCACGCGCATTACGATCACGACGCCGGCCTCGACAAAATTGTTGCCGGGCTCGGCAGCGCACCAGAAATATGGATGGGGGCGCGCGAGACGCGGCTCTATGAGCAAACGCAGCGCGGCGTGAAAACGAAGAAGCTCGCGCTCGAGCCGGGCGAGCCGCAGACGCCGGTCAAAGGAAGATATCTCGCCCAGAAAACCAAGGTCACGAATCAATGCGAGGATGGCGATCGGATCGGCTCGCTGCGCGCCGTTTTCACTCCCGGGCACACCCCGGGCGAGATGAGTTTTCTGGACGAACGCGATGGCACGCTGTACGCGGGGGACGCGATGGTTTCCGTCCGCCACCTGCGCGTCACCGGCGATGCTCCCTGGTATTTCGCGCTGCCAAATATTGCGACTTGGCACAGGATTACGGCGCTCGAAAGTGCGCTGCGGATTGCGACGCTGAATCCGGAGCTCATCGCGTGTGGGCACGGGGCGCCGGTTTTCGAGAATATAAAGGCGAAGCTGGCGGATGCTTTGGACCGCGCCGGTACCGCCTTTGCGCATAACTGACACATTTCTGCAGGGGAAGCTTTTTTAGGCTTGCGTGTGGTCGTTCGGCACGCCAACAATAGCTCCGATTGTGATGCGCGTCCTTGCCATGTCGGCTGCACTTCTGATTTTGGTGGCTGTCACGCCGGCGTCTGCGCAAGATCAACGACCGGCTGCGCCATCCTCGTCGCAGACTGCGCCCAATGCAGCAAATTCTGCTGCGGTAAAAACCCTCGAAGACACGCTGAACTTTATTGCCGCCAAAATTAAAGAACAGGGGGAGTTGAAGTTCATCGCGTATTGGCGGAAGAGAGAAGACTCCTCCGCCGGGTTGAGCGAGTTGTCAGATGACTTGCGCGGGACGACGTTCGACGCTGCCGGGTGCAGGGTGAATTATGTCTGGCGGGCCAAGTTCAATGGCAAGGCCTTCGATGACATCGTACGGCCCTTTGATTTGAAGTCTGTACGACATGTTCAGCTGATGAACGAAGTGAAAAGTCTGAACTACGACGGCACCGCGACCAAGAACGTCACCAAAGTCTCGCAGCCGATCACGGAAGTCTGGCTGGCCTTCGACAACAGCCCGGTGCGCCAGTTCTGGTTTCACAATCCGGAGGACGCGGAAGCGGTGGCGCTCGCGTTTACTCGCGCCGTCGAACTTTGCGGCGGCCTGTTGCAGGACTAGCGCAAGTCTTGATCGAATTCGCAGTCCGTCGGCGCAGCTATTCGCCGCGACCCGCTGCGATCCACTGCCGAAGCGCGTCCATGTTCTGCTTGCGGTGGAGAAAGTCGGTGACAAGTTTTTCTGCGGGCCTGCCGCCGCCTGGCTCAAGCACAGCTTTGCGATAGCGCATGGCCGCGGGGCCGTCGAGCAGCGCCTTCTGATCAAACTGCGCGAAGAAGTCGATCGCGATGACCTTATCGAAGATGTAGGTGTAGTAGTTCGACGAGTAGCCGGTCAGGTGAGTGAAGCAGGCGTACATGCGATTGCCCTCAATCCACGCGGGTTTGAGGAAGCGGTCGTGATCGCGGCGGACGAGGGTGTCGAGGTCGAGCGTCGCCGGATCGCAGTCATGCACGTCGAGCGAGAAGTTAGTATAGAAGAGCTGCGTCTGCACCCAGCGTCCGCGACCGTAGGCGTTGGCGCGGTTCATTTGCGCGATCAGTTCGGTGGGCAGCGAGTCGCCAGTCTGGAAGTGGCGCGCGAAGCTTTGCAGAATCGCGGGCTCGCGGAAGAACTCTTCCAGCATCTGCGATGGCACTTCGATGAAATCTCCTTCGACCGAGAAGCCGCCCACTCCAGCCCATTCCTGCTGGCCGCCGAGGATGTAGTGCATGAGGTGGCCGAACTCGTGAAAATAAGTGACGACGTCGTTGTACTCCATCAGGCCGGGGTCGCCGTCTGATTCGCCACCGGGAAAGTTACAAATCAACACAGCTTCGGGCAGCTGGTGATTTTCAGCTGAAGAGCGGATGCCGGGTACCAGCGATGATGCTGAGAACCACTTGTCCTTGCCGGGGCGCGGGTGCATGTCGAAATAAACGCGGCCTATCGTCTGTCCGCGATCGACGACATCATAGGCGGCGACGGATTTGTCCCAGACAGCCGCATTCGGAGTGGCGCGAAATTCAACATGGAAGAGTCGCGCGGCGGTGGCAAGGATGCCGGCCTCAACCGCGGCGTAAGGAAAATAGGGCCGCACGGATTGCGAATCGAAGTCATATGCAGCGCGGCGATATTGCTCGGCCCAGTAACCGGCGTCGGCGTCGGTCAGCTCAGAAATGTCCGGCCGCTGCTTCTTGACCCACGCCATCAAACCTGCGTACTCCTGCTCTGACTGCGGCTTCGAGGCCTGGTCGACCTCGGCGAGGAATTTCTTCATGTTGGCGGCCGAGCCCATCATCTGGTCAGCGGTGGCCAGATCGGCCCACGTTTTGAAGCCGAGAATTTCGGCGACTTCTGCGCGCACAGCCAGCAGGTCCAGCAGCACCTGCTTGTTGGCCGGATAACCGCGCTCGTTGTACGCCAGAAAAAGTTCGCGTCGCAGCGCATCACTCTTTGCGTAACGCATGATTGGACCGTAATCCGGCTGGTCAGTGGTAACGATCAGCGTTCCGTTCGCAGCGATCGGATGGCGATCAAGGAAATCTTGCGGCAGGCCGTCGAGCACGGCCTTATCCGTCACGGTGACGGAGCGAACATCATCTTGGACATGACGGCCAAAGTTGAGCGACAGCTCGGTTGCCTTGTCCTGCAGCGCGCGCAGGTGGTCGCGCGTGGCTTCATCTTTGTCGACGCCGGACAGCCGGTACTGCAGGAGTGTGCGGTCGAGATAATGCCGGGTTGGCGCGTCGAAATTCGCGGCGTCCGCAGAGACGGCGAGTTCTGAGAGCGCCCGATAGACGTCGGGATTGAGCGACAGCTCGGCGGCGAGCGCGGAAATTTTCTGCGCCATGGCTTGGCCCATGTCGCGCAGCCCGGCGGTGTCGCCGACGGCATACATGAGGTGACTCTGGCTGCTGGCCATCGACAGCTGGTTGCTGGCATCGTCGAACGGGCGTAGCGTGTTTTCGACGGTGCGCGCTTCACGCACGCCGAGCAGGCTGGCAATCGCGCCATGATAGGCGGCGATTCTCTGCTCGGCCCATGTGGCCAGCGCGGCCGCATTCATGACGCCGACCCAGGCGTGCAGCGGATCGGGAGTGGTTCTAGAGGCGACTTCGGAATCGGGAGCGGATGTGATGGTCATATGGAGGACTACATATAAGGATACGACGCAGCGGCCGCTCGGGCTTTGGGCCTGTCTTGAGGGAGGGCGGCGTTACCTTGGACGATGATGCGCATTACTTCGGGTGGAAATTTGTTGGCTCACATCCGGCTGCCCGGAGATTAGGCGCTTCTAATGAACTGAACTTAACGCATTCGCCGAAAGAGGACCGCTGCCATGATTGTAATTGTGAAGGAACTGCTGATGTTGACTCCGTTACTGGTGCTGGCCCATTCGGTGCTGGCGATGGTCCGTGTTCATTACGTGCCGGAGCCGGCCAACTGCCGCTAGCTGAGAACTGACCTAGTTCCTCTAAACTGGAGATTCGACTAGTCGAATCGACTGGTCCAAATCTGATAAGATTGGGTCATGAAGATGCGGGAAATTCGGGCGTCGGACGCGAAGACGCGGCTGCCGGAGCTTCTCCGCGACGTCGAGCGCGGGGAAACGCTGATCATTACGCGGCACGGGAAGCCGGTTGCGCGGCTGGTGCCTGATCCGGAGCGGCGACAGGCGGAAATAAGAGCGGCAATTGCGGCGATTCGGGAATTGCGCAAGGGGAACGGCACCATCACGGCCGAGGAATTGATTTCCGCCCGCGATGAAGGGCGACGCTACTAGTGGCCTTTGTGCTCGACGCTTCCATTGCTGGAGCCTGGTTGTTTGAAGATGAGCGGAGCGCATTTACAGAATTTTTGTTCGACAGGCTCGACCGGGAGCGGGCGATTGTTCCAACGCTGTGGTGGTTCGAGGTGCGCAACCTCGCTGCCATGAATGAGAGGCGCGGACGTGTCACGCCGACCCAGACGGAACTTTTTCTATTGAAGATGCAAGACTTGGCCATCGAGCGCGATGACCTTCCCGTCAGTGATGATCTGCTACGGCTGGCTCGCCAGCACCGGCTGACAGTGTATGACGCTGCATATTTGGAACTCGCGCAGCGGCTCGGAGTAGAGCTGGCGACGCTGGATCAGCGGCTGGTGAATGCGGCGCGGGCGGAAGGCGTTCGCGTGGCGAGTGACTGATTCCTGATCGCGCAATTTGTGCAGGATGATCGTGCAAAAGGAAAGCGCCCCGGAGATCCGGAGCGCTTTTCTATTTGTCTTGCGGGTTTGTGATTGGAAGACCTACGCCTCTTCGCGTTCGGCTTTCTTCCAGTTCATCAGGTCGCCCAGAGTTGTGGTTGATCCGGAGTTGGAACTGGAGCTCGAAGATGGAGTGGAGTTTGAGACGGGCTGCTTGTAAGCTTCCACGTCCGCGCGGCTGGCTTCTTCGCCGATGCCACGCAGGCTCAGTCCAACTTTCTTCTCTTCCGGGTTCATCTTGATGATCTTGAACTCGGCTTCCTGACCTTGCTCCAGTTTCATCTGCGAGTTGTGTGCATCCACCGCTTCAGAAACGTGGCACAACCCCTCGATGCCCTCGGCAATTTGCACGAACGCGCCGAACTGCGCGGTGCGCAAGACTTTGCCGTGGACGAGATCGCCGACGCGATGCTGGGCGAAGAACGTCTCCCAGATATCGGGCTGCAACTGCTTGATGCCGAGCGAAAGGCGGCGATGCTCGGGCTCAACGCCCAGGACTACCGCCTTGATCTTCTCGCCCTTTTTCAGCACTTCCGACGGATGCTTGACGCGCTTGGTCCAGCTGAGATTGCTGACGTGAACCAGGCCGTCGATGCCGTCTTCAATTTCGATGAAGGCGCCAAAGTCGGTCAGGTTGCGGACGCGGCCTTCGACCGTCGATCCGGCGGGATACTTGTTGTCCAGGTGCTCCCACGGATTGTCCTGCAGCTGCTTCATGCCGAGCGAGATGCGTCGGTCGGTCGGATTGACGGCGAGAACAACGACGTCAACTTCGTCCGAGGGCTTGGCGATCTTGGTGGGATGCTTGAGGCGCTTGGACCAGGTCATCTCGGAGACGTGGACCAGGCCTTCGATGCCCTGCTCCAGTTCGACAAATGCACCGTAGTCGGTGACGCTCAGGATGCGGCCGCGAACGCGTGCGCCGACCGGATAACGTTCGGTCGCGTCGAGCCATGGATCGGGGGTGAGCTGCTTGAAGCCGAGGGAGACGCGCTGCTTCTCTTTGTCGAACTTCAGCACCTTGACCTGGATTTCGTCGCCAACCTGCACGAGATCGCGCGGGTGGGTGAGACGTCCCCAGGACATGTCGGTGATATGCAGCAGGCCGTCGATGCCGCCGAGGTCAACGAAGGCGCCGTAGTCGGTCAGATTTTTCACGGTGCCGGTGAGGATGCCGCCCTCTTCCAGGTGCGCGAGAGTTTCGTCACGCTTGGAAGACTGCTGCTCCTCGAGAATCTCCTTGCGGGAGATGACGACGTTGCCGCGTTTCTTGTTCAGCTTGATGACGCGAACGTCGAGCGGCTGGCCGATGTAGCTGTCGAGGTTGCGCACGGGGCGAATCTCAACCTGCGAGCCCGGCAGAAATGCCTTGATGCCAATGTCGACCGTGAGGCCGCCCTTGACGCGCGCGACGACTGTCCCGGTGATCGGGGTCTTGTCGTTGGCCGCCTTCTCGATGGCGTCCCAGACTTTGTGACGCTGCGCCTTTTCGTAGCTGAGAAGGTAGCCGCCTTCCACTTCCTCGCGCTCGAGGATGACGTCGACCGTGTCGCCGGCTTTCAGCTTTGGCTCGCCATTGTGATCGAGCACCTGCTCGAGCGGAATCAGTCCCTCGGACTTGAGGTTGACGTCGACCACGACATATTTGTCGGTCAACTTGACGACGGTGCCGGTCAGAATGCTGTCGCCAACCTCTTCCAGCTTGGCTGCAGCTTCCGCGTTTTCGCGATCAAAAGATTCGAGCGCCGCGGCGAAATCCTCAAAGCCGGTGGCGTCGTCTTCATGTCCGTGCGAAGTCGGAACCGGCGCGGTGCGCGTCGCTGCAGCAGCCGGAGCTTCCGTCGAGATTGCTTCCTGGGCAATTGGCTCGGCGTGGGCTTCAGAAGGAGCCGGCGCAGATTCCTGCGCGATCTCATCGTGGGTCGCGAACGGGGTGTGCTCCGCGGTGCCGGCAATTTCTTCAGAGCTGTTGGCGTCTGCGAAGGTCGGGGTGGAGGTGTGAGTGTATCCAGCGGAAGCCTGCTCAGTTTCAGCGACGTCGTGCGTCGTGTTTTCTGCCACAGGGGTGTCTTCCGCCAACTGCGTGTCGGTTTCGAGTTGAGTGTTCAGGGTTTTACTCTCGGGTTGGGATGTGGGGTGGTCCTGCATAAATTCAAATGGCCCGCTTGCTTTCTCCAGACACTGGGCCACGTCGTCTGGCTATCGCTTGCTCATAGGATGATTCCGGGAGCGGAGAGGACGCAATGTCCCCGCCTGGAGCACCGGGATGATCTAGCAGAGTGTGCGGTAGAGGTGGTTCTGGCGCGTTGAAAACACGCAAAGTCACCCATCCAAACTATAGCAACGGGTCACCCCGTAGTCAATGCGACGGCGTGTAATTGCGCTATGTTTTCACGCTATTTCAACGGCGTTCATCACTTCGCTGCGGAGAGGGCGGCGGCATGCATGCGCCGGCTCGCGTCCAGCGCAATGAAATTCGGGGAGCGGCCGGGCTAAATTTACGCTTCATCTGGTATAAAAATCGCGTGGACACAGCCACGAAAGGAACGATATGCCCAACAAAGCTGAACTGACGGAGCGCCGCAAAGGCCCGCTGTGCGACGAGGCCGGTGATGTCGCCACCACCAGCCTGCTCGAAAACTGGATTGACCAATCGCAGCGCCGCAGCTGGTTCCTGTTCGAAACGACTCGCACGTCCAAGCCGTAAAGCAATTCTGTGCCAGGCTTCCTGCGTCGTGAAATCACCCGCGGGCGCCGGGCGCACTTGCGCGATACTGGTAGCCGCTGATGCAAGCTCGCTGCGCTCTCACTCAAAGATGGCCGGCTGCCGGATGTTCAGTCAGGGCGCTGATCTGGCTTTGCCTTGTTGTCGCCGCGACGGCGCCCTGTCTTGCGCAGCAGCTGCAGTCGCGCCCGCCACAAAAGCCGGAGGACCATCAAATCAAGTTGGACGTTCGCGTCGAGGACGCACTGGGCAAGCCCGTGGCCGGACTGACGCGCGAAGATTTTTCTGTAAGCGACAACTTGTCGCCGATGAAGATCGACTCCTTTTCCAACAGTGAAGCGGAGCGGAATAAGGAAGCGCCCACTGAGTTCGAAAATTCAGTTGAGATTCTTTTCGTCATCGACGCGCTCAGCTCCAACTTTGAAGAGATCTCGCGCGCCAAGCAGCAGCTCATCGGCTATCTGCGCAACAGCGGCGGCCGCTTGCATCACCCGGTAACGATTCTCTGGCTGATGAAGTCGGGCGCCAGCAAGAGTTCGATTGCGTCGGGCCAGGTTGTGATTCCGCTGCGCAACGGCGCGGCGTTTCTGCACATCATTCCGGCGTCGAGTGACGGGCCGGCGCTGGCGCAGCAACTGGACAAGAGCGACATCCTGGCCAGCGGCTCCCTAGCCGCGCAGGGAATATCGTCGGAACAGGTGCAGCTTTCCATGCAGGCGCTCGAAGTGCTGGCCAGCGGGTCGGCGGACCGGCCATCGCGGAAGATGGTGCTGTGGGTGAGCCCGGGCTGGCCGCTGTTGATGCAACGCGACGGCAAAATGCGCGAGCGTCTGTTCGACTACGTCGTCCACATGTACACGGAATTGCAGCGAGCGCGGGTCACGCTCTACGCGATTGATCCCTTGGGAGTGGTTGGGGGTGCGGCACCGGAAATTGTGCAGGCGCAAAATTCATCGCAGCGTGTGCTGCAGCAATCCGCGCCGGCAGGTCCTGCGATGAATGCCGATGCGTCCGGCAGCTACAGTGCATTCCTGCAATCGCCGCGCAGCGTGAAGGAGACGCAGCCGAACGCCGTCTCCCTGCAGGTGCTCGCTATTCAGACGGGCGGCTTGGTATCGTCACACAGCAATGATCTT
>Ga0302324_100023333_pt1 | contig 11972 bp, 11 predicted proteins | sample Palsa_T0_1_FD_201949 | JGI IMG/M metagenome (GOLD analysis project Ga0302324, IMG submission 201949) | Peat permafrost microbial communities from Stordalen Mire near Abisko, Sweden - Palsa_T0_1 | ecosystem: Environmental > Terrestrial > Soil > Palsa > Peat permafrost | place: Sweden: Abisko... | reverse complement strand
TTCTTCGCAGACCTGACCGGGGATTGTATCCGCGAAGGAAGCTTCCGCAGCGTGCGCGAACTGATTGACGCTATCGAAGAATACCTCGCGGACCGTAACGCATGCCCGAAACGATACGTGTGGCGGGTCAAGGGAGAGGAAATCCTCAGAAAGATCGCCCAGGCCAAGGAAGCTTTGGCTGCTCAGTTACAACCACCTATTTCAAATACATCACACTAGGCGCCGGGTCGGCGGCAGCACTGATCTCGGCCCAGACTTCATTGAGGCCGCGTCCGGTTTCGGCCGAGCAGAGCAGAATGCTTTGGAGGCCGAGTCCCTCCTTCAGAGTCTTTTCAGCTTTGACGCGAGCATTTCCCGAGAGCCGGTCGGCTTTGGTGCCGACAACGAGAAAGCGGCGTCCAACGCTGTTGAGGAATTCGATTAACTGCTCGTCGCTGGGTTGCGGAGCAATGTTGCTATCGACCAGGCAGACGCATAGGGCCAGCGTTTCGCGGTCTTTGAGATACGGATCGATGAAGCTGGGCCATTCTGCCGAGACGGACTTGGAAATCTTGGCATAGCCATAGCCGGGCAGGTCGGCGAAGATCCAGCGCGGATGCTGGCGGGTCGGACTGTCGGCGATGGCGAAGAAATTGATGGCGCGGGTACGTCCCGGGGTCTGCGAAACCTTGGCCTGATCGGAGCCGAGCAGGGCATTGATCAAGCTCGATTTGCCCACGTTCGAGCGCCCTAGAAACGCGATCTCGGGAACGGTCGGTCGGGGGAACTGTTCCTTGGCTAGGGCGGAGAGCAGGAACTTCGGATACACGCGCATCTCTTGAGCTTACCCTCTATGGTGCAGCTGGATTCGATAAACTGGTTGGCGAGGCAAGCGGTTAAGGGAGATTCGATGGCTTTTCAGAGGTACCGCAAGGGGTGGTCGTTCGCGGTCGGTTCGGTTCTAAGTGGGTCGCTGGCGGTTTTAGCATCGGCGCAGGCGCCAGCCCATTATCAGGCCACGATCCAGTCGCTGGATCAACATCCGCTTCCGCAATGGTATGACGGCGCGAAGTTGGGAATCTTCATTCACTGGGGACTGTATTCGGTGCCGGGATGGGCGCCGCTGGAGCAGGTCAACTTTCAAAAGACGGACTTCTTCAAGACCAATCCCTATGCCGAGTGGTACTACAACACGATGCGGATTGATGGATCTCCCACCCAACAATACAATCGCGAACACTACGGCGCAGACCACGATTACTACAGCTTTGCCGAGGAATTCGACAGCAAGAGCAGGGGATTTAACCCGGATACTTGGGCCAAAGTATTCAAAGATGCCGGCGCGAAATATGTAGTGCTGACCACCAAGCATCATGAGGGCTTCACGCTGTGGCCGAGCGCCACACCGAACCCCGTGCTCCCGGCGGCTCGGCAACACGCCACCCGCGATCTGGTTGGAGACCTGGCCGCTGCAGTGCGCAAGCAGGGCCTCAAGATGGGGCTGTATTACTCGGGCGGCTTCGACTGGACCTTTGTTCCTGGACCCATTACCTCGCAATCCACCTTTGAAAGCACGAAGCCGCAGAGCCCAGCCTATGGAAAGTATGTAGATGCGCACTACCGCGAGCTGATCGCGCGCTACCATCCATCGGTGCTGTGGAATGACATCGACTATCCAAAGTCGGGGCACCCGCTGGAGATTCAGGCCGAATATTACAACGCCGTGCCGGATGGCATTGTGGACGACCGGTTTGGGATCAAGCATGCCGACTTCACCAGCCCGGAATACTCAACCCTCAAAGACATCAATCCAAAGAAGTGGGAGGAGTGCCGCGGGCTGGGGCAGTCGTTCGGCTACAACCGCGCGGAGGGTGAGGCGCAAACCATCGCTCCCGATAAGCTGATCTACCTGCTGGTGGATATCGTGAGCAAGAACGGCAACCTGTTGCTGGATGTCGGGCCCGAGGCCGATGGCACGATTGCGGCGGTGCAAATGGAGCGGCTCAAGGCGCTCGGGGCGTGGTTGGGGCAGAATGGCGAAGCGATCTATGGGAGCCATCCTTGGAAACGCGCGGAGGGCAAGACCACAGATGGTGTCGATGTTCGATTCACGCAAAACAACTCGAATTTGTATGCAGCGATTCTGGGTGAAATCGGCGGGCCGGCGGTGATCCTGACCTCGCTGAAGCCGGCGGCTGGTGCAAAGATTACCTTGCTCGGTGATGACCAGCCGCTCGCGTGGTCCCAAGCGGGCGACGATATCAAGGTGACGCTGCCGCCGAAGCTTCCTGGAAAATATGCCTACGTGCTTCGGATCGAACACTCGGAGTCAATGTAGATTCGCGGTTTTATGGCTGAGCAGCTCGTCATCTCGGGGGACGATCGGGTTTTTGTTTTGACTGGCGCGGGCATCAGCGCGGAGAGCGGGATTGCCACCTTCCGAGCCAGCGAGGGGCTGTGGAGCGGCCATCGGGTCGAAGAAGTGGCCACGCCTGAGGGCTGGAGCGCCGATCCGGAGTTGGTGTGGCAGTTTTATTCGCAGCGCCGCCGGGATGCGCGGAAGGCGGCGCCAAATCCGGCCCATTTGGCATTGGCCGCGGTCGAAGATGCGATTGGCGACCGGTTCTTTCTGTGCACCCAGAATGTGGATGACCTGCACGAGCAGGCCGGGTCGCGGCGAATGATCCACATGCACGGCCAGCTCTTTGAGTCGCGCTGCGAAGACGACTGCGGCCAGCCGATTTTCCCCGACGAGAAGATGTATGAATCGCTGGCCGCGATCCCGGGCTGCGAATGCGGCGCGAGAATTCGCCCCCGCATCGTCTGGTTTGGCGAGATTCCGATGGAGATGGATCGCATCCAGCGCGAGATCGACCGCTCCACGGTGCTATTGGTGGTTGGCACTTCAGGGGTGGTGTATCCGGCAGCCAACTTCGTCCATTGGGCGAATCAGCGGAATCGGGCAGGAAAGGGCATGGTGCGGACCGTCTACGTCGGCCCGGAATCTCCTGCAAACGCGAACGCCTTCAGCCAGGTTGTTCTCGGGAAGGCCGGCGAAGTGCTTCCCGGGCTGTTCAAATTTTCCTAGCTGGTATCGCCACCGCGCTTTGGTCGGCCGGACGCAAGCCAAAGACAATTCCGCCAGCCAGGATCAGAGCCGCGGACATTGCCAGAAAGCCGGCGCGCGAGTTGCCAGTAATTGCCTGCAGCCAGCCAACCAGCCAGGAACCGGCGAATGCGCCGAGAGCGCCGCAGGAGTTAACCAGCGCCAGCACTTCCCCGATTACATTTCTCGGCAGCATTTCGGAGAAGATCGCCCAGTAGGGGCCGTACGGCGCGTACATGCAGCCGCCGGCCAGGATCAGAAACCCGTATGCTACCCAGAAGCTGTGGGCGGCAGATAGATAGGAGCCGAACATGGCGATTCCTGCCAGCACCAGAAATGGCCAGACGAAGCGCCTGCGGCGGAGCATGCGGTCGGAAAAATGGGCCACAAGCATCATCAGCACCACCGCAAGCAGATAGGGAACCGCACTCAGCACGCCGACAATCTCAATTCCCCGGGTCATTCCAGTATGGATGATCGTCGGCAGCCACAGAACGAAACCGTAAACGCCCAGGCTCCAGCAAAAGAATTGGACGCATAGCAGTTGCACGCTTGGCCATCGCAGCGTAGCGAAGAAGTTGGATGATTCGGGAATGCTCAGCTGTTCCGATGCCAACACGCGTTCCAGATGCTCACTGGATTCCCGGCTCAGCCACGAGACCTGCTCGGGTAGATCGCGCACCACAAAGAACCAGACGGAGGCCCACAAGACGGAGGGAATGCCCTCGATTACAAACGCCATCTGCCAGCCTACCGCCTTGATCAAGTACCCGGTGATGGCAGACATCCACAGCACCGTGATCGGATTGCCGAGGATGAAGATTGCATTCGCCCGGGAACGCTCCGCGCGGGTGAACCAGTTGGTGATCAGGATCAGCATGGCGGGGAAGATCAGGCTCTCCGCTACGCCGAGTAGCAGGCGGTCGAGGGCCAGCAGCCAGAATTCACGGATCACTCCGGTCAACGCAGCCAGCCCACCCCAGGCAATGAGCGAGTAGAAGACAAGCCGCGCAGCGCTGTGGCGGCGAGCATAGGCGATGCCGGGAACCTGAAAGAAGAAATAGCCCAGGAAGAAAAGCGAACCCAACAACGCAGACTGGGAGTTGCTGATGTTGAGCGTCTTTGCCAACCCTGCCGCGGCGCCGAATCCATAGTTCGCGCGATCCAGATAGGCGAGGCTGTAGGTGACAAAGACCGCGGGCAAAAAGTAGTACCAGCGCCGCTGCAATTGCCTGGGAAGTGGCGCCTCGATGTCTTCCTGATCAATTGGCACACAAGCTTTATAGCAGCTTCGAGGTTTCTGAGCTCGGTTCTTTGAACTCCCATTCTATGAAGAGACAGATGTCCCCCCCTTGCACTCCTACAGGAGATACAGTAATACTTCTTGTAGAAGTGAAAGGGTAGAGCATTGGAAGCGCAGCGCATCGACCTCCCACAGGGCACATTGGACCTGCTGATCTTGAGAACTCTCTCGCTTGGGGCGCAGCACGGCTGGGCGATCTCCGAACGGGTTCAGCAAGTATCGAGCGACGTGCTCAGAATCCAGCAAGGCTCTCTGTACCCCGCGCTTCACCGGCTTGAACGGCGCGGGTGGATCAAGGCCAAATGGGGCCTATCGGAAAATAATCGCCGCGCTAAATATTACGAACTCACGCGCATCGGCCAGAAGCAGCTTGAGGCCGAAACCGAAAGTTGGCGCAAGCTCACCGCCGCGGTGGCGCAGATTCTGGAGAGCGCCTGAGGACCAGTCTATGTGGAATGATTTGCTTTTTCGCCTGCGGTCGCTTTTTCGCCGGGAGGTGGTGGAAACCGAACTGAACGAGGAACTTCGCTTTCATTTCGACCATGAGGTGGAGAAGTATAAAAAGTCGGGAATGTCCTTCGAGGCGGCCAGGCGGCGCGCCCGGCTGTCCTTCGGCGGCCATGAACAGGTCAAGGAAGATATTCGCGAGGCGCGCGGCGCCAGCTTCATCGACAACACGCTGCAGGACCTTGGCTACGCCATCCGGCAGCTGAGAGCGAACCCAACCTTCGCCATTGTCATCACCCTCACGCTGGCGCTGAGCATCGGCGCGAACAGCGCCATCTTTAGCGTGATTCACGGCGTCTTGTTGAAGACGCTGCCGTATCCGGAGCCGAACCGTCTGGTCAGGATTTTCCTTTCCAACGACGCCTACCCTAAGTTCCCCCTGAACCCCTTCGACCTTCGCGACTTTCGCAGCCGTAACAAGTCCTTCGAGTTGCTTGCCGCTTTCACTCGCGGAGACGTTCAACTCTCCGGCTCAGGAGATCCTGTCAGGCTGAATGGTTTCGGCATTACCTCCGGATACTTCCATACCCTCGGCTTGCAGCCGCAATTCGGACACGAATTCGATGAAAAGGCCGAAATTCCCGGCAACGGGCTTCAGATCATTTTGAGCGACCGGATATGGCGCACCCGCTTCGACGCTGCGCCGGACATCATTGGCCGCAAGATCACGCTCAACCTGCAGCCGTATACCGTCGTAGGCGTGATGCCGCCGGGCACCGCGCATCCGGGGAACGAATATCAGCCTCTACCCTATGGCGAGGACGTGGATGCCTGGTGGCCGTTTACCTTTGAAGGCAATCCGGCACAGCGTGGCTCGCATTACATCGAGGGTATCGGCAGGCTGAAGATGAATGTCACCGTCGAGCAGGCGCGAGCGGAGATGAACGCGCTGATGACCCAGCTGGGTCGGGAGCATGCCGGCGATCAGGGCTGGAGGGTGCTGGTCATTCCGCTCGACAGTGAGATCGTCGGGGCAAGCCGTCGATTGCTGCTGGTGCTAATGGGAGCGGTTGGGATGGTGCTGTTGATCGCCTGCGCCAACGCGCTAATCTGCTGCTGGCACGCGCGTCGACCCGGCAGCGCGAGATTTCAGTGCGGTTGGCTTTGGGAGCGCCCCGCTCGCGTGTCGTTTGTCAGTTGCTTACCGAGAGCCTGCTCATCTCCTTCGTGGGGGGAGCTTTCGGCCTGGCGCTGGCGCTGGTTGGCGTCAAGGCGCTGGTTTCGCTGTTACCCGCAAACTTTCCCCGCGCGCATGACATCCACGTGAGCGCTCCGGTCTTTGCATTCACCTTTGCCGTCAGCGTCGTCACCGGCATTCTCTTTGGGTTGGCGCCTGCGCTTCAGGCTTCGCGAATCGACCCCAACCAGGGTCTGCACAAGGGCGGTCGAGCTACGGCCGGCAGCGGACATCAGAGTAGGCTGCGCAATGCGCTGGTCGTCTCGGAGGTAGGTCTGGCTTGCGTCCTGCTCATCGGAGCGGGGCTGATGCTGAGAAGCCTGCTCAACATCGTGCATCTCGACCCCGGCTTCCGGCAGGATCTCGTTCTGACCGCCACCCTCTCATTGCCGCCCACCGAATATAAAACACAGGAAGACGCCGGGAGGTTCTGCTCTCAACTCGGTACCTCGCTGGAATCTCTACCCGGAGTGCAGAGCGCAGGCCTGGGAAGCGATCTTCCCTGGAGCGGCTACGACGACAACACCAGCTTCAACATCGATGGCAAGCAACCCCCCCCGCACGACGACTTCCACGCGCGCTATCACATGGCCTCGGGGGACTACTTTCGTTCGCTTGGTACACCTTTGCTGCGCGGTCGATTCTTCAACGACGGCGACAAGAAAGACGCGCCGGCGGTGGTGATCATCAACCGTGCTCTGGCCCAACGCTATTGGCCTGGCGAAGACGTCATCGGAAAGCGCATCACCTTCGAGGACAATCCGAAGGACAAGGACTGGCTGACCATCGTCGGGGTGGTGGGTGATGTGAAAGACCAGCCCAACAGCCCCGGCGCTCAACCCGCCTTCTGGTGGTCGGCTCTACAGGTAACGGCAGAGAACATGTCGCTGGTGGTTCGCTCCGATTCGGATCCAGAGTTGCTGATCGATGCGGTGCGGAAAAGCGTGGCTCAACTGAATCCAGCTCTGGCGTTGGGAAGCGTTCGGTTGATGGATCAGATCGTCGCCGGCTCCGTCGCCACGCCTCGCTTTGCGTTCATTCTGGTGGGACTTTTTGCGGGGCTGGCTATTCTGCTTGCCGCTATCGGTACGTATGGGGTCATCTCCTATTCCGTCACCCAGCGGACGCCGGAGTTTGGCCTGCGCATGGCATTGGGGGCGCAACGCCTCGATGTCCTTCGCCTCGTGCTTACGCAGGCGGCAAAGCTTGTGCTGTCGGGAACGGCGATCGGAGTGATGCTGGCCCTGGTTTTAGCGCGCGTCTTGAAGAGCCTGATCTATGAAGTGAGCCCAACCGATCCGTTGACCTTTACCGCAATCGCATTCTCGGTCTTGGCGGTGGCGATCGTGGCCTGCTATATTCCAGCGCGGAAGGCGACAGAAGCGGACCCGATGATCGCCTTGCGGGCAGAGTGACTGGCCCCGCGTTAAGGCCACTTTAACCTTCAAGCGGCGTGCGGTCGACCGAGCTGCCAGCGCGGTCGCGAATGGTCGTGCCTTTAGCTCAAATACCCGGATTATGTCTGGCCGAGTCTGCGGGCCATGGTAGCCAGCAGCTTCGGCCGGACGTCGGGCCGGGTCCAGGGGCATTCGGCGATGCAGATGCCGCAAGACGCGGCTTCGGTGAAATAGGGGATGCATTTGTCGAAGTCGACATACCAGCGTTCCCTGCCACGGACCACCTGCTTGTGTTCGCCGATCGCTGCCGGTGGGCAGGCACGGGTGCACACCTGACAGCTCTTGCAGAATTCATCGGCGCCGAAGTGGTCGGGGCCGGTGGGGTTTAGCGGCATCTCGGTGGTGACGGCGGCGAGCCGCAGTCCGGAGCCAAATTGACGGCTGATAAGCGAGCCGTGCTTGCCGAGTTCGCCTAAGCCGGCATCGATGGCCGGTGGGATATGGAGCAGGGCGGTCGTTCCCGAACCAGGATAGGGCTTGGCGTAATAGCCCTGGGAGCGAATCCAATTGGCGAGCGCATAGGAGGCCCGTGTGCCGCGCGCGTATTGGTCGCCGATGTCGACCACGCCGATGCCGTTGGTTTCGTCGGAGGGGACTTCCTTGAGGCGTTCGAAGTTGTGGGCCAGGGCCAGCATGATGACCCAAGGCTCGTCGATGGTAAAGCCGGCGAAGACATAAAGAGGGTCCATCGGCGTCATGCCGACGGCGTCCGCCTCATGGGAGAGGGCAAATGCGGTTGCCTGGGCGGTGAGTTGTTGGGGTGACGAATTGTTGCGCGCCTCGCTGACGGGAACCAGTTCGGGAAAGTTGTAAGCAGCCATGAAGGCTTGGTCTGAGCCGGGACATTTGCGAGAATTCCGCCGCGCAAGAGCTTGCAGTTCGCCGAAGGGGTGCATCTCGGGCGAATGCCAGAAGAACGGAGAAGCCTGGCGCGGAGTCGTCTCGCCCAATCCATTGATGGCATTGCCTGAGGTTTTCAGCAGGGCGAGTGTCTCCGGCTGGGGGCGGTAGGTGCCTCGCCTGGGACGCCTTGGATTCGGTTGATCTGTCTTGGGTGTGGTCATCGCTGCTCTTTCTCTCCGAGTTGTTTCAACCGCCTCAGTATAGGGGCGCTCGTTTCTTGGGGGATCCTCCGAAAGATTGAGCCTGGTGCTCTTGGTGCTGGCGAGGTTTCTCCCGGCTCGCCCTTGGGTTGTAAACTAGAGAATCGAGGATTTATGCCGGAAATCTATCGCAGGAAGACAGTCACAGCAACCGTAGGCGACGTTCGCGTGGGCTCAGATGTTCCCGTTGTCGTGCAGTCGATGACGAATACCGATACCGCCGACGTGGCGGGAACCGTCCAGCAGGTTGCAGCGCTGGCCTCGGCCGGCTCGGAGCTGGTTCGGGTCACGGTGAACAATGACGATGCCGCGAAGGCTGTGCCGTACATCGTCGACGGGCTTGACCAGCTTGGAATTCACGTCCCAATTATTGGCGACTTCCATTACAACGGGCACCAGTTGCTGAGAAAGTATCCCGAGTGCGCGCGGGCCCTGGCCAAATACCGCATCAATCCCGGCAACGTCTCGATCGGCCGCAAGGACGATGACAACTTCCGCACCATGGTCGAGTGCGCGGTCGAGAACCAGAAGCCGGTGCGAATCGGAGTCAACTGGGGTTCGCTCGACCAGGCGCTGCTGACTCGCATGATGGATGAGAACTCCCGCCGGGCGGAGCCGCTCGACGCCCGCGACGTGATGATGGAAGCGATGGTGGTGAGTGCGCTGGACTCGGCGGCTGCCGCCGAACGCTATGGGCTGCGTCACGACCAGATCATCCTGAGCGCGAAGGTGAGTGGGGTCCGCGACCTGATCGACGTTTACGAGGTGCTCGCTACCCGCTGTGATTATCCGCTGCATCTCGGCCTCACCGAGGCAGGTATGGGCATGAAGGGCATCGTAGCCTCGGCCGCAGGGTTGGCGCCATTGCTTCTAAAAGGGATTGGCGATACGATTCGTGTCTCACTCACCCCCAAGCCGGGCGGGGACCGCACCGAAGAGGTGCAGACTGGCCAGCAAATCCTGCAGTCGCTAGGGATTCGCAGCTTTACCCCCCAGGTGACCGCCTGCCCCGGTTGCGGGCGGACGACGAGTACGTTCTTCCAGGAGCTGGCGCAGCAGATTCAGGTCTACCTGCGCGATACGATGCCCCAGTGGCGGGAACTGTATCCGGGGGTTGAGGAGCTTAAGGTTGCGGTGATGGGCTGTATCGTAAATGGGCCGGGTGAGTCCAAGCACGCCAACATCGGGATTTCGCTGCCGGGAACCGCGGAAGAACCCAAGGCGCCAGTCTATGTGGACGGGCGATTGCTCATCACGCTTCGGGGGGACACCATCATTCCCGATTTCAAGAAGATCCTGAATGAGTACATCGACCAGCGCTACGGAAAAGTTTCAGAAGTCCACCAGCTGGTTGAGGTTAGCTAAGCTAAGCTAAGCTAAGCTAGCCCGAGGACCGGTTGAACGGGTCCTGGCAGGCAAGGAACACGGGTCGAGGTATGATCACAGTCGCGAGCAAGTGGCGGCAGCCAAGGTCGGCCGAGCAATGGAGCTGCCAGGCCCGGTAGCTAGCCTGATCCCGAGTCTCGTGCTCAAGACAGTGGTGACATTGGGAGCCTGTTATTTTGGCTCGCGGCGATCCCGTTTAGAAGAGTACCCGTATTTGCGCGGCTCGGGCCGTCTACTTGCTCGCCAAGGAGCAGATGACCGATGACAAGAAAACGCAAGCAGAACCAGAAGACCAACAGCGCCGTGTTGCCGGTGGTGCGGCCCGATGCGGCAGGAATCGACATTGGCGCAACGGAAACCTTTGTGGCTGTTCCCGCCGATCGCGCGGCGGAGAATATCCGGTCCTTCCCCACCTTCACGCAAGACATTTACGCGCTGGCGGAGTGGTTGAGGCAGTGCGGCATCAAGACTGTGGCCCTGGAATCGACCGGGGTGTACTGGATACCCTTGTTCCAGATTCTGGAGGAGCGAGGCTTCGAGGTGTGCCTGGTGAACGCCCGGCATGTAAAGAACGTGCCGGGGCGAAGAACCGATGTCAGCGATTGCCAGTGGCTGCAGTTTCTGCATTCGGTCGGATTGTTGAAGGCGTCTTATCGGCCCGAACAGGAAGTGTGCGCCGTCAGCTCTCTGCTGCGCCATCGCGAAAGCCTGGTGCAAATGGCGGCGACCCACATCAACCATATGCAAAAGGCGCTGGACCAGATGAACCTGCAATTGCACCACGTGATCAGCGACCTCGTGGGACAGACGGGATTGGCGATCATGGATGCGATTCTGGCGGGCGAACGAGATCCGCTCCGGCTAGCGAAACTGCGCCACGACCGGATCAAGGCCAGCGAGGAAGTCATTGCCAAATCCCTGGTGGGCGACTACCGGCACGAGCATCTGTTCACCCTGCGGCAGTCGCTGGCGGCCTATCGCAGCTACCAAAACCTGATCGACGATTGCGACCGCGAAATTCGTCAGCAACTGGAGGATTTTCAATCTCCCCCCCCAGCCAGCCGAGGGCGAGAAAGCGAAGCTGTCCACCAAGGCCTCTCCCGACGGGGTGCTGAAGGCGGAACTTCGGCGCGTCTTTGGCGTCGATCTGACCCAAATTCCGGGGATCCGAACGGGCATTGCGCAGACGTTGTTCGGCGAGATCGGCCCGGACTTCACCAAGTTCCGCAGCGCTTCGGCGTTCGCCTCCTGGATGGGGCTGTGTCCGGACAATGACATCAGCGGCGGCAAGGTGCTGTGGGTTGGCACCCGCAAAGTAAGCTGCCGGGCGGCCACGGCACTGCGAATGGCCGCACAATCGCTGCACCACAGCAAGAGCGCCCTGGGCGATTTCTACCGCCGCATGCGCGCCAAACTAGGCGCCCCCAAGGCCATTACCGCTGCTGCTCACAAACTCGCCCGCATCATTTTTCACCTGATCTCCACCCGGCAGGAGTTCGACGATTCCAAGTTCGCTGCCGACCAAATTCGCCATCAAAAACGCCAAGAGATCAAGCTCCGCGCCAAGGCCAAATCCATGGGCTTTGAACGCATCCCTCTTCAGCCTGCAGCGTGAGTTCCTTAGAAGTTCAGGTCCCGCCCTTGGCGGGTCGATGGTGCCGGAAACTTGCATTGTGGCCTAGGGTGGTTACAGACTTAGGAAGCCGGGCTCGACAGCTATGGCCGTTTTTACCTTGGCGCCACTGTGCCCGTTTAGAAGTCTGGCTTCGGTTGTTGCGGTCGATTGTTTGGTGGCGAGATTGCGCCTTGAAAAAGGCCGGGCTCGATCCCGCTGGAAAGACTGTGCTGTGATTGCCAACCGAGCCGAGCCTGGCCACTTCAACGTAGGGAGATTATGCCATGGCAAAGCGGAAGCTATCCACTTTCGATCGGTTGCGGGTGGGGGCGGCATTGA
>Ga0302324_100023331_pt1 | contig 11972 bp, 9 predicted proteins | sample Palsa_T0_1_FD_201949 | JGI IMG/M metagenome (GOLD analysis project Ga0302324, IMG submission 201949) | Peat permafrost microbial communities from Stordalen Mire near Abisko, Sweden - Palsa_T0_1 | ecosystem: Environmental > Terrestrial > Soil > Palsa > Peat permafrost | place: Sweden: Abisko... | reverse complement strand
GCCACGGCGCGAGCTCGTGGCGCGATCCGCCGACGTGGATTTCGCGCAGCTCGGGCACGACTACCTCGCGCGCGCGCGCAGCGCCGGGGTCAGCGCCATGCGCTTCATCGACAAGATGCCGCTGAACTATCTGTACTGCGGTCTGATCCGCCGAGCGCTGCCCAACGCCAGGATCGTGCACCTCACACGTCACCCGATGGCGGTCTGCTACGCGATGTACAAGACACTGTTCGAGGACGGTTATCCCTATTCCTACGATCTCGGGGAAATCGCGCGCTACTACATCGCCTACCGGCGCCTCATGGCGCATTGGCTACAAACCATGCAAGGTACGATTTATTCATTGAGCTACGAGAGGCTGGTCGCGGACCAGATCGGGGAGACGCGCAAGCTCCTGGAGTACTGCGGGCTCGACTGGGAAGAGGCCTGTGTGGCATTTCATCGCAATCCCGCGGCGAGCACCACCGCGAGCGCCTCACAGGTCAGACGACAGGTCTATGATTCCTCCGTATCCCAATGGCGTCATTACGAGCGCTGGCTCGAACCCTTGCGCGCTGCACTCGAGGGCGCCGGGATCGATCTCGCCGAGGCGCCGAGTGCCGGGGCGAGCCCATGAACGGGCGCGAGCAGGCGACACGGCTCGAGATCTGCACGATTTATCAGATCGGGCATGGCGAGCGCCACGGCACGGCGCGAGATCTATTCACGGTTTGGTTCGGTACCAATATCCAATTGTTGACGATCGTCACCGGCGGCTTGGCCGTCTCGGCATTTCACCTGCCATTGCTCTGGGCGATCGTGGGCCTCACCCTCGGCAATCTCATCGGCGCCATCTTCATGGCTCTGCACGCGGCGCAGGGACCCCGGCTCGGCGTACCCCAGATGGTCCAGACCCGCGGACAGTTCGGCTCCTACGGCTCCCTGCTCGTCATCTGCATCGTCATCATCATGTACGTCGGCTTCCTCGCCTCCAACATGGTGCTCGGCGGTGAGGCGCTCGCCAGCCTCGCGACCGGCTGGAGCGACGGACCCGGAATCGCACTGATCGCACTCTTCAGCGTCGTCGCGACCGTCTATGGTCACGACCTGATCCACGCCTATGCGCGCGTCGTGACCTACGTGGCCGGACTCGTACTCGTGCTCTCTTTCGTCTGGATCATCTGGGTGCACGGCGTGCCACCGGATTTTCTGACCCGCAACGCTTTCAATCTTTCGGGCTTCCTCGGCGCCGTGTCGGTCGCCGCGATCTGGCAGATCTCCTACGCGCCCTACGTGTCGGATTACTCGCGCTACATGCCCTACGAGACCGGCGCCAAGCCCGCATTCTGGGCGAGCTACTGGGGTTGCACGCTGGGCTCCCTGCTGCCAATGATCCTGGGGACCATGGTCGCTCTGGCGGCTCCGATCGGCAGCCTCGTGCATGGACTTGCCGTGCTGACTTTCGGAATCGCACCATTGGTGCTGATCGTGTTCTCCATCGCGATCGCGGTGAGCAGCGCCATGAATCTCTATTGCGGTGCTCTCTCGACGCTCACGGTCGGTCAGACCCTGTTTGCGTCCTGGTTGCCCGGTCCCCGGGCCCGAACCATCGCCACCGTGAGTCTGATCAGCGTGGCTGTCGCGGTAGCCTTTATGAGCAAGGACTCGTTCCTCGCCAATTACGAGGGCTTCGTGCTGCTACTGCTCTACGTCCTTATTCCATGGACGGCGATCAATCTCGTGGATTACTACCTGCTGCGGCGGGGCGAGTACGACGTCGCGGCATTCTTTCGCGAGGACGGCGGCATCTACGGACTCATCAACGCACCGGCCGTGGTCTGCTACGTGCTCGGAACGGCGATTCAAATACCCTTCGTCGCCACGCAGCTCTATACCGGTCCCATCGCGCGCGCCATGGGCGGCATCGATCTGTCGTGGATCGTAGGCCTGCTGGTCACCTCACCGGCCTATTACTGGCTGGCGAGAAGGTCTCCGGCCCACCAGGCGGGATCGATCGGCGCGGCCGCCCAGGTCAACGCGGCGCCCTGACGGGCGGAGCTGCCAGTCGCGGCGAGCGACGATGCCGGGTCGCGCGCTCGTAGGCATACGCATAGGCGAGCAGATCCGCCTCGCTCCACTCCGGACCGACGAAGATCAGGCTGAACGGCGCGCCGGAGGCGTAGTATCCGGCCGGCACGGTCACGCCCGGCACGCCGGAGATGTTGATCTCACTGACCGTGGTCTCGCTGATCTGAGCGCCGGAGAACACGCCGGGCGGCTCCTCGCACATTTGCGGGAATGCGAGCGCGTGCAAATGCTCGCGCTGAAAGACATCCGAGAAGGTCGCGAGGTATTGCTCCTTCACGGCGATGAACTCGGACTGATCCGGCACTCGGTCGGGCTCCGCCAGGCAAGGCGCGAATTGCGGCATGCTGGCCAGATGGTGCAGCACGCCCCCGGGACCGAAGGGATCCTCTCTGGCGGTCGCTGCCGCGAATTCGCGGAAAGTGCGCAGTGCGGCGTTGGGTCCGAGCCGCTGCAGATAGAGCTGCAGGTCGTAGGGGGCGGACTCGAGGCCGCGCTCGTCGAACTGCGAGTAGGGGAGCGTGGGAGTGCGCAGCTCGGCGAAGCCGGATGCGCGAAACGGATCCTCGAGGAGTACGGCACCGAGCGCCCCGAGCTCCTGCGCGCAGCGCTGGTAGAGCTGCGTGGTCTCTGCCGAGAGTGGCTGTGCTCGCCAGCCCGGCCCGTACAAGCCGATACGCTTGTCCTGTAGCGCGCTCTTATGCAGTCGGGCCGCATAGCCGCCTCGGGGCCGATGGCCGATGCAGGCCACGGTTTTGGGATCATCTGCGCTATAGCCCGCCAGCGCATCGAGGGCCAGCGCGGCATCACGTACGCAGCGCGCGATCGGTCCGACCACATCGCGCAGGCCCGAGAGTGGCATGACGCCGGCGCTCGGCACCAATGCGAGCGTCGGCTTGATCCCGACCAGAGCCTGTGCGGCCGCGGGGTTTTGAATCGAGCCGCCGGTCTCCTCCGCGAGGCCTAGCACGGCCATGCTCGCGGCCACGGCGGTCGCGGTCCCCGCACTGCTGCCGCCCGGGGCGAATGCGCGTCCGGCGGCGTTGAACGTCGGGCCCGCCCAACTGTCGTTCGCATGTGTGCCGCTGTGACTGAGCACCGGCACGTTGGTCTTGCCGAGGATAACGGCGCCGGCCGCGCGCATGCGTGCCACGACCGTGCAGTCCCTCTGCGGCATCAGATCGACACCGCCAGTCTTACTGTAGAGCAGGGACCAGCCCCCGGTGGTCGGAAAGCCGACCATGTCCATCGTGTCCTTGACCACGATCGGCACGCCTGCCAGAGGGCCGAGGCCCTCGCCGGCGGCGCGGCGCCGGTCGATGTTGCGCGCGTCGCGCAGCGCATCGGGATTGAGGAAAATGATGGCGTTGTAGTGTGGGTTCAACTCCTGGATGCGCTCGAGGCAGGCTTGAGCCAGCGCCAGCGATGAGAGCGATGTATCCGCAAAGGCCGCATGGATTCGCTTCAGGGTCAAATCGACCAGATCGATACTCACGATGAACTCCCCGTATGCGTCGCAATGTACACTGGCCGAACGCACATGATCCCGGAATTATTCTGGCAACAAATCCTGCCGAGCGATGCGCTCACCGACGGCGGCTATCCGGCCCGCTTCGATGACGGTCGCATCCTGCTCCTGCCGATTCGCCATCTGCCCGATGGCAAGCGCGCACTGGCCTCCCTGATCATCAACCAGGCCAGTTTCGCAGTAGTGGACGCTCTGGCCGCCTCGCTCGCGAGCAAACTCGCGCCCTACGCGCCGGATATCATCGTCGGTCTGCCCACACTCGGCCTGACCCTGGCCAGTGCCGTGGCCCGGGTGCTAGGCCATACGCGCTACATCCCGCTCGGTAATTCGGCCAAGTTCTGGTATCGCGCGCAATGGTCCGTGCCGCTCTCCTCGGTCACGACTCCCGAGCAGCAAAAACGCCTGTACATCGACCCTCGCATGCTGCCGCTGCTGCAGGGCCAGCGCATCGCGCTGCTCGATGACGTGATCAGCAGCGGCGTCTCGATGCGCTCGGCCATCGACTTGCTGGAACTCTGCGGCGTGCGGCCCACGGTACTGGGTACGGCGATGTTGCAATCGGAACTCTGGCAGCAGCCACTCTCGGGCTGGGATATCGTGACCGTGCTACGCTCGCCCATCCTGAACGTCGAGTGAGCGCAAGCATTGATGGCATCACGCGCATCTGGGATCGGCATACGGCTACCTACAGAGATATGCCGCATTTTGCGGCTGGTAGGTACCATGGACTGGCTTACATCAAGGTAAGCCAGTCCATGGTACCTACCAGCCTCAGATAGCAGCGAGACTCTCAAGTTATGCGTTCGGCCGAGCAACTCGGCGCGAGGTTGATATGAATTTCGTACTCGTACACGGATCTTTCCACGGCGCCTGGTGCTGGGAGCATCTGATTCCGCTGCTCGAGGCACGCGGACATAACGTCGTTGCGCCGAATCTGCCGGGCAGCAGCATCGACCCGGCGCCCTGGGAGAACGCGAATCTGGAGAGCTATGCGACGCGAATTGCCGCGACGATCGACTCACTGCCGGACCCCGTGATCCTGGTTGGACACAGCATGGGTGGCATCGTCTCCTCTCAGGCCGCCGAATGGCGCGCCAGACGTCTGAAAGCAGTGGTCTACGTCAATGGACTGCTGCTGCTCTCCGGTGAGACCCTGGCGGGTTTTCTCGATGCGCACCGGCATCTCGGAGTGGAGGATCTCGTGCTCAAGAACATGTCGGTGTCCGCGGATGGCGAGTGCGCGACCTTTCCGCGCCGGGCTGCTATCGAAGTGTTCTACAACACCTCCCGCGCCGATCACGCCGAGGCGGCGGCGGCGAGGCTGCGGGCGCAGCCGATGCAGATCTACCAGGATCCCCTGGCGCTGACACCGCAGCGTTTTGGCCGCGTGCGTCGCTTCTATATAGAGGGCCTGCAGGACCGTGCGGCGTCAATCGTCTATCAGCGCGTCATGACCGCTCGAACGCCCTGCGAGCGCGTCTACACCCTCGATTGCGATCATTCGCCGTTTCTCTCCGAGCGCACCGCGCTGGCGGATATCCTCGAGGAGATCGCAACCACGACTGCGGCCGCCTGAACTCGCGGCTCAAACGAAGCGATTCACCAGGTTCTCGAGATATTCCTGCCGCCCGGAGACCGGTACGGGCTGCAGATCCAGACTCACCGCCCGATCGGCAATCGCCGCGAGCGTGGTCCCGTCCTCGCCGATGAATTGGCCCAGGGCATCGCCCCAGCGCACATAGCGGGTGCTCAGGAACTGGGAGAGCGTTCCGTCCTCGATGATCGCCGCTGCGCCCAGCAGCGCGCGCGCCAAAGTATCGATGCCGCCGATATGAGCATGAAACAGATCCTCGACCGCCATCGATTGACGACGCAACTTGGCGTCGAAGTTCAAGCCACCGGTCCCAAGTCCGCCGGCCTTCAGAATGAAATAGAGCGCCAGCGCCACGTCGTGCACGTTGTTCGGGAACTGATCGGTATCCCAGCCATTCTGCGGGTCACCGCGATTGATGTCGATCGAGCCCAGAACCCCTAAGGCCACTGCGGTTGCGATCTCATGCTCGAAGCTGTGGCCCGCCAGCGTGGCGTGATTGGCCTCGATGTTGACCTTGATGTCCTTCTCGAGACCGTAGCGCTTGAGAAAGCCGTAGACGGTCGCGGTGTCGTGATCGTACTGATGCTTCGTGGGCTCGTGGGGCTTCGGCTCGATCAGGATCGTGCCGCCAAAGCCGATACGGTGTTTGTGCTCGACGACCAGGGACATGAAGCGACCGAGCTGGTCGAGTTCGCGCGCGATGTCGGTGTTGAGCAAGGTGTCGTAGCCCTCGCGTCCACCCCAGAGCACGTAATTGGCGCCGCCCAGTCGGTGCGTCGCCTCCAGGCACAGCCGCACCTGGACGGCTGCGTAGGCGAATACCGCGGGGTCCGGATTGGTGGCGGCACCGGCTGCATAACGTGGGTGGCTGAAGAGGTTGGCGGTTCCCCACAGCAGCCGCACCGGACTGCTCGTCATGCGCAGCGCCATTTTGTCGATGATCGCGTGCAGATTCTGCTCGTGCTCGCGCAAGGTATGTGCCTCGGCCATGGCATCGAGGTCGTGAAAGCAGAAGTAGGGCACGCCCAGGCGCTCGAAGAAATCGAACGCGGCGTCGAGCTTCTCCTCGGCCCGGGCCTGCGTCATCGGGCCCGCGAGCCAGGGCCGCTGCATGGTACCAGCGCCGAACACGTCCGAGCCGGGCCAGCAGAAGCTGTGCCAGTAACACACGGCCAGGCGCAGGTGATCCTCCATGCGCTTGCCGAGCACCAGGCGGTCGCGATCGTAATGGTGAAAGGCGAGCGGGTTGGCCGATTGCGGGCCCTCGTAGCGGATGGGCGCCACGGCGCTGAAGATGCTCATCAGTGGGTTACCTCTCGTGGAAATTGATCACGCAATGCGCGATACAGGCTGCGAAAGCGCTCGGAGCGCTCGCGCAATCGATTGACCTCGCTTGCATCGGGCTCAACGATGCGCACCACCGGGGGCGGAATGCACAGCTCCTCGATGCTCGAGCCTCTCACGGCGAGCGCCGCCAGGCGCGCTGCCCCAAGCGCGGGGCCCACATCGGCTGCATCTCGGATCACGAGCGTGCATTCGAGCGCGCTGGCCAGCAGCTGCGCCCAATCGAGCGATCGCGATCCGCCCCCGATCACGCTCAATTCTGAAATGCTCGTCCCCGCATCGCTCAATACCCGCAATCCGTCGCGCAATGCCAGAGCGACCCCTTCGAGCACCGACTGCACGAGAGCGGCGGCATCGGTATCGTGATCCAGGCCGAAGAATACGCCACGGGCGTAGGGATCGTTGTGAGGCGTGCGCTCTCCGGACAGATACGGCAGGAACAGGGGCAATGGCGTAGCGCGCGAGCGGCGTTGCGCGGCGGCGAGTGCTGCGGGAACCCCGGGGAAACCGCCCAGGCGCGCAACCCAGTCCAGGCAGCTTGCCGCAGAGAGCAATACGGCCATCTGATGCCAGCGTCCCGGCAAAGCGTGGCAGAACGCGTGGACCGCGCCGGCCGGGTTGGGCATGAAGCGATCATTGGCCACGAAGATGACGCCCGAGGTCCCGAGGGAGAGCAGCGCCTGTCCGCCAGCCACCACACCGGCGCCCACTGCACCGGCTGCGTTATCACCACCGCCCCCAGCGACGGTGACGACGGGCACGCCGAGCTGCTGCGCGGCGCTCGCCGTCAGTTGTCCGGCCGGGTCACTGCCTTCCACCAAGCCGGGCAACTGAGCGATGTCGAGATCGCAGGCGCTGAGCATGCGCTGCGACCAGGCGCGCGCACCCACATCGAGCCACAGCGTGCCGGAGCTGTCGGAGAAGTCGGAGAGGTACTCACCCGTGAGCCGCAGGCGCACATAGTCCTTGGGCAGCAGGACATGCGCGATCCGGCGAAAGACCTCGGGCTCATGCTCGCGCAGCCACAGGAGCTTCGGTGCCGTGAATCCCGGCATGGCAATGTTGCCGGTGATCTCGCGCGAGTGCGGCTCGCGGGCCTCCAGCTCCGCGCACTGCGCGAAGGCGCGCCCGTCATTCCACAGTATGGCGGCCCGCAGCACTCGGCCTTGCATATCGAGCACAGTCGCGCCATGCATCTGCCCCGAGAGTCCCACGGCCTGGACGGCAGCGCGCGATTTGGCGGGCAATTGCCTCACCGCATCGATGCTCGCAAGCCACCAGTCCTCCGGATCCTGCTCCGACCACGACGGCTGCGGGCGGCTCACGGCCAGGGGGCTTTCCGCTTGGCCCACGAGCTTGCCGTCCGCACCGAGCAGGACCGCTTTGACGGCGGATGTGCCAATATCAAGGCCTAGATACATAGCTGCGCGGCCTGCCCCCATAAACCCCAGTTTAGTCTGGGAGTGGGGAGGGATGCTTGACGCCGCGTTTGAATAAAGGGGGGAAGCGCATGAGCGGTACAGGCATCGAGCCGTTAGTGGACGGTGCGGGCGGCACTCCTGGGGCTGATGCCGGCCTCAATATGCCTTTGATATCCGCGATCGTTGGGGTCGCCACCATCGGCGGCTTCATGTTTGGCTATGACAGCGGGGTGATCAATGGCACCCAGGATGGCCTCAGAAGCACCTTCCAGCTCAGCGAGGCATGGCTCGGTATCACCGTGAGCGCGTTGCTGCCGGGCTGCGCCGTCGGCGCCTACGCGGCCGGCCGGCTGGCCGATATCTGGGGCCGGCGCCGGGTCCTGCTCATCGCGGCCGCGATATTCATCCTGAGCGCGATCGCGGCGGGGGCCGCGGGCTCCGCGCTCATGATGATCCTGGCTCGATTCGTGGCCGGTGCGGGCGTCGGTGCGGCGAGCGTGCTGTCGCCGGCCTACATCAGCGAGGTCACGCCCGCGAACCTGCGCGGCCGGCTCTCGAGCGTGCAGCAGGTCATGATCATCGCGGGGCTCACGGGCGCCTTCATCGCCAATTACGTCCTGGCGCATTATGCCGGCCGGTCCACTGAGGTCCTGTGGCTCGGCATCGCCGCCTGGCGCTGGATGTTCTGGATGCAGGTGGGCCCGGCGACCCTGTTCCTGCTCACCCTGCTGTTGATTCCCGAGAGCCCGCGCTACCTCGTGGCACGAGGACGCTACGAGCAGGCCAAAGCCGTGTTGACGCGCCTGTTTGGTCCGGCGGCGGCGGATCTGAAGGCCCAGGAGATTCGCAACTCCATCGCGGCCGACCACGCGCCGAGCTTCGCCGATCTCGTGAATCCATCCACCGGTAAATTGCGTCGCATCGTCTGGGTCGGCATCGGGCTGGCCACGTTCCAGCAGCTCGTCGGGATCAACGTGGTGTTCTATTACGGCGCCGTCCTGTGGCAGGCGGTGGGCTTCAGCGAGGCGGACTCGCTCAAGATCAACGTGCTCTCGGGCAGTCTCTCAGTCGCCGCCTGTCTGGTCGCGATGGCGCTGATCGATCGCATCGGGCGCAAGCCCTTGCTCCTGATCGGCTCGATCGGCATGGCGGCGACGCTGGGTGCGCTGACTTATGCGTTCAGCACCGGCCAATTCGTCCAGGACAAGCTGCAACTGGCCCCGAACGTGGCCACTCTGGCGCTCGTGAGCGCCAATCTCTACGTGATCTTCTTCAACGTGAGCTGGGGCCCGGTCATGTGGGTCATGCTGGGGGAGATGTTTCCCAATCAGATGCGAGGCTCCGCGCTCGCGGTCAGTGGCGCGGCCCAATGGAGCACCAATTTTCTGATCAGCGCCAGCTTCCCGGTGCTGGCCAAGCTACTCGGCTTGCCGATCACTTACGGGTTCTATACGACTTGCGCCTTCCTTTCGATCTTCTTTGTGGTGCGAGCGGTGCACGAGACCCGCGGGCGGGAGCTCGAGGATATGGTCGGCTAGGCCGCCTTGTTGCGTGCGGCGGTGGCGGTCGCTGTGATGCAGAGGATCTCAAACAGCAGCGTCGCGGCATTGAGCGCGGTGTTGCCGGAGGGATCGAACGGCGGCGCGACCTCGACCACGTCGGCCCCGATCACGTCGAGACCGCCGAGCGCGCGGATCATGCGTTGCGCCTCGATCATCGTGATGCCGCCCGCCTCCGGTGTGCCGGTTCCCGGCGCATAGACGGGGTCCAGCGCATCGACGTCAAATGACACGTACGTCGGACCATTTCCGGCCACGCGCAGCGCCTCGGCAATAGCCGCCCGCCAGCCCATGTCGTGGAATTCCTCGATGGTGATGACCCGCATACCGCTGTCGTAGCTGAACTTCCACACGTCCGGATCGTTGAGGGATCCGCGGATGCCAATCTGACAGGTGCGCAAGGGATCCAGCAATCCCTCGAGTACGGCGTTGCGGAAAGGCGAGCCGTGATGAAACTTCGATCCCAGATAATCCCCGCCCGTATCGCAGTGCGCGTCGAAATGCACCATGCCCACGGGTCGCTCGCGCGCGATTGCGCGGAAGATCGGCAGCGAGACCGAATGATCGCCGCCGACCGATACCGGAGTGACGCCGGCCGCGTGCACTGTCTCGAAGAACGACTGGATCTCGCGGTGAGCGCCTTGTAGTTCGAAGGGCTGCTCGATCCAGGCATCACCGATGTCGGCGATCGTGCAGAGCTTGAATGGGTTCACGCCGGTGGCCGGATTCAACGTCCGGATCAACGAGCTCTGGTTGCGTACTTCGCGCGGACCGTGCCGGGCGCCGGGCCTGTTGGTTACACCGCCGTCGAAGGGCACGCCGATGAGCCCGATCTCCACGCCGCTGAGATCTTCGCGATAGGGCGTGCGCATGAAGGTGGGCAGTCCCACATAGCGCGGCCGCAGTTGTGGATTGGCGTACTCGGGATATTTGAGGCTCATCGGGATCCTTGCCGGCAGCACGCGATACTGCGCCTCGGAACCCGGCGCGGCAACTGGCCCGCTCGCGCCGATTGTGATCGGGATGTAGACCGGCTAGATTGACATCGCATCATGAGATTCATGTGGGGGGATGTCGCATGCGCATGACTCAGGTATTTCTGTACACCGCGGCTTTCGCGGCGCTCGGTTTGGGGGCTGCCGTAACCGCCGAGGCTCAGGCGCCCGCTGGTGGCGGCGGCGGCCGCGGCGGGCCGCCGGAATACTGGTGGGTCAACAAGACCGAAGGCGGGGTCTACAAGGCGCCGATGCGGCCGCTGTGGAAACTCGCAGATCTCAAGAAAATGCACGCCGGCAAGGACAACTGGTCCGAGCAGATCATCCTGGATCCCGAGCAGGACGCTACCTATAACTCCGCCGCGCCGGGCAGTCATTTCGGGCAGCGCATGCATCCCGACACGCCCACGGTTTATATCGTGGTCGCCGGAGAGGTCCATTTCACGGTCGAGGCTCAGCCACCGGTGGTTGCAACGCGCGGCTCCATCGTCAACATCATGAAGACGACACTGTTCTCCTACGAGGTCGCGGGCAGCCAGAACGCGCTATGGGTGGAGGTCAATCCCACCAACTACAAGACGGTCTATCCCGCGGACGGACCGCAACCTGCGCCGAGCCGTGGCGGCAAAATCGTCAAGGTAGCCTTCCCCCACAAGCCGGGAGCCTACACCCCTCCCAACCAGTTGCACTGGAACCTCTTCGATGACGGAATTGCCAAATGCGCGCCGCCTGGCCCCGTGGTCCTGGACGACCACCTCTTCGCCTCGCCGCTGCTGGGCTATGTCAATCCGGCGGACAACGCCTGCGGTACGGGTCGCGGCAACGCAGGCGGCGGTGCAGGCGGCGGTGCGCCCCAGGGAACGTTCAATCCCCATTCCACCTTCGGACATATGCATCCCGGCCCGGCGGAGTGGTGGATCGTGCAGGTGGGCGCCATCAGCGGCAAATTCGAGAATGCCGGCCAATTTCATGCTGTGGAAGGCGACGTGCTTTATGCGGCGCCGATGAGCTGGCATGAGATGGCTGCGGAAGCGCCCGCGGGTCCCTCGGTGCGGCTGGCGATGGGAGGCTACAGCCTCATCAACATGTTCAATACCGAGGAGCCGGCGCGTGCCCCGCCGGCGCCCGGAGCCGCGCCGGCGGCCGGAGGCGCGCCGAGGCCTTGAGTCTGCACGCGAGCCGCAGTGCTCATCGAAAGTGTTTGGACACGCGCAGACCGATCACCCGCGGTTGCACGGTGTAGGCCTCGATGACGAGATTGACCTGCGGGTGCTTGATGATGGTGGTGTTGTCGAGCAGATTGGTGGCATAGAGCGTCAATTCAAAAGAATGCACGTCGACACCCGCGACGGCATTCACCACGGCGTAGGACGAATCGTCATAGTCGGGGCTCGCGATCTGAAAGCTGCCGTTGGAGGATCCGGTCCACTCGACATCCGCATGCAGGAAGGCGTTGAGGCTTTCCTT
>Ga0302324_100023328_pt1 | contig 11973 bp, 4 predicted proteins | sample Palsa_T0_1_FD_201949 | JGI IMG/M metagenome (GOLD analysis project Ga0302324, IMG submission 201949) | Peat permafrost microbial communities from Stordalen Mire near Abisko, Sweden - Palsa_T0_1 | ecosystem: Environmental > Terrestrial > Soil > Palsa > Peat permafrost | place: Sweden: Abisko... | reverse complement strand
CCATCAGAAAGAGGATCGGTTCGATATCTGCCGGACGGATCCTATGCCATGTTTCGGCTACGCTTTCGGCCTGCTCGTCCCGGTCGCGTTTGGCCCAGTCCAGCCACTGCGAGAACGATTCGAAGTGCGGGTCGAGGGCGCAGGCGCGTTCGTACAGCTTTTCGGGGTACAGGAAATACAGACTCTCCGCGTCCTTCCGCTTTTGCCGGCCGGCGGTTTCTTGCAGTTCCTCCAGCAATTCGTGAGGAAGCTTTCGCAGCACGCCCGCCATATGCAGATAGACCGCGGCGGCTTCCGGGCCGTTCGCCGTGAACCATCCTTCGCCCACCGCATGCTGCCGGAACTGATCCCAAGTCGCGCAGGCCATGGCGATATTCTCAGGGTCCCCGAGTTCTTCCATTCCACGCGCGAAGAGTCTAAAATAGTAAGCGTCCTGCCGGGCAACCCCGCCCATGGCCGCCAGGACCTTCTCCATCTTCACACAGGCCAGCGCGCTGCGGACCGAAATGTGTTGTTTGAGTTTCTCGATCTGGCCTGGCGCAGTCTGCCCGCACACCTGCACGGCTTCGCGAATGGATTTGAGGATGGCCCCGTCTTTGTCGGATTCGAAAGCCGCATCCAACGCCTCAAGTGCCCTCCGCAGCACGGCGGGATCGGCGGTTGTTGACGATACCAGCGCCGCAGCCGCGGCCGTCAGCCCCGCCGGCTTGCCGCCGAGCATCGCCTGCATCGCCGGAATCAGCCTCGTCGGCGCCGCTTCCGGCTGGATGACTTCCAGGTATCGCCGGCACGCTTCGTCCTCCCCCCTATAGAAGCAGGCGATGGCGCGTACCAGCAGCTTCCAGGACGCCAGCGGGCTGCGGCGCGAGACCTCCGGCAGTTCGCGCGCCTCTTCGCCAATGGGCCCTTGCGTCACGGCCAGGAACGCCCGCCGCAATGCGGATGCGGCCTGGCGCAGAGGATGTTCCGAGGGCAGTACGGCGCATTCCGCCAGCGCCGCAAGGTCCACGGCCTCGCGCGCGATGGCGGCTTCGATGGCGGCGCGGCGTTCCGCGCTCAACTCCGGATCGCTCAGAGGCCGCACCAACTCTTCCAGCCGGAGGGCATCGCTTGCGGCGGAACCGTTGCCGCCATTCAGCCGCTCCCGCGCGGACGGGTAACGCTCCCGCACCAACTCCAGCAGAGCTTTCGCCTCGGCCGCCAGGTTCTGATCGATGAGCGATTGAACGCGCGCGGCGTAGGCATCCAGCAGCAGCGCTTCGGAGGCGGCCGTGGGCTGCGCCTTGTGAATCTCCTTGGCGGTTTCCACCGCGACCTTATGCTTGCCGTTGGCGATGAGTTGCCGGACGCTGGCCTCCACTCCAGGACTGAAAGCGGGGCGGCTCAAAGCGGGCGCGGCAGCGGCGCCGGGAGATTGCCGGTTCTTCTCAAATTTATGAGACACGCAGTTCCAGGCTCTTTCTTCTCGGGGGCGTCACCTATTATGCCAGCATCGGGGCGGAATGTCATCCCGCAGCGCCGCCACTGGCCGATTGACAATCGGCCGCAGCTTACCAAGCTGCCCGTCATGGGTCGGAGTGTCACCTCCGGACCCATGTTTTCTGCGTTTGCACGCCTCGCCCAATCGGCTCTTGTCTCGTTTGTGCAGACGGTTGGAAGCGGATCGAGATTCAGAGCGCTACCCACGGTAGAAGTCTGGCGTTCGAGTCGCCACGGGCCGGGGGCTTAACCGTTTTGGGGATGCTGAATGAAAGAAACCAAAACTGTTAAGCACTCCCACGGGCCCACCACACCTTTTTGCAAGGCGTACGGCGGTCGTAGATTCCCACGGGGCGCTGGGTTCGGCAACCGTACCTCGGAATGGAAGGAGCGACATCCCGCGGGCCTGCAACACGCGATTCGGTGATTGGAAAGCTCCTTGCCGATCGCTACAGGGTTCACTTCATTCCGGCTTCCTTGAGGAGGCCGAATGTCTTGAGGCGAATGGTGACGGCGGTGCGTGAAAACCGCGAAGGCTTCCGTCAGTGCGCTTGTGAGCGCATGGTACGTGCGCCCGTTGACCGGTTGTCGATCCAGATAACGAATGCGTTGGAAGGAGGAGGCAGGACCCAAAGGAGTTCGCCTGCCATTCCAATCGTCGAATATCGTCGCCATCAAGATAGTTGGCTTGACGTTGCTCGATATCGTTGCTATCTACGCATCCCGCCTTGCAGGTAGGCACCCTGGCGCTGGAGGCGGACGAGCGTAGGCCGCGCGCGACGGCGGCCGTGCGCCTTCCACGACGCACCGCTCATCCAAACGTCCTCGGAGTTTTCGCCGCGGCTCGGACCCGCAACCCAGGAGCATGGCTGGCGCTTGGCGCGGCTTGATGCCCACCGATTCGTTCCGGCGACGGCCGCCCGTCGTCCGTCGCCGCGATCGCGGGTGGGCGGATGGTGAAGCGAACGCCAGCATCCCCTCCGCGACATCCCGACTGTCTATTCCCACAGTATACGCGTCACTGAAAAAGGCGCGATTGGGATAGCTCCCTTGGCGCTTCCCGCATTTATTTTGGCAGGGAGCTTGGCTGTGGCAGACAGGTCGGGCATCGAGATGAATTCGACTTTGGATGGCTGCCTGTTTGGTATCAATGTGGCAGGATCGAATGCGAGTGTGTTGCCGGAAACGTTTTCCAGGATTAACGTGTTATGCTCTCCAGATTGGAAAAGGCCACCTTCTACAGGAAGGTAGGATTCATCCAGTGCTCCTCCACCTGCCAACGGCTGCACACCCCCCTGGGCGACCCGCTGAAAGGAGCCGCCAGCATTTGCAGCTTCATTCAGCCAACGCAGCGCGACGGCGGTTGGGACAGGTGCGTAGCTCCCCTGCCCATCTGAGACAAACATTGCGTGCGAATCCCGCTCCTTGAAACTGAACGTAAAATAGAGCGAGGCAGTAACTGATGGATGGCGCAGGTAAACCAGCGCCATGCGTGTTGTTGCCAGCATCTCCATTGCCTGAGACATGGGCTCGTCGCCGCGTTCGACCACATTATTAGCGCCGCGCGCATTCCACTCGGTGATCCAGATTTCCTTGCCGCGCAGACGCCGTTCCGTCTCTTGAAGGACACGCTCGACCCCCGCATCCGCGCGGGCCATCATGGCCTTGAGACGCGGCAATGCATTTTCCGGCGTCGGCGGTGTCGCCCCCGCCTCGGGATCGCCCATTACGTTTCGTAAACGCAGATAGAGATGCAGGGTAACGGCGTCAAACCAAGGCTCCGGGCGCAGATCCTCATTCCACTGCTTAAGGCGCTGCCCAGACCGGCCCTTTCGTGTATCCGCTCCCCATTCGGCGGATTGGATGGCAAGCTTGGCACTGGGCGGAAAGTAAGGCCTCAAGGCATCCACATATTCCTTTATGATCCGAATGCTGGTAGGCTCGTCGGGCCAGCGCGCCAGGCTGGTCGGATCGTTTAGCATGGCGCCATAATATTCGTTTCCCAGTTCGATCCGCTTTGGAACGGCGCCTTCGCTTGCAAGACGCTTGAACCACTCCACCTGCTCGGCAATGCTCGACGATTCAAAATTAGGCACTAAAATGGCTTGTGCTCCGATCTGCCGCGAGAAGCCGCTGTATTGCTCTAGCGTGATACCATCGGGCAAACGTCTGGCCATATTCGCAGCTACTTTAACCCAGAACTGTACGTAACGGGAACTGTCCGGATGTGCTTGAAAATCAAATAAGCCCGTGCGCCAGTTATAAAAATTGGATTCGGAGCCGCCGGGAAAGCGGTCTAGTCCTATGGCCATCGTTTTCAGCACCGATATTTTAGCGGGATCATCCAGAAGACCATCAAACAGCGTGGTGGAGGCCCCGAAAACCGGGGCATATAATTGCCGCTGGGTTCCCACAGCCTGGAGTGTGAGAGATTCCGCGCTCGCGGGCGAGCTAAGCGCAACGAAAAGGGAATAAATCGCCGCCACCCGAAACATGGAACATATTTTGCGCATGAGCTTTAGCCTCCGTTGGTGTACTGCATTATATGACGATATAGAGCCAGTTAGAATCTTGTGACGGGCTTATGTAACCGCAGCCCACCAACTGCGGGGTAGCCATCTACGGCGCGCAGATCGGTTTCCCAACACCTCGGTCTTTCAACCCAGATTTTCATTTCCAGTCTTAACCGAGTGCAAGTCAAACGCCAAACCGAACCACCTTGGCGCCTTCTGTGCGTTTGCCCGCGCCGATAGTCTTCCGTCGGCCGTCTCAGACCGCCTACAGCCTCTGCGCCCAAAGCGGATGCACGGACGGCTTAGCCCTTTGCGGCGATCGAATCGCTTCGCCGCCACTAGCGGCTTCTCCTTCCCGTCCGGCCGCCTGGCGGGATCACCACTGCTTTCCGTTCCCGCCAGAGAATCGGCGACGCTCTTTTACCCGGTTCAAGGTGCGCAAGGCGGGACCATTCTGTGAGGCTGGCGATATCGAACCATTCCAAGCGGGTCCTGGTTGTCGACGCTCGCCGAGCAGACCAGTCCGGCATGTTGGCTTGACGGCAGTACTTGAGCGGGTAGCCGCTTTACACTCTGCGAATGATCCACGCAATTAACAAAATCGCGAGAACGGTCCCGAGCAGTTCCCAAGCCGAGCATTTCATTCTCCTTTGAAGATGAGCCTACAGCAAGCACGTGGGCAGCCCTGTTAGCTCTGCCGCACGATTCAGTCGTCGGGCATCAATCGCTACGGTTGTGCGCTTTCGGAGACTCTCCCGCACGTGTGTGTCACGCGGCTCAGGAAGGCTCCGGCTAAGGCACCAACCGCGACCGCGGCGACTATGGAGCCTGTCAGATGCCGGCGAGCAATCCGTCGCAAGCCGGTGACTGCGTCCGTCAGGTCATGATCTTCGATGTACGATGCCGCGGCATCCAGGCGGTCCGCTGTGTGGGTTGAGCAGTTGTCGATCGCCGCGGAACTGTCGCGTCCGGTTCGGCGAACGGAGGACGCAGCCGAATGGAGGGCAGCCCCAGTCTCATTTCGCGCTTCATCCACTTTCCGGCCGGCTGACCGGCCCAACTCCTCGATTGATTCTCGCGTCTGTTTGCCAAACTCCGGCGCCGTTTCCGTTGCTGTCTCTAATGTAGTCAAGACGTTCCTCCAAAGTTTGGGGCCGTTTTTCGCATACCGGCTCCAACAAGACAATGCCGGGCACGTTGACCTCCATTGTGATCGAGAGAGCAGGCAAGCAGAGTCGCCGCGCGCCGCGTGCTGAAACAGCGAAGACTGCACTTTCCGACGCACTATCTGCACTTGGAACGCGCTGCCGGCTGTGCCGCCCGAAGGAGATTACCGCGCGAGCCATGGGTCGGCTGGACCGGGGCGCGTCCTTGCGCCGCAACGCCAGTCGGTAACGGCGGGGCGAAACCTGCGTCTGGGCGGATCGTGGGCCAAGTGCGCCTTTTGGCCGCCCCAAACCGCGTTGGCCGAGCAGCGCCGTGATCTCTGCGATCCTGGCTTTGGCCCTTGCAGGCTGCACTCCGCAGGGCTGGAAATGCAAGGGGGGGCGAACGCGGTGCGTGCGGTTAGTTGTTCAGGCCAATCCGAAACGGGCGGAAGCATTGTCGACGGCTCGAAGAGGATCGAGATGATTTTGGGCTTGCCCAAGTCTTAAATTCATCTTAGGCAACTCCGACGAAGGGAAACACGACCGCCCGATCGCAAAAACGCGTCGAGTCGATGCGGCACCCGCAGTCGATGGCGAGTAGTACTTCAGACCGATCCATTTACAGAAGCGCTGGCCCTGAACGTCTATCGCCGATCCCAGGCGCTAAATGTTTGTAGCGCCTCAATCCGGATGCCGTGATACGACAACGTCGCCGGGAATTGCCGCAGCTTATCAAGCCGCCCCACAAGCGGCCGTGTTATCCTCGTGCGGAGAGAGAACCACAGCATGCCCCATCGCCACTTAATTGCCCTCTGCGCCTTCCCGCTTCTCGCCAGTGCCGCCCAAGCGATCGATGAGTCGAAACTCGTCCGGCTGCCCGGCAACACGCACATTGCCGCGCGTCCGGAGTTCGACCAGGGAGCCGTGCCCGACGACTTCTTCATGGGACACATCCAGCTTCTGCTCAAGCGCAGCCCCGCACGGGAGCGGGCGCTCGAACAATTCATCGACCGGCTGCACGACCCGAATTCCGCCGGCTTTCACGAATGGCTGAGCGCGGAGGAGTTCGGCAAGCAGTACGGCCCCGCGCGGCAGAATATCGACGCGGTCGTCAACTGGCTACGCGCGCATGGTTTCCGGATCGGCACGGAGTACAAGAGCGGGATGCTCATCGACTTTTCGGGGACGGCCGCCCAGGTGCGCGACGCTTTCCATACCGCGATCCACCGTTACATTGTGGATGGCGAGGAGTTCACCGCGAATGCCGGCGACCCTGCGATTCCCGCCGAACTGGAGCCGGTGGTCGAGGGCCCCGCCTCGCTCTACAGCTTCCGGCGGCATGCCCATGTACAGAGGCCGCACCTCACCCAAACGTTCCATGGCGAAACCGAATACTATGTGACGCCTGCGGATTTCGCCACGATCTATAACGTCTCGCCGTCGTGGGCCGCCGGCGTGACAGGCAAAGGCCAAATGGTCGCGGTCCTGGAGGATTCCGACATGCTGACGAGCGACTGGCAAACGTTCGTCTCCAGCTTTGGCCTGGCATCCTACGGCGGAACCTTTACCACGGTCCATCCGAATTGCAGCGATCCGGGGACCAACGGCGACGAGATCGAGGTCGCCGTGGATGCCGAGGGGGTCAGCACGTTCGCGCCGGGCGCGGCCGTGGAAGTGGCCGCTTGCCCGTCGACCAGGACGTCGGACGGCGACATCACAGCCGCCGCGAATCTGCTGAACGAGGCCAACCCGCCGGACGTTTTCAGCGACAGTTATGGCGGTTGCGAAGCGCAAACCACCAAGAGCTATGAAGCGCTCATCGCCGGCACCTGGCAGCAGGCCGTGGCCGAAGGAGTTTCCGTATTCGTGGCGGCGGGAGACGAGGGCGCGGATGAGTGCGGTTATGGCCGCCGCTTCGCGACCACCGGAATCAGCGTGGATGGCACCGCATCGACTCCGTATGACGTGGCCGTGGGGGGCACCGATTTCTCCGATGTCGCCAACGGCGCGGCGGGCGTTTATTGGAGCGCTACCAACAGCCCCACGCTGGGTTCAGCCCTATCCTACATTCCCGAGATCCCTTGGAACGGAACCTGCGCCAGCAACATCCTGGCCGGATATCTGGGCTACGCGAGCGGCCTGGCGTTTTGCAACACCTCTGTGGGCGAAGGCTGGGCTTATCAGCAGGTATCCGATGCCGGGAGCGGCGGTCCCAGCAAGGTGTACGCCAAACCATCCTGGCAGGCAGGTGTCTTGGGCGTTCAGAAGGATAAAAGGCGCGACATCCCGGATGTCTCGTTGTTCGCCTCCGCCGGCGTATACAACCAATCCATAGTCAGTTGTATGTCGGACACCAAGGAGGGCGGCGTGCCCTGCGACTATAACAGCCCGAAAGACACATTCTATTCGAGCGGCGGCGGCACTTCCTGTAGCGCGCCTTCTTTCGCCGGTATTCAGGCGCTCATCGATCAGAAGGCGGGCGGCAGGCAAGGCAATCCCAATCCGGTCTTATACCAACTCGCCGGGGAAGAGTACGGCAGCAATGGCAATCCGAATCCCGGCAATCTCCGCAGTTGCGACGCGAACAATGGCAATGCCATCGGCGGCGCCTGTATCTTCTACGACGTCACCGAGGGAGACAATGACATCCCCTGCCAGGCAGGCACGCCGGATTGCTACAGCGCCGCCGGGGACGAATATGGCGTGCTTTCCACATCTACGACCGAGGAGAGTATTGCGTACGGCGCCACGCACGGCTGGGATTTCGCCACCGGCTTGGGCAGCGTGAACGTGACCAACCTGGTGAATGCGTGGCCCGTTGTGGGGCAGAAACTGCAGAAATAGCGATGAAAACAGATGGCGCTCGCTGCAGGCGGGATTTATCCCGCGCGGGGCTTCAGCCTGGGCTTCAGCCCCGCACTCGCAGAATCAGCGGGTTGCGGGTGAGTTTCTGGAGAGCCGGCTCGGCCGCTGAAAGGCGGCCGCGGCCAAGATTGGCCGCCCTCCAAAACCCACTGCCGCACTTCGGCTTCGATGGCCTCCAATTCCTTGGCATCCGCACACGACCCGCGTCGAGACTCTTCTCGACCCCAGCCTTGGCGTGCCCGCCAAGCGCCGGCACGAGTGCCGGCGCGGCAGACTGAGAGTCTGCGCCACGACAAGACTACCTACGTAGGTGGTGACGGCACGGAACCATTCAGGCAGAATTTTCAAAGAGGGGGCTTTTGAATCGCGGCCCCGGAGGGTGAAAATGCAACTCGGAACCAAAAGAACGCTCTGGCTGGTATGGCTGTGCGGCTCCGCCGGCATTCCGCTCGCGCAAGCGGGCGGAACCGCCGCCTCGGTTACCAGCGTGACGATCGACTACGCCACGCAGCCGCAGACGGTTACCATCGTGGGCAAGCAACTGGCGCCCGCCACCGGATCGCCGGTCGTCGATCTGGATGCCACCAAGCTGACGCTGGTCTCCTCCAGCGCCACACAGATTGTAGCGGACCTCCCCGCGGGGCTGGTCGCCGCGACCTACCAACTGACGGTCAACAACGGCAGCGCCGCCGCCAGCAGCTTTGACGTGACCTATGGCGCGACCGGCCCACAAGGCCCGGCGGGTCCGGCAGGCCCAAAGGGCGCGACGGGCAGCACCGGACCACAGGGACCCTCGGGTCCCACTGGGGCGGCCGGTCCACAAGGGGCGCAAGGCCCAACGGGCCCAACGGGCCCGGCGGGCGCCAAGGGCGGAACGGGCAACACCGGACCAGCGGGCCCCACAGGTCCGGCCGGTTCGACTGGCGCGCAAGGATCGCAAGGCCCCACAGGTCCGCAGGGCCCCGCTGGAATCGCGCTGCCGTTCTCGGGCAGCACCTCCGTAGATACCGCGGCTTTTGCCGTCTCGAACCTCGCCATTGGCCAGACAGCCATCTACGCCACGGGCGGGGTGGCCTCGGGCACTACGTCTGGCGGCCTTGGAGTTTCAGGTGCCGGCGGGAACTCAAACGGCGGGGGATCTTCAGGCGGCATCGGTGTGTGGGGGTTCGGCGGGGATACCGCCGCTATTGGCGATTATGGCGGCTCCGGCGGCGTTTTCTATGGCGGCGGCTCCTTCACGGACGGGGTCGGAGCCGGCGATGGCGTCGTTGCAGCAGGCGGATCCTCCGGCGGCACCGGGACGGCCGGAAATGGCATTCGCGCGTATGCGGGCAGCCCGGGCGCGGGCAACGGGATCAGTTACGGGCTGGCCGGTCTCTTCGAAGGCAATGTCTACGTCAGTGGCAGTTTGGCAAAGGCCGGCGGCTCCTTCGTGATCGACCACCCCACCGATGCGGCGAACAAATACCTCTACCACTCCTTCGTCGAATCGCCGGACATGATGAATATTTACAACGGCAACATCGTCACCGACTCGAGCGGCGCGGCCAGGGTGACCATGCCCGACTGGTTCGAGTCGCTGAACCGCGATTTCCGCTATCAGCTCACCGTGATCGGACAGTTCGCGCAAGCCATCGTCGGTTCGGAGATCGACAACGGCAGTTTTACGATCAAGACCGACAAGCCCAATGTCAAGGTCTCCTGGCAGGTGACCGGCATCCGGCAGGACGCCTGGGCCAACGCGCATCGCATTCCGCTCGAAGTGGACGAGGCGCCGGGCGACCAGGGCCACTACCTGCATCCGGAGTTGTTCGGCCACGCGGGTGAGCCGAGCATCGGGGATCGTCATCCGCGCCCCCAGGCACGGCCAAATCCATAGAAGCAGGAAGGCTCCCCGTGGCGCAGACACCTCTCGACCCTTGCCTTGGCATGCCCGCCAAGCGCCGGCACGAGTGCCGGCGCGGCAGACTGAGAGTCTGCGCCACGTCACAAGACTACCTACGTAGGTGGTGACGGCACGGAACCGATCTGGCAGAATCTTCAAAGAGGGGGCTTTTGAATCGCGGCCCCGGAGGATAAAAATGCAACTCGGACCCAAAAGAACGCTCTGTCTGGTATTGCTATGTGGCTCCGCCGGCATTCCGCTGGCGCAAGCGGCCGGCACGGCCGCCTCGGTTACCAGCGTCGTGATCGACTACGCCACGCAGCCGCAGACGATTACCATCGCGGGCAAGCTACTGGCGCCCGCCACCGGATCGCCGGTCGTCGATCTGGATGCCACCAAGCTGACGCTGGTTTCCTCCAGCGCCACACAAATTGTAGCGGACCTTCCCGCGGGGCTGGTCGCCGCAACCTACCAACTGACAGTCAACAACGGCAGCGGCGCCGCTGCCAGCAGCTTTGACGTGACCTATGGCGCGGCTGGCCCGCAAGGCCCGGCGGGTCCGGCGGGTCCCAAGGGCGCGACGGGCAGCACCGGACCACAGGGACCCTCGGGTCCCACTGGGGCGACCGGTCCGCAAGGGGCGCAAGGCCCAACGGGTCCGGCGGGCGCCAAGGGCGCAACGGGCAACACCGGACCAGCGGGCCCCACAGGTCCGGCCGGCTCGACAGGTCCGGCGGGACCCACCGGCCCGGTCGGGATGATCTGGCGCGGCGCCTGGCTCTCGTTTAACGCTTACAGCATAGACGATGCAGTGAGTTTCAGCGGCTCCTCTTACATCGCGACCGCGGCGATCCCGGCCGACCAGCCGCCCCCGGGCGGGAGTTGGCAGCTCGTGGCGCAAGAAGGATCGACTGGAGCGGCCGGTCCACAGGGTCCACAGGGTCCGCAAGGCGCGCAAGGATCGCAAGGCCCCACAGGTCCGCAGGGCCCCGCTGGAATCGCGCTGCCGTTCACGGCCACCATCTCCGCAGGTAATGTGGCTTTCGACATCGTGAACACGGCCGGCGGAGCGAGGGGCATCTTTGCCGAGGGCGGCATGGCTTCGGGGACTTTGGCGGGCGGCGAGGGAGTTTCAGGTGTCGGCGGGAATTCAAACGGCGGAGGATCTACCGCCGGTAGCGGTGTGGGTGGGGGCGGAGGGGATGCCGTCGCGATCGGCGATTATGGCGGCGCTGGCGGCAACTTCCAGGGCGGCGGTTCGACCACGCTAGGGGTCGGAGGGGGCGACGGCGTGGATGCTTACGGGGGACCCTCCAGCGGCACCGGAGGGGCCGGAAATGGGATCTATGCTTCGTCGGGTCAAGGCTATTCCGACGGCGTGAATTGGGGGTTGGCCGGCAAGTTTAACGGCGGCGTCTTCGTCGCCGGCAATCTCTCAAAGGCCGGCGGATCCTTCCTCATCGACCACCCCACCGATGCGGCGAACAAATACCTCTATCACTCCTTCGTCGAATCGCCGGACATGATGAATATCTACAACGGCAACGTCGTCACCGACGCGAGTGGCGGCGCCATCGTCACCATGCCCGATTGGTTCGAAGCGCTGAATCGCGACTTCCGGTATCAGTTGACGGTGATCGGCCAACAAGCCCAGGCGTGGGTAGCGGCGGAACTTGTCAACCGCGCTTTCACCATCAAAACCGACAAGGGGAACGTCAAGGTTTCCTGGCAGGTCACAGGCATCCGGCAAGACGCCTGGGCCAATGCGCATCGCATTCCTCTCGAGGTGGACAAGGCGCCGGCCGACCAAGGTCACTACCTGCATCCAGAGCTGTTCGGCCACGAGGGCGAGCCGGGCATCGGAGATCGTCATCCGCGCCCCATTCAAGGCAATTGAGCTTTGGTTTCGGAGGGCGGGCAATTCTGCCCGCGCCGGCTTTCAGCCGGCTCGGCCGCCTCTCCAGAAACTGCTCCTCGAAGTACGGCGATCAGGTTTTTGTTTTTGTTTTTTTCGGGTAGATTATTGGATCGTAGCAGGGGGATGAAGGTTCTTCCGCCAAAGTCCGGACACACTTCGGGCGGG
>Ga0302324_100023326_pt1 | contig 11974 bp, 9 predicted proteins | sample Palsa_T0_1_FD_201949 | JGI IMG/M metagenome (GOLD analysis project Ga0302324, IMG submission 201949) | Peat permafrost microbial communities from Stordalen Mire near Abisko, Sweden - Palsa_T0_1 | ecosystem: Environmental > Terrestrial > Soil > Palsa > Peat permafrost | place: Sweden: Abisko... | reverse complement strand
TAGTTGACATTAGAGAAGTATCAGCTAGGCTCGGTAGACGTGGCTACGACGAGCGCGAACGCGGCAGACGAGCAGAGCGATCAGGGCAAGCAGAACGGGCGAGGCCGCGGCAGCGCCGCCGGTAACCGGGCGTACAAGTGGGTGGCCCTGTCCAACACCACCCTCGCGATGACGATGGCGACGATCGACGCGTCGATCGTCATCGTGTCGATGCCGGCCATCTTCCGCGGCATCGGCCTCAACCCGCTCACCCCCGGCAACGTGACCTACCTGCTGTGGATGATCATGGGCTACCTGCTGGTGCAGTCGGTGCTGGTGGTCAGCCTCGGGCGGCTGGGCGACATGTTCGGCCGGGTCAAGATCTACAACCTCGGCTTCGTCGTCTTCACCGCCGCCTCGGTCGCGCTCTCGCTTGACCCGTTGGTCGGGGCGCACGGCGCGCTCTGGCTGATCGGGTGGCGGTTCGTCCAGGCCTTCGGCGGGGCGATGCTGATGTCCAACTCGGCCGCGATCTTGACCGATGCGTTCCCGCCCGGCCAGCGCGGCATGGCGCTCGGCATCAACCAGGTGGCCGGCATCTCCGGCCAGTTCGTCGGGCTGCTGCTCGGCGGGCTGCTGTCGGCCTGGGACTGGCGGGCGGTGTTCTGGATCAACGTGCCGTTCGGCCTGCTCGGCACCGTCTGGGCGTACAAGTCGCTGCGGGAGATCGCCGCCACCCGCAAGGCGCGGATCGACTGGCTCGGCAACCTCGCGTTCGCGGCCGGCGCGGGCATCCTGCTGGTCTCCATCACGTTCGGCATCAGGCCCTACGGCAGCCACCCGACCGGCTGGGCCAACCCGATGGTCTTCGGCGGGCTGATCCTCGGGGTAGCCCTGCTGGTGCTGTTCTGCTTCATCGAGACCTGGGTGAAGGACCCGATGTTCCGGCTGTCGCTGTTCCGCATCCGCGCGTTCGCGGCCGGCAACATCGCCTCGCTGCTCGGCGCCATCGCCCGCGGCGGCCTGCAGTTCATGCTCGTCATCTGGCTGGCCGGCATCTGGCTGCCGCTGCACGGCTACGACTTCACCGTCACCCCGCTGTGGGCCGGCATCTACATGCTCCCGCTCACGGCCGGGTTCCTGATCGCGGGGCCGCTGTCGGGCATCCTGTCCGACCGGTACGGCGCCCGGCCGTTCGCCACCGGCGGCCTGCTGGTCGCGGCCGCCTGCTTCACCGGCCTGATGCTGCTCCCGATCAACTTCTCCTACTGGGTGTTCGCGCTGCTGATCTTCGGCAACGGCGTCGGCTCGGGCCTGTTCGCGTCGCCCAACACGGCCGCGATCATGTCGTCGGTCCCCGCCCATGACCGCGGCGCGGCGTCCGGCATGCGGTCCACGTTCCAGAACTCCGGCATGTCGCTGTCGATCGGCATCTTCTTCTCGCTGCTGATCGCCGGGCTGGCCAGCACGCTGCCGAAGACGCTCACGGCCGGGCTCACCGCGCAGGGGGTGCCGCTGGCGCAGGCGGTGAAGATCGCGCACCTGCCCCCGGTCTCCACCGTCTTCTCCGCCATGCTCGGCTACAACCCGGTGCAGAACCTGCTCGCGCCGACCGGCCTGCTGCACACGCTGCCGGCCAAGAACGTCGCCACGCTGACCGGGCGGACCTTCTTCCCCACGCTCATCTCCGGCCCCTTCCACCACGGCCTGATGATCGTCTTCATCGCCGCCGCGCTGATGGCGCTGATCGGCGCGGCCGTGTCGTGGATGCGCGGCGGCAAGCCGGAACTAGCCGAGCCGACGGCGGCCGAGGCCGTGGCGCCCAGCGCGGCCCTGACGCCCTCCGACGCGGAGGCGTAGTCGGCCGGCCAGCCAGAGACGCGCAGGGTCCGTTCGGGATCAGCCTGATTGTGAATGGCCGGGGGTACAATCAGCCTGTGCCACGCTACGAGTTCCGCTGCCGCGCCTGCGGCGACACCTTCCTGGTGACCCGCCCGATGAGCCAGTCGGGCGCCCCGGCGGCCTGCCCGCAGGGCCACGACGACACGGTCAAGCTGCTGTCCACGGTCGCCGTCGGCGGCCGCGCGAGCGGCCCCTCGTCCAGCGCCCCGCCCGCCGCTCTCGGCGGTGGCGGGGGCTGCTGCGGCGGTGCCTGCGGCTGCGGCTGATCTTCAAGGCTTATATCGAACGGACGCGTGGCTTCGCGCCACGCGCCCGCTGACCGTTTGATCATGGCTGGCGTCTTCATGGTTGGCGGCTGCGCCGCTTCTTGCTGTTATCTTCGGTTATATGTCCGCGCCGGCCTTGACCGCGGTCGCCTTGGCCCACTGGGTGGTGGCGATGACGCCGAGCACGAGGACCGCGTAGCCGCACCCGGCCATGATCCACCAGCCCGCGTGCGCGGCCTCGAGGAAGCCGCCGTGCATGGAGCCGCGCAGCGACGCCGCCAGCACCGAGCCGACGATGGCGACGCCGAGGGACTGGCCGAGCTGGCGGCTGGAGGAGTTCATCCCGGACGCGACGCCGGCCTGGGACTTGGGCACGCCGGACATGACGCCGTTGGAGATCGGCACGTTGACCATCCCGGCGCCGATGCCGAACAGGCCGTAGGTCGCGATCAGGAACAGCGGGCCGCTGTCGACCGAGAGCTGCGAGAGCGCCGCGGTGGACAGGGTGAGCGCGGCCCCGGCGATGACGAACGGGACCCGGGGACCGCGGCGGGCCAGGATCCGGCCGGAGATCGGCGAGGACACCGCCATCATGATCGGCATCGGCAGCAGGGTCAGGCCCGCCCGCAGGGCGGTGAAGCCGCGCACGTCCTGCAGGTAGAGCGTGGTCAGGAAGAGGAAGCCGGCGCTGGCCGCGATCGCGCAGACGGCGGTGGCGTTGGCCGCGCTGAACGGCACCGACTTGAAGAAGCGCAGATCGATCAGCGGGTCGGCGCGGCGCGGCTCGTACCTCAGCAGGATCAGCAGCGCGGTGATCGAGACCAGGAAGAACCCGAGGGTCTGGATCGAGAACCAGCCGTTGGCCGGCCCCTGGATGATCGCGTAGGCGAGCGAGGCGAGCATGGTGATGACCAGGATCTGCCCGAGCGGGTCGGCCCGGCGGCCCTTGGGCGCCCGCGAGTCCGGCACCAGCAGCGCGGTCATCGCGATCGCCGCCAGCCCGACCGGGATGTTCGCCCAGAAGATGCCGCGCCAGCCGACGGTCCCGACGAGAATGCCGCCGATGACGGGACCGAGCGCCATCGACAACCCGGACACCCCGTCCCAGACGCCGATCGCCTTCGCCCGGTCCGACGGCGTGATGAACGTATTGGTGATGATGCCGAGCGCGGCCGGGTTGAGCATCGAGCCGCCGACGCCCTGCAGCACCCGGAAGCCGATCAGCCAGCTCAGACTGGGCGCAAGCGAGCACAGCCAGGAGCCAAGGGTGAACAGGCTGAGGCCGACCTGGAAGATCGTCCGGCGGCCGATCCGGTCGGCCAGCGCGCCGGAGAACAGCAGCATCGAGGCCAGCACAATTGTGTAGCCGGCCACCGTCCACTGCAATCCGGCCACGGACGTGTGCAGGGACCGGCCGATTTCGGGGAGGCCGACGTTCACGATCGTGTTATCGAGCCCGACCATGAAAAGGGCCGTGCAGCAGACGCCGAGCACCACCGCGCGATGCGGCGAACCGACAGCTACGGAAAGTGATGGACCGGGATCGTGAACCACAGTGGCCACTGAGGCCGTTATTGGAGTGGAAGCCGGGACTATTTCACCATGTGATCGCAAGGACACGTTCTGTAGCTGAGATTGGGCAGCGGATACCGACCGCATTGCGCACCGCCTGGGGGGTCAGCGAGTGTTATACGCATATGACACTACATTGCTGCACGCTGTAGTCAATAGGTGACGCTTCGGAATGTGACCGAATCACCGACAGTGACCACCCCGGCTGAGTTGTTCCTGAACGGTTCCGCTAAGTTCGGGCAACGGAAGCGTCTGGGTCGGTCTACATTTATGCAGGATGCCGACGCGGTCGGCAGCAGCGCATGGCATTTCAGGCGGGACGTATGACGAACGAAGGTGTGGGCGTGGCGGAGGGGGGCTACGTGAGCCGCAGGCTGCTTCAGCTTGTGATGCCGATCTTCCCCGACCGTCGCATGTTCCGGATTCACGACCCCGAGGTTCACCCGGACGCGCCGGGCGGCCCGCTGCCGCCGATCGGCGTGCTCGTGTCGGCCACCCGCGAGCAGCTCTGGGTGGGCAGCCTGCAACAGGACATCGACGTCCGGCTCGTGCTCGAGGAGTGGGACGGCCAGCCGCTGCTCCCCGACGCCTGGGACGAGGAGGCTAAGGCCCGGCTCTATTTGCGCGGCGGCCTCTCCATCGACATGGGGACGGCGGGCACGGCGGTCTCTTCCCTGCGCCTGTCCGGCGGCGTCGGCAACTACGAGGTCCGCGTGTACGCGCGCTACCGTGAGGCCGTCGTCCAGATGTACACGGATCTGTTCAGCCTGCACAAGGATCCGCTGAGCGACGACTTCCAGCGCGAGAAGCGCAAGCTCGAGGGCGTGGAGCGGTATCTGGTCCAGCTCTGGCGCGACTCGTTACAGCCGCTGGGGGCGGCTGGCCGCTTAGCCTGCGGCGTGCGAGCTGGCGCTGCTCTTGTGCACGGTCGGGGCGGCTGACGGCGCGCTGACCGACGACGAGGTTGTCGCGGGCAGTTTGGTTCTCTGACCGTAGGCGCGGAACGGTGTCATGGCGTAGACCGTGATTCCGATGACTGCGAGCAAGACGATCGTGCATATCGAGCCGACGATCTTGCCCCGCCTGGTCCGGAGCCCGGCGGCCGGCCCAGGCCGTCGGAAGGTGGACAGCCTGGTCGCCAGCCCAGGGTCCTGCGCGGCGAGTCGCCGCTCTATCTCCGCGAGCATCCGCTGCTCGTCCATGGATAGCGCCATTGCGCCATACCTCCGCGTTCCGCGCGCCGATGGGAACTGACCCTTAGTCTCCCCCAAGGGGGGAGGTTTATCCAATCGTTCTTAGTTTGTGCCTGAGTCTTTTTGCGAGTGGTAAGAGTTGGCTACTAAACGCATTCACACAGGAGTAGATCAGTAACTAGTCGTCACATCGCCTGGTTAACGCAGCGAACATGTGTTTGACATACTCGAACGGATCTTCTAAGCTTGACCTCATGCGCTGGGACAACCTGCGAATCGATTCGACTTCGGGCAACGACGCCGACCCGGCCCCGGGCAGGGGCACGCCGGTCGGCGGAACGCTGCCGCTGATCGAGCGGAACGCCGTCGTCCGGACGTTCGACACTCCCGGGTTCCGCGGCATGACCTTCTACGAGGTCCAGGCGAAGTCGATCGTGTCCAAGGTCCCGGCTTCGTCGATGGTCCCGTTCACTCACACCATCAATCCGTACCGTGGCTGCCAGCATGCATGCAGTTACTGCATGTCAGGTTTTACACCGATTTTGATGGCGGACGGGAGCGCCAAACCGCTCGCCGACGTGCGGGTGGGCGACGCGATCTACGGCACGGTCCGGGAAGGCCACTACCTCCGATACACGATCACCGAGGTGCTCGCGCACTGGTCCACGGTCAAGCCGGCCTACCGGGTCACGCTAGAGGACGGCACCAAGCTTGTGACCAGCGGCGACCACCGGTTCCTGACGCAGCGGGGCTGGAAGCACGTCACCGGCGCCGAACAGGGACCGGACCAGCGGCCGTTCCTCACCACGAACAACAAGCTCATGGGCTTCGGCGGCTTCCCTGAACCGCCGAGCGATTCCCTGGCTTACCGTCGCGGCTATCTGTGCGGGATAATCCGGGGTGACGGGCACCTGGGCAGCTATAGCTATGCGAGTGGCGACGTCCACCGCTTCCGGCTGGCCCTCATCGATCCCGAGGGGCTTGCCCGCACACGGCAGTACCTAGCTACGTCCACCCAGGGAAACGTATCCGCCATCGGACATCTCATCGAGTGGCCCGATGATCCCACTCATGACTGGCTGTGCGGCTTCCTGGCCGGGATCTTCGACGCCGAAGGCAGCTACAGCAGGGGTGTCTGGCGCGTGCCGAACACCGATCCCGAGATCATCAAGTGGACTTGCCGTGGACTGGACGAGCTCAACCTCAGCTACGTGATCGAGCCGTCGGTGAGGTCGAACGGTCTGACCGTCGTCCGACTGCGGGGCGGCTTGAAGGAAGCGATGCGGTTCTTCCACGCCACCGACCCTGCGATCTCGCGAAAGCGATCGATCGAAGGGGTGGCCATCAAGAGCGATGCCAAGCTGCGGGTCACGGCGATCGAGCCACTCGGCCTGGAGATGCCGATGTACGACATCACGACCGGGACGGGCGACTTCATCGCCAACGGCGTGGTGAGCCACAACTGCTTCGCGCGGAACACCCATACGTACCTGGACCTGGACGCGGGTCAGGACTTCAACTCCAAGGTGATCGTGAAGGTCAACGCGCCGGAGTTGCTGCGGGCGAAGCTGAGCTCGCGCGGGTGGGCGGGCGCGCACATCGCGATGGGCACCAACGTGGACTGCTACCAGCGGGCCGAGGGGCGCTACGAGCTGATGCGGGGCATCATCGCGGCGCTGCGGGACGCGCACAACCCGTTCTCGATCCTCACCAAGGGGACGCTGATCCTGCGCGACCTCGACCTGCTGCTCGAGTCGGCCGAGGTGACCGACGTCGGGCTGAACGTCTCGGCCGGCTTCGTCGACCAGGACCTGTGGCGGGCGATCGAGCCGGGCACGCCCGCCCCGCAGCGCCGACTCGACGCGTGCGCCGCCCTCAACGACGCCGGGCTGCGCTGCGGCGTGCTGATGGGGCCGGTCGTGCCGTACCTGTCCGACTCCCCCGCCCAGCTCGAGGCGGCCGTCCGGCAGGCTGCCGCGGCGGGCGCGGCCCACGTCACCCCGATCGTGCTGCACCTGCGGCCGGGCGCGCGCGAGTGGTTCCTGGGCTGGCTCGGCCAGGCGCACCCGGCCCTGGTCCCCCGCTACACCGAGCTGTACGGGCGCGGCGCCTACGCGCGCAAGGACTACCAGGCGCGGATCGCGGCCGAGGTCCGCGAGCTCGCCCAGCGGTACGGCGTCGGCCGGGGCCGCGGCGTTCGCGGCGAGCGGGTGGCCGAGGGACGGCGTGGCGGCGGCCGCTGGCCCGAGGGCCTGGGCGCTGGCGCTGGCAATGGCACTGCCGCAGGGGCGGGCGGCGGGCCGGACGGCGGCGCAGCGGCCGGGCGCGAGCAGCTGTCGCTCTTCTGAGACGCCGCCGACCTTCTGAGACATCTCTGACCAGGCTCTCCGAACCAAACATCATTGACCAGTATCGATCCTCATTACACAAGAAAAAATTACTCGCCGGTAGACATTTAGCCTGTAAAACGTTTTAGCGGATTCCGGCGCCGGGAGACTCGCCGGAAAGCGGTTTCCGGGGCGCGATCGCCCTTCGTTAACGGATTCAGCACTCAGTGCCCGATATCGCGCCGATTACGCAACACCCGAAATGGCACCGGGTGCCTTCCGGCGGCCGCCGGAAGGCGGCAAACTCCCAGCCAGAGCCGCCCGTTTTGGCCTGGCGCGGGCACTACCCATAAGAATGGGCGCGGAATGGCAACCCGCCCGCCATGCCACCGTTGATATAGGTGATGTCACGTTATCGCCAGATCGGTGGCAAGACGGCGCTGTTGCACGCGAGTATTGGGCCCATGACGATTCCAGCGGAGCTCATCGCGGAGACTTCCCTTGAGTTTCCTTGCCCACCGCTTGGCGCAGCGGAACTGACGGCCCCCGAGGCCGAGCGCATGGCCGGCATGTTCAAAGCGCTGGCCGACCCGGTCCGGCTTCGGCTGTTCTCCCGGGTCGCTGCTCATCAGAGCGGGGAAGCTTCCGTGTGTGACATACAGAACGTGGGCGTCTCCCAGCCCACGGTCAGCCATCACCTGAAGAAACTGAGAGAGGCAGGCTTGATCATCTCCGAGCGCCGGGGGACCTGGGTGTACTGCCGGGTCGCGCCCGGCGTGCTCCCGGCCATGGCGCAGATGCTCTCCCCCCGAGAGAGCATGGACTGAGGTAGGGCGACGAGCGAACCGAGGGCGCTGCTCATCGGGAGCGAGCAGCCGACCCGTGGATGGCCGCCTGGCGGCGGGCGAGCACGCCGCCAGGCGGCCATTAGTATTGGCAGTCATGTCAGAGCGTCTGCTGGTGCGAAGCACGCCCGTGCCCGATCCGGGCGAGGGCTTCTGCCGCCAGATCCCCGTCCCCGACGCCCTCGCGTGGATTCGGCAAGGCGCTGGCCTGGTCGGATGGGGCGAGGCGGCGCGGGTCACGCTGCCGGCCGGAGCGGACAGGTTCGCCGACGGAGAGAAGTGGCTGCGCGAGCTCATCGAGGGCGCGCGGGTCGATGATGAGGTGGGCCGACGCGGTTCGGGCCTGGTCGCGTTCGGCAGCTTCACGTTCGACGACGCGTCCGACGGCTCGGTCCTCATCGTGCCGCGGGCGATCCTCGGTCGCGACGGCACCGGCAACGCCTGGCTGACCACCATCACCCCGGACGGCGAGAGCCCCTGGCAGCCGGCTCCGTTCGATCCCCCGGAGCCGCCGGACATCGTCAGCTGGCACGACGGGGCGCTGTCGGCCCCGGAGTGGGAGCAGGCGGTGGGCGAGGCGGTGCGCCGCATCAAGCACTCGAGCTCGCTCCGCAAGGTCGTGCTCGCGCGCGATCTGTACGCCACCGCCAACCGCCCGATTGACGCGCGGACGCTGCTCGACCGGCTCGCCAGTCGGTACCCGGGCTGCTACACGTTCGCCTGCGACGGCCTGGTCGGCGCCACCCCCGAACTGCTGATCAGCCGGGATGGCTGGCGGGTGAGCTCGCTGGTCCTCGCGGGCACCACGCCGCGCGGCGCCACCCCGGCCGAGGACTCCGAGCTGGCGACGGCGCTGCTCGGCTCGGCCAAGGAGAACGAGGAGCATCAGTACGCGGCGGCGTCGCTGGAGAACGCCCTCGCCCCGCTCTGCCAGGCGATGTACGTCGCCCCGCAGCCCGCGCTGATCCGGCTGCCCAACCTCCAGCACCTCGGCACCAGGGTCCGCGGCACCCTGAGCTCGGCCGACCGGTCGGCCCTAGGCCTGGCGGCCGCGGTGCACCCGACCGCCGCGGTCGGCGGCACCCCGACCGACGCCGCCGTCGAGCTGATCCGCGAGCTCGAGTCGATGGACCGGGAGCGGTACGCGGGCCCCGTCGGCTGGGTGGACGCCGACGGCAACGGCGAGTGGGGCATCGCGCTGCGCTGCGCCCAGCTGGACGGCGATCGGGCGCGTCTGGTGGCGGGCTGCGGCATCGTCGCGGGCTCCGACCCGGCGGCGGAGCTGGCCGAGACCATCACCAAGTTCCGCCCCATGCGCACCGCCCTGGAACAGTTCTAGGTTATCTGTCGCTTTTGTGATTGTTTGCGTTTCATTCTGCGACACGATAGTTACTTTTCGTTGACCCAGCTTTGATGACACTGAGTCATGATGCTTATATAGGGAGTAACTACGGCTCCCGCTCGGGGGATCGCGCGCCGGACGTCATGGCCGGACCGCGCCGAGTACTGACTACTAATAGTAAGGAGCTGCGCACAATGGGTGCATTCCCATCGACGCGCCGCCGCCGGGCCCGCACACTGTTCGCTGCCGCTTGCGGCGCGGCGGCGATCGCGATCACCGCGGCCGCCTGCGGGTCAAGTGGATCCAGCGGCAACGGGGGCGCTGCGTCAACGCCGACGGGCGGCACAGCCATCAAGGGGGGCACGGCGACCTACGCGCTGCCGCCGAGCACGGTGCCGAACTACATCTTCCCGTTCGACAGCAGCACCTTCTTCAGCGTGGCGAACTCGCAGTACTTCCAGTACCTGATGTACCGGCCGCTCTACTGGTTCGGCCAGGGCTCGTCTCCGACGCTCAACAGCTCGCTCTCGCTCGCCGATCCGCCGAGCTACAACGGCAATAACGTGACCATCCACCTGAAGGGCTGGAAGTGGTCCAACGGGGAGCAGATCACCTCCACCGACGTGTTGTTCTGGCTGAACATGCTGCAGTCGGTCGGCTCCTCCGACTGGGGCGCGTACGTGCCCGGCGGCTTCCCGACTAACGTCAGCAACATCAAGGCGGTCAACGCCACCACGGTCACGATGACCATGAACAAGGCGTACAACCCGACCTGGTTCACCTACAACGAGCTGAGCCAGATCACCCCGATGCCGCAGGCCTGGGACCGCACTGCGAGCGGCCCGAGCGACTGCGCCACCAAGGTGTCCGACTGCTCGGCGGTCTACACCTACCTGGACAGCCAGTCCAAGAACCTGTCGGGCTGGACGAGCTCGCCGCTGTGGTCGGTCGTCGACGGACCGTGGAAGCTGACCGCGTTCAACTCCGACGGCAACGCCACGTTCGTCCCGAACGGCACCTACGGCGGCACCAAGGCTCACCTGGCCGAGTTCCAGGAGGTCCCGTTCACGACCGAGTCGGCCGAGTACAACGTGCTCCAGGCCAGTGGCGCGGGCGGCGGCAACCAGAAGATCGACGTGGGCTACCTGCCCACCACCGACGCTCCGGCCAAGCCCGCCAACGCCACCACCGGCCATAACCCGGTCAACGGCTACTACCTCGACCCGCTGTACTCGTGGGGGATCAACTACTTCCCGCTCAACTACCAGTCCACGACCGGCAACGCCGGGGTCATCAAGCAGCTGTACTTCCGCGAGGCGCTGCAGCTGGTGATGAACCAGGCGGCGGTGATCGCGGGTCCGCTGAAGGGCTACGGCGTGCCGACGGTCGGTCCGGTCGGCAGCTACCCGGTGACCAACTACCTCTCCGCGCAGGGCAAGCAGGGCGACCCGTTCCCCTACAACCCGACCAAGGCGAAGTCGCTGCTGACCAGCCACGGCTGGACCATCTCCAACGGGGTCGCGTCGTGCACCGACCCGGCCAAGTGCGGCCCGGGCATCAAGCAGGGCCAGACGCTCTCCTTCAACCTGCCGTACGCGACCGGCACCACCTGGATCGAGCAGGAGATGACCCAGCTGCAGTCCAACGCCAGCCAGATCGGCATCAAGCTCACCCTCACGCCCAAGCCGTTCGACCAGGTCACAGCCGTCGCCGCGGGCAACTGCGTGGTGGCGAAGATCTCCTGTGACTGGGACATGGGCAACTGGGGCGGCGGCTGGACGTTCGCGCCGGACTACTACCCGTCGGGCGAGACCCTCTTCCAGAGCGGGTCCGGCGCCAACTCCGGCGGTTACACCGACTCCAAGAACGACAGCCTGATCAACTCCACGATCACCAGCAGCAACCTGCAGCTGCTGTGGAACTGGCAGAACTACCTGTCCACCCAGATTCCGGTGATCTGGCAGCCGAACGGCGTCTACGAGCTCACCGAGATCGCCAACAACCTGCGGGGCGTTATGCCGCAGTCCACCACGCTCGCCATCAACCCGGAGAACTGGTACTTCGTCAACAGCTAGCAGTAGCCGAGGGGCACCCCGGGGCGGCGTTTGTCGCCCCGGGGTGGCAGCAATTGAGGGCTGACTGGGACCACGGGACCGTTCGGAGGAAAGGTTTTGATTGGTTTTCTCATAAGGCGAATCCTGCAGGCGGCGATCGTGGTGCTGATCGTCACGGTGATCGTCTTCATCCTGCTGCGTTCCATCCCCGGCAACGTGGCGGTGGCCATCCTCGGGCCGTCCGCCTACCGCAACCCGGCCACGCTGGCGCAGTTCAACGCGCAGTACGGGTTCGACAAGCCGTGGTACTCCCAGTACCTCCTCTGGCTGGGCCACCTGCTCCAGGGCAACCTCGGGTTCTCGTGGACGCTCGACCAGTCGGTCGCGTCGTTGCTCGGGCAGCGGCTCCCCAAGACCATCATCCTGGTCGGGTTCTCCACGATCATCGCGCTGATCATCGCGGTGCCGGTCGGCGTCTTGCAGGCCGTGCGGCG